>PPCM01000953.1_pt1 | contig 16206 bp, 13 predicted proteins | sample 1555541 | NCBI WGS metagenome assembly PPCM01 (sample SAMN05284479, study PRJNA326546) | Marine sediment metagenome, whole genome shotgun sequencing project. | isolation source: marine sediment | place: Germany: Wadden Sea | collected 2012-09-05 | reverse complement strand
TATTCAAGAACTCACTTTTTCACAAGTACTGTTGTTTATAATAAAGATTCTTTTAACTCTTCAGTTAAACTTATGAACTCATTCTTTACTTCTTCCATTAACTTAAAGGATAAATCATAATTCGTCGATAGCTCTAATTTATTTAGACCATGATTATTAAGCAGTACCTCCATCTCATAATTTAGCATAGCATCATCAATTTCCTTAATGACTCTTTTTTCTTCAAAAGATAAATTACTAATACCAAATTTCTCATAAATCATCTGCTGTAACTTTTCTTCAATAATCAGATACTCTGATAACATTTTTTTTACTGGTCTTGTTATGTCTGAAATATATGCTTCTGAAGCATCATGTAACAAACAAGCAAATTGAATCTTAGACGATAAGCCTCTATTTTTTGCCTCAAAAGCACAATTAATAGAATGTTGTCCAACACTATAAAAATGTTTACAATGCCCATTTGCTCTGCAAAGCATCGAAAGAGCATGCGCAATATCTATTAAATGAATGTCTTGCCAACTTGGATCTAACGGCCAAAATTTTCTGTTTGAATACGTATTAATATAACTACCTTTTTTCATAAACCCTCCGAAATAAAAAACTGATTACAAATAATTTTGCTCAACAAAATTATCTCGTAATCAGAAATTAGGTCTCTGGTAGAAACCCCCAAACCAAATCAATGGGGTTATACGCTATCCGTGATAACATTACTACAGAACAATTATATTGTCAATTAAAGAAGTATAATCACAATAAATTAGAACTTAGTACAAAATATATAAAGAGATATTTCATAGTAAAATGAGTTTCCCCTTAATGTAAGTAGTGAACAAGACACCATATGTTGCTATCTTTAACTGTACCAAATGTAATCTTTCTATGAGCAGATTAAAACGTTAAAACTCCAATCTTAACAAACAATCTAGTAATAAGAAGTAGCAACGGTATCGATAATAGCGTTCTAAATATAAATACTTTAATTACATCCACAAAATTTAATCCAATTTTACTTTTAACTAAAACCATTCCAGTCTCTGACATAAATACTAATTGAGTAAATGCCATGACACCAATAAAAAATCTCGATGATTCTGAGATCGAATCCCTGATAAACAAAGCAGGTAAATACATATCTGCAAAACCAACTAGAGACGCTGGAGCCATCATACTTGAAACTTCATGACTATAGCCAACAAATTGATAAAAAGGTACTAATGGTTCACTGATTACGTTAAAGAAAGACATATGTTCTGCAACAATTAATGAAAATGTGCCTACTAGCATAATGATTGGTAAAAAACCAACATAGATGTTAACAATACCTTTTACTGCATCTTTCAAAGCAATAAGAACATTAGACTTTCCAGCCTCTTCAGATGCTCTATCGATTGCATGTGTAAACCTACTCTTACCTTCAGGAATTTGAATTTTAACCGGAGATACATTTTCAAAATACGATGGTTCAAATTTCTTTAAAGGCATTCTTGATGTAATAAATGCAATGATAAATGTTACTAGTGCTATTGTTCCGTAGAATATTGGGAAAATGTGCGAAAACCCAAGTTCTTCAGCAACGGCTGCTGCAAATGCTATTCCTACAATTGAGAAACTTGTAGCAATAATATATGCTTCTCGTTTGTTGTAATACCCTCTCTGATATTGTGTGTCTGTTACAACAATACCGATAGTTCCATCTCCAACAAATGAAGCAATCGCATCTACTGCAGAATAACCTGGTACATTAAATAAACCTTCAACAATTCTTCCAAAGAGTATACCAAAGAATTCAACGGCTCCAAAATGAGTTAACAAAGGCAGTGCCAATAGTCCTACGAAAAATGTTATGTATAACGTTGTCAGTAAGCCACCTTCTCCTGCCATAACACCACCTGTATAAGGATCATTTATCAAATCTGCTATTCTAACGCCATTAAACCAATTATTTAAAACCATCAAATAAAGAAAAGAACCACCAATTCTCATAATTCTATTGATACCTGAAGCTTTAAATAGACAATTGAAGTATTCTCGTTTAGATGTATAAAACATGAATACTATAGTTCCAACAATAACCAGAACAGCACATAACATAGTAAAATAAATAAATGTATCTAACATATTACTTGTAATGTAATTGACAATGTGTGATATTGCAATTTTCTTTTCTCCCATCCATTGAAAAGGTACTAAAAAGAACACAAACCCACTTAAGGATAGTAAAATAAACTTTAACTTACTCATAAATCTAATCTCCATTTCTTTTCTAAAATACAACTTCGTAAGTGTAACATAATTAATTACTACCATCAATACCATTTATACATTTCTGCGAATAAATATGCAATTTCTATTCTACTACCATATTTATTAAAAAAACATACCAATCAATACTATGGATTGGTATGTTTTATCTAAATATATAAGATTCTCATTACAGATAGATTTAATAATCTACATAATTATTTGCTCTTGTTTTCTAAAAAATCTATCCTGTCCTTAAATTGAGGTAGATACTCTTTGTGAGCAACTAACATTTCGTCTAAAATTGTTTGTGCTATCACCCCACTTGGAACCAATGGATTAATTGTAAACGCCTGTAATGCAGAACTATAATCTCCTGTTACAGCTGCCTTAATAGTTGTTAACTCCATGTCTTTCATCTGCTGCAATACTCCCCTACTTGACGTATCAAATGTTCCCCACGAAATTGGAACTGGACCATTAGAAGTGATTATTGAACTCACTTCAACCACTACATCATCAGGCAAGTCAGAGATTGCACCATCATTCCTCGTACTAACGACCATATGACTACGCTTGTCATTGTATATTGAAGAGATGAGCTCACATGCTGCATCTGAGTAGTAAGCTCCCCCACGTTTTTCAAGTTGTGGTGGTTTGATTGATAACTCAGGATTTTTGTAAAGCTCAAATAATTCTTTCTCTACACTTTTTACAACTTCCGCTCGAGTTTCACCTTTCTCATATGCTTCTAATTCCTCTTTTAACATATCGTCAGTAATATAGTAATATCTATGGTACATACATGGAATAACTCCTAGATTCTTAACTTGTTCTGGTAAAAATCCAATATTAGGAATGTTTTGAACTCCAGATTTTTGTTCAGCATCGCCATCAGAACCGTCACATGAACTTGATTGGCTCATTATTTTTTCTAAGGCTTTTCCCAATCCATCTGGTGTTGAATATGCAAGCTCTATTACTTCTTCAGTTCGTTCGGTTCCTGATTTATCCCATACACGATGCCAGTGGAAATGATTTAATCCTCCAAAGCGGAAGAATAAGTCTTCTTCTTTTTCTTCTAAAGCACCTGCAGCTATTTTATTACACATAATCGGCACATTACATAAACCGACTACTTTATCCCAGTTCCCATAACGTTTTACTGCTTCTGTAACCATTCCTGATGGATTTGTGAAATTGACTAACCATGCTTGTGGACAAAGTTCCTTCATTTCTTCAACAATCTCTAATATAACAGGGATAGTACGAAAAGCTTTAAACATACCACCTGCTCCATTAGTTTCTTGTCCGATAATACCGTGTGATAAGGGAATTCTTTCGTCCTTAATACGAGCATCTAACAAACCAACTCTAAGTTGAGTTGAAACAAAATCAGCATCTTTTAATGCTTCTCTTCGATTTAGCGTTAGTTTAACTTCCCAATCTAATCCTGCAGCTTTAACCATTCTCTTAGCTAAATTACCTACTATTTCTAGTTTCTCCAATCCGGCTTCAATATCTACTAGCCAAAGTTCTTTGATATCTAATTCATCTTTTCTTTTAATAAAACCTTCAATTAATTCTGGTGTGTAACTTGATCCTCCACCAATAGTAACAATCTTTAATTTTCTTTTCATATTAATCCTCCATTTGATAATCATTATAATTTAAACCATAAGTCATTAATATATACTTGGAGAGTATAGTCACAAAGCGCATCGGTTAGTCACAAGTACCATTCAAAAAACACTGTTTAAATAACAAAAGTAAACCTTCACTAAGAAGCTTTACTTTTTTAAAACTGTTAATTTAGCCAACGATTCAATGATGTATACAGCTGGAATTTGTGATGTTATATCAACCTTTCCCCATGAATTTTCATATGCTAACTCTCTTTGAATGTAATATGAAATATTATAATCCGATAATTTCGCTAAAGTACTATTTTTGCTATTCGTAATTGAAACAACAGTTGCCTTACTTCTTTTCATGATCTCGGAGTTATGAACCAACATTTCTACTTCACCTTCGACAGACAAAGTAATTATTATTGTTTCACTTGGTACTTCAAGGTTTATTGGAAACATCGGATTACTAAGTCCTGTAGAAAATATCCCAACATTACAAAAATAGCGACTCGCATAATCTGCAATTATTCCAGAATTGCCTACTCCTAAAAAAATAATATGCTTCTTCGATGCAATAATGGATGCAATTTCATCTAGTTGATTTTGAAAATCTTCGTTATTGGCCCTTTGTAAAAAATCTAAGACAATTGAAGAATCATAGCCTTTTTTTGTATTCGTATTGTTTTCTGTTTCAAGCTTATATTTCACCTTAAACTCTGCAAACCCATCACAATTGATCTTTCTACAAAACCTAGTGATAGTCGTTGTAGAAACATGAGCTTTATTGGCCATTTCTCTAATGGTCATACCACTAATTTTTTCACTATTCCTTATAATAAAATTATAAATATCGTAATCCAAATCAGTAAATTGACTTAAAGTATCTTTCGAAAACAAATTCATTTACGTCACCGCCTTACAACTCTTTAAGTATAAAATTTATATCCATTTTGTTTTAAAAACAGAATCTTTTCCACGTATAAATATGAAACATCCTTATAAAATGTTACTTGCTAAGGATGTCTCTTAAACTTTTTAGTTAGTGCAGAAATACTCAGTAACAAACGCTTCGATATCATCTGCTCTTCCCATATTAATTACTTTGTCAGCAATTGCTTGCATCTCAGAACTGTCTAAATCCCTAATCAATTTTCTCGCTTTTAGGATAGAAATAGGACTCATACTAAACTCATCTAAACCAAGTCCTATCAGAATTGGAATAATTCTTGGATCTCCGGCTGTTTCACCACACATACCAACCCATATTCCTTCCTTATGACCATTATCAATCACCATCTTAATCAGTCTTAAAACGCCTGGATTAAACGGATTGTACAGATTACTAATTTGATGATTCATTCTATCAACAGCACAAGTATACTGAACCAAATCATTGGTACCTATACTAAAGAAATCTACATGCTTTGCCAATATATCACTTATAATAGCAGCAGAGGGTACTTCAATCATCATACCCACTTCAAAGGTATTAGAGTAGTCTATTCCTTCATCTGTAAGTTCTTTTTTGCAGATTTCTAACATCTCTTTGGCGTCTATCAATTCTTCTAAACTAGAGATCATAGGGAACATTATTTTAAGGTTTCCATAAACACTCGCTCTAAGTAAGGCTCTTAATTGTGTTTTAAAGATATCAGTTCTATCTAAACATAGTCTGATCGCCCTATACCCTAAGAATGGATTCATCTCATGTTCGAATTTCAAATAAGGAACTTCCTTATCTCCACCAATATCAAGTGTTCTGATAACTACAGGTTTAGATTTCATTGCTTCAAGAACTTTTTTATAAGATTCATATTGTTCATCTTCTGTAGGTAATGTATCTCTATTCATATAGATGAATTCTGTTCTATACAGACCAACACCTTCAGCATCATTTTTTAACAAACCAACAATATCATCAGGTGTACCGATATTACCAGCTATTTCGACTTTAACACCATCTCGTGTCTCACTCGCCTGTCCAATGATGCTTTCTAATGCTTTCTTTTGTTGTTTTTCTTCTTCTATTTGCTTCTCATAGTTTAGAATAACCTCATTTGAAGGATTAATAATAACAACACCTGTATCACCATCAAAAGCTACTATATCACCTGATTCTACTGATTTTGTTATATCTTTTAGTCCTACAACTGCAGGTATTTCTAAGGATCTAGCCATAATAGCTGAATGAGAGGTTCTACCACCAATATCTGTTAAGAATCCAATAACCTTTGCCTTATCCATCGTTGCTGTTTGAGAAGGTGTCAAATCATCCGACACTAGAATAACTTCTTCACTTAAAATCGATAAGTCAACAATACTAATATTCAACATATTCCTAAGAACTCTATCTGATACGTCTTTAATATCTGCAGCTCTTTCTTTCATATATTCATTATCCATCGCCTCAAATAATAAAATAAACTCTTCTACCACTTGATGATACGACCAAGCCGCATTCGATAATTCTGTTGTAATTTTTGCAACAGTTCTTTTCCTGACTTCAGGATCTTCTAAAAGCATCAAATGAGCCTCAAAAATATCACTTTTTTCTTTTCCTAGTTCTTTATGAGTTTTGTCACGAATCAACTCTAACTGTTGTTTAGATTTTCTGATAGCTTCTTCTAACTTGATTACTTCTTCTGAAGCATCTTCTATGCTATAATTTTCAATCTTTATCTCTTCGTTTTTTATTAATAATACTTTGCCAAGTCCGATACCTGGTGAAGCAATACTTCCTACTTTCATGATTAACTCCTTGCATCTATAGATTTAAAGAGGTGAAATAAATCACCTCTTTAATATATTACTCTATTAAGGTATGTTTAATTCTCACCAAACTTTTGGTCAATTAATTCTACAATCGCATCAACTGCAGCTTCAGCATCATGACCATTAGCAATAACATTAATTTCGTCATCTTTCTTTAATCCAAGTCCCATTAGACCTAAAATCGATTTTGCATCTGTTTCATTACCCTTAAACTCAATACTAACACTCGATGCAAATTTATTTGCCACTTGTACCAATTGTGATGCTGGTCTGGCGTGCAAACCAGTTTCGTTTAATATTTTAACAATTTTGCTCATGTCATTCCTCCACGATATGTACTAATTAGTACAATCTACTGTCTTTATAGATTACTACCATTTGATTGTATAACTGTCTTATACCAATTAAAACTTTTCTTTTTACTTCTATTGAGTGTACCATTACCCTCGTTGTCTTTATCCACGTAGATAAAGCCATATCTCTTTTTCATTTCACCAGTTGATGCACTAATCAAATCAATACAACCCCAAGGTGTATAACCCATTAAGTCCACACCATCATCCATAGCATTTTTCATTTCTCTAATATGCTCTCTTAGATAATCAATTCTGTAATCATCATTGATGCTTCCATCAGCTTCTACTGTATCCACAGCACCTAAGCCATTCTCTACGATAAACAGTGGTTTTTGATATCTGTCATACAGTTCATTCATAGTGACTCTTAAACCTACTGGATCAATTTGCCATCCCCATTCACTAGATTTAAGGTATGGGTTTTTCAAGGTGCTTAGTACATTACCACTCTCAATAGTCTTCATCACCTCAGGATCTGCACTGATCAGACGACTCATATAGTATGAGAATGCAATGTAATCTACAGTATGGTCTCTAAGAAGTGCTACATCACCTTCATGCATATCAATATTGATGTTATTTTTCTTAAACATACTATGTGCATATCTTGGATACTCACCTCTTGATTGTACATCGATAAAGAAGTATTGTTCTCTATTCTTTTCTACTGCTTTTAACACATCATCAGGATGACAAGTATTTGGATAAACGCTGCCACCAGCTAACATACAACCAATTTGGAAGTCAGGATTGATTTCATGACCTATCTTAACAGCACTTGCACTTGCAACCAACTGATGGTGCGCAGCCTGGTAGATCACTTCCTCTTTATTTTCATCAGGTTCAATAATCAAACCGCCACCAAAAAGTGGAATATGCTGGATCATGTTAATTTCATTGAAAGTCATCCAATACTTTACTTTGCCACTATAACGAGTGAATAATGTTTTTGCATATCTTTCATAAAATTCAACTAGTTTTCTATTTCTCCAACCACCATAATCTTTGGTTAATCCCACTGGTGTATCAAAATGATTGATGGTAACAACTGGCTCGATACCACTTTTCAATAACTCGTCAAATAAGTCATCGTAGAACTTTAGTCCAGCTTCATTAGGCTCAGTTTCATCACCATTTGGAAATATTCTAGACCATGCCACTGATGTTCTTAAGCAGTTAAATCCCATCTCCTTGAATAGGGCAATATCTTCTTTATATTTATGATAAAAATCGATAGCCTCATGTGAAGGATAATATGAAAACTCATGTTCAAAGGGATTCTTTTTACCAAAGAATACTTCAAATCTTTCTTTACCCGATGGAATGATATCTGTAGGAGATAATCCTTTACCATCTTTATTGTATGCACCCTCAGCTTGGTTTGCTGCTATAGCACCACCCCATAAAAAGTCTTTTGGAAATTCATTGTTTGCCATTCTTAGCTCCTATCTATAATTACTTGATTAGTGTAATGAAGTCATCTCCGAAAGCAATATTGCCTTGTTGTGTTTCTAAGATGTCTAAATAATCTGCTGAGTTTGTAATAACTATTGGTGTAGCTGTTACATAACCTTCATTTTTAATACCTTTTAGGTCAAATTCTAAAAGCAAGTCTCCTGCTTTTACTACATCACCTTGTTTAACTTTTGGTGTAAAGAATTTACCACCTAATTTTACTGTATCCATTCCTACATGTATAAGAATTTCTGTACCATTGTCTGTTGTGATCCCTACTGCGTGACCAGTCTCAAAGAACGTTGTAATCGTACCATCTGCAGGCGAAACAACTTTTCCATGCTTAGGCTCAATAGCAACACCTTTTCCTAATGCTCCCTTTGAAAATGCACCATCTTCAAGAGATGATAGTGGTAAAACAACACCATTCATTGGTGCTCTTAATAATTCTTTTCCACCTTTTTCATCTTCTACAACTTCATCTTTGTATTTTGTCATCATCATCATTACAAAACCAATTCCAAAGCCAACGATCATAGAAACTACATATGCAAAGAAGCTCGTACTGATGCCCTCTACTGGATGAATTGCACTTGGAAGAGCGAAAATACCAAGACCACCCATCATGTATGTTTTAGCACCCATTAAACCTGCAACACCACCACCGATTGAAGCAGCGATACAACTGATAATAAAAGGCTTTTTACGCGGTAAAGTAATACCATAAATTGCTGGCTCAGTTACACCAAAGATACCTGAGATGAATGCTGATAGTGATAATGCTTTAAGTTTCTTGTCTTTTGTTTTAAACATAATTGCTAGAACAACACCAATTTGAGCAAATGATGCTGCAAATACAAGTGCCAATATAACGTCATAACCATTAGTCATCAAGTTATTGATAGCTGCTGGAATAATACCCCAGTGAAGTCCAAAGATAACCATTACTTGCCATAATCCACCAAGTACTAAACCTGCAAGTACTGGACTAAATTCTAATACTGCTAAAATACCACTACCTAATAATTGACTGATAATTGTTGTGATTGGTCCTACAACTAAGAATGTTAATGGAATAGCAACCAGCATTGTAAAGAATGGTACTAAGAATGACTTTACTACATCTGGAATGATCTTCTTAAAGCCTTTTTCAAATTTAGAACCCATATAAGTTGCAAATATAATTGGAATAACAGATGATGTATAATTCATCATAACTACTGGTAATCCTAAGAATTTGAGTCTTACTGGTGATGCAAACATTGTACCCTCAAAGAATACAGACATTGGCTCTAAACCCATAGCACCAACCATACTTGGATAAACAAGAGCTGCACCAATTCCCATACCTACAAAAGGATTTAACTTGAATTTCTTCGCTGAAGTATAACCTAAGAAAATCGGGAAGAAGTAGAAAATACTATCTCCAATTGCATTTAGAATCATATACGTACCTGACTCCATACCATAGAATCCAAGAGCCATAAATAGAGCATTAAAACCTTTCATCATACCACCAGCACAAAGTACTGATAAGATTGGTGTAAACACTCCAGATACGATATCGATAAATTTATCTAATAGTTTACCATCATTAGGTCCGTCATCATCTGAACCTTCACCAAATCCACCAATTGAAGTAACAACGTTATAAACATCTGGTACATGGTTTCCGATAACCACTTGATATTGTCCGCCACTACTCAGTACTGTAACGACACCATCCATCTTTTTGAATACATTAGTTTTAGCTTTACTTTCATCTTTTAGTTTAAATCTTAATCTAGTTACACAGTGTGCTACACTGATAACATTGTCTTTTCCACCGACATTTTTAATAATGTCTTTGGCAAGTTTTTCATATTTCATGTGTATCCTCCCATAAATCATAATAAAAAAAGCAATACCAAAAATCAGAACATAATTCTGAATTTTAGGTATTGCCTACTTAAAGTCACAATCCAATTATTTATTTATAACTGCGTTACCCTTTGTATATGCACTGTCAAATACAGTTGCTGACTACTAGATAACACTTTCCCCAGATACTGTTCCACTTTTTTCATGCAGTTGTATGCATCTTCGTAAGTGTCTTTTATCTGTAAAAGCAGAAAATCATCCGCTTCTGTGCCTTTTGTTTGACCTTTTTCTCTTCTAAAGAAAAACCTTAAATGTGTTACAAATCTTTCAAAATCAAGTGATTTCTCATCTAACTCAATCTTAAAGGTGTATTTAACAATATTCAAGATATCTTGTACCTTTTGAGTTATTTCGAAAACATTGCTAAACTCATTTGATGATGGGTTGAGTTGAGCATTTATAAGATGCATCGCAATGTTTCCAGCTTCCGCTTCAGGTATATCTTTATCCATTTCCTCTTTAATCAATCCCAAGGCCTTTTTACCGACTGCAAATTCCTTTGGATACAATCTCTTTATCTCCCAAATAAGTGGATTTGAGATATCATACCCGTCATCAAATAACTTTAAAGCTCTGTTGATATGGTCCGTTAGAGTAACATATATGTAGTCACTAAACTCAACATCTATAATTCCCTTTGCATATTCTATTATATCATAACAAAGTGCTACCTCTTCCATAGGGATATGTTCTAATAACAATTTGAATTTTTCTGAAGTTTCCTCCTGTTGAAGTTCGAAAACCTTTTCCACTTTGTTATCATCTAGGTAGTCTCCTACCCTTTTACCAAATGTTATACCACATCCCATGACAATGATTTCTTTCTTATCAATGTCTTTAATCAAAGCAACATTATTATTGAAAATTTTACTTATAAGCAATACAAATCACCACCATATTTATTATCTGTCTCTATACTTCATTTTACGTTTGTAAGAATAATGAGTCAAGCCTTGAAGCCAATATTTAAAGTAGTCATATTAATCAGCAGACATCCCTCGTTTGATATAAGCCATATCATTTATGGACAATACTTTATAATCTCCATCCTCATAAACAACTTTTGAGATGCTTGAATTCTCAAGTGCTACCATGGTACTTAAGCCATTACTCAGTTCCTCGAGCAATGTCATGATCGTCACACCATGAGAAACTATCAATACTTTCCCACCACCCATGTCCAATGACTCTTGGACAATTCGATCAACTTCTGACTTTGTTCTTGTTATTAATTGCTGCCAACTTTCCGCCTGACCACTGGTGTCTAATGCAACATTGAGATTTAAGAATGCCTTGATGTCAGGCTTATCCTGAAATTGATTGATCGAGAAACCACCAATAGATGATAGCTTATCCCAATAGACCTGATTCAGCTCACCTTCATGATCACCAAAACAAACTTCTCTTAACTCTTTTCTCTTTTGTATTCGAAGATTAGGCTGTCCGCTGTTTTTCAAAACAATTTTTGCAGTTTCAATGGTTCTGCCACTATCACTCGTATACACACTAGTAAAGTTTTCTCCTTTGATGCCTTTTCCTAAAAAAGATGCAATTTCAATTCCTTCACTGGTCAAAGGTGTATCTGCCCAACCTTGCATTCTGTCAGCTGCATTAAGCATTGTTTTTCCATGTCTTGCAAAATAAAGTTCTACTGATAGCTTTTCCATTTTTCCGCCTTTATTACAGTTAGTGTCCTAGTTGTTTGCCTCAAGTTCTCCCAATACTGACTGCATATAATCAACTTTATCTTGCTCAGCATTCCAATTAGCATCTATAACTGTTATAGTTACAAATCCTCTCATCGCTTCACTTAAATCAGTTTCAACATTAGAATCAGCAATTTGGTTTTGGAATTTATCCATTTCCATCGAGTTATAGATACCACCCTTTTCCTCATCGTATGCATAGTTTTGGAAGTCAGTATAAATTTCCTCATTCTCAATGAACTTAACACCTTGAATTTCATCAGATGCTACAGCAGGATAGTTGATGCTAACGCCAGTACCTAAAGGCATCAGCATATTTCCAGCTTTCCATTCATCGTTTAATTCATTAACCATGTCCACTGTGAAATCAACTGCTGGTTCCATGTATGAATCTAAATCTGGTCCACCTAAGTAACTTAAGCTCGCTGCAATCGCTGGATAACCATGTCTAACTGCTCTAGCTGCACCACCAACAGTACCTGAGTTGAATTGAACCTCTCCAAAGTTTGGTCCATCATTAACACCTGAAATTACTAAATCAGGTTTTTCAGGCATTATGTAATTCACCGCTACCTTAAAACAATCTGTAGGAGTACCCTCAAAAGCATACTTGTTATCACCATAGTCAACAAGTTCATGTGCTTCTTTGTTCCATAAAATCGATGTACCTGTACCACTTTGGTTTTCGATTGGTGCTACCATCCAAACATCAAAACCTTCTGCTTTTAGATCATCAAATAACATTTGACATCCCATCGCATCAAAACCATCATCATTTATAAGTAAAATACGCATTGGACGGTCAGTTCGTTCCTCAGCAGGAACACCGTTATCTACTAACATAACTTCTTGTGATGCAGTTGAAACTTGTGATTCTTCAGCACTTCCTGTACACCCAATTAGAGATGATGTTATCAGAGTTAATGCTAAAATAAAGCCAGTCAGTTTATAAATTTTCTTACTCATGTTGCTCCCCCTCTACCTCATTATTACTATTAATTTTATTCATAATACGTTACGACGTTTCTTTAATTATTTCTTAAAAACGTTTTCCTAGTTCAGTTAGTTAATTCTCAACTGAATGGATACTTAGACTAAAGCATTGTACAAATCTCTAGAAAAAAAGCACAAAAAAACCTCGACAAACTATGGATTATCTCCAAAGTAAACGAGGTATTGCCTGCATCGCAGTAACAATCCAATTATCAAATTAAAAATACCTTAAGTAGCAAAAGAAACATGATTTCTTTCGTTAATTAAGGTATTGCCTGCCGAACAGTCACAATCCAAATATGGATTTATTCTTATTTATATACTACTATTTATTCATAATTAATGTCAAGGATTTTTTCTGACAAATTAACAATTCCATATGTCAACTCTTCGAAAACTCTTCTAATTCGGTGGTTTCAATACTCATATTTCTAAGATATCATTACCAAGTATAAGAGGAAACTTTCACCATTGCAAATAATCCAGATACCATTTCACAAGATAAAATGAACCGTCATTAATCGTCAACTTTTCTTAGAAACAAAAGAGGCCTGTAAATAAAACACCTCTAAATCCGTCATAAAAACGAGGTAGTCATCAGCAAAAGTTTAGCATCTATGCTCAACATTCAACAATTAATGTGAATTTTCATTGAAATATTGTCTTAAATTAAATTCATAATGAACCATTCTAATAGAGACTTAAGAATCAGTATTTATTTAATCCGTTTATACCTCATTTTTTTTAATATACGATGATAAATTGGACAATCTTTTTCAGGATTAGTCACAGGCTCAAGTTTTCCACTTCGAATCATTTCTTCAATACGGAGTGCAATCCAATAATCGCTAATGCCAAGCTGATATTTTCCAAGCACTCGGCCAATAATCATTGCTTCCTGAAATTCATCACCTACGTCTTCAATTTCACGAATGATAAAACTATCATATGTGTTTTCTGACACGCTAACCAATTGCCCGTTAAGCACTGCACGCAATGGTGCATTTTCTTTTTGAAGTGTCTTCCAATGGGATGCAAAACTCTGACAAAACTTAGATGGTGCTACTGTTTGTAAATATAGATAATTATGCCATTCCTCTGGGGCCACTTCACCCCAACTTGTCTTTCTGTTTATATTACCTTCTTCATCAGATTCCCATTTAGGAAGTTCGACCAAATAAACTTGTCCGCAACGTTCTTTCATTTGATTTAGTTGATCCATAAACCAATAAACTCCACAAAGTTCATCTGGTTGATCACTATACCAAATGCGTAAATCTTCACCTGCTGCTGTACGATCATAAATAGTTTGTAGATCTGTTTTTGTCCTTTTCAGCAGCTCTTGAACATCTTGATGTATTTTATCATTTGGAAAAATACTGTATAACTGTTCTAACACTTCTTGCCGTTGAGAACCAAGGTTAATCTCTGAAATATCGCCTAAACTAAGAGCCAAGTTAAACCCATAGACATCCGCAGAATTGCCACCCAAAGGTATTACACTTTCCCAAGCCAAACGTTGTTTTTCAGCATATTCACGACGAGCATCTTCGATTTCCTTTTCAGTTGGCTGTCTCCCATCTTCATGAAGGATGCAAACACCAATGCACCCACTTTGAAATTTTCCACTACCATAGTTTTGTGCAATTTTAAGACTTCCACATGCACTATCATTAAAGACTATTTCAATCATTTATTCCCTTCTTTCAAAACTCAAATATGCAAATTTGAATCGATTGCTAAGTTACTGATTCATTGTAATATTAAATTATACATTGATTATGGATAAGTATTAATAATTAATTGAAAACCAGTAAAAAACAAACTTATCAGTCCAAGTCTCTTCATCATTTCTCTCGATATCATAATTTTACCATATATTCCTGAACCTATATATTAGTATAGCATTAAATCAACATCAGAAATCAGAAAATGTCAGTAACTATTGCTACTGACATTTATACTTGTGCAATTTTTTCAATTTGGTTCAGATGACTAGATTGTATCAATTATTTCTTGAATATACTCTACTAAGTTTTTATCTTTCGAATCAATATTATCATCAACAAATGGATATTTAACAGTTTCAAAATCGTAATCATCCGTAAAGATTTGCTGAATCATTATCTTTATATCTCTACTTGATTTCACACCACTTGAACCATAAGAAACTACACCAACCGTCTTATTATGTAAAGGTTTAATGTTCCCTCCAATTTTACCACCAAAGAATGATACACTTAATAATCTTTCAAAAATAGCAACTAATTTCGATGGTATAGGAGCATAGATAGGAGTAACTATTAGTAATGCTTCGTTATTTTCCACAATGTTAATAGTTGATATAAAATCATCATTATCAGGAAGTGTACATTGTCCATTTAATGTGCATTCTTCACACGCGACACAACTTTTAATCTCAAGTTTTGATAACTCTATAAAACTAAGTTTATGGTCGTTAGATCTTAAGTTATCCATTAAGTACTTATGTTTACCACTATCCCGATTCGATCCTAATAATATCGCAATCTCCATAATTCCTCCTCTTGAGTCATCAAATTTATCTTATCATATGCAGAAATGTAGTCCCCCTTAAACTTTACTTCAGCTTGAGTAGTGTACACACTCCACATGAGTCGACGATTTATTGAGACAAACACCGACACTAAATAGTGCCGATGAATCTGTAATGTATATCAATCTTTTGAATCTTTCTCCCATCTATCGTTTCTGATTGATGAATAACAATCTTATCAACAAGTTCTTTGAGTAGCGTCGCAGTCAGCTCTGTTACTTCTGTATACCGCTTTATCAACTTTTTAAACTGGTATGAGTTGAGTGTTTTAATCTCTAACTCAGCCAATTGATTGTCTAAATCCTCAAGTAAAACTTTTAAATTAGATTGTTCTTCTTCAAAACTTTTCGTCATTGTCATAAACCGTTCATCAGTTATCTTCTCTAATACATTGTCTTCATAAAGCCTTTTTATGATTAAATCTATTTCAGTGACTCTTTTACTGTATTTGTTTCTATCTTTAGTCATTGTTTTGATTTGATCATTTTGCTTCTTCTGATTTGACTTTGTTAGATATTGAAGATAATCATCTTCACCAATTTTCACATACT
>PPCM01000951.1_pt1 | contig 16234 bp, 9 predicted proteins | sample 1555541 | NCBI WGS metagenome assembly PPCM01 (sample SAMN05284479, study PRJNA326546) | Marine sediment metagenome, whole genome shotgun sequencing project. | isolation source: marine sediment | place: Germany: Wadden Sea | collected 2012-09-05 | reverse complement strand
GATACCATATGTACGTACCATTTATCTGGGATATGCGGTGTAATAATCTTTACATCCACCCCTGATTTAGCAGCATTACATAGAGCTGTAATCATTTCAGAACTAATAATTAAATATGGTGTTGTGATATAGACATATTTTTTTGCTTTGTTAATCATATTTATATAAACATTTTCGCCAACAGCCTCATGATCAAGGGGATTATCAGAATACGGAAGAACAAAACCTTGCGCACTGATATCAGGCTGTTTTGCCTTAAATGAGATAGTATCTGTATCATCACCAGATAAATAATCCCACAAGGTTAAGAACATTACTGTAAAACTCCATACAGCTTCTCCTCTTAACTTAATGCCCATATCCTTCCAATGCCCTAATCTCTCAATTTTATTGATATACTCATCAGCTAGATTAATACCACCTGTAAAGCCAATCAAACCATCAATCACCAAGATTTTTCTATGATCACGAGTGTTATATTTCGAGGATATAATTGGAATTAAAGGATTAAACACCTCACATTTAATACCATATGAGCGAATCGTCTTATGATATTTATGTGGAAGTTTTAAAGAACAACCTAAGTCATCATAGATGACTCTTACATCAACGCCCTCTTTAACCTTTTCCTTAAGTATATCTAGAATAGAATCCCACATATATCCCTGTTCAACAATAAAATACTCCATAAAAATAAACTTCTTAGCCTTCTTCAATTCAATGATCATATCAGCAAAGTTCTCTTCGCCTATCGGAAAATAAGTCGTTTCTGTATTTTGATAAGAAGGATAAGGTCCATACTCTTCAATGTATCTCATCTGTTGAGCACCATACGGATCTATCGTTTCTGCATACTCAACATTCTTAGAATCGATGTTCAAACATTTTTTTGTCTCTTGCTCAATTACGTACATTTTTCTTTTCTCTTTTTTACTTAATTGATTGCCAGAGAAAGTAATGTAAAATACACCACCAAAGATTGGCATTAATGCTATTGGTAATACCCATGCTAGCTTATACGCTGGATTGATATCATCATAAACTATTTTTAAAATAGCGAGGGTACTTATAAGGAGATTAATACCATAAAACAACTGAGAATAATCACTCAAGAACCATAACATAGACAATAAAAATAGCAACTGCGAAATAAAAGCAGTAGCAAGTATAACCATTCTGTTAAAAAATAACTTTCTAATAAACTTCATAAAGCCTCCATACAGATAATTATACAATAAAAAACTCCCTAACGGGAGTTATTTAAATTTTAAATTTACTAATTGCCTCAATTAAATCATCAGATAATTCTTTACTAATATGTGCAGTCATAGATAGTTCTTCTATGGATGCCATTTGCTCCTCAGTAGAAGCACTTGCCTGTTGAACACTAGACGAATTATCTTCTATGGAACGAGATATTTCTTGTATAGAATGTACAATCTCATCTTTGTTAGAATTTATTTTAGCGGATATTTCTCTAACAACATCTATACGTTCATTTAGTCCAGACAATGCACTTGAGGTATCTTTAAATATATTACTAGTAGCTTGTATCGAGTTATTTTGATCATCAAATATTTGTTGTATATCAGACATCATATTAACTGCTTGAACTGATTTATTCTGAATATCACCAATTAATGATTTTATATCATCTGTGGCAGTACTTGTTTCCTCGGAAAGTTTACGAATTTCTTCAGCTACAACAGCAAATCCTCTACCTGCTTCTCCTGCTCTCGCAGCTTCGATAGAAGCATTTAAGGCTAATAGGTTAGTTTGCGACGATATTGACTCAATAATATCTGTTATCTGCTCAGCATCTACTGCTGAACGGTTAATCTCATTGGTCATTACTGCAATTTCTTGTGCTGATTCATTTGACTTAACAGTTTTTTCGTTCAGTTCATCAATGATTGTTAACCCTTTTAAACTCATCTGATTAGTTTCGTGAGAATACTCTTGTACAGAATAAATCTGGCTTTCCGAGTCTTGAATCTGCTCACCTAGATCATTGGTCTTAATAACAACAACCGAAGCTTCATCAGTTTGTTCTTGAGATGTGTCAGCTATTTGTGTCATAGCCTCAGTGATCTCATTCATAGCATACGATGATTGCTCAGTAACTTCTGCTAAAGTTGTAGATGAAGAAGATACAGATTCAGAAGCATCTTTTACCTTTTTAAGTAAATCTCCTATATTAACTTTTAAATCATTTAAAGCTCTAGCAAGATCGCCAATTTCGTCTTTTCTATTTAGAGTCTTAGGAGATATTTCTACTGTGAAATCACCAGTAGAGATATATTCCATTTCATTTCTGAATACAGATAACGGTTTTAATACAATTATATTAATAACCACAAGAATACCAACTACAAAGGCAATAATTAACCAAATAATCCAAAACGAATAACTACTAGCAGTGCCTTGAACAACTTGTAATATAGACAATTCTTGATCCAATAGGTTTTCTACCTCTACTAGGAATGTTTCTAAATCATCTTGAATAATCCTAGCATCTTCACTTATGATATTAATTCCTTGAAGATATGCTCTTTTGTCCGCACCAGAATTTAGTGTTTTAACAAAACCAGCCATACTTTCGTTTAAAGACTCATGATCCTTTTTAAGTGACTTTAAGTGATCATGAATACTTTGGTAATCACTTATAATCTCATCATTCCCTATTTCATTTGCCTGAGTCAGTATATTCTCTGAATAATTAATAGCCTTATCATATGTCATAATAACTTCATTTGATAGTCCATTTAAATCATTCATAAAGTTAACGTCACTCAAATCGTCAACGTTCACCTCAGCAGCTCTTCCAACAACTGATAATAAAAATAGGTTTTCTTGTTCTAATTCCATAACTTTAATGTCAGATATTGCTTTTGATAACGGTAACGAATCAGTCTGTATACTTTCAAGTGCTGTATTCACAATTCTCGTCTGTAGAATAGAAACCAATTGTAACGTTCCTAAAGAAACCAATATCAGAATAAATAATGCAAATACTCTAACTTTAATACCAGATAACATTTTATGTTTTTTCATTTTACACACTCCTTGCATACATTCTATAATACATTGAGCTAGTTTGAAATAAAATTTTTATAAAATTATTAAGTATCTGATAAAATTTCTATAAAGTCAAAAAAACGAGCATTTGCTCGTTATATTTTGAATTTATTAATTTCAGTTTGTAAGTCATCAGCCATTTGATTCAATATATCTGCAGAGTTTGCAACTTCAGACATTGCAACAGATTGCTCTTCAACTGATGCAGTTACTTCCTCAGATGCAGCTGCAGTCTCTTCTGAAACAGCAGAAATCTTTTCAATAGCGCTGACCATTTCATCTTTATCTTGATTCACAGCTAGTACAAATTTAACTAACTCGTCAATAATTGATGTGATTTTGTCTGTAGAAACATGAATCTTTTCAAATACCTGATCTACAGATAATACAGCACTTTCTTGATCTTTTGTTACTCGAAGAACATCATTCATAGCTTCTGTCGTATTATGACTTTCTGTCTGTAAATCATTAACAATCACTCTAATATTCTCTGCAGCTAATGAAGATCCTTCAGCTAGTTTACGAATTTCATCTGCAACTACAGCGAATCCACGACCATGCTCTCCAGCTCTTGCAGCTTCAATAGATGCATTTAAAGCCAAAAGATTTGTTTGATCAGCAATACTTGTTATGGTCTCCAGAATCACACCAATTTCACTTGATTTATTTTCTAAAAGCTTAATAGCAGCGTCTATCTTAGATATAGATTCAGCATTTTCGCTAGATTGGGACTTAAGAGTATTCATAACAATTAAACCTTCTTCATTAGCATCCTTAACCTCATCTGCAGCTCCAGCCATTATTTCGCTGTCCTTATTAAGAACTTGTAGTTTTTCAGCTAAACTTACCATTAATACCGCTGATTGTTCAGCTTCATTGGCCTGCTCGCCTGCACCTAAAGCAATTTCATTAACAGTTCGAGCAATTTCTTCGCTCGATGCACTAACTTCTTCAGCACTGGCAGCTAAGTCCTCAGCCGAAAGTGAAACCTGTTGTGAAACACTGTTACTCGCTTTAAGCATACCCGAGAAATGATCTAACATAATGTTAAAACTTTTTGCTATTGATCCAATCTCATCTTCTGTTAAAACATCTGCTCTTTGACTTAAGTCACCTTCTTGAACAATTTGAATAGATGTCTCTAATGCTTTAATTGGTTTAATCAATTTCGCAGCTAAAATTAAAGCCACTACAATAGAAATAAATACTGCAATAACAAGAATACTATAAGACAGAGTCTTAATAGGTCCTAATAAAATATTAACTTCAGATTGATCCATAACAACAATTACCGTCCAATCCAAGCCTTCAATTTTCTTGAAAACAGTGAATCTATCATTACCATCATAGTTATAGCCAACAATACCTTCTGATTTTTTTTCTATTTCATCAACAACTTCTTTAACAGGAAATTCATTGCCTAATTCGGTTGTATCTCTATGTCCGATAATAACATTATTTCCACCAAGTAAAATCGGAAATCCATTTTCTCCTACATTTATATTATTAAATGAAGAGGAAAACTCAGCTAAGTCAATGTCCATAGATATGACCCCTATAAAAGAACCCCCTAAGTCATATATAGGTTCTGATATAGAAAATGTTACCATATCTGATTCGATATCTACATACGGCTCAGTATAGTACATAGCATCATTTTCCTTTGCACCTATATACCAATCTCTTGTTCTTGGGTCGTAATTATCAGGAATATCATCCCATGTAGGATCAATCATATCCCCTTTTTCTGTACCTATATAAATAGACATAACTTCAGGATGATCTTGCAAGTATTTTTTAAATTCTCTTTTAATCCAAATACTAGCACTGGTATCGACCTGAACAAGTTTGACTTTATCACTTTCAGCATATATAGAAACAGCCGTTTCTAAGGCATCAAGATGATTTTCAATACCATATTCAACAGTCTTAACGATCTCTAAATTAGAATTTTCAAAACCACTTTTTACTACACTTGCAGTTGTTCTATTGTTTAAAACTGTCAAAACCAGTAATGGTATAGAACTAATGGCTAGTAAAATAACTATTAACTTGATTTTCAAACTTTTTTTCATAGTTCCTCCTTTTTATGAGTGAGGAGTATTCATAAAAAATACGCCTTGGCGCTTCAGATCGTCTATAAATAATGTGCATCTACTGACTCAAACTTGCGTCTATTTATTCAAACAATTTACTCAATAAAGTTGTAAATCACTCAGTTTACTTTATGCATTATATCGAGTGTTGTTACATAATACAAGTTTATTCAACCTAAGAGTATTTTTTTTGTAAAACATAAACAATAAAAGTTTATTTATTGACCAGTCTGTATATTCTTGCCTCGTATGGTTTATACAAAACATTGGATACTTTATAAGAAGAGATTAACATTTCATAATTTTTCATTGATAGATTGATGTCTTTTGTCTTTTCCTCTAAATTAATGACAATAAGATATTGTTCTTTACCTAGTTGTCTTTCATAAGACATCATACCTTTTACATTTGATTTAACAGGTACTGTTTTACCATAGATTAATATAGGATGCTCTTTTCTGAAATTTATCATCCGTTTATAGAAATTTAAAACCGAGTCATTATCCAATAACTGTTTTTCTACATTAATTTCTAAATAATCATCACTATTTTTTATCCAAGGAGTATGAGTACTAAAACCAGCGTTTCTTTTTGTTGACCATGAAAATGGCAATCTAGCATTGTCTCTAGAGCCATGATTAAGAATGCATATGATTTCGTCTTCACTCTTACCTTCTTCTTTTAACTCTTTATACTTATTCAAAGTCTCAATATCTCTAAATTGGCTTATATGTTTAAACTCAGGGTTACTCATACCAATTTCCTGGCCTTGATATATAAATGGTGTACCTCTAATTGATAGATTCATAATACATAGCATTTTAGCAAGAGCTGCTTGATGCTTATTATTTCTTAAAAGCTTACCAAGCATTCTAGGTGTATCATGATTGTTAATAAAAATTGTCTGCCAATAAGGTGAGGATGTATTTTGATATTTGAACATAGAATTTTTTAGAAACTCAATATCATAATCCTTTTGCAGCCACTTGTCCCTTCCATTGCTGTATAAGTGATCAAAATTAAATACCATGTTAAGTTCATTTCTGTCTTGATGTGTAAAGAACTTCGAAAGCTCAAGACCAATTCCTGGACATTCACCGACAGTCATAACATCATATTTGCCAAATGTATTTTCATTCAATTCCTGAAGATACTCATGAATGCGCGGTCCATACATATAGTGTTCAACACCCGTCAGATCCGTCATTTTGCCTAAAGCCTCATTTCCATTAGGATAATTATCTTCCTTACTGAGAAAGTTGATTACGTCTAATCTAAAGCCATCTATACCTTTATCTAACCACCAATTAACCATTTCATAGATTTCTTTTCTTAAATCAGGGTTATCCCAGTTCAAATCGGGTTGCTTTTGAGAAAATATATGCAAATAATAAGCTTCACGACTTTCATCATATTTCCAAGCAGAACCCCCAAACATAGATTTCCAGTTGTTTGGCTTGTCTCTCCATATATAATAATCCTGATAAGTCTCATCATTAAGCCTTGACAGTTTGAACCACTGATGCTCATCACTTGTATGATTAATAACTAAATCCATAATTAACTTCAGGCCTTTTTCATGTACAAGATTCAACAAATAATCAAACTCATCCATGGTACCAAACTCCGATAGAATCTTTTTATAGTTCCTTATATCATATCCATTATCATCATTTGGAGAATCATAGATAGGACTTAACCATATTACATCAACACCAAGGTCCTTTATATAATCTAACTTTTGAATAATACCTTTTAAATCACCAATACCATCACCATTACTATCTTTGAAGCTCCTAGGATAAATTTGGTATACAATGGCTTCTTTCCACCATATCTTATTCACCTTTCCTGTAGCAGCTTCTAATTTTTCATTACTATAATGATTCATTTTTAAACACAAGGTTTCTAATATTGTGTGATCTATACTAGGTATTCTTACTAATGATTTCAATTTTAACTGTTGAACTACAGGATTGAAAATAGTATCGTAATAATTGGCAATTTGCATTTCATTTAATAATGAGAAAAACAAATCATATCCTACTGGATTATTTAGTACATCTTTAATTTTACTATCTAAACTAAACATAAGCCCTCCTATGGATTATTTACCCATAGAAAGGCTATAATAAAACAATTATTCTATTTCTTTTACCCAAATACTTTGCGAAATACGTACTGGCTCACCTAAAGTTGATAACCAAACTTGTCCAGGTCCTTTTAAACTAACAGAGTCATTATCACTTTTCTCAATAAATGTATCTTCCGATATAGCTAGAACTGTGTTTGCATCGAATTTGAAATATGTATTTTCATCTAACCTTCGAGAGAATATTTCACCATATCCATAAAGGAACAAGTGCATTTTATCAAGCAATGCTAAAGTTCCACTCTGCTGTTTCAACGGATGATTAGCACATAGTATTCTTTGAGGATTTATATAATATGACTCATGACTCTCTAACTCCATTATTTCACAAGCTGACTGAATAGAAAAAATCATCTTTTTTTTACTATTTAAGACATTTCTAAATTCAATAAAACTTTGTGTGTCTAAAGAGAGTGAATGTTCAAGTAACTGTTGGTAATCTGCATTCATTTTGATTCCAATGTCCTTCATGACTACAGTTCCAATATCAGCAAATACTTTTTCATTTTTTGATAGACTTGTTACTAGATACTGAATTGTATCACCATAAATTCTATATTCCATACCAACCTCCTACATTAAGTTTAATGAATGAGGATGACTAGTACAATAATCCAGTGGTCATTCTTTAGTGACTTAGGTCACAAAATTGGCCTATAAGACCTATTAAATATCTATAATTCTGTTGGATATGTTAACCAATAGCCTTGAAGAAGATCACAAGATAGATCTTTTAGCAATTCCGCTTGTTCCTCTTTCTCTACACCTTCAGCCACAACTTTCAAATTATAGTGTTTTGCTAAATTTACAATCATCTCTACAAGTCGTAGTACCTTACTATCTAATAATATTTTATCTATAAATGATTTATCTATCTTCAACTCCTGAATATTCAAGTATGCCAAGTATTTTAGTGAAGAGTAACCTGAACCAAAATCGTCTAATGAAATTGAAAAACCCAATGATACGAGATCATCTAAGATTTCTTTAACTTGTTCCAAATTACATATAAAAACCTCTTCAGTAATTTCAAAAGTAATGTATTTTGTAGGAATATCGTATTCTACTACAAGTGCTTTGACACTATTGGTAAAATTTCCTGATAACAAGTGTGATGGAGATATGTTTATGGCAACAGAGACATCTTGATTATATTTATTGCATATCATTTTATACTCAGAAAACACCTTATTGATTATGACTTCACCAAATACTTTTGCCAATCCCATTTTCTCTATTACTGGAATAAACTTATCTGGTGATACTTGTCCCAATACAGAATCCTCCCAACGAGCGAGTGTCTCCAATCCCATAATTTGATGAGAAGTCACATCATGTTTTCCCTGATAAACACAGTAAAAACTTTTTTCTGTTACTGCAAGCCGTACGCGTTCCTTTAAAAGCTCTTCTTTACATACCAGTTCTTCTAATGAATCTGTATAAAAAACATTGTCAAGTCCATCAATAGTCTTAGCATGAGTCAAAGCTAGTCTTGTTCTGCGAATCAACAAGTCAAATGAATCACCTTTTTTACTCTTAGTAATTACTGTATGAAACTCTATTTTAATTGTCATATTTTTAATTTTAAACTTAATAGAAAAAATTTTTTTGAAATCATCAATCCACTTAATCACATTCTTATCTGATTTCTGATTGAGCCAAACTGCAAATTCACTTCCGCTCATACGTGAAATAATTGCATTATGATCAAAGTCATTCAATAAATGTGCAACATCTACCAAAACTTGATCACCAATATTGTCATTATAAATTGAATTAATCAAGTGTAGATTTTGAATGTTGAATACAACTAAAAAGCCGTCATCACCATTTGCTAGTTTTCGCTTTAATTCAATTGAGAATAAATTTAGGTTCATTAGTCCAGTTAAAGAATCAAAATAGGCCAACTCATAAATCTTATCTATGCTATCCTCTAGCTCTTCAATATTTTGACATAGATAATCCTTTACTGCATAAACCATCAAATTAACAACTAATAAATAAATCAAAAGTATGAAGAACTGAATTATCCAAAGCGACAATTCATGAACCACATCAGTGTCAGTGGGTAGTATAAAACCAATAATGTACAAAGAAATGTACATAAGGACAGTCATACCACCAATCACAAGACTTTTCCTTCTAGTTAAAAAAAGAGTCGCCAAAGCGTTAGATATCATCAGCAATGAAAGACCTCCACTTTCGAATCCACCGTCGATAAACGACGTGTATCCAATTATAAAAGGAATAATCATTGTCACATACATTTTTGTTTCATCGGATATATATTTCTTTAAGAGACTTATGCTTAACAAAACGAAACCCATTATAATATTTAAATATGTAAAGAGTCTGTTTATATTTACAGAATAAAGAATTATGGCAGAACAAAATGAGGCAATACATCCAATTTGTATTATTTTATCAAAATGTCTTTCAACTCTTCTTAGAATAAGATTATTATAGTTATCTTTCATTTAATCACCATTACAATCATACCCATATAGGAAATACTAAAACGAAAAGGCGCATAAAGCGCCAAAATTAGATATAAGTTTTTGTTATTGATTTTTTTGACCTAACAATATCCTTAGGTCTTCCTTGATAAAGCAAATAGCCACCTTCACTTCCACCCTTAGGCCCTAGCTCTACTAGATAGTCAGCTGATTTAATCATTTCTAAATGATGATCTACAATAATCAAAGTATTGTTATCATCAACAATTTCATTAAATAGATCGATTAACTTTCTAACATCATACAGATGTAATCCATCAGTTGGTTCATCCAATAGATAAATCATGCCCTTTTGATGAAGCTTTGATGCTAGCTTTATTCTTTGAAGTTCCCCCCCAGACAGTGTACTCATTGACTGATTCAGATGTAGATATCCAAGACCAACCTTTTCTAAATCCTTTAGCCTTTTTACCACAAAAGGTTCTTCAAAAAATTCTAACGCTTCCATCACTGATAAATCATAAGCTTCAGCAATCGACAGTGACTTGTACGTATATTTAAGTACCTCATCATTGTATCTCTTACCATGACAACTTTCACATACTGATTCTATTTGATCCATAAAACCCATTTCTGTCGTAATAATCCCTTTGCCTTTACAAACAGGACAAGCTCCTTTGGCATTAAAACTGAAGTAGCTTAAATTTCTTTTAGTATGCTTTGAATATAACTTTCTAACAACATCTGAAATTCCCATATATGTAGCAGGCGTTGAACGACTGTTAGCACCTATACTCTTTTGTGATATATAGACAATGTCCTGACCCATCTCATCCAGTATACTTTGTGCCAACGAACTTTTCCCAGAACCTGCAACACCAGCAATAATTGTCCATACTCCTTTTGGAATAGCAACACTAATATCTTTCAAATTATTCTTACTTAAATTACTCAAGTTAAATAAATTTGTATATGAACGAGTATCAATTTTAAAATTTACTTCATCGACAAGCATTTGACTGGTAATCGTTCCTGCTTTCAATAATTCAGAATAGGAACCATCAAATACGATATTACCACCATTTTCGCCACCTTCTGGTCCCATATCTACAATATAATCAGCCATTCCTATAATTGCAGGATGATGTTCTACCATCATAATTGTATTACCTCTATCTCTTAATTTCTCAATTGAACTTTTTAAATTAAAAATATCATGATGATGTAAACCAACACTGGGTTCATCTAATACATAAACAACATCTGTTAATGCTGAATTAATATACTTCGAGATTTTAACACGTTGTGCTTCTCCACCTGATAGGGTTCCCATACCTCTATTCAAACCTAAATAGGATAATCCTACATCTATTAATGGATCTAATCTTTTAATAATCTCCTGAGTGATTTCTTCAGATACTCTATCATTTAAGTTTAATATAAAAGCCTTAACTTCTGGAATTGACATTAGTAGTATATCACTTATGTTTTTTCCATTAATTTTACAACTCCTAATCTTTTGATTAAGTCGAGTCCCATGACAGGTTTTACAAGTCGTAGTAGATACCATGGTATCAAGCAGCTTTTTATGGCGCTTCCCTTCTTTTGTATAAATAATACTTCTATACATTCTAGGATAAATACCTTCATATTTTGCTGATTTAGGCCAATTTGAAGGCGGGTCTTTTAATTTCACTTGAGGCGAATGTAAAAACAACTCTAATTCCTCATTTGTAAAATCTTTTATTCTCTTATTTAAATCAAACAAACCACTGTTGGCATATCTTTTCCAGCGCCATGCCCCAGTTGTAAACGCAGGAAAATTGATCACTCCCTCATCATTTAAACACTTATCAAAATTTACTAGCTTATGTATATCCAACTTAGTAACTTCTCCAAGGCCTTCACAATCAGGACAACGTCCACTCGGATGATTAAAAGAAAATACTTCGGAATAACCTACAAAAGGTTCACCAACTCGAGAAAATAACAATCTTAAAAAAGCACCGATATCAGTATATGTACCAACTGTAGAGCGACTACTATTGCTTGGTTTTTTTTGATCAAGAATCATAGTAACTGGAAGATTCTTGATTATCCCAACGTTTGGCCTTCCGTACTTAGGTAGGTATTGTTGTACAAAACTTGGGAATGTATCATTTAACTCACGCCTTGCCTCAGCTGCAATTGTATCCATACATAACGATGATTTACCCGATCCTGATACACCAGTAAATACTGTAATCTTATTCTTTGGAATTTCTACATTTACATGTTTTAAGTTATGCTCGTTAGCATCTTTTACAATTATGTTCATGATTCCTCCACCAAATACTGTATGCTAAAACTCCATATATCCTTATGAAATAGCTTACTATACAAATGATCTATTAAAATTCTAGGTCCTACTATGTTATACGATGAACTTTCAATGGCTTTTTTTACCTCCTCATCGTATTTCCCCAATTCATCTTCCTTTCTAAAGGAAAACTCATAGGTAAAATATATCCCCTTAGGAATAGTTATTTTTTTAGTTGCAACTTTAGGTTCCTCATCATGATAGAAGAAACCGTAGGTTTGGGTAGATCCGCTTAATTCTACCAGTTCATAATCATAGTTTAGATAATCAACATTGTACTCTCTTGTTATATTAAAAACATCACGAATATCCATTTTAGGTATATCATAATCCTCAATAATATATAAATGACGTTCCTCTATGGTTTCGATCTTGTAACCATCACCAAAATCATAGTAGGCCTTTAACTTTCTTTCAATCTCTCGTTTATTCGTTTGCAAAACTTTGATTTCACTCTGAATATTATCATACGCTTTATTTAAATAATATTCATAGTCAAAAGTGGTCTCATTAAGTGTTTCATTAATTTCTTTAATAGACATACCAAGTTTCTTAAGTAGAAGAATCATTTCAAGACTATCCAATTCCTCATAACCATACTCGCTATACCCATTTTCACCTTGATTAACTTTAAGTAAACCTTTTTTTTCATAAAACCTGATTTGCGACTTTTGAATTCCTAGTAAAGTTGCAATCTCTCCTTTTGTTAATTTTTTCGACATATTTCCTCCAAAAGACTTGACTATGAACTTAGTTCATACTTTATGATACATGATAGAATAATAGAAAGGAAGCATTATGAATAACATTCAACTAGGAAAAGACAATATTAAAAAGATATTCTGGATGTATGCCATTCCATCAGTTTTATCAATGATCGCTCAAACTACCGCTACTATGATAGATTCAATATTTATTGGTAGATATGTTGGCTCATCAGGACTTTCTGCAATAACAATCTTCTTCCCTCTTATTGGGATTATCATTGGAATTGCATCGATGTTTTCAATTGGTGGCACAACTCTAGCTGGCATAGAGCTTGGAAAAGAAAACAAAACTAAGAGTAACAACTACTTTAATGTAACACTGGCAATTTCATTAATATTAAGTATTGCATTTACAGCTTTAATACAATTTAGTTTACCTATTATATTAAAGTTTCTAAATATGGAGGCATCTACGGTTCAACATATATTAGACTATGGCGGCACCATTAGTTGGTTTTTTGTATTCTTTATGTTGAATTTTGCACTAACATTTTTTTTAAAACTTGATGGAAAACCAGTATTAGTTGTTGCTACAATGGTATCTGGTACTTTAATTAACATCATTTTAGATTATGTGTTAATCGCAAAGTTCGGTTACGCATTAAAAGGCGCAGCATTAGCAACCGGATTGTCGCAACTAATACCTTTTGTAGTGTTGGTAATTTATACTATCAGTAAGTCAAGTTGGCAAATTAGAAAGCCAGAGTTCCACTTTAATGAAATTAAACAAATTGCCTTTAACGGTTCATCTGAACTTTTAAGCCAGTCTGCAGTGTCTATAGCTGGACTCATTATTAATGCACTTATTATCAGTAGAGTGGGCGTAATTGGACTTGCAGGATACGCAGTTTCTCAACAAGTTGCATCTATCGCAGGTTCACTAGGCTATGGCTTTGCAGAATCTAATCAAGCTGCACTAAGTTATAATTACGGTGCTCAGTTAAACCATCGTGTAAACGCTCTAAGAAACTATACACTTAAAGCCAATCTATTTACTGGTATATTTATTTTTATTGTTGCTAACTTATTTGGTCAAGAAGTATCCTCATTGTTTGTAAAAGAACCTGAAACTATAGAAATGTCAGTTCACATACTCAAATACTTCAGTTTCGCGTTTGTTTTTATGGGTGCAAATATTACAGTAGGCACATACTACACCGCAATAAACGACCCAATACTATCTGGAGCAATTACTTTATTTAGAAGTTTAATTGCACTATTGCTAGGACTTGCTATACTTCCGGTTTTATTCGGAAACGATGGTATTTGGATGAGTATTATTTTTAGAGAAGTTAGTACAGTTATAGTTGGCTTCGTTTTGCTCAACTTAAAGCCTTATGGATTAAAAGAACAAATTTCACTAAAAACTGCAGCATAGCAATAAGATACCATTATGGTATCTTATTTAGTTATATAAAATCTTTATTTTGCCAATAGACTAATTAGCATCAAGAAGATGTCTGTCTTATTACAATAAAGTATCTATTATAGAGAATATCTTATCATAATAACGAATTGGTCCTGTATACAACTAAAAATCCGAACGTACAGATTTTCTAAGTTTTTTTACCAAAAATCGTTGATTTCATTGTATATAAATTACAACTGAGACCCTCTAACTTGTAGTGTATTTACGAAACTTTCGATATATTCATGTACACAACACGAATATTAAGATTTTATATTGATTTAATATTCGTGTTTGGTATAATACTCATGTGTTAGAGACTTATAGGAGGACTTATTCATGTTTGAAAAATTATTTAAACTAAAAGAACACAAGACAACAGTAAGAACTGAGATTATGGCAGGGATTACAACTTTCATGACAATGGCTTACATACTTATTGTAAACCCTGATATGTTATCAACAACAGGTATGGATGCCGGAGCTGTTTTTACAGCTACAGCACTTAGTGCTGTTATTGGTACATTGGTTATGGCATTTGCAGCTAATTTACCATTTGCACTTGCACCAGGTATGGGACTGAATGCATTCTTCGCATTTACAGTATGCGGTATTATGGGTTATAGTTGGCAATTTGCATTAACAGCAGTTTTATTAGAAGGTATTATTTTTATTGCACTTACATTTTTAAATGTAAGAGAAGCAATTATCAATGCTATTCCAATGAACCTTAAACATGCAATTTCAGTTGGTATTGGTTTATTTATATCACTAATTGGTTTAGTAAACGCAGGTATCGTACACAGTGGTAAATTTCACGTTGGTGATGATCAATTAGGTGGTTTAATAGTTGAACTTGGTAACATTACTTCACCTTCAGCATTGGTTGCCTTATTCGGAATTGTACTTATAGGTGTATTACTTGCTAAAAACGTTAAAGGTGCGATTTTAATTGGTATCTTAACGACAACGATTGTAGGTATTCCGTTTGGAGTTACTGACATTTCAGCCTTAAACTTCAATGGCTTTATGCCACCATCATTAAAGCCAATTTTATTCCAATTTGAATTTGAGAGTATTTTTACTTTAGATATGTTCATTGTTTTACTTACATTCTTATTTGTAGATATGTTTGATACTGTTGGTACACTTGTAGGTGTATCAAGTAAAGCCGGTCTTTTAGATGAAGAAGGTAGAGTTCCTAATGCTAAACAAGCACTGTTAGCAGATGCAGTAGGTACAACTTTTGGTGCTTGTATCGGTACAAGTACAGTAACTACTTACGTTGAATCGGCTTCTGGTGTTGCTGAAGGTGGTAGAACAGGATTAACAGCACTTTCAACTGCTGCAATGTTCTTCATAGCATTATTTATGGCACCAATTTTCTTAGTAGTTCCATCTGCTGCAACAGCTCCTGCATTAATCATCGTTGGACTGTTTATGATGTCACCAATTACAAAAATTGATTTTAGTGATTATACTGAAGCATTACCTGCTTTCTTAACAATGATTATGATGCCACTTAGTTATTCAATTGCTGATGGTATTATCTTTGGTGTTTGTTCATATGTATTCATCAAAGTTTTCTCTGGTAGAGGTAAAGAAGCACCTGCATTAACATATGTATTAGCTGCTTTATTTATTGCTAAATTCGTATTTAAGTTCTAAATAATATGAAAGGATATCCACTTTTGGATATCCTTTTTTTTAGTGTCTATTTAAGATTATTTGCTCATCATTATGAATGGTCTTCTTTACCATATCTAATAGAACCTGTGGATTATAACGATGGTCATAATCTCTATTAATGTGCATAAGCTGTTGCGATGATAGATGTCTTACATCTACAGTTGAAGTACCTAGTTCTAATTCTAATTCGATTTGTCTAGCCTTCATATTAATGAGTTCATGAATGGTG
>PPCM01000950.1_pt1 | contig 16234 bp, 11 predicted proteins | sample 1555541 | NCBI WGS metagenome assembly PPCM01 (sample SAMN05284479, study PRJNA326546) | Marine sediment metagenome, whole genome shotgun sequencing project. | isolation source: marine sediment | place: Germany: Wadden Sea | collected 2012-09-05 | reverse complement strand
ATATCATTGATCAAAAAGCAAAAGTTGTGTAATTTAATTTATCGTCATCCCTTACAGGGATACTTTAAATCTCCTGGAACCGTTGCCGAACAGGAACGGTTCGGCATATTGCTTGCTTTGATCCTGTGCCAGGCAGCGGTTTGCGTATGCATGGAACTTTCGAACGGGGGAATAATGAACGGTTCAGATGAAGGTAACAATACCGGTTTTGAGTTGGATGATTTCGATTTCTCCCTGTTGCCCCCCTTTGAAAATGAGGCCGGGCCCGGTGCGATACCGGAACCCGAACCGGCTCCGGTCATCGAAAAAGCAAATGCCGCGTCTGCGATGAAAGTTTCCGGAAGGAAGCGGGTTTCAGGGAGCAAGGCAAAGAAGGTGTTGCTTGCTGCCGCAGGGGGCACGGCGGTCTTTCTGATCCTGGCTCTTGTTTTAACCGGCGTTTTGGGATTGTTCGGGAAAAAGAGTTCCGGACCAAGGGCGCCCGTGGTCTCCCTCAACCAGAAGGTACAGATTTCATTCAAGGAATTTCAGTCCTCACTCGTGAAGCTGAAAGGGCTCAGCAAGTTTATCAACAACCCGGCAAAGCTCGACAGCACCCTTGCAGAGGTTGTCGTTACCGAGAAACTCTTTGTCAGGGGCAATAAAGCCACCGAAAAGTTTTTACGCTACTTAAATGTAAATGGTGTTGTGCTGGAAAAGCGGGGCCTGGGAATATACAATGAGATCGGAAAATTCTATCGCGGCAAGACCCACAGTCGCTACAACACGGCCGCGAAACGGTTACTCGGGGACCTCGCTACCGTGTTGAAATACCGGAAGGATCATTATGATTTGATCCTGAGCGGCGCCCAACCCTACAGGGAGACCCACGATCTCTACTACAAGCGTTATCGGCAGAGCGAAAAACGCTACCGGTTCGCTTATCCGACTTATATGAAGTTCCTCGAAGACAGGATCAAAAACAACGGGAAGCTTTCCGGGTTGCTGGTGAACAGCATGGGCACCTTAAAAAGTTTCAGGCCTTCCTGGTTGAAGTTTTGAATTACCCTCTCTTTTTTTATCGTAAGCGTTTGTTTCCCGGCACGCGGTTTCATGATGTTGCCAAATAGGAATTCCGCATTTTACCGGTATCAGGTTTTTTCACCGGCCGCTTCCATGAACCCGGTGGGAAAGGCGGTTTGATACTTGAGTGTGCCCAGCACGAACGAGGAGTTGATGCTCTGCACCCCGTTGATGGCGGCCAGCCGCTTAAATGCAAAATCACCGTAATCCTTGACGCTTTTCAAGGCAACCTTCAGCAGGTAGTCGTCGGGCCCGCTGAGCTGGTGGCATTCCAGGACCTCCTCCATGGAGAGGATCTTTTCGGAAAATGCCTCCACATGGGGCAGCCTGTGGGCGTCCAGGGAAACCCGCACAAATGCGATAACCCCCACGCCCACCCGGTCGGGATCCACCAGCGCGACAAAATTGGTTATAATCCCGGCGGCTTCCAGGCGCTTGACCCGGTCCAGCATGGCGGGCGGTGAAATGCCGGCCTCCCGGGCAAGGGCCGCATTGGTAATGCGTCCTTCGCTCTGGAGGATTTGAAGGATCTTTTGATCGATGGCGTCGAGTTTCATGGGGTCTCCCGGGTTCCTTGGATATCTGTTCACGCACGAAGCACTATGTACCAGAGCCGGCCCCAAAAGAAAACCGATTCAAGTCCAATATAATCGAACCGTTTCCTTTTCGCGCATTTTCATCTCTTTTATTCCGTCGTGGAAAACCCGCTCCTCCGGGCCCGGTTGTTGACTCCCATGGGGAAAGCGTTTCGATACAGCGCATCTTTTCGCTCCACTTTGTTTCCTCCCTTACCCGAAGTTTTCCAATATCATCCATATCCCAACCCGGCGGTTCATCACGGGGATTATTGATGGAGCGTTTTGTTAAAAGGCCGTGATTACCTTGATCGGGAAGCGATGTTGATGCCCTTGAAAAGCGCCCGGGTCGTTTGTAAACCGCGACTTTCGGTTGGTGGTGCCGGGTATGTTCAAGTGTCTGGCGGTTCGACGGTTTTTCCGATCGCGGGTTAAAGGAAACAGCTGGTTGAGCACTTGCCTTGCGGACCCGGTGCCTTTCCGGGGGGCGGAGGGAAAGGGCGGTACATGGGGAGCGGCTCACAACTATTTTTCTTAATACGGAATTTTCTGGTATACTTTATTACGTATCCGAACCCGGGCATGCAAAATGCTCCTTATCTAATTCCTTGTCAACCTTTTAATATTCGAAAAATGGCATATTAAAAATTATATAATTAGTTAAATGTTGACCATAACCGAATTAAATTATATTGCTCTGGTTGCAATTTAAGCGGAAAACAGACCCTCCGCGCAGGCGGCGGAATCAACACAGAGGAGGCGATATGACGGAAAAACCATCGATTTCGGTTGGTCACGGGGATGGGGAAAACAGTTTGAACCGGATCGACGCAAACGATCCCGAAGCCCGGCTCAGTCCCGCGAGTTTCGCGGCCGTGGAGGAGCTCATGGCGGCGGCCCACGAACAGGGGCGCGATATGCTTTACGAGCATGAAGTCTACGAGATTTTAAAAATATCGGGACTCGGCCTCCCCGTTTACGAGCTGATCAAGGAGGCGGACGAGATCACCCCCGAACTCCTTTCCCGGTACTCTTCCGGAAAGATCGTGCTCAAGGCTGCGGCCCGGGGCATTGCCCATAAGCAGAAGGCCGGCGCCGTAAAGGTGGTTGTCAAGGACCTCGATTTTATTCGCCACTCGTTCACCCGGATGAGGTCGGCCCTGGAAGAGGCGGGGCACGAGGTCGAGGGGATCCTGCTGGTTGAGTTTGTCGAGTACTCCCAGGATCTGGGAAACGAGATCCTGCTGGGGTTCCGGGAGAGCGATGCATTCGGCCCGGTGATCTCCTTCAGCAAGGGGGGCAGCGATGCCGAGCATTTTGCAAGGCATTTTTCCACCCCCAACCTGATCCTGGCCCCCATCGACCGTAAATGGGCCGAAGCCCTTCTCTACTCCACCAGCATCCAGGAAAAGTACGCGGCCCTCGGCAACACCGATTATACCGACAAGATCATCGATGCCGGCCTGAGGTTCAGCCGCCTTGCGGTGGCCTTTTCCCATTTTTTCCAGAGCGGCTCAAGGTTCGTCATTCGGGAGTTCGAGGTGAACCCCTTTATTTTCGACCCCTACGGGCGGTTCATCGGCCTTGACGGGTACGCGGTGTTTGAGCCCCGCAAGGAGCTTGCGCTCTCCCTTTCCCTGAAGCCTGCGGAAACCATGGAACCCCTGTTCAAGCCCAAGGGGGTCGCGGTGATCGGCGTGAGCGTGAAAAACCTCAAGGCCCCGGGAAGCGTTATCGCAAAGAACCTTCTGGCCATGGGAAGAAAGGATGTTTACTGCGTTAATCCAAAGGGAAAGGAGATCAACCTCTCCATCGGAACCCTCCCGGTTTACCCCACTCCCGAGGATATTCCCGCGCCCGTTGAACTTGCGATCATTTCGGTTCCGGCCGAGTACGTGGTTCCGGTGGTGGAGAGTTGTGTCAGAAAAGGGGTCAAGGGCATCATCATCATTCCGGGGGGATTCAGCGAAACCGACGGCGGCGCGGAAATAGAGGCGGAGATCGCGGACCTGACCCGGGCCGGGGGCATCCGCGTGCTCGGACCCAACTGCCTGGGGCTGGTGCACGGCGGCATCGGCGACGTGCCGGGGATCAACACCTTTTTCATTCCCGAGGAGAAGCTCCGCCTGCCCGAGGGCCAGAACCGGCAGGTGGCCCTGTTGAGCCAGAGCGGCGCTCTCGGGATCACCGAACTCCACAACCTCCGCCACGGCATCTCCCCCCGGGTGATCGTGAGTTACGGCAACCAGCTCGATATCGATCCCTCGGATCTTATCGAATACTTTGCAAAGGCCCCCGAGATCGATGTGATCGGTTGCTATATCGAGGGATTCAAACCGGGTGCGGGGGCGCGCTTTTACAGGGTCGCGGGTAGATGCGAAAAGCCCGTGATCGTCTACAAGGCCGGCCGCACCCTTGCCGGCAGAAAGGCGACCCAGTCCCACACGGCCAGTATCGCGGGGGAATATGCCGTGGCAAAGGCCGCCATGAAGCAGGCCGGACTCGTTGTGGCGGACACGGTGATGGAGCACAAGGACCTGATCAAGACCTTTACACTCCTCAACGACTTTCCCGTAACGGGAAACCGGGTGGCGATCATCGCCAATGCCGGTTACGAGAAGACCTATGCGGCGGATCACCTGGGCAGCCTGGAGGTTGCGCGCCTGGACGACGCCACCGTCCGGACCCTCTCGGCGATCATCCCGCCCTTCGTTTCCGCGGACCCTCTCCTGGACCTGACCCCCATGGCCGACGACAGGCTCTTCGAGGAGAGCATCGACGCCATGCTCAGGTCCGATGCGGTGGACGCCCTGTTCGTTTCCATCGTGCCCCAGACCCCGGCGCTTTCCACAACGGACAGGGAGATGGTCGAGGATCCCGACAACGTGGCGGAGAGGATCGTCCGGCTGGTGCGCAAGTACCGGAAGCCGGTGGTGGTCTCCATCTGCATCACGGCGGGGGCGGACGTGATCTACAACCGCTTCGGCCAAACCCTTGAAAAGGGAGGGGTGCCCACCTTTCTTTCGGCCAGCCAAGCCATGATCTGCCTGGACGCGCTGATTCGCTACAGGATGATACGCGCCACCGGAGATTATTCCGAATGGCTGAAATAAGGGAATGCGCCCTTTGGGACAACCTGCCGATGGTAAAATCCCTGTTCCATGGAACCGGAAATCGCATTGGGAGTGCCGGGAAGCCGGCGCGGTTCACGTCACGGGGAGCGGGGCGCTTTTTGCGGGAATTGTTTTGGTCGGACCACGTCGTTTCGTATGTCGTGCGGGAAAAGGTGGCGGGAATCAACGATTTTTGATAAAGATGGAGTCATTGATTCTCTGTAGGTGATACGAAGGGTTTCAGGGCCTTATCGTCCCCATTACCATTTATCCGGATAAAAGACGTGAAGATGAAAGACATTGCCGGTGGAACGGACAACGACAATCGCCAGGTCATCATGGTGGTGGATGATGCCGATGAGAACATCTGGGTTCTCACATCCTGTCTCGAAAATTCGGGGCACAGGGTCCGCGCGGTGCGGGACGGTCAAACCGCCCTTGACGATGCAAAAAAGGCGCCCCCCGATCTCATACTGCTGGATGTGGTCATGCCGGGGATGGACGGGTTCGAGGTGTGCCGAAGGCTGAAGGAAGATCCTCTCCTCAGGGACATACCGGTGATCTTTATGACGGCCCTCATAAAGGTCCGGGACAAGCTCAAGGGATTTTCCCTGGGGGCCGTGGACTATATCACCAAACCCATCCAGAACGAGGAGGTGCTCGCCCGCGTGAACACCCACCTGCAGCTGCGGGAGCTGAACGAGCGGCTGGAGCAGAAGGTTTACGAGCGCACCGAGGCACTGCACCTGACAAACCGACGGCTCACAAGGGAGATCGCCGAGCGCAAGAGGGTCGAGGAAGCGCTCAGGGAGAGCGAGAAACGGTACCGCTCCATATACGAGGAGGCCCGGGCCGGCATTGCCATCGTGGATTACCTGGACGGGCGCATCCTGAGCTGTAACCCGGAATTCGAAAATCAGACCGGAAGAACCCGGGAGGAGCTGAGCCGCCTCCATATCTGGGATGTTCGCCCGCCGATCCAGCGGGAATCCGCCAGGGAGATCTTCAACAGGACAAAGCGCTGCAACGAGGGCTGTGCCGCCGATATGTGCTTTCTCCAGCCGGGGGGGGAAAAGATCTACGTGGACTGTACCAGCTCGGAACTCACCCTCCACGGCAAAAAAATCCTGCAGGTGGTGGTGATCGACACCACCGACCGCATGCTGGCAAGGGAGGCGCTCCTTTGGGAGGCCGGTCTGGAAAGGGCCGTCGCGGCAGTCTCAAGGGAGCTCATCGCCGAGTCCTGGGAGATCGGCAATATCGCGGAGTTGATCCTCAAATGCGCCCTTGAGCTCACCGGCAGCAAACATGGATTCGTGACCTCACTGGACGAGGCTGCGGGGGAGAGCCTGGGATTGAGCCGGACGGAAATGTTCGATTACCTGTTTCGGAACGGAGGGGGAAATTGGATCCTTGGTCCCGCAGGAGAGGGCAACGCCTTTCCATTGCCGGGGCACGAACGAAACACATGCGGGGCTTTTTTTACAAACGACCCTTCGAACCACGGTGGCTGCGGGGAGAGTTTCAAGGACAGGGGCCCCCTGGAAGCCTTTCTCTCGGTTCCCCTTGTCATGGGAGATCGCCCCACCGGGCAGATCGCCCTGGCCGATCCCGGCAGGGAGTATGTGGCCCGGGATATCAAAGCCGTGGAGCGGCTGGCGGAACTCTATGCCTTTGCCCTGCACCGGCACCGGTATGAAACTGAAAGAAAGGAGCTGGAATCCCAGCTCCGCCAACTCCAGAAGGTGGAGGCGATCGGGGTCCTGGCGGGAGGAATCGCCCATGATTTCAACAATATTCTCTTTCCGATCCTGGGGTATTCGGAAATGCTGGACGGGGACCTGCCCCCGGGCAGTCCCTACAAGGAGTTCGTGGACGAGATCATCACCGGCACCAAACGCGCCCGTGACTTGGTGAAGCAGATCCTCACCTTCAGCCGCCAGAGCGAGCAGGAGATCGGGCCCATAGAGCCCCAGCACATCCTCAAGGAGGTGGTCCGCCTGATTCGCGCCACCATACCCAGCACCATCAAGATCGTCACCCGCATCGACGTGAACTGCCCCTCGATCATGGCGGACCCGACCCAGATTCATCAGGTCTGCATGAACCTTGTCACCAATGCCTTTCACGCAATGCAGGAATCCGGCGGAAAGCTCGCCATCCGTCTGGAAAAGCCGGCGCCGGGGGAAGGGGCGGACGGTTTCGCCCCCCAGGTCCGGCTTACGGTGGAGGATACGGGCGTCGGCATGGAACCGGCCGTGGCCGAGAAGATCTTCGATCCGTATTTTACCACCAAATCCAAGGACAAGGGCACCGGCCTGGGGCTTTCCGTTGTTCACGGCATCGTGAAGAGCTACGGCGGCAAGATCCATGTCGCGAGCACCCCCGGCAAGGGCACCCGCTTCGATCTTCTTTTCCCGGCGGTGGAAGAGGAGTGGGAGGTGGAAAGGAAGCCCTCCTCCGCTCCCGGGATGACCGGTCACGAACGGATACTGGTGGTGGACGACGAGGAGCAGGTCGCCAGATTGATCAAGGCGATGCTCGAACGTTTCGGCTATAAGGTGGAGATCAAAACCGGCAGCCCCGAGGCCCTTGCCGCAGTGAGAGAGGCGCCGGAAAGCTATGACCTGGTGATCACCGATATGACCATGCCCGAGATGACGGGCGACCGCCTTGCGACGGAGATTCTTTTGTTGAATCCCGCCATGCCCATCATCATCTGCACGGGCTTCAGCGAGAAAATAACCCGGGAAAAGGCCGTCGCCATCGGCGTCAAGAGCTTTATACTCAAGCCGATCCTGAAATTCGAGATGGCAAGGCAGGTCAGAAAGGCCCTTGACGGGGAAGAGGAGGGATCATGATAAAGCATGAAAACGTATCCATTGCCGTGGGCGGGGATGATTTCGTCTCGGCCGTCCTGACCGTTCCCGCAGAACCGAACGAAAACAGCAGAACGGGCCTGGTCTTTGCCCACGGCGCCGCAAACGACATGCACCACCCGTCCATCGCGGGGGTTGCCGAGGGACTTGGGAAGATGGGGTATGTCACCCTGCGTTTCAACTTTCCCTACCGCGAAAAGGGAAGGAAATCCCCGGACCCCGAACATCGCCTCGTGAATGCGTGGCGGCGGGCCGTTGATTTTCTCATGGAAGGAGCCGGTGTCAAATGCGAGAGGATCGTCGCGGTGGGTAAATCCCTTGGCGGACGCATCGCGTCCCAGGCGGTGTCCGAAGGCGAGATCCAGCCCGACGCCCTGATCTTTCTGGGCTATCCCCTTCACGCGCCCGGCAAAAAGGACAAGTTGAAGGATGCCCACCTCTACAAGATCCGGATTCCCATGCTCTTTTTCGAAGGCACCCGGGACCCCTTCTGTGATCTGGAAAAGCTCGAAGGGGTGTTCGAAAAGCTCTCCTGTTCGCGCGAGCTCGAGATCATCGAAGGCGGGGATCACTCCTTTAACCTGCCAAAGTCCGATCCTCGTTCCGAGGGCGAAGTTCATGGGCAGGTCGTGATAAAAAGCGGCGACTGGCTCTCTTCACTCTCATAAGGATGAAGGGGCCACACGGCATGCTGGTTGGCGGTTTATGTTTCCGGGTTGAATACCATTGAGTAGTCGTCCAGATCCCGGGAAAAACCCTCCTTTGGGGGAGAAATCATTCATGGGCCGGCACCTGTTTAACATGCCGATCTAAAAAGAATAAACAGGTGCCGTCGTTCTTGTTCAAGCGCCCGGATTAACCGTTCTCCTTGTCCAGTGCCTTTTTAAGAAAGTCTATATAGTTGAGCATGCTGTGATCTTTAACTCCGTCGGTCCCCCAAACAAGAATGTCGTCGATTCTTCCGTGCATTCTGTCGAGGAAAAGGCCCCACCAGCTCATATCGTCTTCCAGTTCGCCGTCCTCGGTAAAGTATTTCAATGTTCCCACATGGCTGTAATCCATAGCACGGGGGGGCAGGCGGGTCACAACATCGTTGTTGTTTACAAAACGGAAGTCGAAGGGCTTGAAATCGTTGTTGAAATTTTTTGCGAAGGTTTCATCGCCGGTGCGGGGTTGTCCGAATGTATAAAGACCGTTTACCCGGCCGCCCTGAACCCTGAACCGTGCCGTCGCGAGGGTCGCAAGGGCCGCCCCAAGGCTGTGGCCGGTAAACCACAGGGACTTTGCGGCGCTGCCCTGATATTCCTTGATGGTTTCTTCAACCGTTTCCCAGACGCTGTTCACCGCCCAGTTAAAGCCTTCGTGCACCTTTCCTCCGAACGGGCCGTCCACGAGATCAAAACTCAGATCGGTGATCCAGTCTTCGATCTGGTCGGGCTCGGTACCGCGAAAGGCCACGACGATGATATCGTCGTTGGACATGGCAAAGCACTCGGTGCCGTCTCCCTGATTGTCCGTGATAAAGCGACAATCTTGAAGTCCCCAGTCGTTTTTCACGGTTTCCTCGATCTTCTGTTCGTTGCTGTAGGCCAGGTTTGCCGCCAGGGCGAGGCTGTATGCATTCCGCAGACTAAACGCCGTTGTGTCGTGGTCAAATTTGAAATCGGTCATTGCTTTTCTCCTCCATGTGGAAATTTCAAGGTGAGGGAATACATGTCGATTACCGTCGGTATTGAAGCGCGCCGCGATCCCCTCCGGTTCGTCGGTTTAAAATGACCGGCCTTCCCAATGGTCATATCGTTAAAAGGCCAGATCGTTAAAAATGGCATTGTGCGTTCAACAGTTTGAATGTTTGGCGGATCGATAAAGGTCGCGGTAGAAATGCCCAAAGCAACCGCGTTTTCGACAAGTCTGCCGTTCTTGGTCCGAGGACGAGTTATTCCCTGATTATTATGGAAAAATCAAAACACGCCCATCCGTTTTTTTCAAGTATTTTTGTTGTATATGGAAAAAACGGGTAGTAATACCTGTTTTTCGATGAAGTGAATCTGAGCCCTGTTTCTTGAGCTTCTTTTTAATGGGGATGGGGATGGTTCACACCGTCGTTGAATCGGCGGGAGGATACCGGAAGGTCCGGGGAAGCCCGGTCCTGTTGCAAACCTTAAAAAAAAAAAGAGTTGACACCCCCCTTGTAAAAAAATATGGTGGCCGTCTTTTTTTCAACTGGGAGGATGAAAACATGACAGCCTGCGGCCTTGATTTCGGCACGTCCAATTCGGCACTCTCCATCCATCACGACGGCAAGGTGAGGATGGTCGAAATAGATCCGAAAAATGATAATATCAACTACCTCAAATCGGTGCTCTATTTTTACCGCGACGAGGAAGGGGAAGAGATCTATACCGGCGAGGAGGCCGTGGAGGAATATATTCTCAACGGCACCGAGGGGCGGTACATGCAGTCCATCAAGACCTTTCTGCCCGACGAGAGCTTCACCGACACCGTCATCAACAGGAAAAACTACGCCATCGACGAACTGGTTGCCCTGATTCTCAAGGACCTCAAGGCAAAGGGGGAGCGGGCGACGGGCGATTCCATCGACGATGTGGTGCTGGGGAGACCGGTGGTGTTTTCCGAGGACCCCGAAAAGGACAGGCTCGCTGAAAACCGATTGAAATCAGCAGCCGAGCTTGCCGGCTTCCGGAATATCCGATTTCAGCTCGAACCCATCGCGGCGGCCCTCTCCTATGAGAAAACCCTGAAGGAGGGAGAGGAGCATCTGATCCTGGTAGGGGACTTTGGCGGCGGTACCTCCGACTTCACCGTTATCAGGATCACCGGCGGCAACAGGAACGATTACGATCGAAACAGGGACATCCTCGCCCTCGGGGGCATCTATATCGGCGGAAACACCTTTGATTCCGACCTGATGTGGGACAAGACCGCCCGCCATTTCGGAAAGGACGTAAAGGTCGCCCTTCCCATGAGCAGCAATAAGCTGGGACTTTCCACCACCATCACCCGCAAACTCAGGATGTGGAACTGGATTCCCCAGCTCAGGGCGCCCAAGTACGTAAGTTCCGTTAAGGAGTTTCACCAGTTTGCATCCTTTTCCGATAAGGGCCTTGTCGAAAACCTCCAGACCCTGGTGGAGCACAATCTCGGTCTGAACCTTTACAGGGCCGTGGAAAAGGCAAAGTGCGCCCTCTCGGAATCGGAAGAAGCCGTGATCGATTTTAACGAGCGGGGAATCCGCATAGGGGAAGGGGTTGGGAAAACGGAGTTCGAATCCCTTATCGCGCCCAACGTTCAAAAAATCGAAAACGAGATCGATGCAACCTTGAAACGGGCGGGACTTTCGGCGGAAGAGGTGGACAGGGTGTTTCTAACGGGAGGCTCCTCCTACATTCCCATGCTGCGCCGTATGTTCCGGTCAAAATTCGGGGAAGAGAAGATCAAGCATGCGGATGCCTTTCTCAGCGTTGCATACGGCCTTGGACTGTCCGCATCTTATCTCTTCTGACGCAAGCCCGGGAGAAACCGGAGAAAAAGTATGCCTGCAAGGGCGAAGATGGTATAAAGGTTATAATGTCCGGGCGATATTGGCCTTGCGCCCGGTATAAACCGATCATTCAAGAAACCAGGCACCTCTTCAACAACAGGGAGGTTTAACATGAGCAGACTCGTGATGTTTGTATACGGAGTCGTCTGTTACGGATTTTTTTTCGTTTCTTTTCTCTACACCATCGGATTTGTCGGCAACCGGTTCGTGCCCAAGACAATAGATTCGGGTTCCGAGACCCATTTTGTTGTCGCTGTTTTTATCAACCTGATACTGGTGGGACTTTTCGCGGCACAGCACACCGTCATGGCGCGTCCGGATTTTAAAAAACGGTGGACGCGGATCATTCCAAAGCCTGCGGAGCGCAGCACCTTTGTCCTCTGTGCAAGCCTGCTGCTGATACTGCTTCTGTGGCAGTGGCGGCCCATCCCCATGGTCATATGGCGCGTGGACAATGTCTTTGGGGCGCTGATCCTGAACGGGCTCTTCTGGCTCGGCTGGATCACGGTGCTCCTCTCGTCGTTTATGATCGATCACTTCGATCTGTTCGGATTGCGGCAGGTGTATCTTCACCTTGTGGGACAAAAGTATCGCCACGGCAAGTTTGCGAAAACCGGGCTGTACAGGTATGTTCGGCATCCCCTGATGCTGGGGTTTATCACGGCCTTCTGGGCAACCCCCCGAATGACCGCAGGGCACCTGCTGCTGGCTGCGGCGTTTACGGTGTACATCCTCATCGGTATCCGCATCGAGGAGCATGACCTGATACGTTTTCTCGGCAGGGAGTATAAGGAATATCAGCGGAAGGTGCCCATGCTGTTTCCCTTTATCGGCAAACGGTGAGGTTGCCGAACCGGGAACGTTTTCGTGCTGATTTTACGGGGCATGGGAGGGCGGGGCCGGTCGTCGGTACCGAGGCAGGGGACCGGGACCGGGCAAACTGGGTTTTGACACGCGGCCCGCATTGGCGTATGGATTTGGTCTGAAACTGAAAAGGCCTTTAATCATCCATAATTCCAGTGAAAGGGAAGCGGCTGTGAAAAAAGAGTTTCCGGTAACGTGCAACAAGGACTGCGGGGCAGGGTGTCCGCTGATCGCCCATGTGGAAGACGGGCGGCTTATTCGCATCACCAACAGCAGGCGCATGCCCCAAAAGGCCTCGGGGTGCCCCGTCGGGTACGGGTTCCCAAAGGTCGTGTATGCCAAGGAGCGGCTGACCCGGCCGCTTCTGAGAACCGGACCCCGGGGCTCCGGGCGGTTCAGGGAGCTTTCCTGGGAGGAGGCCCTGGATCTTACGGCCCAAAAGCTGACCGAAATCAAGGATAAGCACGGGACCGAATCCATGATTCACCTGGGGGGGTCGGGCTCCTGCCGGGGCGCCCTGCACCATACGGGAAGACTTACCGCGCGCTTCCTGGGCCTTTGGGGTGAGTTCACGGAGACGATCGGGTCCTACAGCTCCCAGGCGGTCACCTTTGCAACGCCCTATGTTCTGGGAACGACAATGGCCGGCATGGATGCGGCGACCCTCCACGACTCAAAGCTGATTGTCCTCTGGGGTGCGAATATCAGCGATACCCGCTTTGGAAATGAAACCGAAAAACGGATCGCGGAGATCAAGAAGAGCGGTGTGCCCGTTGTCGTGATCGATCCTAGGCGCTCCAGGACGGTTTCCAAACTGGCCACCGAATGGATCCGGGTGTATCCGGGTACTGACACGGCCCTGATGGCGGCGATGATCCATGTGCTGCTGGAAGAGGATCGGATCGACCGGGATTTCGTGGAAAAATGTACCGTGGGGCTCCCTGAGCTGGAGGCCTATATCAACGGGGATACGGATGGAACCCCCAAAACCCCCGAATGGGCCGAGGGGATCTGCGGAACCCCCGCCGAAACCATTCAATCCCTTGCAAGGCGCTGGGCCGAGGCAACGCCGACGGCCCTTATTCCGGGGCTCTCCATACAGCGGACAATCGGCGGCGAGGAAGCCTCCCGCTTTGCCGTCGTGCTCCAGGCCCTTACCGGTAATATCGGAAAAAAGGGCGGAACCAGCGGAAGCTGCGCCTGGAACAGGCTCCCCAAACCCAGGTGCCCGAAAATCCAGCCCGTAAGGGAAAACAAGCTATCAGTTCAGGTCTACGGGTTTGCCGATGCCATTCTGGGGGGAAAAAGCGGCGGATACCCTTCGGACATCAAGGCAATCTACAACGTGGGGGGCAACTACCTCTCCCAGGGCAGCGATATAAAAAAGAATATCGAGGCGTTCAGCAATGTTGAGTTTTCCGTTTGCCACGATTTCTTCATGACCCCCACGGCAAGGTACTGCGATATGGTGCTTCCAACGGCAACCTGGATCGAGCGGGAGGACATCGTCTTTCCGGACAACAACTACCTGATGTTTTCACACAGGGCCATCGAGCCGTGGAAGGGCGTGAAGGACGACTATGGGATCTTTTGCGAGCTTTCCCAACGGCTCGGTTTTTTACCCGAGTTCTCGGAAAACAGGACGGCAAGGCAGTGGCTCGATCATTTTATGGAAAACTCGGACGTTAAGGACAAGGCGCAATTCATGGAGACCGGGGTTTTCGACGGAAAGCACCACGAGCGAACCCCCTTTTCCGATTTTGTGGAAGATCCCGGAAAGCATCCCCTGAACACCCCGTCCGGGTTGATCGAACTCTCCTCCGCGAAATACGCCGAAACCGGGTTTCCCCCATATCCCACCTGCCGGATACTCCCAGTTACCGAGGATTGTCCCCTGCGCCTGGTTTCCCCCCACCCGAGATACCGCATCCACTCCCAGACCGCCAATATGCGGTGGTTCAAGGACAAGGAGCGACAGGTGCTGTGGATCAACCCCGGGGATGCTGAAAAAAGGGGGATCGAGGACGGCAAAACCATCGCCGTATTCAACGAGATCGGCTGCATCCATATCGAGGTCTTTGTCACCGACGGGATCATGGAGGGGGTTGTCTGCCTCCTGGAGGGGGGGTGGCCCAAAATAACGGACAATATCGAAACGGCCGGTGCGGTGAACATGCTGACCTCGACGGACCCCACGAAACCCAGCGAAGGCGCAAGGACCCACTCCGTTCTCGTGGAAGTGGAGCCGCTTGATTAACCCTGCCACGCCACATATCGTTTCGCACGTCAAATGTGGTGTTTGAGGCTGTGGGCGCAATCATAATATGATGCAAGACAATCGCATATGGATTGTCAGTTAAAGTGATTCGTTGCGATATAAAATGATGGTAGTTTATTTCAGCGGTTTGCGCCGCCGCCGGCGAGTCTGCCGGATGATGAACGGATGTTCCACATTGATGGCATCATGCTGCGGCAGGTGTTTCTATTGCCGACTTCCAGAGAACTTCGTGAGCCAACATACTGTTTTTATAAAATCAGCCTTGAAAGCGGTGTTGATCCGATCACGAAAAAAATTGAGTTACTTTTCGGATATATGACAGTTCATGGTTTGAAACTGTTTTTTACGTGATCTTCAAGGTTATTCGGTACTGTAGATACGATGAATGAAAGAGAAATGATGATGAATACGTATGTAGCGTTATTAATGGAAAAGAAGCAGGGTACCCTGGACGCCGAATTACTGAAAAAGCATGTGGCACACCTGAAGGACCTTGAATCCCGGGGAAAGCTGAAACTCTGCGGCCCCTTTGAAGACAACGAGGGCGCGTTGCAGGTTCTCCTGGCACGGAACAGGCGGGAGGCCGAAAGGCTGGTTCGGGCGGATCCGTTCATATCGGAAGGCTACTATGGGGCATATGAGCTCAGGAAACTGCTTGAAGCCAATGAGGGAAACAACTGGCTTATGGAACACGATCAGACGGAATCAAATCTGAGGACCTGAAGCAGGGTGCTTGGGCAATGAATGTTGTTGTCGGCCAACCCTGCAACGCAAGTGACGAAATATACCCCGTTACGTCGTGGCCCCTCCCTCGATGGGGAATAGCATATGTGGGACTCGCAACCATATGTTGCGTTGCAGGATTAAGTGGGGCAAAACATATACCAAGGAGATCGGGTCATGGCTTACGATGAAGGACTTGCCGTCAGAGTGGAGGAGGTCCTGTTCCATGTCGTCGATATGGAGCAGAAGAAAATGTTCGGCGGCATGGCGTTCATGGTCGGAGGCCATATGTGCGTCGGTGTTGTCAACGACGACCTCATGGCCCGGGTGGGGCCGGAGCGATATGAAGAGGCGCTTGGGAAGCGCCATGCGAGGGAGATGACATTTACCGGCAAGCCCATGAAGGGGATGGTTTTTGTGGGGGCCGAAGGCATATCGGAGGACAGCGACCTGGAAAACTGGATCGACATCTGCCTACGGTTTGTGAGGGGGTTGCCGCCCAAAGTGAAAAAATAGAGAAGACTGCGGGGATGCGGGTGAAAAATTGATCCATTGGTAGCTTTCATGGCCGTGTTTATGGTATAAAATTCGGTTAATATGTGCCTGTGTTGAAATCCGCCGATGTGATTCATGGTGAGTTTAAAATAATCAGGCTGGGACTTTTTTACGGGCGCATTAACCGTGAGATGTATAATCTGAAATAATTTTGGGCTTTCCGAAAGGATCGGACCCGACAACATATCAGAACGGAGATTCTGAGTTTGAAAAAAAAGAAAAAATCGGCCGGTGGACGCGGGAAAAAGGTTTCCGCCCCGCAGCTTCCGGAGGAAAGGGGCGTTATTATCGCACACCACGGAGTTGCGGTGGATGTACTGTTCGACTCCGGAGAAAAACGGGTGGTGAGGGTTAAACGCCGATCCGGGCATGTGGTGGGGGACGATGTGGTGGTTCGGGGAGAGGTCCTCAAGCGTCTGCCCAGAAGAACCGAGCTTCGCAGGCGGGATGCCAGGGGGAGTGTCCGCATGGTGGGAGCGAACCTGGATGTTCTGGGAATCGTCACGGCCCACCTGCCTTCCCCCCCTCCCGGGTATATCGATCAGGCCATTGTTGCGGCCAGGGAGGCCGACCTCACCCCCGTTCTGGTGATCAATAAATGCGATCTTTCGGATTCCGGCCCA
>PPCM01000949.1_pt1 | contig 16237 bp, 16 predicted proteins | sample 1555541 | NCBI WGS metagenome assembly PPCM01 (sample SAMN05284479, study PRJNA326546) | Marine sediment metagenome, whole genome shotgun sequencing project. | isolation source: marine sediment | place: Germany: Wadden Sea | collected 2012-09-05 | reverse complement strand
CGCACGCCTGATAAGCGTGAGGTCGGAGGTTCAAGTCCTCTTAGGCCCACCATTTCTGGCCCGTTGGTGAAACGGTTAACACACCTGCCTTTCACGCAGGCATTCACGGGTTCGAACCCCGTACGGGTCACCATTTAAAATCAACAACCAATTGTGGTTGTTTTTTTTATTTAAAAAAGGAACTTCATAGAAGTTCCTTTAGTTTATCCTTTAAATATTGAAATTGTTAAGATGCTAATTACTATCTGAATAACCGTAAATTTAAATACTACCTGACTATCGGACCATTTATATTTACTTCTCGCATGGTCGTGTAAAGGTGTCCTTACAAAGCTTAATAAGTTCTTCTTAAAGACTTTTATGATCGATATCTTAGCTAAGCCTGTTCCTCCATTAAACATGATTACAAAGGCAAATAATGGATATAAGTAGATAATGTCTGCTTGTATAAAGAATACAGCAATTAATAGCCCAATTGGACGAGAACCGGCATCCCCCATGATAAGAGTAGAAGGTGAAGTGTTGAACATTAAGTAAGCAAGAATACTTGCTACTAAAATTATTAACATATAAGATGAGTTAGCACCACCGATAAAGATGAATACACTCATCAGTGTTACAATGCTTAGATTCCCACTTAATCCATCGACACCATCAGAGCAGTTTGTAACATTTATACTAATCCATACTAGGAATGCTGATGCAAGGAATAATGCTATAGCCGGAACAGTAACAATCCAACCGAGGATATCGAAGTTTGTCCCAACTTGTTCAACATAAACTAAAGTATAAGCACTAACTAAGGAAATAGCTAAGTCTAGTAAACCCTTTCTTAAGCGTCCCCAATCTGCTTTTGAGATATCATCAAGATACCCTGTGAGCATTGAGAGCATCGCCAAGATAACATAGATTAAACTAACAATATCAAATTTCGTGTAGAGAACTGTGAAAATAGCAAAAGATGAAATGAATATTAAACCGGCACCTCTTGGTTTCCCTTTTGAAACAATTCCATCAACAGCAAATTCTTTTCCCTTGTCTTTTGGTAAAACATTCATTAAAACTTTTATTAGTAATAAGGTAACTAAAAATACTAATATGAAAACAAAACCTAATTTTTCAAACATACTTATCTCCTAACGTCTTTATAAAATTCATAAAGATTGTATCATAAATTAAAGAGTAATAATATATTCAAAGGCTTAAAATCAGAGCTCAATTTAAAAAAACCAATAATCCAATAGAATATTGAAAGTAGTAAGTTGGCTGATATTTTTCTTGAAATAAAAAAAAATAAAGAAATTCAAATTTACTATTGATTTATTGCCCACTCTTTGTTATTATTATCTAGCACGTCCTGTTAGCTCAGCTGGTAGAGCATCTGACTTTTAATCAGAGGGTCATAGGTTCGAATCCTATACAGGACACCATTTAATATTAAAACTTGCAATTGCAAGTTTTTTTTATGCCCTAAACTTCATTTAGAGTTTAATAAATAGATTCGACATTACCTATCAAAAGATAGTCATCAATATTGTTAATTACCAGGTTCCTTACTTTTGAAGTACCCTCTTTACCACGCCTTAGTTTGGTGCTTTTTTTTTCATAAAATAAACCACCACCCTGAAGGAAAAAGAATCAACGCAAACATAAAAGTAAGATTGATACTTCCTAAAGCAGGATGAACTAGAATAGTGTGGTTGAAATAAAAAAAAGACTTTCGTCTTTTTTATCTTAATGCTTCTTCTAATGTTAGAAGATCCTCATATACAATTGTGAAGAATGACTCTCCATTGTCGTAATCTTCCTTTGGTAAGATATCTAAATTGTGAATTTCCAAGATATCAACATTGTAAGTTTCTGCAAACTTTCTAAACATTGGTGACATATGCTCTATGTCATCAGTAATAACGTAATCGATCTCATAATACGTCATGATATTGTAAATGTGTTCTAAATCACTTTCATCTACTCTATTAAAGCTATACATATCAGCAAAGGCGATTTGTTGTAATCCATATCTTTGCATATGAGCAAGGAAAGGACGATCAACGATAACTAGATTATTTCTTCCTTCATCAATAACATCTTGAAGTCGTGAGTCATATCTTAGTAAGTTTCCTTTGTATGTATCGAAGTTTTCTCTAATAATTTCTGCTTTAGTAGGTAACTTCTCAATTAACACATCTCTTGTGATAATTGCCATCTTTAATAAGTTCATTGGGTCGTGCCATACTGCTGGGTTTACTTTAAGATCTTCATATAGAAAATCATTAAGTTCAATAACATAACTAATAGGTACTCCTTCTTCAATAGAAGTTACTTGAATCTCAATTACATCTGTTAAATTGTAATCAATTTTTTGAATTCTCAAAGTAGTATCTCTAACATCTAGAAAATCAATTTCTTCTTTATGTAACATACTAGTTAAGAACTTGCCTTCAAAGTTATATCCGCTATACAAGAATAAGTCACTATTAAGAATTGACTTAGTCATATCATTTGTTAGTTCAAAATCTATTGAGTTAACAACTTGATAGTCATAAGTAATTATCTCTTTTTCAAGTCCTTCTTCATCAACTTCAACTTTTACTTCTGGTACGAATGTTTCGTAGATAGAATGAACATTGACACTTTCATCTCCTAAAACCTCAACCATATACTTTAAAGGGTAGTTTGTTGTATAAACATCAATTACCTGATTTGGTCGGTAGTTAAAATCTATCGTTGTTATGAAGAAAAAGACAAAGATAAATACTGCTATGTTAAATAATTGTCTAATAATTCTTTTCATTTATTCACCTTCTTAAAAAATGAGAACTTTTCAGGAACAGGATCATATCCTGAAGTTCCCCATGGATTACACTTTAGTACTCTGACTAGGGTCAGATAACCACCTTTTATCGTACCGTGTTTTTGAAATGCTTCTATTCCATAATGTGAACATGTAGGTAAGTGTCGGCATTCCTGTCCGATAAAGGGTGACAGAGTTTTTTGGTATAGTCTAATTAGACCAATAAATATGTATTTCATATTTTCACTCCTTAATCACTATTTAATTTTAATATATTAAGTAAGTATTTTCAAACAAATAAGAGATTTAAAATTATTATTTAATAAGGCTTGAAGCTTAAGATTATTTTTTTGTTTCATTAATAATGAAGAAGTGAAATTTTAGTAGATATATGCTATATTAGAAGAGACAAAAAAACGAGGTGAAAATAATGAAAGATGTAAAAGTATTCGTTGATGCAATGGGAAGTGATTATAGTCCTAAGTCTGAAGTAGAAGGGGCTATGGGTGCGGTTAAAGAAAACCCTAATTTAAAGGTTACTCTTGTTGGAAACAAAGAAGAAATTTTAAAGTATTTAACAGATCAATCAAGTATTGAAATTGTTGATGCTACTGAAGTTATTGATATTAATAAAGAACCAGTAATGGAACTTAGATCTAAAAGAGATTCTAGTATGGTTAAAGCATTTGGTCTTGTAAAGACTACTGATGCTGCTGCATTCGTTAGTGCTGGGTCTACTGGTGCTATTGTTGGTGGTGGTCAGCTTTTAGTTGGAAGAATTAAGGGAATTAAGCGTCCAGCTTTAGCTCCTATTCTACCTTCATTAGATGGAAAGGGAATTGTCTTATGTGATGGTGGAGCGACACCTGATGCTAAGCCTGAGTACATTTATCAAAATGCGATTATGGGAAATGCTTTAGCGATGGTTCGTGGAAGAAAGAATCCAACGATAGGGCTATTAAATATCGGCGCAGAAGCTAAAAAAGGTACTGAGGTATATCAAACTGCCTATAAGAAGTTAGAAGCCTCAGACTTCAATTTTGTAGGTAATATTGAAGCTAGAGACCTTCCTTCAACAAATGTTGATGTTGTTGTATGTGATGGTTGGACAGGAAATGTTGCTTTAAAGATTATGGAAGGTACATTAAAGACAGTACTTTCAGTTATTAAGGAGAAGTTAGTTTCTACGACTATCTCAAAAATAGGTGCACTGTTATCAAAAGGTGCTTTTAAGAAAGTTAAAAAAGTTTATGATTATGAAGAAGTTGGTGGGGCCTTATTACTAGGTATTAAAAAGCCAATTATTAAAGCTCATGGTTCAAGTAATGGTAAAGCATTAAAGAATGCTATCTTACTTGCAGCTAAGACTGTAGAAGAAGGTTTAGTTTCAACTATCGAATCTAACATATAAGGTGATTTTATGAAGAGTATAAAGTACTTACTAGAAGCAATAGAGTTAAAGTATCAGAATTTAGCAGTTTATCAAACTGCTTTCACTCATCCAAGTTATGCAAATGAACACAAAAAAGCCAATCTTGAAGACAATCAACGTTTGGAGTTTTTAGGTGACTCAGTTCTTGACTTAGTTATTGCAGAGTATTTGTTTGAAAAAAACAAGAAGATGAATGAAGGAAGAATGACGAAGTTACGTGCTAAGTATGTTTGTGAGCCAGCACTTTCTGACTTAGCGATATATTTGGAGTTTGACAAGTATATTCGCCTTGGACAGGGAGAAACTAATAATAATGGTAATCAAAAGCCAGCAATCCTTTCTGACTGTTTCGAGGCCTTTATTGGTGCTTTGTATTTAGATTTAGGATATCAACTGGCTAAGAAGTTTATCCTTGATAATATCGTTCCAAGAATTGAAAGTGATGAGTTCGAGTTAAGTAAGGATTATAAGTCCTCATTACAAGAGTTAGTTCAGTCTGATAAAAGAAGTATTGAGTATGAGATTACTTCAACAACTGGACCGGCTCATAAAAGAGAGTTTACTTCTGTTGTAAAGATGGAAGATATCATTCTTGGTACCGGAATAGGTAATTCAAAAAAAGAATCAGAACAAAATGCTGCTAAAGCAGCTTTAGAAAAAATGGCAAAGTAATTGCCTTTTTTTTGGAGGATAATATGAAAGTAAAAAAAATAACAAAATTACTAGAAAAAAGATATGCGAAGAAGTTAGCTTACGAAGGAGATCCTGTTGGATTATACTTCATTGATGAAAACCAAGAAGTAGAGAAGGTCTTAGTTACTCTAGATTTAACTATAGAAGTAATTGAAGAAGCTATTAAAAATGAAGTTGATTTAGTAGTCACTCATCATCCATTTACATATAATGGTTTGGAAGATGAAGTTGTTGCTTTCAATAATCATAAGGAAGAACTTTGTAGAGAAAACAATCTAGGGGTATATGTTTTACATACTAACTATGATGTTGGATACCCAGGAATGAATGATGTTTTAATTGCTAAGTTGGGACTTTCTAAAATAAGAACCTCTAAGAAAGCTAACACTGATTACATGTTTTTAAGACATGGTCAAACTAACACTACTGTATATGCTTTAGCTCAAGACTTAAAGAAAATCTTTGATTTGAAATATGTTAGAGTAGTTGGTCAAAATAAACCGGTTAAGAATGTTGCGATTATCGGTGGAGATGGTAGTGATTTTACCGTTCAGATTGAAGCGATGAAAGAAGAAGTAGATGTTTTGATTACTGGTGATTACAGGTATACAAGAGGACTGTTTGCTAAAGAAAATAATCTTGCAGTTATAGAAGTACCTCACTCGATAGAAAAAGTTTTTATCGATGAAATTGCCATGCTTGTATCAACATTAAAAGTAGATGTTATAAAGTCAAAGATTGATACTGATCCCTTTATTATCTTTTAGTTATTGATAATATCTTTAATGGTAGTATAATTAGGTTTATATATGCTATTTGGAGGGAAATATGAAAAAAATATTATTGATTGTTATAACTGCTGTATTTATGTTTACAATGTCGGCTTGCTCTGCAAAAGAAATAGTTTCGGTGTGTAGTTTAGAGGCAGACTTATCTGAACTATACGGAATAGAGGGCAGTTTAGTTTCAGAAACAAAAATAACACATGTTGATGATCGTGTTATCTATATTGAGTCAAGTGAACATCTAAAGATATCTGATTCAGACATCTTTAATGAAACTGTTACTTCTTATCAAAAACTAGTTGAAGTTATTTCAAATATTGAACACTATGAATCTAATCTTACTATTGGTGATAATTCTATTGACTATAAAACAACAATAGATTATTTAAAAATTGATATAAATGATATTTTAGCAGTTGAAAAAGGGTTTAAAGCATTCCTTAATGAAAAAAATCACTTGCTATTTTCAAAACTTGAAGTAGGGTTTGAAATAAAAGGAATTAAATGCGATAAATAAAAGACTTCGGTCTTTTTTTGTTTGTTTTAAAGATAAAGGTAGCGTATACTTTAAACGTATACAATTATTGGGAGGTTATTATGAAAAAAATATTATTTGCATTAATAGCAGTTGTTGTAGCATTCAACTTAAGTGGTTGCTCTTCATCAAAAGTTACAATATGTGAGTTAGAAGTTGATATGCAAGATTTATATGAAGTAGAAGGTTCATTTACTTCTAAAATCGAAATTACTTCGAAAGGTGATTATGTAGTTAGAGTTGTTAATAAAGAGATTATGACAACTAAGAATTCAGAGATATTTGAAGCTTACGAAGGTTTTTATATGAATTTTAAAGAGACTCTAGGTGACCTTGAGCATTACGGTGTAAATGTAAAAGTCGAAGGTGATACATTAGTGTATGATGTTGATATCAATTATGAAGAAATTGATATTGATGATATGGAAGCTGTTGTAGGTTCAATGTCGGGCTTTTTAAATGAGGATGATAAGTTTGTTTTATTAAACTTTCTTCTAACATATAAGAATATGGGATACTCTTGTAAGTAGTAAGATAAACTACAAAGATGAACGCCTTTTCAAGGGGTTCATCTTTTTTATTTTAAATCAATGTGAGATACTGTATAATTAAGACAGAAAAAGATTAAGGAGATTAGTAATGTACAACTTTAAATTTAATTTTGATAAGCAAGACTATATCAATATCAATCAATTATTAATGAAAAATTCAAAATCATTTAAAACGGCGGTTACTTTGCTGAAGTTTTCAGTACCGGTATTTGCTGCAGTGATGCCTTTGCTTTACCAAAAGGATTTTAATATTTTGACCGTTTTAATATCTGTTACTATAGCGATAGCTTGGTTAATGTGGTTTCCAAGATTCTTTAAGAATTCTACTTCGAAGAAACTTAGTAGAAAAATTGATGAAATAAATGATCAATCATTATATCAGGAAAGAAATATCAAGGTTGATGACACAGGATTTCATGGTAATATTTCCCGCGGAATCGATTACTTAGGATTTGATAAAGTAACGAAGATTAAAGAAGACGATGGTTATGTTTTTGTTTACACTAGTAAAATACATGCCTTTGTAATTCCAAAATCTGTTGTAAAAAACATCGAAGGTTTTACAAATTACGTTAATTCAAGAATTGGTACGAAACAGTTATAAAACAAATGAGCATTTAACAATGCTCTTTTATGTATATTAAAGAGGTGATTAGATGAAAGAGTATGGAATTTTTGATGTGATTGGTCCGGTGATGGTAGGACCATCTAGTTCGCATACTGCTGGAGCTGTAAAGATAGGAAATATGGCTGCTCAAATATTTAATAAGGAAATTGTTAAAGTTGAGTTCTTTTTGCATGGTTCTTTTGCTAAAACTTATCAAGGTCATGGTACCGATAAAGCTTTACTTGCAGGAGTTATGGGGATGCTTCCCGATGCTAAAGGAATAAAGCATGCTTTTGAACTTGCTGAAAAAAGTAAGATTAAATATCAGTTTATTGAACAAGACTTAGGTGAAGTTCATCCAAATACTGTAAAGATTAAACTTTATAATAAAGAAGAAGTAGTTGACCGCGATGACAAGGTTGAAGTCACAGGTTCTAGTATCGGTGGTGGGAAAATTCTTGTTACAAGAATTAATACTTTCGATGTAGAAATTGATGGGGAATACCCAACGATTGTTACTAAACACTTTGATAAAGCTGGGATGATCAATAAGATAACCCAAGTCCTTTATGAGCATCGTGTTAATATCGCTTTTATGAAGGTTTTTAGACATGTAAAAGGTGAGAAGGCAAGACTGCTTGTTCAAACTGATGAGTTAGTTTCCAATGATATTATTTCATCGATTAAAGAAATGGAAGGGATAGTTGAAGTGCGTTTTATTGAACCACTGAAACTATAGGTGTTTTTATGAGAATAAATAATGGTAATGATATATTAAAGATTTGTAATGAAAAAAACCTATCTATCTCTGAAGTTGCGATAATGTATGAGGCTAAAAGAAGTGATATGACTTCTGAAGAGATTATATTGAAGATGGAAGTTGCATGGAAAAGAATGGCTGAATCAATCGAACAAGGGGTAAATGATGAAAGTCTAAAACCAAAAATGTTTGATGATGATGCCAAAAAGATTTTGAAGTATCGAGAAAGTAATATTACTTTGAGTGGGCCTACGGTTTCAAAGGCTATAGCCTATGCTTTAAGTGTAATGGAAGTTAACTGCTCAATGGGAAGAATTGTAGCTGCCCCGACAGCTGGTTCATGCGGGGTAATTCCTGCAGTTTTAATGAGTGTTAAAGAAACTCTAAATCTTAGTGATGATGAAGTTGTTAAAGGTCTTTTAACAGCGGGTATTATTGGTTCTGTTATTGGAAAAAATGCTTCCTTATCTGGTGCAGAAGGAGGATGTCAGGCCGAAGTTGGTTCAGCTTCAGCAATGGCAGCTGCAGCTATAGTTGAAATGAGTGGGGGAACACCAAGGCAAAGTTTGGATGCCGCTGCAATTACTATCAAGAATGTGATGGGGCTTGTTTGTGACCCTGTTGCTGGGCTAGTAGAAGTTCCGTGTGCCAAAAGAAATGCTATGGGAACTGCTAACTCACTGATTGCTGCTGATATGGTCCTTGCAGGAGTTGAAAGTGTAATCCCTTTTGATGAAGTAATCTGGGCGATGAATAGAGTGGGACGAAGTATTCCTGGAGTTTTAAGAGAAACTAGTGAAGGTGGAGTAGCAATTACCCCTACAGCACTTGAAATTAAAAGAAAGTTATTTGGAGACTAATATGAAATACGACATGAATGAAGCCAACAATTATCTTGTAAAATGGATAGATATTTTAAGACTAAATGATTGGGATATAAAAATACATGAAGTTACTAAAGAGTGGAGAAAGTCTGGGGAAATGAAAATAGATCAGGCTAATCGCCAGGCTGTAATGATGCTTAATAACTTCAATCCTTATGTTGAAAATCTAGAAGCACTAGTAGTTCACGAACTGCTACATTTAAAACTTTGGGGAATGGATCAGATGATCGAGATGTTGATTAACTCGACATTTGGTACAGATCAAAGTGATCCTAAATATCAGTTTGCATTTTCCCAATTTATGGAAGTGCTAGAGCCAACCGTAGAGGATTTAACAAAAAGTTTTATCAGCTTGCACGGTAAAAATAAAGATCTTAGTTTTGGACGATTAATGAAACAAGTTTATAAGGAAATAGATAAGTAAAACCCCTAAAGAAGAAGCATCAATATTGAGTACCCATCTTCTTTTGTTTAAAGGATTAGATTATTTGATATTAAAAGGAAATAAAATATGTAAGCGATTAGGGAGGGTTAAAATGAGGAAATTTATCGCAAACTGTATTGAGGGAAATCGTAAGTTTGAAAAAGAGTTTAATAAAATATTTTTACAAAATAAAACTCTTTTGCTAGGATTACTGGTGATTTCCATTTTTATTAACTGGCATATGAAGCTACTGATTTTGCATATTATATACTTTTATGGAGGATCATATCTCGTATTTTCTGTTGTCTATTATATTAAGAAAAAACGAAAAAGTAATAAGCAAGGAAGATATTCTATCATATTTGTTATATGCTTTGTATTATCCTCGCCTTTCTTTAAGTTCTATTACATTAGTGCTATCTATCATTTTCTCGGAGTCGATATTTTTAACGGTTTAGAAAAACTTGAATATATTGAAGTCAATACCGAAAACTTCATTAATCTTGAAAATGAAGTAATAGGAATAAAGTTTAGTTTACCAAATGATTGTAGCACTGAAGTGGCTGACAATGATTATGTTCAGAAATATAACTGCGGCGAAGATAAACAGATATTGTTTTCTGGTTATTCTAATAAGGAGGCTCCAGATTGGATTGGGGAATCTCCTGAGTTTATGGATGGATTAAGTCATACGGAGTTGGATCTGTTAATATACGATGCAACAGTCTTTGATTTTAAATTACCAGCATCAGATCCTAGTAACATAGATACTCTTTTATTTATAACCGTGAAGCAATTTTATGATTTTCCAATTGTAAATGTTTATGAAGATGAGGATTACAAAATAGTTACTTTTAAATATTCCTTCTACACCTATCTTCATAAGGATAGTTTAAAAACGTTATTGGTAATTACATATGGTTTTCAAGATGCAAATATTATTTACTCTATTTTAGACTCGATAGAGTTAGTAGAAGTTGATTAAAACAAAAGATTTACCTAAAAGAAAACAGATAACCGACATCGTCGGTTTTTCTTTGCAAATAAAGGCTTAAATTCAAATGTACAATTGAGTTGAATAGTTATTTATTGTATAATTAATAGGTTAGAGAAATGGGGTATATGAATGTATTTAAAAAGAATTGAAACAGTGGGATTTAAGTCTTTTGCTGAAAAGATGAATATTACATTTGAAGAGGGAATTACAGGTATTGTAGGACCTAATGGTAGTGGTAAATCAAACATTGTTGATGCCATTCGTTGGGTACTAGGTGAGCAATCTGTAAAGTCTTTGCGTGGTAGTGGAGCAATGACAGATGTAATCTTTAGTGGTTCTAGTTCTAGGAAAGCACTTAATCATGCCGCCGTTACTCTTGTTTTAGATAATAACGATGATTATCTACCAATTGACTATAGTGAAGTTTCTATAACTCGTCGTGTATTTAGAAGTGGGGAAAGTGAATATTTACTAAATGGTGAGAAGTGCCGTTTAAAAGATATCACTGAACTAATCATGGATTCAGGACTTGGTAAAGAAGCCTTCAATATTATCAGTCAGGGTCGTGTTCAAGAAGTTATTGCTGCTAAGCCTGAAGAAAGAAGAATGATCTTTGAAGAGGCAGCAGGAGTATTAAAATACCGAAAAAGAAAAGAAAGCGCTCTTAGAAAGTTATCAAGAACTGATGATAATCTAAGTCGTGTTGAAGATATAATCTCAGAGATTGAAAGTCAAATTGAGCCATTAAGAGTTCAAAGTGAAAAAGCTGAAAAATACTTAATAGCTAGAGCAAGTCTTGAAGATGTTGAAATTGCTTTACTTGCTAATGACATTTATGAGAATAATAAAATTTACAAGGAATCAAAAAAAGCGATAGAAGAGTTGAATGATCAAGTAGCAACTTCTCAAAAAGAAGTTGTTGATTATGAAAATAAAATATTGCTAGTAAAAAATGAAATCTCTAAACTTGATGAAAAGGTTACGGCAATTTCACAAGAACTTACTGGTGCTAATAAACTTGTTGAAAGTGTAACAATTAAAAAGACTGTACTAGAAGAAAGAAGAAAATACTCTGATAATAAAGATGCTTTCTATAATGAGCAAATCACATTAAAAGAGGATTTACTAAAAATTCAAAATGAAGTTAGTGTTTTAAATGGGGACTTAAATAACAATAAACATTCACTTAAAAGTGTTGTATCAAAAGTTAATGATCATGAGTCTAATATTGAAAATAAGTCTGCTTTTGTAAAATCAACTATCGATTTAATAAAGCAATTAAACACTGAAAGAGAAGAAAACTTAGCAAAGATAAATGTTTATGAGTCAGCTAGTGTTAATCGTTCTAATTTACTTAGAAGTGTTAAAGCGGTTCTTGAAAGCAATTTCCTTGATGGAATTATCGATGTGTTTGCTTCACTTATAAAAGTTGATAAAGAGTATTCAAAAGCGATAGAGACAACTTTAGGAAACAGTGATCAGTTCATTATTTGTGAGACTGCTGATACTGCTCGTTCGGCTGTTGATTTTCTAAAGAAAAATAGAATTGGTCGTGCAACTTTCTTACCTTTAGATAAGGTTACTAAAAAGCACATCAATGATGATATTAGATCTAAATTTGATTTTAATCCTGGTTATGTTGGGATTGCTAGTGAGTTAGTTTCTTTTAAGAAGAAGTTTCAGCCAGCTATTGATAATCAACTAGGTAATGTAATTATTGCTAGAGATTTGAAGAGTGCATCGGAGATTGCTGATGCTATTAAACAACGTTTTAAAGTTGTTACCTTAGCCGGTGAAGTAATTCATCCTGGTGGATCAATTACTGGTGGGCAATCAAATAAAAAGCGTTATGGTTTAATTACTTCGAAGTTCGATATAGAAGAAAGTAAGAATCGTGCTGAAATCTTAAAGAGAGAACTAGAGAGAAATGAAAAGGAAGTAAGTGATGCAAGAAACTTAATTGATTCATTAAATCATGAACTTTCAGAATTAAGATTAAGAAAGTACAAGTTAGAAGATGCTAATACGCAAATCAATATTGATTTAAGTGAGAAGACTAAAGTACTTAAAGACTTACATGAAAATATTGAGTCGATTGATTCAGTATTAAATGATCAAGTTGAAAATAGTGAAGATGCTCAAGTAATTAGTGAGTTATATCAAGCCCAAGCTAGAAGAGATGAGTTAGTATCAGAACAAAAGAAATTACGCTCTGAGAGACTTGATTTAACTCTTGAAAGAGATACCTATGAAAGTGAGTTAAGAGCGCTATCGCAAAATGTTAATGCGGGATTACGTCAGATTACTGTTGAAGAAAACAAATTCAGTCGTGCTGATGCTTTACTTGAAAACTTACTTGATACATTAAATGAAGAATATGAGATGACTTATGAACATGCTTATGAGAACTATGAGTTAACAATGGATATTGTTGAAGCTCGTTCAAAAGTAAAAAGACTTAAGTCAGAGATTAGAAGAATTGGTCCTGTTAATCTTGATGCCAGAGAAGAATACATTGAGAAGAAAGAACGTTTTGATTTCTTAGTTAATCAAAAGAATGATTTAACAGAGTCAAAAGACAACTTAATGAATACAATCACTGAGATGGATGATGTGATGGTTACTAAGTTTAGTGATACTTTTGAGCAGATTAGAGTGGAGTACTCTAAAAACTTTAAGAAGTTATTTGCTGGAGGTTCTGCTGATTTAATTCTAACTAATCAAGAAGATCTATTGGAGACAGGAATTGATATCATTGCTGAACCACCAGGTAAGAAGTTAAGTCACTTATCATTATTAAGTGGGGGTGAGAAGTCACTTGCTACCCTAGCATTGCTATTTGCAATCTTAAAAGTAAGACCAGTTCCATTTGTAATCTTAGATGAGGCTGAGGCAGCTTTAGATGAAGCCAATCTTGTAAGATTTAGTGGATTCTTAAATGAGTTCTCTAAGTCTACACAGTTCATTGTGATTACTCACCGTAAAACTACAATGGAACATACTCAATCACTTTATGGTGTAACAATGCAAGAAAGTGGTGTAACTAAGTTAGTATCAGTAAGGTTTGGAGATATTGAAAGATACGCTCAAGACCAGGAAGAAATGAGTGAAGCATAATGGGAATATTTGATAAAATTAAATCTTTAGTAACAAAAGATGAAGCTAAAGGATTTAAAAAGTACGAAGATGGATTAAGAAAGTCGAGCCAGTCATTTGGTTCGAAGTTAAAGGGATTAGCCCTAAACTATCAGACTCTTGATGAAGATTACTTTATGGAACTTGAAGAAATTCTTATCATGGCTGATGTTGGTGTCAATACAGTGATGGAGTTTGTCGATAAGTTAAGAGACCGTGCAGCTCAAGAAGGATTTAATACTCCCGATGAGTTAGCAGAAATAATAGTCGATGAGTTATTTACAATCTACGTTCAAGATTCTATAGTAACAACTAAAATAAATTATAATCCAAATGGTTTAACAGTAATCTTAATGGTTGGTGTTAATGGTGCTGGTAAAACTACTACGATTGCCAAGTTAGCTACTAAAATGAAAGCCGAAGGTAAGAAAGTTATTGTTGCTGCCGGTGATACATTTAGAGCAGGAGCAGTAGATCAGTTAGATACCTGGGCCAGTCGTGTTGGTGTAAAATGTGTTCGTGGTGTTGAAAATCGTGATCCTTCTAGTGTTATGTTTGATGCTATCAACATTGCCAAAGAAGATAAAGCCGATGTCTTAATTTGTGATACAGCAGGACGCTTACAAAATAAAGTTAACTTGATGAAAGAACTAGAAAAGATAAACCGAGTAATTCAAAGAGAAGTTGAAAATGCTCCTCATGAAACTCTACTAGTAATTGATGCTACTACAGGTCAAAATGGAATCAGTCAAGCAACAAACTTTACAGAGGCAACAGATGTTACAGGAATTGTTTTAACTAAACTTGATGGAACTGCTAAAGGTGGGATCGTCTTAGCGATTAGAGAAAAAGTTAAAATTCCCGTTAAGTTTGTAGGTTTAGGTGAAACTGTCGATGATTTACATGAATTTGATATTGAAAAATACATTTATGGATTGTTTAAAGATTTATTTAACTAGGTGATATGATGATAGAAAAAGCCTTGCATTTAAATGAGTTGTATGACTTTTATTCAGTTCTCTTAACCGATAAGCAGTGTGAGTATTTTGAACTCTATTATCAAGAGAATTTATCTTTGCAAGAGATATCTGAAGAAAAGAATGTTAGTAGGAATGCTGTTCATCGCCAGTTAAAAAATGTTGAAAAGTTATTAAATGATTATGAAGAGAAGTTAAAACTACATAAGAAGAGTCTTGTTCTTTATGAGTTGCAAGATGAAATAGAAAAGCTAGATAGTGATTTAGCAAAAAAAATTGATGAAATATTGTAGGTGAAATTATGTTTGATAATTTAAGTAATCGTCTTCAAGATGCAATGAAAAAGGTAAGTGGTAATTCAAAACTTACTGAAGCTAATATGAATGAAATGCTTCGTGAAATTAGACTTGCACTTTTAGAAGCCGATGTAAATTTTAAGGTAGTAAGAGAATTTGTAAATGCAGTAAAAGAAAAAGCACTAGGAGAAGATGTACTAAGTTCATTGAATCCAAGTGAAATGGTAGTTAAGATTGTTGATCAGGAGTTAACTAAAATTCTTGGTAGTGAAAAAGTTGAATTAGATCTTTCAAATAAACCTACAGTTATAATGATGGTTGGTTTGCAAGGTGCTGGTAAAACGACAGCAATTGGTAAACTAGGTAAGTTATTAAAAGAAAAAAAGGCAAAGAATCCCTTGTTCATCGCTGGAGATATCTACAGACCTGCAGCAATTGAGCAGTTAAAGGTTCTTGGAGAACAATTAAGTATTCCAGTATTTGATAAGGGAATTAATAATCCTGTTGATGAGATTGTAAAAGAAGGTTTAGAACTTGCTAAAACCAATAACCATGATGTTGTATTTATTGATACGGCCGGACGTTTACACATTGACGAGGAGTTAATGGATGAGTTAGTAAAGGTTAAGGCTGTTGCTAACCCAGATGAAATCTTACTTGTAGTTGACTCGATGACTGGTCAAGATGCTGTAAATGTTGCAATGACATTTAATGAAACATTGACTGTAAGTGGAGCGATACTAACTAAGTTAGATGGTGACGCACGAGGTGGTGCGGCCCTTTCAATTAGACAAATAACTAAAGTTCCGATTAAGTTTATCGGGGTTGGAGAAACACTGAGTGATTTAGAAGAATTTTATCCGGAAAGAATGAGTCAAAGAATTCTTGGGATGGGAGATGTTTTATCACTTATAGAGAAAGCTGAAGCAGTTCTTGATGAAAAAGAAGCTGAAAAGGCAATGAAGAAAATGCAAAAAGGAAACTTTGACTTAGAAGATTTCTTAAAGCAAATGAAACAGTTAAAGAAAATGGGTCCACTTAGTGGAATCTTAAAGATGTTACCTGGTGCTAGTGGACTAGGTGATATTAATATAGATCCTAAGCAAATGGCACATCTTGAGGCATTAATTCTTTCAATGACACCACAAGAAAGAGAAAATCCTAAAATTATTAAGTCTTCAAGAAAGCAAAGAATTGCTAAGGGTTCAGGAAGAACTGTTCAAGAAGTTAATCGCTTATTAACGCAATTTGAGCAAATGAAGCAAATGATGAAGATGCTTGGTAATGGAAACATGCCAGGTGGAATGCCAGGAATGGGCGGAATGCCGTCAATGGGTGGTATGCCTTCAGGTGGAATGTCTGGAGTA
>PPCM01000948.1_pt1 | contig 16251 bp, 8 predicted proteins | sample 1555541 | NCBI WGS metagenome assembly PPCM01 (sample SAMN05284479, study PRJNA326546) | Marine sediment metagenome, whole genome shotgun sequencing project. | isolation source: marine sediment | place: Germany: Wadden Sea | collected 2012-09-05 | reverse complement strand
CTTCTCAGCGCGCTGATGGGCACTTTGATGGTATCGTACGTGGGTTTTGCGGTCATGTGTGTTTTGCGAGTACAGTGTCAATCAGGGTGACATAACTCGTGTATAAATAACTCGTGTATAAATATAAAGACAATATTGATAACAAAGTAGTAACAAAGTTTGGGCGTGTGATTTATCCTAGTGCTGCGCCGGGCCAACTCGTGTAAATATAATACCTAATGTGCCTGCCGTTTATGAGCTCGCCATGCTCCACTTCAAACCACGGCTTCAGGGTTGACACCCGACGGTTGTCACCAAATTTAGCGAGATCGTGAAGCCGAAAAACAACACAAGAACGAAACAACACAATGCGTCAGGCTACACTATTGATAGTTGGACTCTTCATTGCATTTGCGCTCTGTTATGACTGCGGTACTCTGTCAACTCTTGCCGCAAAGTCGAAATACGAGAAGTTTGTGGACAAACAACTCCTGTACATCGTTGTGGAGGACGAGAACAACGATGAGATCTACCGCTCAGTGTATTGTCCGAGCGTAGACTACTACTCTGTCCTTAAGTTTAACGGGTTCTGGACTATCACCAACGTCAACTCGCTCAAGATCAACTACCACGTGGAGCTGTGGAGCCAGGGCAAGATGCTGTTCAAGACGTCGAGCAAGGTCCTCAAGGACACGCAGTACTTTGTCCCGTTCCGCGTGGTTGAGGTGACTGTTGAGGACGGCGTCGTCAAGGACCTCCAATGGGATGAGCAGCTCTTGTGCTCCCTCTGCTCAACAAAGTGCGTCGATGGCGCATGCGGCGTGACGTTCAGCGGGAAGTCTGTCACGACTGACGGCTCCTTCCAGCCTAAGATCTACGTGGCTTGGGTCGGCACGGATATCAATGGCTACTACATGACTAGCAGCTCGGACAACGTCTCCCAGTTCAACTTCCTGGACGCGACGAGCATGGCCGAGTCGATGTCCAGCCTTATCTGAGGGGCTCATGGAGATTGATGATGCGAGGACAAGATGCTCGGGCGGCGACGATAAATTGTTGAGATGAGAATGGGCGAAATGGTGTATCAACATGCATTGTACACACTGCGCCCGTGGCTGTCGGCTTTATTGCAAACCGGTGCAAAGCAGCTTTATAGTCCAGTTTGCTGAGTGGTTGCTGTTTGTCCGTAATGGTTGCTGATAAGAAGGCGAAGAAGAGCGATATCAAGCGCATGAAGGCCGGTACCAAGTATACCGACCGGAACACGGCCATTAAGAAGAAGCTTCAGCTTGATATCCATGAATTTAGACGTCTCTGCATTCTGAAGGGCATCTACCCCCATGATATCAAGGGCCGTCACGGAAAGACTCTCTACCTTACGTCAGACATCCAGTGGCTGGCGACCGATCCTCTTCTGTTCAAGATGCGTGAGATGAAGTCTCAGCTTAGGAAGGTCACTCGCTACGAGTCTCGCAAGGAGCACGAGCATGCCCAAAGCCTCCAGGAGGCTCTCCCCGTGTTCACTCTTGACCACCTGATCCGCGAGCGCTACCCTACCTTCAAGGACGCGCTTGTTGACCTGCCAGACGCCCTCAACATGATCCACCTCTTCGCCACCATGCCGTCCAACGACGAGGTCAGCCAGAAGGCCGCCCTCTCATGCCAACGCCTCGCCCGCGAGTGGCAGGCGTACGTCGCCGCCACCCACTCGGTCTCCAAGGCCTTCGTCTCTGTCCGTGGCGTCTATCTTCAGACCACCGTCGACGACACCCCTATCACGTGGGTCGCGCCCCACGAGTTCACCCAGGAGCCCCCCACGGATGTCGACTTCAAGGTTATGGCCACCTTCCTCGATCTGTATATCACGCTGGTCGGGTTTGTGCTTTATAGACTCTACACTCGCTCCGGGCTGACATACCCGCCGACGATCGACGCCGAGAAGGACGCCAGCGGCGAGTGGCTGGACGCGATCGAGATGGGCGAGCCCACGGACACGGCGACGGACGACGCCCCGGCCGACCTCGAGGCTGAGCTGCAGATCCTGCACAACCTCAAGGTCCAGGGCGACGAGGAGGAGTACGCCACGCGCATGGCGCGCCACATGGAGGCCCAGGATGATGCCCGCGTGCCCCACCTCTTCACCGGGCTCAAGTTCCATCTGGCCCGCGGTGTCCCCACCCGCGTGGTCGCCCTTGTCATCAAGGCTTGCGGCGGCGTTGTTGTGGAGGACCCCGAGGCTGCTGACCTGCAGCTGTCGGAGCGCCCCGGCGACTCTGAGCTCCGGAAGCTGGTCCCCCAGTGGCTGTTCGACTCGCTCAACTTCCGCATGCTGATGCCGGCGGACGAGTACACATACTCCCCGGACGCGGCCATCCCGCCCCACCTGTCGCCCTTCGACGACTACACGGACCCCAACGTCCATGTGCCCGAGCGGTACACCGAGCTTCGGACCCGATGGGGCGCCCTGTGGACTGAGAGGTTCAAGACGGAGGAGCAGTACAAGAACAGAGCGTTCACCGTGCCCGACATGGACGCCGAGGAGATCCGTGAGGTCACCGAGGAGGAGCTCAACGCCCGTGTCGCCCTCACGAGCCGCAAGACGCGCAATCTGTACCAGCACGTCAAGGCGGCGCATGACGTCAAGAAGGACAAGCAGAAGAAGCTCAAGAAGAGGCTCCAGGAGACCACCGACAAGGAGAAGAAGGAGCGCAAGACCCACCGGTCGACGCGCACCAAGACTTCGGGGTCAGTGTTCAAGAACTAGGTTTATTGATAAATGCGGATGAAACGATTGAATTGGCCGTAATTGAGTGCTTAGCGGCGCCGGCGGCGTCCCTTGCCCTTTGTGGGCTCATCGTCACTGTCAGATTCGGGCTGAGGGGCTGCACGCTTGGACTCCAAAGCCGCTTCCTCCTCCATCTTGGCTTTCCGCATAGACTTCTTGACTTGCTTGATCGCTGTTGACTCCTGCGTGGTTTGTTGCGGCACTCCGCCCAGTGCAAGCTTCGGAGGCCGCGTTTTCTCTGTTTGCAGGGCCTTGAACCGGTCGTCAGACTTGATTTGATCAGGCCGTGTGGGAAGAGGCTTCAATAAATCCATAACGAGGGAACGGGCTTCAGAGTCATCCATGAGATGAGAAAACTGCGTACAAAGTAATAGGCTGGGTCAATTTAGAGTCGATTTATATCTTCTGATGGATTGCATGAGAGACTATGATTTCAGGCATTGAATTCACTAGTCATGCGTAGGGTGAGTAAACTTACTCCTTTTAAATTCATCGATCTCTGACAACCCATTGCCTGTTTCTCGGTGTCCTGCTGTCGATGAGCTTCAATGAGTATGCCATCCTTTTACATCTTACCCAGCCTTGTCATTCACGCTACGACCAATATCCAAGAGTTGCTTAGCCGGGAGATACCCGAGCAAGTTGGAGAGATGAACCCAATCGTGAGCAGCGAGTTCGAGTTTCGCAACATGTTCTTCCAGCTGGAGCATCACCGTGAGGAGCACGCTGTCCGCTCTGCCCCGCACGCCCTGCACGCTCTGTTCCAGCTCCCCGAGTTCATGATTCTTTCTCCCTCCCCCCAGAGCGTCATCAAGGCCAGCGCCCCGTGGAGCATCAACCTACCAACCATACAATCCGCCATGAACATTGCAGCGCAGCGTTTGGAGCTGTCGATGCCCGTGTTTGTCGTCGGCCGTGACTCGGACGGCCCCTTTGGCATGTCGACATCCGTGTTCACAGGAAGACATGCCGCAAAGGCGTTCTTCGCCGATAAGTTCAACCCCGACAGCCAAGAGCGGGAGGTTCGGCTGTTCAACGGCGTCACTGTGGCCCTGCCCATCACGCCGCTCTCCTTATGGAACACGGCCGTTGATGTCGTTGGCGGTGAGCCTCAAAGGATCGCCGGCAGAGAGTCCCTCACAGTTACCACCACCCGGGCGGCGTGGACGGCTCCGATGGAGTTTGACGGGTTCGGGCCGACCGTCGACCCCGTATCTTCACTCGATCTATCATTCCAGTGGCCCAAGGCCCGTGCAGGCTCCTTCTCTTCATTTACTGTGGTTCCAGACGAGGCCCCTGTGTGGTCCCTCCGACTCCAGTCTATCCGGTCACCTATGCGCCTGACCACGCTTCTCAAGGGACTCCTCGGCATCGTGCGGTCCACTAGCGATGGGCGAGAGATGCCTGATGTACTACCGACACCGTTTACCGCCATACCGCCCATGGGAGGGTCGATGCGGACACCGCTGGACGTCGGCATCAAGGCCGCACCCCTCGGGTCGTGTGTCCTGGCTCTAGCGATTGACACAGCGATGTCTGGCCGAGTGATCGAGATGGCGTCGAAGTGGAAGGGCTTCGTGAGTCATCTGGTGGAGGCGTGGGATGAACGGGATATATTGGAGCACGTGGGCCTCGACCCACCGCTGCTGGACCACAGTATGATTTTCCAGAGAGTGTGCATGGTCAACATCGCCATCGCCGAGTACAACAGAAATCCAGCTCGATACGAAGGTGTTAGTAGAAGGTTCACTGAGAACGATGAGGCCGACACAGGCACCACGGACGAGGTCGACCCGACCCCCGACCCGACCCCCGCCCCACCCGCAGTCGAGTGGGGCGACGACCTATCTGACCTATCTGACTCCGACTCGACCATCTCAGAGTCGAGCTCGGCCTTCATGTCCGCGTCGGACACCGAGGCGGCCCTAACGTCGACCCTGCCCCCCGGCCGAGGTGCCGTCGCCGCCCTGCCCGGCGTGTTCCTGTTGCACCACCCAAGTCGTCCCCTCAACATCCCCAGGGTCCAACCACCCGCCCCAATTAGCGAGGAGAAGCTCATTCTCCACGAGCAGGTTCTCGCCGAGCTCGCCGCGCCCGACATGGCCCATGTTCGGGAACGGTTCCACTCGTCCCAGCTACTGTGTGACATGCAGGCTTTCAAGGCGGCGAACCCGGGGGCCATTCTCGCTGACTTCATTCGGTGGTACTCGCCCAACGACTGGATCCCTGCTCGCCCCGTCACCGACAGCGTGATTGTCGATGTCGACGTATCAGAGGAGCTAGTCAAGCTTGGCATCACAGAGCAGATGGTAAGGAACGCACGCAACGTCGTCGGCTTCAAGCTATCGCCTCGGATGGATGCTGACGGCGGCATCTGGAAGACGTTATGGGAGGGCGCCGAGCCACTGGCCGCAGACGAGCAGCAGCCGCTGTTTGACGCCGTTGGTGAGGCCGAGACCACGCTCTCCGCGCTCGACGCCATGGCGCCGTTTGACGTCGCCAGTGAGCTCTTCTGGACGCTATTTTTCTACGTTTACAAGGAACTTGAGCGGATTCAGCTCATCTCCCAAATTGAGACAGATTTTGACAGTCTCAAAGATTTCATCAAAACTCACATCCGGAGTACGTTTTCCGGCATCCACTATCGTCCGGCGCTCGCGGTGATGGACCACATCGTCGGCCTCACCGAGACCGTCGAGCACCAGCTGGCCGTGTACGCGTCGCTGTCAGCCAAGCTTGACGACAAGACCGAGGCGACGCGGCAGCTGGTGAAGGTGTTGGCGCGGCGCGGGGTGGCGTTCGTTGAGGCCGAGGCTCGTGCTGCGGTGGAGGTGTGCATTGGTGCGGCCATGCAACGACCGACACAGTTCACACTTTTCGGTGAGGCTGAGGCGCCGTCGCGGTTCACGTTCAAGTATGAGCTGCAGAGCGGACGCCGGGCGACCCATCTGTTGGCGATGACGGTTGGTGAGCCTGGGGGATGAAGGTACGTGTATAAATCACATTAGCTGGATGACACGGATCTACTCAAATGACTTGGCGATCCACGAAAACAAAGATCCTATGAGCTAGCCGTCAACCTCTCAGTGCATTTGTGCCTAAGATTTGGTGACCTCGATCTGGGGTCGAATTTCTTCAGCGTCGCGTTTGAACGGATGTTTCGGTCGAAATCGGTGGAGATCACCAATGCAACGAAGCATGTGGCGCATAAGGAGCTGAAGAACAACGTGGGTGTGTCACCTTTTGCCATTACGCTTTTCCCGACTATTTCAACACACAACTCCCATTTGCCTGCCGAATATGAAGGTACAGCACTTACCGAGGAGATGTTTGACCAGCTCAAGCAGTATTGCTTCAGCAAAGCCCCCTCTGATGACGTCCTCACCTTCATATCGGCTCTGCCGACCATCGCTGCCTTTCTTTGTGTGATTGGGCTCATTGCCACCGCACTCGTCGTTAACGACATTAAGGAGCGTCTCTGGCTATGGGACCGCATGTTTGTGGTCATCATCCCCGCCCTGATCCTCGTCTTCATCCTCCCTGAGGTCGTGTCTATCATGATTTACCTCTTTTACAAAACATACTGGTCCAGGGCCATCAATCGCTACATCATCAAGAACGACCTTATCGAGGCCGGTATCCACCTCACACTCCGTCACCGCAGGTCCAGCATGGTCGGGTTCCAGAACCGCCACACCGAGAAGCCGAACGTCATGTCTGTCTTCGCCAACATGGCGTTCGGTGTCTCCGTTGAGGTTGATGAGGTCATCAAGGCCCGGGGCGGGGCCGCTACCATGCCCATCTGCCCCGGGTTGGTCATCAGGAACGAGCTAGAGAGCTATCGGCCGCGTTTCACCGCTCCGTTCATGTCGAAGAAGGAGTGGAAAAAGGCCACAAAGATGATCACCACCGCTGCACCGAACTACGACGTATACGCCCGCGTGATCACCACCGCGACGGCCGTCGCCTTTGTGATCCTCGTCATCGGCTTCACGTCGCTGCTGATCATTTTTGAGCATTACCTCATCATCACGGCCATATTTATCATATGTGTCACTTTAATGCTGGTCGGTTACTCACTCATGACCGCTGGAATCGTCCCGCTACTCCGGCAACATTCCGTGTTGAAGCTGACAGGCGTGTGTGCCAAACTATGCGAGACATATCCATCAATGATCTTCCACACGCGACTGGCGTTGACTGGATACCACAGACGGACCTCGACCGGCTGTGTCCGGTTTGTCCGTGCCGGCGGCGTCCCCGTGATCGACATTGGCGTCAAGGAGGGGGCTGAGCCCCGTGCAGCGTGGGTTGGCCTCTACCCGGACTGGTCTGCCCCGGTGTCGATGCCCTCCCAGCTACAGCCCTCCGCCCCGTACCAGGTCGAGGCACTGTCCCCGCCCGACGAGGGGATGGGGGTCGACGCTGTCCTGGTGTGAGTTGGGGGATATCTTGACATTCAATCGTCACTCAACCATACAGGTTGCCGGAACTATCCGCGGTTTATAATAAACACTCAGTTGAGGCTCGTGAGATCACTCGGCAGGGGGTCGATGTCCACCTCGTACAGCTCCTCGAGGTCATGGACAACGGTCACATCGTCCTCCGTGGCCAGTGTGATGGCCATCCCCCGTCTCCCGAATCGGCCGCTCCGGCCGATCCGATGAATATATGTCTCGGGCGCAGTCGGGACGTCGTAGTTGATCACGTGGGACACCTGCTGAACGTCGATGCCGCGCGCCAGGAGGTCGGAGGCCACCAACATGCGCGTCTTGCCGGCCCTGAAGGCATCCATGACGGCCTCACGGTCAGCCTTGGAGACGTCGCCGTGAAGGGCCGCTGCGGGGAAGCGTTGGGCCTTGAGACGCGAGGTTACCTTGTCAACGGCCTGCCGCGAGTTACAGAAGATCACAGATTGTACGATAACCAACTGATCATATAGATCAAACAGAGTGTCGACCTTGTACTCCTCTTCGCCAACGTTAACGTAGTACTGGGCGATCTCCTTGACGGAAAGCGCCTCGTTCTCCACCAAAATGCGGACTGGATTCAGCCCCAGGCATTGCTTCTCGAGCTCACGAACCTGTTGCGTGATGGTGGCGCTGAATAGCGCGATCTGGGTCGTTTTGGGGATGAGCTTGTTGCAGATCTCGTAGACCTTCTCGATGAAGCCCCGCTCGAGCATCTCGTCGGCCTCGTCAATAACAAGCAGCTTGAGGTGGTTGAAGTTGATCTTATTCTGCCTCTTCATGTCGAGCACTCGCCCGACCGTCCCACTAATGAGTTGGGAGCCCCGATCCAACTGACGGGTCAGATCCACAGCCTTAACTGCCCCGGTACACACCACTGGCTTGATGTTCAGGGACTCCCCGAGCTTCTCGAGCACGTCGGCCGTCTGGGCGGCCAACTCTCGCGTCGGACTGAGGACCAGGACTTGAAGCGAGGGCGACCGCGGCTTGATGATCTGTAGGGACGCAATGCCAAAAGTAGCCGTCTTGCCTGAACCCGATTTGGCCTGCGCAATGACGTTTTTTCCTTGTATTACGGGCACAATTGCTCGTTGTTGGATATAACTCGGTGTAGAAAAGTTGTATCGGAAAATTCCACAGAGTAGCTGTAGTTCTAACTTCATTGCATCGAAACTCTCAAATACCTTGAGACCTGGGGTGGACATTACAGTGATAGAGCCTTTTTTTGAAGTGCCACTATAAATACGAAACTAGAGTACGTGGAATATAACCTCATTGTGCTGTATTAAGCAAATGCATCATTTATACTGGGTCATTAGCGACCCCACAAAAACGGTCATAAATCGAACCTGACCGAAATACCCAACACTTTTCTTCAATACCAAAACTACAATGACTGGGCAACGGCCCAGCAGCGATATATTCAATCCGCCTCCAAATATGCCAATGGTGGAGGGAGTTCTTCGAGAGCAGCTTCTAGAGCGTCTATATGCCGATGATAGCTCGTCCTCAGACTCTGTGATCGACGTCGCCGAGCTCCAGTTCATGTCCGGCGGCCAGTCTGGGTTTAGCAACGTGCATACTATTGAATATGAGTACGAGAAGCGCGACAAGATGCTCCGCGACAAGATTGAGGAGCTCAAGGCCAAGCTGCGCGCCGAGAAGGCCGACAGCAAGACAATGGCGACGAATCTGAAGCGAATAGAGCGTGTGAACTTCGATCTGAAGCTGGCTAGCGATGAGATGCAGTCCATGCTAAAGGAGAAGTATCAGATGGTAGGCGGTGGTGATGATGACAACGGGATGGCCGAACTCATGAAGAACAGGGAATTAACAGGCAACCAGAGGCGTCGGGACCAGAACAACCTGGCGCGAATGTTGGAGAACAAGGCTGTCGCTGAAGATGAGAACGATGACGGCCCCATCATATTCACAGCCAATAACGGCGCCACGTTCATCGCCCGCATCTCAAACAAGCTTCAAGAGTGGCAGAACAAGGAACCCATGGCCCAGATCTCCTCCAACGTCGAGCGGAAGGAGGGGTCGGGCGTGGCGGCGTTCTTTCGGTTCCAGCGCTGGATGGCGTGGGTTAAGGTCCTCATCGTCGCCGTGTTCACGCCGCTGTACGCTTTAATGACAGTGCAGTCACTGGCAACAAAAGGTATCACAGATTTTGCGACGCTTATCGGTTTCTCTCCACAAATTTTTCTTTATGGCAGCGTGCCTGACAACCTCCTCTGGCTCTTCCTCATCCCGGTGGTCGCGTTCTTCTTCATATCTATGATTGCCGCCGGCATGAAGATGATCAGCAACACCACAGCCAAGCGAGAGGCCGAGATCAAGAAGGAGGCCCAGGACGCCAACCCTTTCGTAATGGGTACATTGGCCGCGTGGGATTGGGGGCAATACAAACGCGCCGAAGTCCGCACCCAGCAGGCCGCCGTCGCCGAGAACCTGCTCATCCTGCTGCACGGCACGACGAACGATGTCCGCCAGAACTCCCGGCTCAGACGGTATGTCATCCGAGGCATCAGAACGGTAGCCTGGGGGGTGCTGGCGGTCGGGCTGCTCTTCCAGTGGACAGTGTTTATCATTCTATCCGTCTTCCAGGACACAATCAGCGATGTCCTGCAATCTTTCCCGTTGTTCACATTCTTTCCGCCCCTTCAGATCGTGTTTGAGCTTCTCGCCGGTAACCTGGTTGAGATCGTGTTGTCGGTGTTCAACGCCGCCATCTCGAAGCTGATCGTCCTGCTAACCTCCTGGGAGTTCTACACCCCCGCACAGTATCTCAAAGTACTCATATCTAGACTGTATCTATCCAGAATCCTATCCATCCTTGTTGTCGTCGCCATCCAATCTCAGATGCTCCTACAGAAGGCCATGGTGCCGCAAATGGCCACCATGCTCGCCCAGGACTGCGTCCAGTCCCATTTTGGGTCGACGTTCATCTTTCTCGCCGTGTCCGAGTCCTTGTCGACGCGCTTCATGAATATTGGCACAGAGATCCTCGGAATGGCCGTACAGGTCGCAAAGTACTTGATTAACCTGCCGTTCGGGTTAGCAAAGGGAAAATTTGAGATGCTGCACATTGAGCGGTCGGAATTCGATATCGCCGTATCTACGATCGACATTATTTATATCGAGGCGCTATTTTTTGTCGCCGTCCCGTACGCGCCTTGGGCAGCACTCGTCTGCATGCTGCTGGCCGTGTTTGGCTTCTTTATGGACTTTGTTTTTGTGCGGTTCTTCACTGACGGCGTGTCGGTCAAGTGGTCGCCGGAGGAAACGTCGTCGTTCTTCTTCATTTGGTACATTATCACATTTGTACTCTGTGCAGTGCCAGTGTTCGTTATTTGGTTCAGTCCCCCGTCTGGCTTCCGGCCGCCGCTCACGTGCGGCCCCTTGTTGGCCTCAGTCCACAGCGACGATACTTTCCGGGCAGTGTTGACGGATCTATTCGACACCAACATCGTGACCACCGTGATCTTCAACATCTTCACCGACTGGATGTTCCTCAGTATGGCCGCGTTTGTCTTGTTCGTCCTCTTCCAGATGAAGCGTCTCACCAACGCTGTGTCAGCCCATCATTTATCCCACCACCTCACTGTCACCCGACGCCAGATGTTCATCCTCGAGAGCAGACTCCGGGCCAAGGATCGGTCGATACTGAGACTCAGGAGCCAGCTGAAGATCGCGGCCGATGAGGCCGAATAACGTAGACATAAATCATCGCAGCAAGATTGTGATTTACCATTGGAACTGAAGGCAACACCCGTCCAATCGTCTAGAGCTTGTGCCCCTCGAAGCCTGGATTGCACTGTTGACGAGTTATGGTGCTATTTATCAGTCTGTAATCAAAACAGAAAACACGTGGTATGGAGATTGTAGAGGTTTCCCAGGCGACAAACACCACGACCACCACGAAAACCACGAACAGTTCCTGATATTCAGGTTTACTCTCCTTTGTCTGCCATTAGGCATCACCAGCGGACGGGGCCTGCCAGACGAGAGGGATAACGACCAATGCGTGCACCTGGCAACGCTCAACAGCGAGAAAGACGTCGTAGCAGTGTGCACTATCCGCCGTGAATCAAACGAGGAGTTTAGGCTCTTCCAGATGGCCGTAGACGAAAGCCTTCGTCGCTCGGGAACCGGTTCGGCCATTCTGGGGGCCATTACGGACCGGGCACGAAAGGCTGGGGCGCGTGGCATGTTCTGCCACGCCAGGACATACGCCGTCCCGTTCTACACCCGGAACGGCTGGACGGTGACCGGGTCTGAGTTCCAGGAGGTTGGCCACCCGCACGTGCCGATGGGGTTGGTGTTGTAGACATTAGAGATCATCGAATGGGTCGGGGGTTGGAAGATAAAGAGGCGCACCGGGGGGAATGTGTTTTTTGTATGCATGCCGGAAAGAGATCGCTATTGACTGACATGCTTCGCAGTGTGCATACCAATTCACATCACACGCGAGATGATCCCCACCAACCCCCCAACGGGGTAGAAGGAGGCTGCCGACTATATGCAGCACTAGGCATGGGACATGTGGTAACAAGCAGCGTTAATAATACATTTATATCGACTGGTCTAGTCCTTGGCGAGGAGCATGGCCACGCCGGCCAGCACCCACTTGTGAGCCGGGCACCCGCCAGCCCTAAGGCCGAACGTCCACACCACGGGCCCTCTCTGGCGCGTGGAGTAGATTGGGCACTCATAGATGTCACGGGTGTCCTTCTTGTCGACGGTCACGGCCTTGCAGTGGATGACGGGCACTGCAGGGTACAGGTCCTTGAGGCGCGAGTCCCCGAGGCCGGAGATCTTCTCATCCCAGCGACAGCCCTCAAGATACAGGCCGTGGATGAAGGCGCCGTCGCGAGGCCCGGCGGTGACCTCCTCGGCGGTGGGCTTCTTGGTGACGTCCGTGTTGATGCACATCTTGTCGAGCGGCCACTCGTTCTTCCGCGCTGTGGTCTGCTGGATGGCCGTCAGGAACGACGCGGGGTTGAAGAGACCGCCGATCCACACCGACTTGGGGAGTGAGACGTCAGCGGACCAATCCTGCAGCTGTCGGACACGGGACTGTAGGTCACTGAACCACACGGCGAGCGGCTTGAGGGAGGGGTAGGCTATACGTTCCCACACGGCGGGCACGGCGTTCAGGAACATGGCGGACATGAGCGCCTCCATCTGCTCGGTGACGGTGAGGTCGCCGTTAAGGCCCAGAGTGAGAGCCTTCATCGAAGACCGCATCTCGTCGAGGAGCAGGTTCATCCGGTCGCACTCCTGCAGCAGGACCGAGTTGTAGGGCGTGCGCTCCTCGATGCGCTCGGTGATGGCATACGTGTCGAACCGCTCGGGCATGAGGTCCAGCATGTCCTCGAGGGCCTTCCGGACGATGTCCTCGCGGGACATGCCACCTGACCCTCCGGCCACGCGGGGCTGCATGGACAGGATGGTGCTGAACAACTCGACGGACTGCTCCGTGAGGAAGCCTAGCTCGGCGTTGGGGTGGAGCCCGAACATCTTGGGCGATTCCTCGGGCAGGCTCTCTTCGATGTACTTCCCGTACTCATCGTAGCTCATTGGAGGCGGGGCGGGGAAGCCCGGGCACAGGGATAGGTCCTCGAAGAGCGCGTCGGCCATGTACACGTCGAGATAGGTGTTGACGACGCGCCGGTCCCAGTTACATGAGACGTGCCCGCCGTAGATGATCTCGCCGAACAGGTACTTCAGATCGTCCCATGGCACGCGGGAGGACGATTCAAGGTAGTTATACAGCACCGAGATCGAGAAGGTCAGATCGCCCGTGTTAAAGGGGTAGGGGCAGTTGCCCTGGACCGTCGGGCGGGAGGCGTGGAGAAGGGCACCAGCAGCGTCGCGCTGGACACGCCGGACCCACACGAAGCCGCGGGGCATGGTAGCGCACCAGGTACGGCCCGTGATGGAGACCTTCCTGACATCAGAGGCGAGGAGGGTTGGCTGGGCATAGTCGCTCTGGCGAGTCTCCTCGGAGGTTTCCTTGGCGGGGCCGGAGGCGCAGTAGGAAACAGCCCAGACGTCAGATCTGGTTATCGCCTCTACACCTCTGATGATGGCAGTGTGGCCCTCGGGGACGGAGACGTGAACACGAGCAGAGTATCCGGCCATGAGACACAGTCGTTGGACCTGATCGCGCAGGCCCGGGAAGCTGGTGTGAATGGAGCCGTTTCGGCCAATGGGAGCGTCATCAGATCTGGTCTTCAGGCTGTCGATGGCTCCGTCCGCAACCGTCAGGCCGAACAGGACACTACCAATCTGACGCTTGGAGAGCGACCAGACGAAAGGATTGACGAACTTGCCACCGGCTGCAGCTTCCTCATCGTAGGTGTTTGAGCGCTTGTAAAGCACAGTGTACTCCTGGTAGAACTCGACCATCCGCGGATCGGTGGTGCTGAAGGTGGACACGCCAGTCTGCTGATGTTGGCGTTCACGCACGTCCAGGCCGAGCTTCTCGAAGGCATCCAGGAGGAAGGCTAGTCCCTGAGGCTTCTTCTGTATGAACTCCACCGTGTGGAGCGCACCGTTGGAGGGTGTGAAACCGGCGGAACCGTCACCGAGCCAGAACCCGTACAAGGACAAGAATGTGTCCATTTGTGAGGCGGAGAAGCCGTCCACAGGCACAGGGCCGTCCATAACGTCATGACCTGCACTGGCGCAGGCCTTCAGGCGGTAAATGGCCGCCCTGTCACGATTCTGGGAGCTGAGGATGTCGCCGGCCTTCACCTTACACCACTCAGAGTCTACTCGGACGTGGGGTCCTCCAGGGTGGCGCTTGGCCTTCTCCTGCGCGAGCTCGGACTCCGAAAGATACCTCTTCCATTCTGGTGTCTTCTCATACATCCCAACTCGAGACGCATCGTCCCGAACGCAGCCCTCGTAGACGTACATGTCGTGCTCGGGCGTGGCGATCACGGAGACGTTGTTGCTGGTGCTGTTCTCTTCGGAGTCAGCACCACTCCAGTGTGCGGCCTCGGCGCCAGGGGTCATGTCGATGAGGTCGGCAGTCTTCGAGTCGTTGATGATCACGCGTTCGGCCCTGTCAAACACCATGGCATCGGTGTCCGGGTCATACGATGCGAACCGCAGCGAGCACGTGGTCGGGTCTTCACCGTGCTCAGCCATGTAAGCCTCGACCTCCACCAGGGACATGAAGCCGCGGTCCGTGAGCAGCTCGTGGTCGGCCTCAGGGAAGCAGTTGAACCCGATCTTGTACTTGCGTCTCTCAAGGATGGCCGAGTGGAAGAAGCACAACATGAAGAGGATTGTCTTGAACTCGTTTGCCTTGGAGCACATCTCCAGCGTGTCCTGGTTGAAGTTGGCGATGGCCCGCTTCATGTTCGCCTTGACGCCGCGGGGCGGCTCGTTGGTGAGCTTGATGCAGGACTGGAGGATGCCTTGTGGGATGTCATCGCTGGGCTCCCCGGTGAGGAATAGTCTGAATCTGTCGTGGGCATCGGGCGTGCAGTACTGCTCCATCATCTTCTCGAGCTTGGGGAGCCACGACACCATGAGATGGATGTTCTGGAGGATCACGATGTGGCCCTTGGCGGACCCGACCTCCAGCGCCTTCTCTGCGATGGGCTCCTGGCCCTGCCCGAGGGCGACGTTCGCCAGGTTGCCGGCATCTATGGTGTACCCGAGCTTGGCGCCGAGTGCCTCGAAGTCCTTGACGGGGTCGACGCCCGACGACAGGATGAAGAACAGCGGGTCGGCCTGGGTCATGATGCCGAACGTAGCGGGCAGGTCATAGGGGACGCCCTCGACGTACTTGGTGCCGAGGTTCTCGTTCAGAAAGTCGTACATCGCGTACGTCAGCCGGTCGGGGCGGAGGCACCTCATGATGCACATCTTCTGGAATAACGTGCGGTTCTTCCAGTCCTGGGGGAGCTTGGCCTTCTCGGGCACCTCGTTGTCGGCCCACTCCTTCCACCGCTTCGACGACCCCACGATGTCATCCACGAGCTTGGCGAAGACGTCACTGGTGTCGTTGAGCCCCACGAGTTGCTGCCAGCTCTCGGTCCCGCACCAGTCCTCGATGGGGTTGTCTGGCCGGCGGAGGGACGGCGTGGCGCGGAGGAGAAAGTCTAGCTCCTCGGGGGGCAGCACGCCGCGGTGCAGGAGGATCTTGAAGCACAGCTGGGTCATGAAGATGAGCTTGTGCTTCTCGAACAGGCCCATCGAGGCGTATGAGAACACGGCGAACGTGATGTCCTCAGCCAGGGTGGCGACGCGGGCCGTGACGTCGTCGTCCTTCACGGCGGCAGCTATGGCTCTGTAGAACACCGTGATGAACGCCTTGAGGCTGTACTGATACATGTGGTCAATCTTAGACAGGTCGGTCAGCAGGAAGTACAGCAGCGACGACCGGGCAGCGACGGGGCGGTACTTCTCACGCGTGGCGGTGAGGTCGACCTCAGTCTTGATGGCCAGCTCGACCTTGGCGTTGACTTCCTGGGAGGTCGCCTTGGTCTTCTCGAGGTTCTCGATCAGCTCGATGTTGGACAGGATGTCGCCTGTGGCGTTGCTCAGGTTGGTCAGGAGGCTGTCCTCCAGGTCCTTGAGGAGGATCTTGTACTCGTTCTGCTCCCTCATGAGCTGGGTCATCTGTTCCTCGAGCTCGGGCCGCTCTTCCTTGACCACGAGGCCGAGGAGCTGGTCCTCGAGGCCGTCGGGTGTCACTGTGAAGTTGACGAGCGTCGTCTGGGCCTGGACCTCGGGCGTGTACGTCGGGTTCGGCATCTTGGTCTGCAGGAAGAGCTCGAAGCGCGTGTCGTACTCGATCTGCTTGTCGCCGATCGTGATGAACGATGTGCGGCCCTTCCGGGTGATCTGGCGGCCGATGACGGGGTCGAGCACGGCGTCGATGCGCTCGGAGATGTTCTCGATCATCACGGCCTCACCGTTGGTCACGGCGCGCTCGATGACGTCGAGGAACTTGTGTTGGTTCAGGCGGACGATGTTGAGGGGCTTGCCGCG
>PPCM01000946.1_pt1 | contig 16319 bp, 8 predicted proteins | sample 1555541 | NCBI WGS metagenome assembly PPCM01 (sample SAMN05284479, study PRJNA326546) | Marine sediment metagenome, whole genome shotgun sequencing project. | isolation source: marine sediment | place: Germany: Wadden Sea | collected 2012-09-05 | reverse complement strand
TGATACTACAAATCCCTCGCTCGTGGTTGTAACCACTCCCTAATATATTTATAGTAAACGATTATCCATCCTCGTGCACAACAGGCATTAATAGTTAACTATTTTTGAAATGGACGTGAAAAACAAGCAAGAAATTGTTCTCAAACGTTTGGAGCTTGAAAGTGTGGTGAAATTCCTTTCTGACTACGAGATCTACTCGATCACTGACGGTAAGAAACGTATCCACCAACTCCTAACTTCTACGGTGCTTAGCCAGCTCGCTGAGACCGGTTGGATCCTCCCCAAGCGCATCCCAGCCATCGCGGCGGTGCGTGATGACGAGACCAAACATGACCGCAAGGAGCGTCTCCGTGCGCTTCAGGACGAGAGCACCCGTTCAGCAATCTACGCCGCTGTCGCTCCGGAAGATGACTTCGAGGCGGCAACAGCGTTTAGCCGGGAATGTGCTGACAGAGAGCCGGAAACCGTCACAGAGTACGTTCGTGTGTTCGTCTTGCTCCGCAAGATTATCCCCGAGACGACGTATGGCGACGAGGACATCCGAAACAAGTTCCTTCTCGGAATCAAGGATCCCGTGTTTCGCGGCCAACTCCGTTCCATGTTCGACTCCTCTACGGACCTGGCGGAGCTGTACGCCGGTGCGCTCCGCCATGCAGACAAGGTTTCGAAGGCAGTAAAGCTCGCTGCCAGATACATCCGAGCAAAGGCCGCGCAGCCGGTGCGCACTGAGGTGAAACGCCTGGGCCCGTCGGCTCCGAGACAAGCTCCTTCGTCAGAAGGCTCGTTCCGCGACCGGCGTGACCAGGGACGAACACCAACCTGCCACAACTGCGGGCGCAGCGGACATAAGTCTAATGTGTGCCGCTCGCCGAAGGCTAAGTGCGGTAAGTGTGGCCGTGAGGGTCATATGACAGAACACTGCCGTATGAATCACGCCAATTATTTATTTCATTTGTCATCGACTCCCACATCATCCACGTGGACGTCTAATGTTTTATTAGGTACCAAAAACGTACCCACAACAGCCCTATTAGATACAGGCGCTTCTCATAATTTTGTCAGCTCTGACACATGCAAAAGACTTAATCTCGAAGTTTTAGAGCATTCCCCCTCAGTCACGTTGGGCGATGGTCATAACGCGACTTTGGCGGGCAAATGTGACTTAACAGTCAAGTTCAAAGACTTCCCAACGTGCACGTCGCTCTCGGTAGCCACCAGTGCGTTGGTGCTGGACTCCTTGGCGTACGATGTCGTTATTGGGTTTCCTACGTTAACAGAATGCGGTATTGTTCAAGAACTACACGCCGAGACCTCTTCACAAGCTGACGAGCTCGATGAGGACGATTTAGACTTCCCCGTCCTCAATACCATCACCGAAATGTCTGTCCAACTCCGTGACGACATGCTTGAACGGTTTCCGAACCTATTCGGCAAACTATCGTCTGTGGCGTCAAAGATGACCCCATATGACCTCTCTATTGACGAGTCTCACGTCGTATCAGCCGCTCCCTACTTTGCCAATGGCCCACAGCGACAAGCTATAGAAGATCAAACAGCCGACTGGCTTGACCTCGGTGTCATCGAGCCGTCAACTTCACCTTGGGGATCAGGCGTTGTCCTGGTCGATAAGAAATCGGGAGACGCGTACCGCATGTGTATTGATTTCAGGCAGATCAACGAGCGAACGCTGCCCTTCGACTTCCCTTTACCCAAGATCGACGACTTAATCGACGTCTTGGCGGGCAATACTCACTTTGCCACGCTCGATATGACCAGTGGTTATCTACAAGTGCCAATCACCGAGCGGTCCAAGCCATTTACCACATTTGTTACCCACCAGGGGCGGTTTCAGTTTAACCGCCTCCCGTTTGGACTCAAATGTGCTGGGGCGCATTTCCAATACGCCCTAGAAATCCTGCTCGCCGAGCATCACCTCAGCCGCTGCATCATTTATCAAGACGATATACTTATATTCGCCAAGTCCCACGAAGAGCTCGTAGACAATTTAAAACGAGTGCTCAAAACGCTTGACGACGCGAATATTAGACTTAATATTGATAAGTGTCAGTTTGAACTGGAACAGCTTGATTATCTGGGATGGACTATTTCAAAAGATGGTAAGTCCATCTCCAAGGCCCGAACTACGGATCTACTCAAGATCAAAAGCCCCACGAACGTGTCAACAGTTCGCGAAGTCATGGGTTTTCTCAACTTCTTCAGGACACATGTCGCGGACTTCGCCTCGAAGACGTCCAACATCAACGTTCTCACGAAAAAGGGCGTGCGTTTTGACTGGACTCCGGTCCTCGAGTCTCAGCTGCGTTCCTTGATCGATGAACTCGCGTCGGCACCGATACTAGCCCATTATGACCCATCTGCTGAGCATGTCTTAGTCACAGACGCCAGCGATGTCGGCCTCGGTGGAGTCTTGCTTCAGAACGGCCACCCACTAGTGTATATGTCGAAAACTTTCTCTGCGGTGCAGAGCCGTTGGCCTACCGTCGAAAAGGAGGCCTACGCCATACTGCCCATGAGTGAATATATATTCATACACATAATTCATGTATATTAATATACATGGTATGTATATTAATATACATGCCTAAAATGGCCAAAATCGAAACTTTTTGAGCGTAAATCCCTGATAACTCCCGCAAAACGTCCTCCTCTCAGAGAACCTCTCGGATACCTATTTCAATATAATATATGTGGGTCATGAGCATAGTGGCCTCTGTGAGGAGGATGCTTTGCGTGAGTTCAAGGATCTTCCTCTCCTCATTTTCTATAAAGAATGCGAACAATATTTTCAATAACTTTCTCAATTCGCAATCTTTTGTTCTCTAGCTTGGTCAATAGATGCATACCGATAACATACAACAGCACACCAACTTTCAGTCTCCACAATTTGTCGCTTTCAATTCGCCATTTATAAATAGTGCTCCGATCAGGCCGAAAATCTGTCTCATGATACCAATCATGCCGGAAACACCAGAACTGCTGCCAGTTGTCAATAAATATTTTTCCTTTAATTGTTTTCACCACCGCTCACATATTTTCACAATTGAAATGAGGAAGTCGTAAGCACACCTAAGGTGCTCCGTTTTTCCTCATTTCAACTGTGAAGATGTGTGAGGGTAGTGGTTGCCGGGAGCTCGCTAAAGAGCGCTCAATACCTAGTTTCGACTTAAGCCCTTTTTTGTGGCTTATTTTTTCACAGATTTTATAGATTGGTGAATACATACTTGTATGGAGAACTCTGAAAATAGCGATCAATCTTCGAATATCAATCTTCCACCACTTGCCCACCGTAGTGGTTCGTTCGAAACTCTGAGAAGACGAGCAATTTCTGCATTCGCTGAGACGTATTTTACGTTTACTATGGATTTAGCCGTTGAGCATGTTGGTACGAGCAAGAAAGCATTCCAATCTGCGTACGAGCTGGTGATTCGGACTGCGCTTCCCAACGATCTAGCTGCGGAGTCACTGTTGTATGGCCATGGAAAGGAGAAGTCCCGCAATCCCAATGTGGGAAAAGGGAAGGGCGCCAGCACTGCTGTGAGTGAACTGGCTAAGAAGCAGTCATTCAAGGTCGGTCACCACAACTACGTGTACCCTAACCTTGTTCTTCGGCGCACTGTTTCGCGTGACAAATTGGCAGCACTTCAGCAGATCATCACTGGTGATCGCCAGGACGTTATCATCCCTGACCAGCTGATCAACCACGTTTCTGATCTCACTGAACGTGTGTACACGCCTAGTGAGAGAGCGACTCCTGCGCAGTACATCCCTCCCAAGCATAGCATGGTGTCCACACCTTCGGCGGCTCGCGTCAAGTCTGAACACGCCACAAAGCCTGAGCCGGAGGATGACCTGATTGATGGCCTCACGACATGCCCCACTAACATTACTCATCCCCACTCCGACGCTCCTGTCCCTATTTCGATGGTCATGCTCAGTGAGATCCACACACGCGTGATGAGCTGGGGAAAGGATTTCCATTCGTCTTCCTCTGAGCAAACACCGAAGCTACTGGACCTGAATCGACTCCAGATGTCCTCTAGTTACTTCTGTTGTCGTCTTTGCAGTATGATGGACTTCATCCAGGATGGTTCTTATGATGACACCGAGGCAGACAGCATCAAGTGTTCGCGCTGCATGTATTCATGCCACCAGTCCTGTGCCTTTTCCGCGGCTACACCGAAGCGCGTCATAACAGAAGCGATCCAGAACGGCTGGACTTGCCCCATCTGTACGGCCGAGACCGAGAAATGCTGGCGCTGTACCAAGCGGCTCGATCACAACAAGAGGTTGAGCTCATGGCCTTGCACCTTCTGTCACCACTGGCTGTGCGGTAGTTGTGCCAAGGTCATCACGATTACGCCTGAAATACCACTTCTTGACAAGTACAATCCTGATGGTGCGTCGACCCCTAAGATCTCGGTCTGTAACGTGTGCTTCAGCAAGCTGGACAGGCTTGGTGGCATCAAAATCACGTTGGATGAATGTTCAATTTAAATGGTTGTGTCTTGGGGGTTTTCTTTCTTTTCGTACCTACTTTTTTTATATAAACTGCCATCGAGTCACTTCGAGTCTGGCATCGACTTTATAATTTTGAATGATCGTCGAAAAAAAGCATGTTTCCCAAGCAAAGGAGACATTAGAAAAACTGAGCATCGGCGAACATTTACTTCTTAGCGTTCTTAGCCTTGTTGCGGACCGTAGTTCCCGTCTTCTTGGCAGTGATGCGCTTCTGGGTGCGACGAGGAGTGATCTTGGCAGCGGGAACCTTGGGTGCAGCGCTACTCATCAAAGACATGAACTGCTCATGGTTCAGGGATCCAGCTGGGGCCATGGGCAGCTTTTCTTTCTTCTTCCCAGTCCAGTACTTATCGCCATATGCCATGGCCAGGAACTGGTAGCGGGGTACAGCCTTGCTCACCTTCTGGACGATGATTGGCACCAAAATGCCCGGATGCAGGCGCCGGAACTTCTTGAGCTCATCGTTTTCAGCGTCGAAGACAATAGTACACCAGAAGGTCTCACTAATGGTGGTACCTTTGTCGCCGTCATCGTTCACCGTCTGCGGGCCAGTCTTGTCGGCGAACATCGCAGCATCGACGAAGTAGTTCTCGTCGGGGAGGTCCAGGCCATACATGTCGTGTTCATCATCGTTGTCATCATCGTGGCAGAAGATGTTACCGCAGTACACGCCCGCGACTCTACCAGCACTCAAGTTAATCAGCGCCCGCACCCCATCTGAACGAACGTCCGTTCCGTACAGCTGCCGCTTCCGCTCGACGTGCTTGGAGAATGGGATGCAGAACTCACCGGGCACAAACGCAGCGCTGACCTCATCCGGAAGCCTGTTTTCGTTCGGACACTTGCAGTACAGTGTCTCGAGCAATTCCAGCGTCAGGTTTGGGTAAATCAACTTCAAGTGGGTCCAGCGAATAGAGCCATCAGTAATGACAGCCATGTCCTGCTGAGGACTTTTCATTTTCCTTCTTTTCAATATAAACAAGAATTGTCATCTTCTCATAATTCTATGCTGATTCATCGTTAATACCATACATCACACATAATGACCGGGATCTTTTTTGATACTTACAAATTATGGTTTATGATAAGTATAAAAGCGAGTAGTCATCACGTTGCGATACATGGTATCAGTGATGAATCAGCATATAGTTAGGAGCAGAATTACCCACTTCTTCTTCTTACACTGTTTTTGAAATTCTTGAAAGAAATGGCACCGAAGGTAAGGACACAGCAAAAGAAGGGAGGTGATTGGCAGCAAGGCGACAAGCAAGTTGAGCGAGGAGTGGCGGAGACGATCCTTCCCGCGCTCATACGCATCATGGGCGCTGATTATGACGTTCAGGCCTTCCACCGCCTGGTCCTGAATTCTAACCCAGCGATTGAGAGCACAAAGTCGAAGGAGCAGCTCGACCGTACCCTGTCGTCGATTCTGAGCGTTAACTCTGACGACATTGGTTCCACACGCACCACCGGTAATGTGGAGTCGTTCGCGACGAAGCAGGCCTGGCTCGAAGCCCTCGTCGAGAACCTCGGAGCCGAGGACCATGATCCCTTCCTCGATGCCCTCCCCGATGCCGAGAAGGAAGAGCTGGCTGCTGCCGAACGGTGCTCTCTTCTGTGCTTCCCCAAAAGCTCAGACGTCAAAAGGGTCAGGGTCCCTAGGACCAATCGGTTCACCAACCACTATCGGCGTGTGGCTGTCTTGTCCTCGGTCACTGCGGCCACGGGTATGACTACACGCGATATCTCCAGCCTGTGGGGCTCGCAGCTGGCCGTGCTTGACTCGTTCGTCGTCAATCATTCCGGTGATATCCTTAACAGGAACCTTCCCGCCCTGACTGACGACGACGAGTCATTCATCATCCGCCAGCGTGAGAAGGACCGCCGCATCAAGCTCCTCAACGATGCCAAGCGCAATGAGAAGAAGCGCCTCAACATAAGAGTGGAGCTGTTCAAGGCCCTCAAGAAGGAAGGTATCCTGTCTCCGGCTGTCCTCCGCAACTGCCAGGCCAAGTACATGAAGAATAATTAATAAATCCTCCTGATGGTTGTCTTTCATTAGGGTCAATGGCCATTTTCCAACCTAAAATTATAAATACGATGCCAGACTCTGAATGACTCAATGGCAGTCAAATGGAAAACTTCTGCAAATCTGGGTTCAGAAAGCACGGTAGGGGAGATTTTGAGTGTGTTTGTGGTGTGAGAAGCACAGAACCACGTAGTGTAGGCATCAAGAGGAAGACTAGCCGCCACGCTTGCCCGTTGGAGCCAGATTTGTTATTCAACAGGAGAGTTTTGATTGTGTGTGAGCCACGTAGCGGATTCAAGTCATCCAAGAGCGCTCCCGACTTCGTCAATGACCTTCATGGCATTGAGGGCTTCGGCCAGCGGCTCAAATGGGTGGTTGATACTTACATAGAAGCGTCATCGTGCATTAAGTACCTCGAGGTGGTGATTCTCCGGTTCGACAACAAGTCACATCTCGCGCAGCGCCTCAAAGAGCTTGCTGAGGTGCATGCTTTCTACGAGACGCTGTTTATTTTCAGTGGGCACGGTAACACTGATGGGCAGCTCGTAATCAACTACCAGGATGAGACTCTCCCTGATACCGAGATTGCAGCTGAGTCATCTGAGTTGATCTGCACGGTCATGCGCTTCTATCGGCCATCCGATGCTCTTCGGGAGCAGCGCATTCCACTGATTTACTTGGCTTTCTGTCATAGTGATGAAGGCTGTGGGTTCTTCAACCAGCTCCGCTCATCTGGCCTGGTTGGAACCATAGTTATCACCTCTGTTGATTCCCTTCCTGCCCTTGAGTTGTACTCGCAATGTGGGATGTGGATGGTCAGAACCCTGCGGTCCTACTCCATTCCTTCGTGCGTTTCTAACCTGCTATTGAGCATGAACGGCATTTCTGGCCTTCCCAATCATCGTATCTTTACGTGGGACCGCTCCGATGACCAAGTCGTGCTGCGAGAGGTGACAACACGCATCACAAGTTATGATCCCCATCTGCCGAAGCTAAGGGCCGACATCAGGACATGGGAGTCTTTCAAGGACTGTGATGGCTCTAAAAGCCTGAAACCACATACATACCTCTCCCTGATCTGTCACACCGATGGTATGCCAAACCAGTAAATGTTTGAAGAAGAAAGAGTTTATTTGATTGAAAGCGTACATGTATTGGTGTTTAATCAACGAACCGTTGATTCTCGTAGCTTCTGGTACATTAGTTGGTCTCTACAGAGTAATAATTCGGCTGATTCGATGTTGTTGATTGCTTTTTTGATACTAGGTAAGATACGTGTGCTCCCGGATGTTGCATGTGCGAGTATCTCACCATGTTGGAGCTTTCGCCGGCATTCAACCAGTAACTCGCGCAAATTATCCAGTCGTTCCAGGTATTCGTCCTCCGAGCCCATTCTCAAGTTCGATTTATCAAAAATGAGAAACAAAGAGGAGAGGGTGAGGATATCCCATACTATGGGGTGATATGCACTATCCTGACCTTTCCTCTTTGTTTTTCATTTTTACTAAACCGAACTTGAGAAGACTTCGGAACGCACTTTAAAACACGATCACAAGTGCGAAAGAACTTCAATGAAGCATGCCAACATGCATTTAACAGCTAATAACATCTAACCACTGACTTATACAGCAGATAGACAAGAATACCACTCTTGCACACTCAGTTAACTACATCATCCTCAGGGAAGCATCAAAACTGTCAATTAACAACATCAAACCACTTTTCAAGTGATTCTGAGGAACTTTGTTCCAGACATGCCCCTCCGAGGGTGGTGGTGGGCTCTACAGGTCCCCACAATGCCTGTTGTAGCATCCCAAAGGACTTTGTTCTGAGCCTATAAATGTTGTTTCGCCTTTTTGGATCAAAGTGCAACTTTCAGAACTCTAAACCGATTTGACCCCCGTTAAGCCCCCAAAAAGGGCTTACGCTAAGCCTCAAAAACGGGCTTATCGGGGGTGAAACCGGTTTAAAGAAACTCGCCCCTACTACCCCCTTAGGGTAAGTGCCTTTCATCACAAAAATTAGAAACACGAAAAGACAACAGTTTCTACACCTTTGAGAGATGTTGAGAACGATGAGTGCATTGTTTTTCCTCCATCACTAATACTTTCCAAGATACGATCCAATAATTATTTAATAAATGTTATGTAGTGCTGGTCGCAGGACGTAATCCTGACAGAAATGCGCCGCACGATACCTAATCCACAGCTACAGTATAACCTATGAACAAGGCAAACCGCGGCTATCTGACCTAGGTGACCCGAAACCTGTCATTTTTGGTGGTGGGTTGGAGTGCTCTGAGGGGGGTCAAGACTCGATGCGGCCCAAAACAGGGCCACGTGTAGCCATTCATATGTCATATCCGCACATCTGTAAGCGAGGGTTCAAATGCCTCTTGGGTCAGGATTTCGATTCTTCACTTTCAGAAATATGGGTATGGTTTTGTGCTACGGCTCCTAGAAAAATATTTAGATAAACCTGCGAGTGTCAGATCACGTTATAGGCGTGTGGGTACCACGTGCTCGATTATTTTGAGAATTCGACTGTAAAAAAATAAGCCTCAAGAAATCATGTTGTTGGAAAAAGAGGACATTGCCTGGATTAGTGCGAATAAGGGTGCGCTACTGAGCAAAGCAACCCCAAAGAAGACGCAAGCTCTCATTGTGCGCAAGAATCTCCGCTCGGTTCCGCTGATCTCAGCGTTTTGTTTCAGGGAGGTCAAGACGGAGGACCTGGCATGGGTTGTCGGCGTGAGCTCTACCGAACTCAAGGAACTGCTGGTGGGTCGCATCGAGAGCTTGACCCAGGCCGACATCGAGCCACTTTTCGCCGCTGCGGGATGTTATAACCGCCATGTGTACACCGAGCTGACGAAACATGTTGGCCTGAATGGCGCCCAGCTCAGCCGCATCACACATGTGCTGTATGCCATAATTGATTCCCGTTTCTTGCAGCTAGAGCATAAGAAGTCCACTGGCAAGCGCGGGACTACCGCTCTGAACAGGAGCTGCCATCCTCGCCTCCTTGACCAAGTCAAGCAGGTCATCGCGACACTTGACGCCTGCCATCGGGGGTCTGACACTGGCGAAGTACTTGACCAGCTTGGTCTTCCGGCTCTGCTAATTGCTGAACGGTTCGCGGCCGGAACTCGTAAGGCTGTTGATGCCCTTCCTGCCGATGGCCTGTCTCCTGATCGTTCTCCCCCTGCATCTCTCGCTTCTGCAGGTGAAGGTCCCTCTTCCCACCACTCTCCTGCCTACGATGACCTGATCGTGGAGGAAACAACCCCCCCTCACCCCACCCCTGCTTCGCTTGCCGCTGCTGATGATGTTATCGCTGTGGATGACACGCCATCCCCGATTGCTCTCACTAAGACTATCGGAGTGCAGCATTCCAGGGTTGTGCCGAAGTGTGGCTTCTTTGCCCAGATTGCCAAGTGGAAGAAGAAGACAATCAAAGGGGATGGGAACTGCTTCGGTCACTGCCTTTGGTATTTGACCCACACGAAGGCCGCGACAAACCGGGAGATCACGGACTGGCGGCGTGAGCTTGACGAGTTCCGCATTGAGCATACGAACGTGAAGAGCGAGATCTTTCAGACGGACGTCGAGGGCCAGGATCCCTATGAGCCAACTGGCGATCGTGGACCGGACAAGTGGGTGTGGTGCAGTTCCGATGCGTTCCAGGTTTGGGCGCAGTGGAAGAAGCAACCAGTGATCGCTGTTGGGGAGCAGTTCGTCACTGTGTTCGGGGTTGATGGTGCTGCCCACCACTTCATGGATGTCAACATCTTTGTGCTCTGCCAGCTTGTTGGAGTGCAAGCAGTCATCGAGATCAAAGATGATCATGGTTCCCTTCGCTACCCGTCTCGTGATGAGATGGAGTGTGATCTGTTAGATGACGTGGAAGCCAGCATCATGAACGACCTCCAAGATGCATGTGTCATGAAGGACATGGGAAAGGGCCCTCTGAGTGTTTATCGATGCTTGCAGCAGATCGAAGATCCAGACGACAGCAGCGAGCGCGACTCAGACTGGCTTGATGACCTCAGTCAGCATGCTGACGCCATGAAACGGAAGACCCAGATCAAATATAAGATCACAGGCATCAAGCGCAAGAAGGACCCCATTCAATTCCTGACGACGGATGCCTTTACGGTCTGGGCTGTGAAACAAGGCACACCGCTGCACACAGTCCGACTGACCTCACGGGTTGTCGATGCAACTGTCTGTTGCCTGGTGGTCTGTGAGTACCGGCCCGACCGCACTGTCGTTGAGCGCTTTTTTGACGATACGTTCGAGGCACTCAAGCAATACTTCAAAAGGGTGAACGTGTCTCAGTTCATCCTATTGACAGGTAAGGACAACATGCTGGAGGGTGAGCATTGCTTACTCAAGGATTAGTTGTAAAGGATTCTGATGAAAAATTATAAATACGATGCCAGACTCTGTTCGACTCAGTGGCAGTTTATAAAAAAAGTGACATCCTAAGTAGACCTGTCTCCGTGTCAACCATCACAATGCTAAGACCTGTGGTGCCGCTTAGGTACCTAGAAACGAAAGGAATTGAAAATAATGGCAGGATGCCACAAGACCTTTAATCCGAATCCTTTATACTAACACTTCATTCTATTCTCAATTGAGAATTGCACATACATACATCAAGTGTGGCTTCTCCGCTTTGCGCCACCTCAAACAGCTGCCACCCTCGGATGATTGGGGGCATTTGAAGCTGGTGACGGTCGAAGAAGTGATCAATGGAGGCCCAGTAATGGGGAACTATCTCGCTGAGGGCTGGTTCAAGGTCACCAGGCCACGTTCCCTTCCTCAGCGCCGCCAGAGCTTTCCATGCTTGGGCTTTCTTGCAGCAGTGATGGACGTTGATGAACCGGTAGCGAGGTGGAGAGGGGATGTTGAGATCCCTGTGCCCAGTTCGCCGTTGGTTTGTTAGTCTCGTTACCACAGCTTGCACCTGTTCGCGGTAGATCACAGTGGAGATGATCTTTGCACGGTGCATCTGTGCTTGTGCCTCTTTGTTATCAAGGAAGTCTCTCTCCAATGCTTCCTCTAACAAGTAGAACAGGGGAATGCGCAGCCTCGCGTAGACTTCCGGTAACACAGCTGTCACTTCGTGCATCTTGGTCGTCTTTGTCGTAACGCGACCAGATTCCCTTGCTGCGCCTGGCCCCAGCATGGTTGCATCGCCTGACTCATTCACGTTGAGACCGATGACGGTGAGGAATAGAGTCATCAGCGTCGATGCTAGCTTGTGGAGCGAGACAGACTCATCGGTCACCGTGAACTTGCTGTAGTACTGGGCCTGAAGCATGGTAGCCATGATGAAGAATGGTTGGACTGGTTTGGGAACAGAGACGATGTTTGTTGGTTTGGCAAACGTTGCAAGTCTCATTCTCGCACGGCCTTGTTCAGAGCACGCGATTGTTCGATCAATGATTGAGCCGCATGCCATGTTCTTGAACGCACGTTTCAGGATGGGGTCAGCAGGCGTTGGGAACTGACCTACTGCAGTTGCCAATAACTCCATGAGCTCATGGCTGCAATGCATGACCGGTGGAACGAAGAACGTGCTTTGAACTAGGGAATCGGCGGTGGGAAGCAACCCAAGGATAGGCATATAGGGGCGCCGAGAGTCCGCTGTGTCGCTTTCTTCTGGTGGGTGATCGCCGTACACCGACTTGGCAAGGTTGAGCGCGGCTCGATTCTGCAAGGCGGTCCTACGGAACGCCTCTCTATCTCGGCGAACATCTGCGGGTTGCAGACGGACCTTGCCTTGGGAGTTAATGTGGAAAGGTGAGATGCCGTAGTGCTTGGAAGACACCGGGCTGAAAGGACAAGAAAAGTGCCCTCCACCCATTGTGCCAATGATGAGACTAGCCGCCTTGTTGTCAGCAAGCAGGATAACACGATCAACGCGAACCCTGTAGTTGGAATGCCTGCAAGACATAAACGTGACGTTGTGAAGCTCCCGCAGCGAGTCCTCCAGGAATTGGTAATATCCCGGCAGCTCACTCTCCGGCCCGTCATACTCCAAAAGGCGGTACGGCGAGGTAATGCGCTGGGGGAGGACCGTGCCAGTGTGGTCTAGCAGGCGGACTTTGACCGTGGTGACGTTGGCCTTTGAGTGCTTCCCGGCGGCCCAACCGTCAAACCACATGATGAGACAGACGTGATGGAAGGTGACCTGAGGGACTGTCACACGCTTGCATAGCTCTTGCCTAACCTTTCTGAAGGTGGCATGCTCAAGCTCCACGTCTGCTGCGTGCAACAGGATGTGTCTCACGATTTTCTTCAAGCTGAACTTGCAGTACTTGACGTAGTAGTTCGAGGTGCGGTGTGGCTGGAAGACAATCCTGTGGAGATTAAGGCATTGCTCTATCTCAGCGTGGAGCTCAACGGCACAGGTGACACAACACTCGGCTTCCACCAATGGATTGTGGGTGACATGGGCGATGCAGTCCTCAGAATCTTGGATGTTGTTCTCCACTAGCGCTCTGACAACATCGCTCCTGGCAGCCTCAACGGTAAAGGACACAATGCGGTCGTGGCTCTTCTCATTCAGCTCGGCAGGCACGAACAGATCAATGTACTCCTTATCAGCGTCAGAGAGAATTGCCTCGAGTAGATCCCAGCGGAGAAGGCTGAACTTCATCGAGGAATGGCTGGCTGCTCGGTACATACTGGCGCCATGTTTGACACCAAGCCGCTTTGAGATCGCGGAGAACAAGACGGCGAGTCGGCCTTGCTTGTTGTAACCCATGCCCAGGGAGACAAGTTGGGACCAAATGGTGAAGATTCGCTGGGAAGTGTCTGTTTCATCGTCTTCATGAGCTTCCTGGGGAACAGGGGCAGTGGTATGACGGACATCAAGATGGATATTCTGAAGAGGAATTTGGTTAGCCCGCTTGGCCAGTTGAGCTCGTCTCAAGGCATTTGCGAAGACGCGAGTGGATGTGCTCTCGAAGCCTGCGAAGTTCTTATCGGGGAAGCTTGATCGCAATGCATATACGATGGAATTGAAGATTCCACGGTAAAATCCATGATGCACGTGACGCTTGTCAGTAAGAACCTGATCAGCAACGATTTGCAGCGCACAAAGGGGATTCATTCCGATTGGAAACTTCAAAGACCACAGATCATCCTCCAATTCGTGGATTTCCATTCCTTGTATTCGTCATTTCCCCTATAAAAAAATAAGCCCTTTTTAAAAAAATGAAGCACAACTCGACGAATAATAATAGTTGAGAGTCAATCTTCTGGTAACAGTCTTAAACAGTGTTCTGAGCTATGCTCTCCCATTTTTGTCCAGTATATACCATCAACCAAGAAGCCAGAATGACCAATTTTCTCTTTATAAAAAATCCTGGGATCAAGCTGAAACTTGGTGGGCATACAGTCCTTAGGGGTGTCCATCTTGTGTTAGTATTTGGTCACGACTGCAGCAAGGCCTGAAGAGTTATTCCTCTCGCAAAAGTGACTCAAACCTACTTGTGAATATACATAGCATGTATATTAATATACATGGGGCATGTGTATGAATATATATTCACTCATGGGCAGTATGGCGATCCTCTACTGCATGAAGAAGGTTGAGCGTTACGTCAGACATAAGCGGTTCACGGTGCGCACAGATCACCGTAACCTGGTCTTTATGTGGAAGGCCGCCTCGCCCAAAGTCACGCGCTGGCGCCTCCTCCTTTCGGAATTTGATTACACGGTCGAACACATCGCCGGTGTGGAAAACGGCGCGGCCGATGGCTTATCGCGTCTCCTCGCGATCTCCCTTTCACACAAACAGTTGTTCGATAAGTATCACCTCCTAGTGGGAACGCACCTCACGGTGAACAAGACCGTTCAACACCTGAGAGCCGCCGACCACCTGTGGCCAAACATGCGCCAGGAGATTAAGGCCTGGGTGTCACAATGCCCAGTATGCCAGAAGGCCTCCCCCCAGTCCGGTCCGGACCGCCCGATACTCACCCTGCCTCCCAGCCAGTCGCCGCTTTATGAGGTCCACGTTGACACTATGGGGCCCTACCCGGTTTACGAAGGGTTGCGGTATATCCTAGTCATTGTTGACCGCTTCTCGCGTTTGACTGAGCTGGTGGCGATACCAGACACTAAAGCAGAGACAGCTGCTCAGACGTTTATTAACAAGTGGTGTCTTCGCTACGGCACGCCTGCGAGAATACAGACAGACGGGGGTAGCCAGTTCCGAAACTCGTTTTTCAAGACACTAGAGAAACTCTGGGAACACCACGTAACGACGCCGCACCGCCATCAGGCTAATGCAGTTGTCGAGCGTATGAATCGTGAAGTGGGAAAATGGCTCAAACGACGGCGCATCTCCATCATGGAGCTAGACAACTGGCCGCTGCACCTTGCAGCAGTGCAGTATATTATCAATGCGTCGCGCTCTTCCATTTCTGGTCTCTCACCCATGCAAATTGTCTTCGGACGCAACTTTCTCGTCGAGGAACCGTCATTGCTCCTAGATGCGGCAACTGAGAAGGACCATTCCGAGTCAGCAAACGCTATACGCGATCTAGTACGCTATAACGTCGCCATCTCACGCGCAGCACAAGACACGGCCGAGAAATCCAAACGATCAGAGATCCCGGCTCCTCATAACAACCGAACACCGCGCTGGGTCCTCGTCAGGTACCCCGAACGCGCACCCTCGAAGCTTATCTCGCCTTACCGAGGCCCCATGCGTGTCCACGAGACCATTCAGAGCGGTGGGCATACGGTCGCTTTCATCGTGAGCGATGCTTGGTCATCGGACAACCCACGTCACCTCAAAGTCGACGCCTCCCGCGTGCGTTACTTCGCCCAAGGTAACCTCTCGGATGAGCAGGTCGTCGCACTGGCATCGACTGACGTCCATGAGTATGGCGTCGACCGCATCACCGACAAGAGGTCCGGGCCGAACGGCACCGAGTACCTCGTCGAGTGGACCGGATACGAGCCAGAAGAGGCCACTTGGGAGCCGGCGGACGCCCTTCAGGATGTTCAGGCCCTGTCGGAGTTCCTCGCTCAAGCCAATTCAGGCCGCTGAGGCGAAAGTAATATTAAATTTATTCATACGAGCCTAACGATCCCTCCCCGTGCAAGGAGCTGATCGGAGTTTGTTGAAAACGCGGCGCCCATGACATAGCGCGCACGTATCTTCATCCAAAGCTAATTCCTCGTTGAGTTCTCGCCCGATTTTGGTTGAGCGGTGAACGTCATAGCTCAGAGGGACGACGGACAGCCCTCGCTGAAGCAGAGAGCAGATATTAGTTAATTGTGAGGTGTTCATTGGATCCAGCGCCCGGTTTTACCCCCGGAGCAGCCAGATCATGCCGATCATCGACAAACCTAGGTAATGACAAGGAAAAAGGCTGTATCTCGCTCAGTTTTGCCTCTAGAGCTTAGTTATACAGCCTATGGACTTACCTCGTACTCCTCGAATTCGCAGAACTAGCCTCTGAAACTGGATATCATTACTAGTCACTTTGGCCAAGTTCGATTTACAAATTTTTATAGCCATTTAGAGTTTCGCGTGACACGTGTAGAACCCGTCCCAACGCAAAGAAAGAGAGGGTACTGATACTACAAATCCCTCGCTCGTGGTTGTAACCACTCCCTAATATATTTATAGTAAACGATTATCCATCCTCGTGCACAACAGGCATTAGGCGCGCTGAGGCTGGACGTCGGCAGCGGACGTCGAGCCGGGAGTTCGATTGGTG
>PPCM01000945.1_pt1 | contig 16333 bp, 13 predicted proteins | sample 1555541 | NCBI WGS metagenome assembly PPCM01 (sample SAMN05284479, study PRJNA326546) | Marine sediment metagenome, whole genome shotgun sequencing project. | isolation source: marine sediment | place: Germany: Wadden Sea | collected 2012-09-05 | reverse complement strand
TTCCTAATCCTGGTGCCGCAGGTTCGATTCCTGCCGGGGTCACCATCTAGTACAAAACTAGTATAATATTAAAGGGTTAACTCATTTTCAGAGTTAACCCTTTTCTGCGTTTATTTGCGGTTTTTTTGGTGTGCTGCCAACCTTTGGTGCCAACCGGGGGGGGAGTGTTGTTAGTGAAGGGAGCCCTAATAGATGGAACTCCCTTTTGCTTAATTTATTAGTTTTGATAAAGTTTTGTGCGTTTCTGTTTGTGATTTTTCATATTGTTCTTCAAGTTGTTCTTTGCTTTTTATGTAGTTTTTCGTGGTAGATAATATTTCATTTACTTGTGCATAGTTGTCAGGGACAGGTATTAGCATATCAGAAATATGAGATGGTTCCAGGTGTTGTTGCACTGCTCCATATTCATTTCTATGCATTTGATCTAAAGCATAGTTCGTTTGCAGGTACGAAAAAACATAAATACGCAATGTTTCATCAGGTATTCTGATCCTGATTAAGTCGTCAGAAACAATCAAGTTATCTAATCTTTTGGTTATATATGCTACTCGACCTATTGTGCCAGAACGAGTAAGTACAATATCTCCTTCATGTATTCTAATCATGTCGATAGTTCTTAGTTGTGCTGGCGTTGCTTTGGATATATCTAATAATTTTGCACTATCTCTTTTTTCTTGCAGAATTGAGGATGGGGTAAAGTATGGTTCCACTTCTGGCCCATCTTTTTCTACGATAATATTTTCACTTTTTAATCTTGGGCCCTTAAAGATTCTTATGTTTTGACTTAACTGGCCAATTGTTGTCACGCTCCAGCCTTCAGTGCTATCAACAGCTTCAATTTTTTTAATGGTTGCATGAAGATTAGGAAGATATGCTTGAGGGTTAATTCTCAGAGAACTGTCTATGTTGTTTTTGTTTATAGTGAACCGATATTCGGATTGTTTGAAATTGCCTTTTTTGAAATCTTTAAAGTCTATTATCAATTCTTTTAAATCGTGGTCTAGTTCATCGGTAGGGTTATTATTTTTATCTCTAATAAAGATTGGGAATCCCTCGCTGTCTTGTCCTATTTTGCGATTAATTCCCATAAATATTTCATAGTTTTCACTTGGGCTGTGACCTATTAGAGGTCTTTCAACAAATACTATACATGTTCTAACCCCCGTGTGAGGCTGAAACGTGTTTTTATGACAGTTTATAACTGCGATTAGTTTGTATTTATCAAGAAGTAGATGCCTTGCAGGATAATATGTCTGTGTGTCAAGAAAGCTTTTCGGCATTACTATCCCAATTGTTCCACCTGGAGCAATCCAGTTTAAACAGCGTTCAAAAAAGAGCATTTCTGGTGGAACGCCATCAGAGCAAAGGCTCTCTGTAGGTTGGTACTCCTTTCCTTTGTTCGTCCAACGGATGCCAGTGGTAAAATTTTCAAGAATTGTTGTGTCTGTTATTTTGCCTTCGCCCACGCCTGAAAATGGAGGGTTGGTCAATATTACTGTTGGTTTTCCTATTCCACAAAGGGCTTTTACGTGGTCGTTAAGTGAGGTAAGATCTCCGAGACTATCACCTTGAGTCATTCCTGAGTGTCCATCGCCGTTGAGAATCATTGCGGTTTTAGCGATTTTAACCAATCGTTTGCTGATTTCAACCATGAAGAGTCTTGTTCTATGCTTATCAAGTTGTCTTTGTTTAGACACTCTTGTAGCTTTGCTATCTAAAATCTTTTTTCTGACATAGCGCATTGCTCCAGTTAGAAATCCTCCAGAACCTCCTGCTGGATCTAATATTAAGTCCTGATAATCAGGGTCGATCATTTCAACGATTAAATCGACAATTAATCTATTGGTAAAAAATTGACCTCTTTTCTTCTTTAAATATGATGCTGTATATTGTTCATAAGCATGTCCCATTATGTCCCAGTCATCTGATGTGTTGAGGTCGCTTAACAGTCTATAGTTTTGCAGTTCAACTGCAACATCACAAATGGCTCTTGGGCCAACTGAAATTTTTTCGTGTGGGGAAAAAACATCCTCATTAATAGACTTAACTTCTTCAAATAACTTTTGTATTCTTTTTGAAACAGTATTTTGACCTTCTTCAGAGGAATATTCTTCTGAGGTACAGTAAAAATCAGGTAGCTCATCCCCTCTTTCTTCATCCATAGCTTTGGCAAGAATGATTCGTACCATGTCCATAGTCAAATCGTCTTCGTCTCCATCAACACCGCGTCCATGAAGTTTGTTGTGACATCTGCGTAATAAACCTTTTATATCTTTAGGTCTTATCAATTGGGATTTGTCTCTTCTGCCAAGGGCGTCCCATGCTTCTTTTTTTCTTGGAATCCCAATCCATTCGACTAGTTGATTTGTTGGCTTTTCTAATCTCCTAAAATAGCATGTCTTATTTCCATTGAACCAGACTCCACCTTGCGCACTTGTGTTATAAATATAAGAAACAAGTTGATTGTATCCTGCTTGTTCAGATGGAGCCTTACATTCAACAAGGAGTTCTATTTTTCCCTGGTCCTTATTGTTTTTAGCTAAACTACTGCTATATACAACAATATCAGCTCTTACGGAGTTGCCTTTTGAATCTTTTAAATCTTTGTGACCATATTTGATAGATACTTCTCGAGCCAATACTGATTTTGGATATTGGTACTCGTAATGGAGAATTCTTAGGTAGTTTTGTCGTACAAATTCTTCAGGATGTGGCTCCAAAACTGAGTCAGATAAAAAGTCGATAATTTTTCCATCTTCGTTGATAGGAATGTCAAACGGATCCATTAGTATCTTTCCTTGCTTAAGTTAATCAGTATTTGCTGCGAATGGATCTCCGGCTGGAGATTATTTTTTATTGATGTAAGGCATGTAATCGGTTTGGCTTTCTCTTGCAATATGTCCATGAATGCGATGTTATATATAAAAACAATATGGTTTTATAATGTTAACAGAACACGTCACCGCCGTCATCCTTGGTCAACCGAAGAATCCACCACAACTTCACATCCCCACCCGATCTACAGAATCACCAAAAAAATCAACCCACCCCAGTGACCAAATCAAACCAATCAGGATAACCTTCAATTTTCATGATCATTTAACAGTATGAAATTGAAGGAGATTCTTGATGCACGGACTTGACGATTCACTGTTCAACGTAATCTTTTCATATACCCGTAAACAGGCAATCGAAGACGGAAATTTAATCGATGTGACCGAACAGGCGAAACAGACCGGATTCAAGGTTCCAGTAGCTGTTTCTTTGAACCTGTATGCGAAGTACATAACTCCACCGAAAGGACTTGAAGGCGAAGGGCAGAGCGTTACTGGAAGACTTCACGATTATTTTTTGCTAAAACCAATTAGTCAGAATGTTGGATATCAAACTATAAAGGAGCTGGTACGTGTACAAATATATCAAGGATTTTTTTCAGTCCTTCTTTGATGAAGAGAACTCGGGACAGACCTCTGTTTCGGCAGCAAAAGAGACTGCACAGGAAGAGAAAGCTGTATTCGATAAAGAGTCTTTTGATTTGGAAGATATTAGAGTCTATGCTCTTTCAACCTGCATTCACTGTAGGGATGCTAAGAGATACCTTGATGAGTGTGGCGTGAAATACAATTGTGTTTATGTAGATGAGCTTACTGGTGATGATCGTAAGACAATTGTGCAGGAAATCAAGGAGCACAATCCTTCCCTGTCGTTTCCAGTTATCATGGTGAAAGGGATTGTTCTTGTTGGTTATAATAAGAAAGAACTCGCTGAAGTCCTTGAAAAGGAATGGAAAGAATAATGGATACTAAAAAACTGCATGAATTTTTGGCGAAAACTCAAGAGCCTAAGGGTTACTTTTTAAATTCCGACATGGACGTTACTATGCCGATTCTGGAGTCGCTCATCACCAATAAGGAACGTTACGGTTATATGGCATGCCCTTGCCGCCTTGCAAATGGTGAACAAAAAAACGACAAGGACATCATCTGCCCCTGCGCCTATCGTGAGGAAGATGTTAATGAATACGGAGCCTGTTATTGCAACTTTTATGTAAGTAAAGAATACAATGAAGGCAAGATCGAAAAACAGGCCGTCCCGGAACGCCGTCCTCCTGAAAAAATTATATTTTAGTTGGTGAGTTCTGCTCCTATCACTATTTTATTCTTCTGATCTCAAGCCGTATGGCATCGCTGGCCAGTTTTTGGTGGCTGTTTAAGATATGAATTCCGGGAGGGAGTACTCCCGGAATCCATAAGGAAGGTGTTTTGCTACAGTGCCTTGGTGTAGATTTCGGCGATATTCTCGTCAGTGGCTAAACGCGGGTTTGTGAATTTGCAGATATCCTTCTGGGCATTTTCAGTCATAGTCGGGATATCAGCAGCTTTTACTTCTTTGCCGTAACGTTTACCCAGTTCCATCAGGGTAGCCGGAATGCCGACGTCAGCGGAGAGCTTGCGGATGGCCTCAAGTGCAAGCTCTGCTGCATCGCGAGCTGCTATTCCTTCTGTGTTTTCACCCATAAGTTCAGCCATTTCAACAAACTTGTCAATATTTGCTACCAGGTTGAACTCTTCGACATAAGGCAACAGTAACGCATTGCATTCACCATGCGGCAGATTGTAAAAACCGCCCAACTGATGAGCCATAGCGTGTACGTAGCCGAGGCTGGCATTGTTGAACGCCATGCCAGCCAGATACTGAGCAAAACACATTCCCTCCCGAGCCTCAAGATCCTGTCCGTTTGCAACGGCCTTGCGCAAATGTTTGGATACAAGTTGAATGGCTTCCTTGGCACAGGCGTCGGTCATTGGATTGGCGATAGTGGAGACGAAAGCTTCTACGGCATGGGTCAAAGCATCCATACCGGTTGCGGCGGTCAATGCCGGGGGCATACCTGCCATGAGTACCGGATCATCTATCGCGATCCCCGGAGTGATGCGCCAGTCTGCGATCGCCATTTTAACATGTCGGGAAGTGTCGGTGATTACTGCAAAACGAGTCATTTCAGAGGCCGTTCCGGCAGTTGTGTTGACAGCAAGGTATGGCATCAAGGGTTTTGTGGCTTTGTCTACTCCTTCGTAATCATGGATTTTTCCTCCATTGGAGACAATTAGCCCGATTCCCTTGCCGCAGTCATGGGAAGATCCGCCTCCGAGAGTGATAAGGCTGTCACAATTGTTGTCCTTGTAAAGCTTGATACCGTCTTCAATGTTTTTGTCCGTAGGATTCGGAACGGTCTCATCATAAATTACATAAGGCATGGATTCTGCGTCGAGTAAGTCCGTAACCTGTTTGCAGATTCCGGCAGCCACAACGCCTTTGTCTGTGACAAGCAGAGGTTTGCTGCCGCCAAGCTCTTTGATCTTTTCGGGGATATGTTTGGATGCACCAATCCCGATCAATGTCATGCTTGGAATGAAAAAACCATACACCTGTTCCTGAACTGCCATAACGACCTCCATAAGTTAAATGGTCTTTCTTAAAAACAGAACTACAAAGTCAGTTAAAGCATGAATAAATTGTGCTTTATAATGACAAGTGTCCGCTTATATATGCGGAGACATAACTCAAACCTGCATAGTAGCATTACAAATATGAAAGGTTAGAATTGAGTTATGCTGTTACTGCGTTTAACTTGCTGTTTTTCGTATAAAGCAAAGAACAGGCCAATAGTGTTTAATTGTTGGTGTCTTGATTTTTGCATTGTATTTCAAGTGGGTACGGTAAAATAGAAAAAGAAGAGTATTTAGTTCATTGTGTCCAATGTCTGGACATGTCGTGTAAGCATGTTCAGTTGTTGAACATGACCAGCAAGTAGAGGAAGAGCCTTAAATCGTATGATTCAGAAGCGGTTCAACAAATCAGAGGCTACGGAACGTATCTATCTCGATGCAGTATTTTTTAAGCTTGGCGTATAAGGTAGTGCGGGATATGTTGAGAAGAGAAGATGCCTGTCTCAGATTGCCGTGTGTGTCGTGTAGAGTTTTTAAAATGAGTTCTTTTTGAACGCTCTTCAAAGATATCTTTTCACCATGACTAGCCGTAAGTGTTTTCGGTTTTGTTCCTGCAATTATATCACGCGGCAAGTCATCGACCTCAACGCAGTTTTTCTGCGCCACGTTTACAAGTCTTTCGATGCAGTTTTCCAGTTCACGGATGTTGCCCGGCCAATGATAGTCGTTAAGAGCAGTCATGGCTTCTCTGGACAACCACAGGGGAGGTTTGTTCAGAGTTGCTGTAAATTTGTCCAGAAACAGGCGGGTTAGTAATTCAACGTCGCCATTGCGCTGTCGTAATGGAGGAATGTTTATGGTTAATACGTTCAGGCGGTAATACAGATCTTCTCTGAAGCTCTTGTTACGCACAGCTCCGGGCAGATCTTTGTTTGTAGCAGCTATGATGCGTACATTTATTCGTTTGGGCTTTTTGCCTCCGAGACGGGTAACTTCACTTTCCTGAAGCAGCCTCAACAGGCTCACCTGAGCTTCAAGGGGCATCTCGCCAATTTCATCGAGGAAAAGCGTTCCCCCTCCGGCAAGTTCAAATTTACCCGGACATCCTTCTTTGAGTGCTCCTGAGAATGCTCCGGCTTCGTACCCGAACAGTTCACTCTGAACCAGATTGCGAGGCAGGGCGCCGCAATTGACTACGACAAAGGGGCCGTCACGCCGACTGCCAGCATTATGGATAGCTTGAGCAAAAAGTTCCTTGCCTGTCCCGGATTCTCCCACTAGCAACGTGGTGGCTTCGCTTTTGGAGGCCACCCGCGTGAGGCGCAAAGTTTCCTGCAGTGCATTGGAATTCCCTGCAATATTCTTAAAAGAATATACAGCCTTGGCCCCGGCAACTCTTGATGCGTAGTTGCGCATGCGTTTTACTTCCCGCAGAGTAAGAATAATGCCGGATTCCCCGAATGCTGCACAGGACAGCAGGCAGCTGAGTCTGCCGTTATGGATGTTAAATGAGACTTCTCGATCCTGAAATGAAATCCGGTCACTTAGTATGGACTGCATCAATTTGTCGTGCTTTACATAAGTTCCGATTTTTTCTCCTACAGGTTGAGAATTCAGGCCGAGCATGCTGCATGCCTTAGGGTTGATACTGGTGATTACTTCGTCACAACCAAGAACTATAACGCCTTCGTCCAGCTGCTCCAAAATGACTTTCTGGTTGCGTACAAGGCTGCGGAGTCGCAGATGTTCTTCAATTGAGTTGGCGGCAGCTTCCACAAGCCCCAGAGTGTGTTGATGAAAATTGTTAGTGTTAATTGCCAGGTTGATGGCTCCTACGAGCTGACCGTCTGGGTCATGAATGGGGGCGGCTGAACAGCTCAGGTAATGCAGTGAGGAATTATAATGTTCGGAAGCGATAACATGAACTGCTTTCTTTTCTATTATACAAAGACCCATTCCGTTGGTTCCGATAGTGACCTCGTCACAGCGGCGGCCCGGTATCCCATATGGAACTTTTTTGAGATCCTGACTTGTTGCGGAGGCATACAGAACCAATCCTGTCGTGTCTATCAGAGTGACTACGCTTTTTGACAGGTGGATAGAATGCGCAAGTTTATCCATAACCAACTTCGAACATTCCACCAGATTCTGATTTAAGGCAATTGCCTTCTCCAGAGCGGGGGCATCAATAGGGCATAGGGCAAGAGAGCTGCTCGGAAGGTTACGACTGTAACACCGTTCCCAGGAATCCATGATCATGGGGCGGACAGTGTCACGATCCACTGGGAGGCGTGCTTGAAACCGTTTCCATTGCATGCCGATCACAGATATGTGTTCCTTTGATAAAAAAGAGTAACGAGTCATTCTCATTGTTCCCACTATCTCATGCGATCACCGCGTTCTTGTTTTTCATTTCTTTGCGAATTTTTATATGCGTAACCCTGACAATTGTTTTCTTTATATCTTTACCTAATAACGATTGTTCTACAGAGTCAATGTTCTCTTAATTCTTTTTATAAATTTGAGATAGCTATATTTGTAATCATAACGGTGGTGTGGGGCGAGCCATGGAGAGTCTGATCATCCCAAAGTTGCCTAACAAATGAGTTGATCGAACACGTCACAGTCATTTTCGGTCAACCGAAGAAATCGAAAGACTCTAACCAATCCAGCTCAATTCCACCACAAGCATATCCGCCATCTGATCCCCAGAATTACCCCAAAAACACCCCCCTCCTGACCAAATCATACCAATCAGGATAACCCTCAATGAGGGCTTGAAGGCGAAGGGCAGAGTGGGAGTGGTTATTGTTTTGTTCGTAGGTATTGCTTAGTACTACAGTCTAATTCCCATGTTGTCTTAATTGAATCTGTAGGGCAGACATTTTTGCATGAATAGCAATAGATGCACTCAGAAGATAATACCCTTTTGTTCTCTTTGGCATATCTGGTTATCTCTATGTCCATAGGGCAGGCATTTACACATTGGTTGCATTCTATGCACGATTTCATGTCTACTTTGAATTTTGACATGGAAAATGCTGATAGTTTTAAAAGAGGTGTTACAGGACATATGTATTTACAGAATGCCCTGTTATCCTTGGTTAAAATAGCAATGATGATTGCAGTGAGGTAGTATGCTATTGAGCTTACTGCCAGCCAGATGAATGAATCGTACGTTGTTATGGGAGTGCCATTTAAATAGTGGCCCCATGCAACAGCTATAAATGTGCATGTGAAAATTATATATCGAATATTGCCTGTTTTAGAAATTCTTCCCGGTGATTTTTTCCACGGCAACAGATCCAGAACTGCTGCAGTCCAGCATGCCCAGCCGCACCATGCCCTGCCGAAAAAGAAGGGCATGACTATTTTTGCTACAATGTAGTGTAGCGTGGCGCCTGCAAGTATCCCTGAAAACATGTAGCCGAAAAATCCTTCCAGCTGCATGTTTTCGTGTTTGATGAATACCAGGTAAATCAACATATATGACCCTACCAATATTAAAGAAAGATATCGGCCGATCTGTTTTTTATCTTTTCTAAGTCTGTTATGCAGATATGTAGAAATGAAGATAGTAATTCCAATATATCCAAAGTTGGTAATGTAAAAATAGTTTCCTGTAAGATATGTTTGCAATAGTCCTATGGTAGTAAATATGAGTAATAGTACGAATGGAATTTTGTGTGCTGCTTTTTTCTGCATGGTTTTTTTTATCTGGGATTAAATTGTAAAGCAATTGGGTTGCGTTACTTATTTGTTACATTTGAGTTTGCTTAACACATTCCTTACAGGTGGTTACGGTGTGTTCCTCTTGACCCAACCTCATTTAGCGGTCAAAATGGCGAGTCAATTTACACATAAGGAGACTGGACCGTGAGCCTGCAAGATACCCCGACCCTGAAGAATGCGCTGGCATTGAGTGCCGAGAAATATGCTGATCGACCTGCTGTATGTTTTGTGGGTGAAGAGCCCATGACCTACCGTGAATTCAAAAAACTGGTGGACGACATTTCTCTGTTGCTTCACAGCCGCAGTATTACCAAGGGCGACAAAGTTGCCATCCTGAGCGAGAACATGCCCAACTGGGGGGCTGCCTATCTTGCCATCACCTGTATGGGTGCTGTTGCCATTCCGATTCTTACGGAATTTCACGAAGGTGCTGTGCATCATATTCTGCGTCACTCTGAATCCAAGGCCATCTTCGTTTCCGAGCGTTTGAGGCACAAAGTGGATGAATACGAATCCGATAATCTCCACACCACTATCACCATCAATGATTTTTCGCTTTCTACAGAAGACGGGTTGCGCCAAACTTTCAAGGAAGGCATGGTCCAAGCTCGCAAATCATATGAGCAGGTCAAAGAACAGGTCAAGGAACGAATCAGCAAGGAGCTTGAAAAATATACGGATAAGGGCAAGGAATATGTGCGTCCGTCAACGGAAATCGATGTTGATGATGTTGCTGCTATCCTATACACATCCGGTACTACGGGAAGTTCTAAAGGTGTCATTCTCACGCACCGCAACATTGTGTTCAACGCAATGGCAAGTGCCAATATCATTGACGTGAACACCGAGGACCGTCTTGTTTCGGTCCTGCCTCTGGCCCATACTTTTGAATGTACGCTGGGCATGGTCCTGCCGCTTATCCACGGTGCGTCAATTCATTATCTTCCCAAACCGCCCACGCCCAAAACCCTGCTTCCGGCAATGGCAAAGGTTAAACCGACCCTGTTGCTAATCGTGCCGTTGATTATTGAGAAAATTTTCAAGAACCGCGTCCAACCCAAGCTCAAGGGGTCCGGCATCATGCGTAATGTGATGAAGCTGGGCGCGGCCCGTAAAAAGCTTTATGCGGTTGCCGGTAAAAAACTCATGGAAGCCTTTGGAGGACAGCTTCGCTGCATGCCCATCGGCGGCGCGTTTCTGGCTCCCGAAGTGGAGGACTTTCTGGTTCATGCCGGCCTGCCTTATTCCGTGGGCTACGGCATGACCGAGACCAGTCCTCTCTGTTCCGGAGACCCCGCCAGCTCAACCCGTTTCCGTTCTGCTGGACGCATTCTCAAGGGCATGGAAATCAAGATTGATAAGCCCGATCCACAGACTGGCGAAGGCGAGATTCTGGTCAAGGGACCCAACGTCATGCAGGGGTACTACAAGGCTCCTAAGGTCACGGAAGAAGTGCTTATGGAAGACGGCTTTCTGCGTACCGGAGACCTCGGTTACATTGATGAAGACGGCTATATCTTTCTACGCGGTCGCTTGAAAAATGTGATCATCGGCCCCAGTGGCGAAAATATTTATCCCGAAGAAGTTGAATCCATTATCGGAGAATGCGATTTCGTGTTGGAATCACTCGTTTATCGCGCTGATGGTAAGCTGGTTGCCCGCGTTCATTTCGACAATGACAAACTTGATGAAAAACTCGGCACAGGCAAAATGATTGAATCAAAAGCCCGCGAAGCAGTGCAGATGCATCTAGATTCCATTAAGAAAACAGTAAACGGTAAGGTTTCCAGCTTCGCAAGGCTTGCCAAGGTAATCGAACAAGTGGAACCGTTTGAAAAAACGCCTACCCAAAAAATTAAACGCTATCTCTACATAGATATGGATGAAAACCAAAAGCGATAGAGAGTATTACAGGTCTCCCGGCCAATTTTTACATGCAATAGATGATAAATTTAGAGGGTTAACCTTGTTTTCAGGTTAACCCTTTTTTTGGGTGTTATGGCTGATCATCACAATTATATGTCAACCAGCGCGGATAATATAAACCGTAGTGAATTGCGAGAAGACGGAGTATTATTATCGCCGCTAATCCTTAGAGCCATGCATTGCTTAATGCCGGGAAAAAGCTGTCGAGCAGTGCATATAAGCTTGCACCAAGCAGGGCGGGGGTTGCGTAAAATTCTCTGCCGAGCAGTAAAGGCATTCTGCCTGTCAGGATGTCCCGCAGCATACCTCCGGAAATGCCGGTGATGAGTCCCATCAATACTGAAACCGTGTAGTTGTTACCGAGGCTAAGGGCTTTCTCCATAGCCAGTATAGTAAAAAGAGCCATGCCGAAGGTATCGATGTAGATAAACAATTTGAGGATTCGGGAAACAAGACGGACACTAAAAAATGTGAGAGACGCAGCGATTACGGCTACCCATAGATAGGTCAGGTCGTTTATCCAAAAGACCGGGCGGGCGTCGAGAATCATATCTCTTAATGTCCCCCCGCCAAGCGCGGTCACAACCCCAAGTAATATGATGCTGAAAATATCCATATTCCGTTTGCCTGCTGCAATCACCCCAGTTACGGAAAATGCAATAATTCCTAACATTCCCAGATAATATATCATGAAAATTTATCCTTTATCAGTATGATATAGACTGCAATATCGACCAAAATAGCGCAGTATCTGAAATAAAAATAAAAAACAAATCTAATGATACTATCAAGCCATAATACCACTTTCAATATAACTAGCCTAACCCACTTGAATTAATGATTCTTACGATGTGGCTTTAATTTGTTTTTATACGGTTAGGGGAATTGGTTTTTACGTTAAAATAATAAATCCCCTGCAAAGTTAGCTTTGCAGGGGATTTATTATTAAATTAAATGATTAGTCGAAGATTTTTTTTGCTTTTTCTGCTGCTTCACTGGCTGCGTCCGAAACGTCTTCGGCTGCTTTATCCATTTTTTTACCTGCCTTTTCCATTTCGCCTTCCTGGCTGCACCCATAAGCAGGGATCAGCATTGCGAGAAGTCCTGCTACAAGAATCAGTTTTTTCCACATATTCATTTCTCCTTTTTTTGCATGGTGGTTTTCCCTTGGCATTAAAGATCTGCAAGAGTGGTTGCTAAACTTTGCTATAGCTTAGCTAATTGAGAATTTAGATTATTTTTTAAGGCTCCCGCGAGACTCGCAGGTATGACTTAACGGAACGGACTCCTTCAACAGTCTTGGTGTGAGCAATGGATTTTTTGATCTGTTCTTGAGAGCCGACCAGACCAAGCAAAACTACCTTGCATTGCACAACCTTAACTTCAACATTGGTTGACCAGATGTCTCCGTCGCTGATCAATTTTTTCTTTACGCTGGCAAGAATACCCAGATTGTCGGAGGTCTCGCAGGCTGGGTCCACCTTTTTGGGTAGAAGGTAGGTGGTTACATTCTTTACGCCATCAGTGTTTCTAGCGATGGAAACGGCCTTGTTTTTCTGTTTTGTGTTCTCATACTCGCCGACAAGGTAAACATCTCCTGCGAAAGTATACGGCTCAATGCCCAGAACCGAGACATCGTCATCGTCAAGATAAGCACTCATTATTGCTGCGGAGATCGAGGCGTCTGCTGTTTGCTGACTCAGGCTTCTTTCGTCCATGGCAGCTTTGTATATGGTTCCGCAACCGGCAGTCATCATAGCCAAAATAGTGATCAATAATATTCTGCTAATCAATCTGTACATGCTTCCTCCGGTTTGGTTATTTGAATGCATGATACTCTGTCAGGCTTTAGTTTGATTATTAGGAGAGATACAAACTTTTGTTAAACAGTCTTGGACGGGATGGGCTATTTTTTCTTTCCTTTGTTCTTTTTGCGGGCTTCTTTTTCTTTATCGCGTTCATTTTTTTTGCGCTCACGGTCTGTCTCTTTTTGTTTTTTGCGATCTTTTTTGGTGCTTTTACGTTCTTCTTTTTTGCGTTTGCGCTCTTCCTCGGCCTGCTTCTTATTTATTTCTCGCTCCTGACGATCTCGTTCGCGCTCCTCTTTCTCTTGATCTTTTTTACGTTCGCGTTCGTCCTTGGCTATAACCCTCTCACGCTTTTCATCCTCTTTTTTGCGTTCGCGTTCATCTTTTTTTGTTTTTTTGAGCATCTCTTTTTCGCTTTTACCATTCTTTGCATAAGCAGCAAATCCAAATAAGGGGCAACCCAATGCGATAGAGCCCATGGTTAAACCTTTGAGCAGATGGCGTCGTGAGATTTTTTTTGTCATTCGATTCTCCTTAAATACATAGTTTCCTATTTTAGACTATATGAAGTGTGATAGTTTGCGTCAATTAATTTGGAAATTATTATGATTGATTCTGAGGTAAGGCGTTGTTTCTTTTCCGGTGCATAAGGTCATAAGTCTCTGTTCACGGAACTTGTTTTGCAGTAATATAAATTAAATCCCAAATGCTTATAATGTTATTGGAGAATAATATGATACCCCCGATTCCGAATCTTCATGCTCTTGCAGTACTTATTCTGACGGCTGTTGCGTTGATATTGTTCAGTCAGAAAAAGATTCCGCTTGAGACTTCCAGCCTGCTTGTTCTTTTGACTCTGGCGGTTGGATTTGAACTTTTCCCATATCAATCAGGCGGGGAAACATTTCATTCCGTAGAGTTTTTTTACGGCTTCGGTAACGAGGCTCTGATAGCAGTTTGCGCGCTGATGATTGCCGGGCAGGGTGTCCTTCGAACTGGATCGCTGGACCCGATGGGACGTCTTTTGGCGCGTTTATGGAAGAAAAGCCCTTCTCTTTCATTTTTGCTGACCCTGTTGCTGGGGGCATTTATCAGTGCCTTCATAAATAATGTTCCCGTGGTGGTTTTGCTGTTGCCGGTCCTTATCAGTGTATCCTTGAGGACCGGGTCTCCGGCTTCATCGGTTCTGATGCCAATGGGTTTTTCCACGTTGGTGGGGGGGACTGCTACAACCATCGGGACATCAACAAACCTGCTGGTTGTCACTGTTGCATCAGATATGGGTTTCAAGCGTTTGGAAATGTTCGATTTCGTTTTTCCGGCAGCAATAGTCGGCAGCATCAGTATTTTATATCTTTGGCAGATAGCCCCGCGCTTAATCCCGAAAATTGAAATTACTCTGGCGGACAGGTCCCCTCGAATTTTCACCGCCCATCTGGAAATTACCGAGGATAGCCCTTTGGTTGGCAACCCTCTTTCAATGGCTCTTGAGTTGACCGATAATGCCATGACCGTTTCTTCCATTGAACGTGGCGAAGGGAAGCCTATTTATCTGCATCCGGGAGTTATTCTGCAAACAGGTGATCATCTTGTGATAAACGATACCCCGGACCAGCTTAAAGAATTTGAAAAGGTCTTGCAGGGAACTCTTTTCCCTGTGGGATCAACTGTTCCTATTGATTCTGAGGAAGGACTTGAAGCGTCTGACCAACAAATCGCAGAGATTGTAATTTACCAAGGTTCACCGCTTAAAGGTACGACTTTGAAAAAGTACCATTTTGCAGAACGCACCGGTATGACAACGCTTGCAATTCACCGTTCCGGTAAAAAACTTAAACGCTATCTGGATAAGATAAGCGACATAAAATTGCAGCAAGGAGATATTCTTCTTGTTCAGGGACCGAGAGAAAAAATTACGGAACTTAAGAAGAATACCAAGGTGCTGGTTCTCGATTCAACAATGGATCTTCCTTATTCTCAAAAGGTCCGTCAGGCCATGGGTATCATGCTCGGTATAATCCTGACTGCTGCTTTCGGCATATTGCCGATTGCTATCAGCGCACCGTGCGGAGCACTGCTGATGATCCTGACCGGATGTATCACATGGCGGGATGCTACGCGGGCCTTGAACGCGCAGGTTGTTTTAATAGTGGTGACAAGTCTGGCTCTGGGTAAGGCCATGTTGATTACCGGGGGAGCTGATTTTCTGGGTAAATTGTTTGTAGCCTTGAGCGGTGATGCTCCTGCTGCCGTAATTATCAGTGGGCTCATGTTGCTAATGGCTATCTTCACCAACATCATTTCCAATAATGCGACAGCCGTAATCGGAACACCCATTGCTTTTTCCATTGCTCGGCAATTGAATCTTGATCCTGAACCTTTTGTGCTGGCGGTTCTGTTCGGGGCCAACATGAGTTTTGCGACTCCAATGGCATATAAAACCAACTTATTGGTCATGAACGCCGGTGAGTATTCATTCTCGGATTTTCTAAAAGTAGGGACTCCGCTGGTTGTCATCATGTGGATTACTCTCTCTGTTGTGTTGCCTGTTCTATATCTCTAACAAGACTTGAATTCCTTCAAATTATATAGACAATGCTTGTGTTTATTTGTTCGATAATGGAGCGGTAGAGAATAATATGGATTAAATATTGGGACTTTTGGTGATTTAGATATATATTATCAGTAAGGGCTGAATTTTTTATTTCGGGGGAGCATCATGGCAGAAAATAGGAAGACAGAACAAGAGCAGCAAGATCTTGATGAACTCACTGTTTTGCAGGAAGCAGATAATGCGGAGCTTTCAGCTGAGGAGTATGCCAAGGTTCAAAGTGTTGATAATGTAACACCGGAACAGTCTGATCTCGCAGGCACAATAATTCATGGTAGTTCTCTGGAAGGGGATGCCGAGGCCGCAGAGTTCAATGAGACTGATTCTTCGGCAACAGATAGGTCCGCTGAATCTTCTACTGATGGTTTTGCGTCGGAAGTTCTGCCCGAAGAAGAGCTTCCTGTTGCAGAGGGCGTTTCAGAAACTTCTGTAGCAGGAGATGTTACAGAATCTGTAACTGGACCAGCCTTTGTAGAGGAACTTGTTGATGGTGATTCGTCTACAGTAGATGATGGTTCTGAGCATCAGGCAGTAGATAGTCTTGTTGATTCTTCTGATGAACCGGCAGCAGCGGAAGAATTTACTGAATTTCAAGCTCCCGCGGCTGAGGAGGCTGTAGAATCTCCCGCCGAGCCTGAAGAATCAGAAGCAGCCGAGACTCCCGCGGCTGAGGAAGCAGCCGAATCACCAGTTGAGCCGCAAGCTCCTGCTGAGCCTGAAGAATCAGAAGCAGCCGAGACTCCCGCGGCTGAAGAAGCAGCCGAATCACCAGTTGAGCCGCAAGCTCCTGCTGAGCCTGAAGCATC
>PPCM01000944.1_pt1 | contig 16351 bp, 9 predicted proteins | sample 1555541 | NCBI WGS metagenome assembly PPCM01 (sample SAMN05284479, study PRJNA326546) | Marine sediment metagenome, whole genome shotgun sequencing project. | isolation source: marine sediment | place: Germany: Wadden Sea | collected 2012-09-05 | reverse complement strand
CCATCAAGCCTTCTGACCGTACATCGACTCCCCGATCCTCCCGGCCGCCACACGAAGCTTCTCCTTCGCGTCAAACAGGGCGTTGTACTCCGTCCCCGCGGCCTGCATCAAGCCCCGCACCGTATCCACCAGGCCGCGCACCTCGTCCGCCACAGCCCCCGGGATGCGCGCCGCGTGCTCCTCGAGGGACTGCTCCGTCGAGTACACCAGGTTATCGGCGACGTTGGTCAGCTCGCTCATCTCGCGCACCTTGGTGTCCTCGTCGCGGGCGGCCTCGGCATCGTCGACCATCTTCTGGACCTCGTCGTCCGTCAGCCCGCCTGATGACTGCACCGTGATGTCTTGCTTCCGGTTGGTGGCCTTGTCGAGCGCGCTGACCGTGGTGATCCCGTTGGCGTCGATGTCAAAGCTGACCTCGACCTGGGGGACACCGCGGGGGGCGGGGGGGATGCCAGAGAGCTCGAACTCCCCGAGCATCTTGTTGTGCTCAGCGATGTCGCGCTCGCCCTGGAACACCCTGATGTTGACCGCGGTCTGGTTGTCGACGGCGGTGCTGAACATCTGGGACCTCTTGGTGGGGATGGTGGTGTTGCGGGGGATGAGGCGGGTGAACACCCCCCCACGCGTCTCGAGGCCAAGGGAGAGGGGCGTAACGTCCAGCAGCACCACAGACGACACATCGCCGCGGAGGACGCCCGCCTGGACGGCCGCACCGAGCGCCACGACCTCATCGGGGTTGACGGACTGGTTGGGGGTACGCCCGAACATCTTCTCGACGCGCTGCTGGACGATGGGCATCCGGGTCATGCCACCGACGAGTAGCACCTCGTCGATGTCGGCGGGGGTCAGTCCGCTATCCTTGAGGCAGGCACGGCACGGCGCCTCGGTCTTCTTCACGAGGTAGTCCACCATCCGCTCCAGCTGGGCTCTGGTCACGCGCCGCTCGAAGTGCACCGCCTCACCGCCCGCAGTCTGGGCGAGGAAGGGCAGGTTGATGTCCGTCTGCTGCTGGGCTGAGAGCTCGATCTTGGCCTTCTCGGCGGCCTCCTTGAGGCGCTGCACGGCCTGAATCTGGCCGGTGACGTTCACGCCGTGCTCCTTCTTGATCTCCGCAACCATCCACTTGACCATCTCATTGTCAAAGTCTTCCCCCCCGAGGAATGTGTTCCCGTTGGTGGCCTTGACCTCAAACACCCCGTCGCTGAGCTCGAGGATCGACACGTCGAACGTCCCGCCCCCCAGATCATACACCGCGATCCGGCGGTCCTTGTCGGTCTTGTCCAGGCCGTACGCGATGGCAGCCGCCGTGGGCTCGTTGATGATGCGGAGCACCTCAAGGCCAGCGATGGCGCCGGCGTCCTTGGTAGCCTGGCGTTGGGAATCGTTGAAGTATGCGGGGACGGTGATGACAGCCTTGTTGACGTCCTCCTCAAGGTATCTCTCTGCCGTACCCTTCATCTTTCCGAGAACAAACGCCCCAATCTGGGACGGCGAGTACGTCTTGGCCATTGTGGGGCTCTCAACCCAGGCGTCACCGTTAGCGCTCTTCACGATGGGGTACGGGGTGTTCCAGTCCACAACCTCCTCGTAGCGGCGGCCAATAAGACGCTTGGTGGCATAAAACGTGCTAGTGGGGTTGAGAGTGGACTGCCGCTTGGCGGGTGTGCCCACGAGCATCTCCTTGTTCTTCGTAAAGGCTACTGTGCTGGGTGTGGTGCGCTCACCCTCGGCGTTCTCAATAACCTTGGGGGCACCTGCCTCAATTGCGCTAACGCAAGAGTTTGTAGTCCCCAGGTCAATGCCAACGATTGACATAAACCGCGGCGCAATTGATACCACGTTCGGTTTCTGCAGAAGCAAACTCAACATCTCAGTTCAACCTTTTTGTCTATGATTTGGAATTATAAAGTTTTGTATGCTGGCGAAGACCGCCGATTGTGATGGTTAAATGGGTATTTGTGGTGGTTTATGCCATATACGAGATCGCCAGATATTACCCTAACATGGTCCCGTGTTTGATTTGATTACATCTCTCGCAATATAAAGTATGGGGATCATGGGATCAAAGGGAGGTGGGCTCCTTGGGCTTATAGTTAAACGGCATCGCCAAAGTACCGGGATTGGTACCCTCTGGATGGTGACTGTGCATTCGTGGCGGCCACATTCATAAGTATGCTACCTTACCTTACCTTGCCTTACCTTACCCAATTCGAAATGTTGTACTGGCCAACATGTCTTCTTTGCGGACTCCACATTAGCATCCGCAAATGATGATCTCATGACGATGATGGCCCCGATCTCAACCGTTAGCGGACGACCGTCACATCCCTCTGAATGGTTCGGGGCACAGCTTTGTCCGTTTGGCCATCCAACCCCCGCCTGCTCATCTGGAATTCAACACGCCATTCAGAATGTGACAGGGTTATCTATGGGGGACTGATCCACAATAGTCAACGTGCCGGGCGTTCGCTTTACTTCTTTGATGCGGATCAACTCTCTGTGGTTCCGGACAACAGAGACACCATATATCGACACCGTCTGCACGAACAGGGCTGACCATCAGTAAATTATCAGGAATCTGTGCCTCTGGCGGCCGTCCGGTGACGTGTCCCTTAAACCGGAGATTTATAATGAAGCATATTTACCATCAGCCCCTGCTCAGTCATCCTCACTGTCGCTATCCAGCACTAGGCGCCGGGCTGGGCGTTTGGGCTCCAGCTCTGTGGCCGGACGGACGGGGGTCTCCTCCACACCGTCGAAAGCAGCGTCGACGTCCACCTGCACGTCAACCATCCCAACCCCAAGGTCCATGTCCATGTCCATGTCCTCGGGCTCAGGCTCAGCATCGGCGTCTGCCTCAACCAGCCCTGTCCTATCGGCCTCCGCCTCGTCCTCGGCCGCCCATATGGCCAGCAGGTCAGGCACGGCTACCTGGGCCTCCTGTATGATCTTATCGGCCATGGGATGTCTGTCGGGCACTCTAGACCCTACCCGCGCCTCCCACTCGACGTGCTTGTTATGGTTAGTGACGGCAGCCAGCGACTTCATGCGGCCCCCCTGTCGGCTCTTCGTCTTGGGCACGTGGTATTCCACTCGGTCGGCGGGGGTGGGCTTTTCCAGCTGGAGCTGGAATATCCGCCTCTGGACGTGCCAGTCGTCATACTTCATCCCCAGCCCGTCGTCTGCCATGATCTCCATCATCGGCTCCACCGACCCCGTCCGCACCGCCCCATCGTGCAGCTGCCGCAGCCTCTCGTCGTCCTCGTCGGTCCATGTGACGCGCTCCCCGTCCATCCCCAGCATCAGCCGCCGGACACGGTCGGGCTCGGGCTCGGGCGCCTCTGTGGTGAGGAGCTTGGCGTCCTCCCCGGGGTCGAGTCCGTCCAGATACGACATGTCCCCGCCCGCCCCAGGGTCGTCGGTGGCCCCGGTCACCATGGTCCGGATGCCCGTCAGGTACTCGCTCTGGACCAGGTTAATCGGGGTCAGCATCTGAAGGAAGGCCGTCGGCCGGTCGGCCATGACCTTGGCGACCTCCCGGGCGACCTGCCGGGTGACGTGGGCCACGCCCTCGAGCCCCACGGGGGACCGGACGGCGGCGGGGAGGGCGGCCAGCTTGTGGAGGACGAAGATGGTCGGCAGGGCGAACAGCATGGCGGGCCGGAGGTCGGCGACGAGTGTGACGAACCGCACGGCGTCCCTGACCACCGCGGGGGGGTGGTTGGTGTAGTCCTCCATGAGGAAGAGGTGGTTAGCCACTACCCGGGGATGCAGCAGGTCCCGCACCATGTCGAGCTCCTCGGCCACCTTCTCGTACCTCTCCCGCTCCTGCAGCTCGGCCTCCAGCTCCTCCCGCAGCAGCTCGATCTCCTCCTCATCCACACGTCCCTCGTCGCCGTCACCGTCGGGGGCGGAGGGGTGGATGGCATCCTTCTCGGTCCGGTCGACCAGACGCTGGAGTGGGTCTGCCTCGGGGTCTGCCTTACCGTCGGCATCAACATCGACGGCATCCTTCTCTTCCTTACCATCAACGTTATCCTGCCCCTTCTCTTCCTTCTCCTGCTTCTCTACCAGCCTGGCCTCCTCGGCGTCCTTCTTGGCGATCTCTCTGGCCAGTATCTCGGCCCTCATCCTCCGATCGTCCTGGGCCTCGGCTACCACGTTCTGTCGCTTCTTGGACTTGATCGTAACCTTATGCTCGTCCATCAACGGCTTGATAGCAGCGTAGTACGCCCCCGCACACCCTACCAGCGCCCTCAACAGCGCGTCGCCCCGCCGGACGTCCCAGTCGGCCAGCTCCCGCTTCAGGAGGGGCATCAGCTGCAGCTCATATGATATGCCCAGGATCAGGGCCGACCCGACGCCCTGGACCTGCTCCCCGTCCCCGTCGCCCTCCAGCCCTGCACAGAAGGCCGCGACCTTGAGGATGCCTGTCAGACAGTCGACCATGGGGGCCACCAGGTCGCCCCGCCGGAGATCCCGGTACTCGGTGGCCCGGGCCACGAGCAGCCGACACAGGTCAGGGACGAGGACGGCAGCCAGACCCCCGGCCCACGCGGCGGCGGACGTGGGGGCTGGGACCGACCGGGCGAGGATGAAGCCGGTGAGGAAGGTGGTGAGCCGCGTGAAGGCGAAGACGTCCTGGTCGATCGGGGCCTGGCTTTCCACCAATTGGGACGTCGCGATCTCCAGCAACATCGGCCCGAAGGCAGGGTCGGGTCGGAGGAACCGCTCGGCTATGGTGGCGGCGGCGACCTGACCGTGGACCGCCGCGTGACGCCGGTATTGGGCCCGGACCCTGCCCTTCCGGCGGGACAGGGCCCCCCCATCGAGCCCCGCCGCCCGACCGGTGACATGGTGCTTCAGTCCTCCGTCTTCCATGGACAGCCCGTACCCTGCCCGCCGCGTGCCGTCCGATGCCACGGAGGTGAAGACTCCCCTGAAGGACCGACCGGACTGACGACGGGGGCCGGACGTGAACCGAGCCACCAGGGACGACTTGTTCCCCGGGGCCGACAGTCGGGGGCCGCCCAGGGTGGGTCGGGCATTGACGGGGGCAACCGGGGGGTACTTGGCCCGATGGCAGTCGGCCGGGTCATACGGCCCGAGGATCAGACTCCACAACTCAAGAAGGAGCATCTGCTGGGCCTCGAAGGGCTGGCCGCGGTTGGCGTGGGCGGTGGCCATCTCGAGTAGCACGATAAATTGGGTGCCGTCGACCCCCAGCTGGTCAACGATGTTCCCGTGCGCCACAGACATATCACCGTCATACGTCACGGGCGTGTTGGTGATGTGCAGCACGTTGGTCAGGAACGTGAACACGATATCCGCCGCCGCCACCAGTCGAGTCACCTCCTTCTCGTGTGCTAGACGGTCATCGATGTTCGCCGCCTCCGCCGTGTGCTCTAGTAGTTTCCGCATGGTTTCTGTGAGGTAGTGGACCAGTGCCCCGAGGAACACGTTGTTCTGCGCGGCCCGTACGAACGGCCTCATCACTTCCATCCGAGACTCAACGTCCGTGTCCTCGGGGATCGGCTCCGTCGCTAGAACAAGCACACGAAGCACCAACAGCCGATAGTAGTCCGGCTCCACCCCCGTCACCTGGTCAGCGTTGATGAACGCGGGAACTAGGTCGGTGGCGCAAGTATTGAGCTCCGATAGAATCACCTGTGCGTCGCGTGACTTGATATCATCGACATGTAGCACATGCTCCAGGCCTTTGAGATACTCTGTGTGAGTGACGTCGCTGTGAAATGCTTACCGCTGCTGTCTGGGTCCAGAACGTACAGTCCGTCCTCAGTGTCTTCAGTGGCGGGCGGCGGATCTAATGTAGCGAGCTCATCCGGCTCATAAAACTTTCCAACATGCTGCACCAGCGCCAGGAAGTCCGCCTTATCCTGTTCGCTAAACGGCATTTCTCCATCTTCTATAAATGCGGTTTTGATCGGAGATGAGTATTGCGGGTCGTATTGTACACTTTACGCTTATCACACGTTACAAGAAACCAGCGGTCGGACCTAGATAACTTTGTACATTTTATAAGGATGGATTCAGAAAAGTGCCGCTATTTTGATGGATTTCCTTTTAAACTGTATGTCCGCACCGGAAACCAAGTCCTCTGAAACCAAAGAAGCACCAGAGCCGGTAAAACTTGTGGAAGAGGTCCCCAAACCCGTCAAAGCGGAGACACCTGAGCCAAAGAGGCTCCCCGCCAAGCCTCGTCAGAACCCACGCGGGCGTAGGGGGAAACAATCAAAGGCAGCACGTCCTTCGTATCGGATCCCGGTGATTAAGACGGACGAGGATCTCCGGAAGTACCTTGCTGAGCGACGGTCCAAGTATCCCACACGGCAGCGGGTAGCCAACATCGAGGCCACCGCCGCGGAGCCCAAGGTCGTAGATACTGACCCGACGCCAACGGCACCCGAGGGCCCCGAGCCTGCGCCGTCCTCCCGCGTGCTGCTGAGGGACAGGCTGCTGTACCCAGATATCCGGCGTGAGAAACGGCTCCTGCTGCTGGCCATGCATTATCTCCGCGGGATCTCGGAGGCCCCGGGGCAGGGGGGCAGCTCGTGACGATGACGATGTGAACATGCATCGCCTGGTCGATGGGGCATGTCGCATGGATACATGGCCATGACGCGTGATATGTGGTTCAGCGCCATTATCGGACGCGGTTGGGGCCATGCGATTAATTTTGACTGTTTTTTTGCCTGATGTCAAGTGATGATATATGAACTTACCAGGCCGGTCACAGCGCGTATAGTCCATAAATTCTATCGGTACATTGACCCAGATCCTTTTTTTATAGTTGACGACACAAGACAACCACCTCAAGACCGAACAAACAATGGAAGCTCGCCTCAACTCTGTAGTAATGGACATTTTCAAGACCAAGCCCACCGGCGTTGGTTTTGCCGTGGATATGGGAAACAAGAAGCTCTACGTGGAGCCCTCGAAGGAGAAACAGACCATCAAGGCTGTCGTCAACGGTAAGGGCTGCGAGAAGTGTGGCGTTGTCGTCCCTAAGGCCCTCAAGGCGACCTTCAAGGTCCGCCACGAGGGGACTTGCCCGGTCACCAACAAGCCTGTCAACGGCGTCACCTGTGCGCAGTACGAGAAGGACGTCGCGTCCATCGGCCATGTCGCTATCTTCAAGCTCACTGGCGCCAAGCTGTTTGGCCGTGCCGGCAAGCAAGTCCAGGCCGGGCACTTCGGCCTCGGCGTGGAAACGCCCGTCTGTGGGGTCAAGGATCTCGGATCGGGGAAGCACAAGGTCGCCAGCTCCATGGGCCTCGAGATGGCCGACCATCGCCTCTCCCTGTCCGGTGAGGTCGCGCCCTTCACCCACGAGGGCAGCATGACGCTTACCACACAGACCTGCCCCCACCCCGCCGTCAAGATCGGCATCAAGGCCAGCTGCCATGTCGAGCCCTCTGAGGACGGCCTCAAGGTCGGTGATGAGATTGAGGGCGCGATGTCCGTCAACCTGCCCAGCAAGAAGAACCTCAGGCCGTCTGTCACCGTCCGCGGCCGCTTCCCCGCCTACGTGATCGGTGCTGACTTCTCGATGCGCCCCAAGCTCGGCTCCCGTGTCAGCGTCGGTGCTACGTTTGACGCCCAGCGCCGCACCCTGACGCCCGGCCTCAACCTGGAGCTGGGGCTGTAGAGATAAACTCTGGAATTGATGTCCGCTTCGTGTTGAAGGTGTTGGCCCCGGCAGGTGCTGGGCTGTATGCCATTGTTTTGCATTCCGCAAAGAAAGTTGTAGACTAATAGAATGTCCACACTCATTAAGAACGGCACAGTTGTGAATGGCGACGGCGAGAGGCGCGTTGTAGATGTCCTTATTGTCGATGGCATCATCAAGGAGGTCGCTCCCGGCATCTCTGCCCCTGCTGGCGTCGAGATCGTCGATGCTTCCGGCATGTACGTCGTCCCAGGTGGTATGGATGCCCATGTTCACCTTGAGATGCCCATTGGCCCCGATGTGAGCACCATTGACGACTTTGAGACCGGCTCCAAGGCCGCGCTCCTCGGCGGGACCACATCGTTCATTGATTTCGTCAACCCCGACATCGGCGGCAGCTATCTCGACGCGTTCGACGACTGGGAGCGCCGCGCCAAGGAGCGCGCTGTGATCGACTATGCGTTCCACGTGACGATCAGCTGGTGGGGGGAGCACTCCAGGCAGTGGATGGAGGAGCTCGTGACGCGCGGCGTGACGTCGTTCAAGCACTTCTTCGCGTACAAGGGCCGCCTCATGCTCGACGACACGGAGATGCTCGAGTCTTTCCAGGCCTGTCGTGCCCTCTCCGTCCTTCCCACCATCCATTGTGAGAACGGGCACGTCGTCGACCTCCTCCAGCAGAGGCTCCTCGACGAGGGCCGCACCGGACCCGAGGCCCACCCCCACTCCAGACCCGCGTACGTCGAGGCCGAGGCCGTCGAGCGCGCGTGTGCCTGTGCCGAGGCGGCCCAGACCCCGCTGCTCGTCGTCCACAACACCAACAAGGCCTCCGTCGACGCCATCAGCCGCGCCAAGGCCCGTGGTCAGCGTGTGTTCGCCGAGGTGTGCGGAGCCCATCTCTCGTTCACCGACGCTGGCTACCAGGACCCCGACTGGCGTGTGGCGGCCTCCCACATGCTGTCCCCACCCCTGCGGTCGGCCGCTGACCGGGAGGCGCTCTGGGGCGAGGTGATGGCCGATCGGGTCGACCTGCTGTCGTCTGACCATTGTGCATGGAGCGATGTCCAACGCGAGGCCGGTAAGGAGGACTTCACCAAGGTCCCCAACGGCATGCCCGGCATCCAGGAGCGGGTGATGGTCGCATGGAACGCGGTCATGGCCGGCCGCATCACGCTCGACCAGTTCGTTACCCTGACGTCGGCAGCCCCCGCCCGCATCTACGGGCTGTACGGCAAGAAGGGTGTCATCCGTGCCGGGGCTGACGGCGACGTCGCCTTGTGGGACCCGACCGAGGTGACCGTGCTGGACGGGGACACCCTGGGGACGCGGGCCGAGACGACCCCCGCCCGGGGGATGGTGGTCCAGGGCAGGCTGGCGGCGGTGCTGGCCCGGGGCGTCGTGATGGTGCGGGATGGCCGTCTGACGGGGGAGGCGAAGGCCGGGACGGGCCAATACATGGGACGGGAGGCGGGGACGCCATTCGTGTTCGGGAAGGGTGAGGTCAAGAAGTAAATCATGAGGTGGTCACATTTAATTCCAAAGCCCCGGCTGTCTCAGCGTCTTGGCTCCCAGCAGCGCCGTGAGCATGGCATTCTGCGCCACGAACCCCACCTCGCCCTCCCTTGTGAAGTCTCCGCCGTAGTGGGTCGCCAGCAGATGGCTCATGCGGTACAGGGAACGGTATATGTTCAGCCCGACCTTGAAACACGGTGAAGGCAGGGTGGAGGCCATCGTCATCAGGCCCTGGGTCACGGCGTCCCTCGTGCGCCACCCCACATCGTCCCCGAGGGCCGCGTTCCAGTTGGTGGCGGCGGCCTCGATGATGTGGATGGTGGCGACGGCCGTGTCCCGCCTCAGGTGGCCCTCAGCAGAGAACATGTGGGCCCCGAGGAAGTTGATGGTCTGGGCCGCACACGTCGCGACGATGGTGTGTCGTATGTCATCGCTTATCATGCGCCGGACCATGTTAAGGACGACTGTCGACAGGTTGGCAGCGTTGGTCCACAGTGCCGGGGTATCGTTGGCCCCAATGTACCCCAAGCCGACGAACACGCCGAACAGCATGTCCCGCAGCATGAGGTCGACCCCCTCGGCCCCGGGGATGGCCACACTCGTCAGGCTGTCGGACGTGGCGGGGCGGGTGATGTCGATGCCGATGAGCTTGGGCACGATCTTGGCGAAGGCGGCCAGTGTCGCCGGGTGGTGTCCCTTGGGGAAGGGGGCGTTCAAGACGAGGTCGACCACGAACTTCAAGGACTTGATGCTCCAGGGTGTGGGGGGGTAGTCGACCTGGTTGGTGACCCCCCGCACCACGTGGTACGGGTACTCCCGGGTCCTCTCGAGCAGCATGTCCCGGACACGCGCCATCTCGGGGAGGGCGAACACGGGGTGGGCCTCGACGTACTCCTCGACGGTGGGGTAGATGGGGACACGGCCGGCAGGGGCGGGGGGCAGACCTGCGGGAGCGGGCAGGCCCTCGATGACCAGCGTGGTGTGGGCCCCCGCGATGAGGTGTGGCGTGTTGAAGTGCGAGGGCCAGTCCCCGCCCCCCATTATCCGGAACGCCTTGAAGTAGTCCATGACCTCGTACGACTCCCCGTCGGGCAGCACCTTGGTCGAGTCGTTACCCGCCAACGCCCCGGCCAGCACCGCCCGCACCTCCAGGGACAGGTCGTTGTGGGTGGGGTAGCGAGCGAGATGTGTCATGAGGTTGGTGGCCCGGGTGGTCCGGCCGCGGCAGTAGTGCTTGACGAGGTAGGTAAAGTCGGCGACGTAGCCCTTGACGGAGATCAACATGAAGTCGGAGTCGTTGGTCACGATGATGAATCGGTCGTACTCGTCCTCGTGCTCCCGGATGAACTTGGAGCACAGAGTGTCGGCCTCCACGACAGGGTCCGTGTCGACGGGGATGCCCATGTCCTCCAGGTGGCGGTACACGTCGTCCACGAGGTACGCCATGTGCACCGTGACGTCATCGGCATGCAGGGCGCTGTTAAGGTTCACTCGGTCCCAGTAGCCAAGATCGTTGTTGGCCACCTTCGGGGCCAGCTCCTGGAGCGTGTCTTCCCGGGAGCGGAAGGTCTGGGTGCCGTGCTGGAGGTCACGGGCAGCTATCTCACGCACCTTACCTTGCGCGGCGCAGCTTCCATCGAAGAACGCGAACACTTCGGCGTTTGTTTGGATGAGGAGATCCAAATCGTCGAGAAGATCCAGCCGAAGATCTTCATAGCGCGCGTCAGACAGCAGATTGCACTTCGTCCCACGCGTCCTGTCTTCACAAAAATGCTTTGTGCAATAATCGTGGACTAATGCATTGCAATCTAGAATCACAGCGTCGTTAGAGCCGTCAGGCCGCAGCATCTCTTGGTCTTTAATCTGTTTGTCCTTCACCGCTGAGAAAAGTCGAGCAACACCCATATGTGGCAGGTCTTTGAACTTTCAGGTTTGTTAGCCTGTTAGCCTGTTTCGTGACACAACTCATGATAAAGAGACGGGCAGTTTATGCTGGGATGCGTTGTCAGTGCCTATTGCCGACGTTATAGATGACCAAGAATGCGACTCGAATCGTCATAAACCACGGGTCATGTCAAACGGGTCATGAAACACAGACTGACATGCAATCCAAATCAATTCGTATCCGGGGTGTGGATCCTCCCCCAGGGCATCTCTATCAGACCATAAATCCGCAGTATTTACTCTTTACGGGGTGAGTCTGGTCGGGTCACGGGGGAACAGGCTAGTCTTCCGGCAGTTGTCCAGGCCGAGGAACAGCATCACCAGACGCTCGAGGCCGACACCCGCACCACCGTGGGGGGGGCAGCCCGACCGGAAGGCGTCAACGTACGCCTTGAGGCCCTTCATCATCTCCTTGATGGCGGCCTTCTCGCCCTTGATGTACTCGGGCGTGCCCTTGTCGAGGCGGGGCTTCCCGGCGCGCCCGATGAGGTCCTGTTTGTACTCGAAGTCACGCGCGGCGACCACGCGGATGTAGGCCTCGAGCTCGGGGACGGTGTGGATCCGCTGGGCGCCCGACGTGATCTCCTCGCCGCGGACGAAGACGTCGTAGCTGTTGGTGTACCCGGGGTGGGCGGCATCCGGCATCGTGTAGAAGGGCCGGGCGGCTGCGGGGAACTTGTCGACGATGTAGAAGTCGACGCCGTACTTCTGGGCGACGGCGACACCGAGCTTCTTCTCGGTGGGCGTGTCGAAGTCGTCGTGCTTGGCGGCCTCGACGGCCTCGGGCGACGGGAAGTGGTCGGGGAAGGTCTCCGCGACGAGGTCGATGGCCTCCCAGAACGGCAGCACGAGCACGTCGTTGGGGTCCTGGGGATAGCGCAGCGCGAGCTGCCCGTCGGCGGGGGTGTACTGGGCGTGGATCTCGTCGATCCAGGTGCGGCACGGGTTGGGCTCGGTGACGGGCTCGGCGTCGAGGGTGAGGCGCGTCTTGGTGGCGCGCGTGAGGGTGTTGAAGATGTGGACGAAGGCACCCTTGAGCTCGGTGAGGACCTCGTGGTAGTGGTCCGTGAAGGCCATCTCCATGTCCAGCCCGATGAACTCGGTCAGGTGACGGTGGGTCTGAGAGTTCTCGGCACGGAACACGGGGGCGACCTCGAACACGCGGCCAAAGTCGGCGACGATCATCTGCTGCTTGTACAGCTGCGGGGACTGGGCCAGAGAGGCCGTCTTGCCGAAGTACTTGAGCGTGAACACGTTAGCGCCGCCCTCGGACGCGCCCGAGATGAGCTTGGGCGTGTGGATCTCCGTGAAGCCGTGGGCACGGAAGTACTCGCGCCACGCCTCCGCGACCGCCGCCTTGACGCTGAAGATGGCGATGTTGGTCTTGGTGCGGAGGTCGACGGGCCTGTTGTTGAGCCGGGTCTCCTGGAGCACGTTGGGGCGGCCCTTGCGGCGGGGGTCAGTGTCGGCAAGGCCGGCGTCGAGGACATCGATTGCGGGCTCCTTCTCGACCATAGACACGACTTTCATGCCGCGCACGAGCAGCTCGTAGCGGCCAATGTCGCACGACGCGATCTTGGGGTCCTGGGCCTCGGGATCCTCGGGCTTGGGGAGATGGTGGATCACAGATTGGATGTCGACGATCGACTCGCGCTTCATCTTGCCGGTGAACAGATCACGAACCTCAGCGAGGGCGGGATCCTCCTTGTCGAGCACAACCTGGATAGTACGGCCGCGCTCGCGGAAAGTGAGGAAAGTAACGCCCTTACCGCGACGCTTCGAGCAAAAACGAAGACGCACAATGCACTCAACACCGTCGTGCTCGGGTGTGAACTCAGTCGTCTTGATGTACTTCAAGTTCTCCATTGATTCAAAACTTCGGGAAAATAAATCGACCCCGGCTCAGCTTGGGTCATCACAAAAGGCGAATGAATGGCACCGATGTAAAACATTAGGATCGCGGAACATTTATGAACATCTACCTAACTATGACAGCCTAATAACGATCGAGTGTCTTTCTGCCCCGCATCCATCACCCGCCGCTGTTGCCGGAGATGGCGTCGATCTCGGCCATGATCTGCCCAGTGCTGTCGGGGTCCGCCACTAAATCGGTCCACTGGGCCAGATTGAACTCGCTGGCCGCCACCAACGGCCGGAGGTGCTCAGCCTTGGCGGCGAGCGCGGTGACCAGCGGCATGATGACGTACTGCAGGAACCCGATCTGGCTCTTGGCGGGGTTGGCTGCGGTGCGGTCCTTGAGGTCTGAGATGGGGATGCCCATGGCGCGCTCCAGGTCGCCGTGCTCGAAGAACTCCCGCATCATACACAGGGCCCAGTGCCGGGCGAGGGGCCACCGCTTGGTGGGGTTGGAGATGTCGGCTATCTTGAACAGGCACTGGAGCCAGAACATCCGCTGGCCGTCGTCCGTCGGGTCGAACGCCTCCTCCAGCCCCCCGGTCGTCGGGTTCTCGTCGTCCGCGCTGGACCGTAGCCTCCCCAGGAACTCGACGTGGCGGGCCATATCCGTGGCCAGGACGAGCTGGATGACGTCGGCCCGGACCTTCTTGACGGCCGCCGGGGGTAGGTGGGAGAGGAGATCGCACCCGTCGACCCGGACCATCATCCAGCCGAACGACGCGTGGTAGTGCTCCAGGACCGACTCGTCGTTATAAAGCTGGGCCAGGGGAGTCTGGAGTTGGACCTGGAGTCGGTTGTCACCTCCCGGGTGGCCTATGTCGTGCAGGATAGCGGCGAGCAGCACGGCGACCACTTCGGGCTCGGACATCTCAGCCCTGTAGGCCGGGCTGAGTGAGGACACCAGCCAGTGCATGGTAGCCAGCACGTCTCCCGCGTGGAGGCTGTTGTGGTAGGGCGTGTCGTTGTAGGCCTTCTCGACCTCCAGTAGGTTGGTCACCAGCTCGAGGGGCGTGATCTTAAGGTAACGGTACAGGTCGCGGGCCCCGAAGATGACGGCGGCGATGGCGACCATGGAGTGCCCGTTGAAGGCGGTGTCTATCTCGAACACGTCGCAGTTATAGTCCTGCAGCGTCTCGTCGAGCCACGTGACACGGTCCTGGAGCGGGTCCTGGTCATCGAAACGCACCGACGGCATCAGGGGCTGCAGGGCCTCGCATATCCGGTCCATGTGGCGCCCCAGGGAGGATGTCTGGGCCATGAGGGGCGCTCGATGGCGGGGTGGGGTCGACCGACCCACCCCGGAGAAGTCACACAGTCGCTTTACCTCGGGGACACCGGCCACGGCAGGCCCGATGGGCATACCCCGGAGCAGGAGGAGGGCGCCGCTGTCCCGGGTGTCGATGTCGTTCTGGGCGCTGGCCGCGCTGTCCGTCCGGGAGAAGTCGAACGCCGAGTTGGACGTCGTGCTCGATGAGCCACCTGACAGCGGCCGGGGGAAGTCCCCGGTGCTGGGGAGGTTGGCCGCCGACCCGTTGGGTGTGGTGATGTCGTCCTCGGTCTGGCCTAGCGCGCTGAGCACGAAGGACTTGAGGTCGGGCTGGGCCTCGTTGACGGTCACCTTGGCTTTGTTGCCGTACAGCGTCGCGGATCGCAGATTCTTCTGGATGGCGCGAATCTCGGATTGGATGTGTGGCGGGATGGCGTCCGACCGGGCGATGTTGGCGAAGTGGGTCTGGACGCGCTCCAGCGGCGTGACGAACATCTTCAGCTGGCGGGCATGGCGCTCCTTCTGCATGGTGGTGATTCCCGCCTTGAGCATATCCTCTTTGGCCTTGTGGTACACTCCGAACCAGATGATGTAGCGGTGCAGCTGGTTGACGAAGGTGAGTGTGAACAGCACCGCCAGACACACGATCAGCTCCCGCTTAAGGTCGATAGGCGTGTGGAGAACGTGGCCGAGGTAGGGGACCAGGGTGGTCTCGTCGACGTAGAAGTACTTCATGCCCAGCACTGTGCCAAAGTATGTCACTATAAACAGCAGGGTGTAAATGAAGAAGAATGCGGGATGCTGGTTCACCTGGAGGTAGATGAGATACGTCATCATGATGAAGAACACGCACGTGATAATGTGGACCTCGCGCGAGAGGAAGGTCAGCACCGAGGCCGGGATCAACGTCATCAGCATTGGCCATGGCGAGAGCGGGTTAATCTTCCGCAGCAGATACTGGACGTGTAGCGTGCACGCAGCGAGCGTGAAAAACGACATCATGGCGTGCCACCGGATTTGGGGACACACCTTCGCGACATAAGCCGTCAACGGGATCAGCGTGATGAGCACATACCCGATCACTAGCTCCGCTTCAATCGGAGCAATCACTGTCTCAGCAGAAACAGTGAAGAAACGCCCTAGCCCGATATATCCGATGCATTTCCGAATAAACTTCGGTGTCCAGTTCGGCAGAGCGTCGTTATCCTCCTCATAGGCTATCATTCGCCTCTTTAACTCTTTGCTATTGGCATAATCGCGAAACAGCGACCGCCGATCCCGCTTTGGCCTCGCCATGTTCGTGAAGTCGGTCGATTTACAGTAGGGTAACGGAATTGTCAATCGACACATTACCCGACCGACTCCTCGTTCGACAAACGCCGGAAGTACTCAGCCCCAGGAGCGGGGTGAGATGTGACGTCAATGTGGGACCATCCATGGCCTTGCCTCCATGGCTTCTCGTTTCTCAGGAGCCCGTGGAACTTGTTCCCAGCAACGATATGCCCGAGTTCGAACAGTTGAAACGCTAGAAGTAGTACTTGAGGAGCGGCATTAGCCGTGGTTAGTGACAGGCATCGTGTCTCCACACCGTTCCGTCAATGTCACACTTCTCATCATTTGATTAACGCTAGATTCTCCTGGATACATGAACACGACATCCCGGAAATGGACCATCACCACGGCCAGAGCACCAAAACACGTCGTTTTCAGCTGCAGAGCAAAGAGCCGCACGATGCTCGGGGACCCCGCCCACACGGAAGATCTGCGAGGCGACGATATAGGTTTGGTCGGTCTCCGCTCGAACGGGCCCGGGGAGCCAAGCTCCTGGCTGTCGAGCCTAAGGTGAGATCCGGCACTCCCTGAAGAATGCTCGAGGGGCTGATCCCGGTACTCTGGCAATGCCGTTTGGCAATCAGCACAAGAAGGTCACACCCTTCTCAGCACCCCCAGCCCGGCCGTTTAACGTCTCCAACTCTCGGGTCAAAGTTTCAAAAACAGTCAACCACGTGTGACGTCGTGTA
>PPCM01000943.1_pt1 | contig 16357 bp, 8 predicted proteins | sample 1555541 | NCBI WGS metagenome assembly PPCM01 (sample SAMN05284479, study PRJNA326546) | Marine sediment metagenome, whole genome shotgun sequencing project. | isolation source: marine sediment | place: Germany: Wadden Sea | collected 2012-09-05 | reverse complement strand
GAATGTCGATCCTACCGCGCACGCTATCGCGAAGAGCGTTGTGAAGAACAGTGTCCAAGCCTACGACTGCCTGATCAGTGAGCACGGCGCTCTGGTCGAGCTGTACAACTCTCTGGGAGGCCCCGCGTGGACCTCTCACCTCGATTGGACCGTAGCCCCGGACCACTGCACCTGGACTGGCGTTCTTTGCGACAGACATGGCAAGGTCATCGGAATCGACCTCAGCGACACCGGTGCGACCGGCGTGATCCCCGCGGAGATCGCCTGCTTCACCTTCCTCAAGTCCCTGTACATGAACAACAACGAGATCTCCGGCCCCATCCCCCCCGAGATGGGCGAGCTCGTGAGCCTCAAGTACTTCCAGATGCACCACAACCTCATCGATGGCCCCCTCCCAGACACCCTGTGCCAGCTGCAGCACGTCCAGTACATGTATCTGAACCACAACCTGCTCAGCGGGCCCATCCCGACGTGCGTCCACAATATGACGTACCTCCGCGAGGCCCACCTGCAATGCAACTTCCTGTCGGGCGACATCCCCGCCGACGAGTTCGCCGGCCTGCAGTTCCTTGAGGAGCTCTACCTCGAGTGTAACGATTTCAACGAGCCCACCTGCCCCCCCGTCCTCGTCGACCACATCGGCCTCATCTTCACGTGCGAGGGTAACTGCACCGAGTGCCCCTCCATCCCCACCATCGAGGGCCCCGACGAGATTGAGCCCTGCCCCGAGGAGATCTTCATCGAAGGCTGCGGCACGTACGAAATCGTCGCCTACGCCGCTGCCGGCCCCGTTGGCGTGTGGAACCTCGACAAGGTGATGGACCCCGGAATCCGCTACCCCCTCCCCGTCAACGACCTCATCTCAGGCACCATCACGAGCTGGGGCGAAGCTGACCTCGTTTGGACCGCCCCCAAGAACTCTGGCGTGCTCACCATGGCCTATGACGCCGCTACCGACGTCCAGACCACCACACTCGTCTCCCCCGAGCTTGCCGCCCCAGCGTCGACCTCGTACGCGGGTCTCGAGAGCTTCCTTGGCTCGCAGGGCGCATGTGCCCTTGACCAGTACATTGGCGTCAGACTGTGCTTCAGAACGGAGACTGGCGACATCCAGCCGGTCACCATGACTATCAACGGCTTCCCCGTGAACAACCTGCCCGACCTCGAGACTTATGCCGCCGGCAGCCTGATCGAGGACTGCTGGCTCATCCAGACGCCCGGCATGGACTGGTCCGCGGACTGGACGGTGGTGATCGACACCCTGCTCGATGCCTCCGCTCTGCCCGACAACACCAGCACCATGGACCTCATGTTTATGTTCGGCACCTGCCCGTAAAGCCCCGCATAAATGAGTTGGAGAGACATTGAGTTTGGTGGTTGACTGTGGTAGACATTCGTCCGGGAGACAATTGATGGTTTGCCCCAGCTCACGGAGAAAAACCAAAGTTACAAAAAGAGTTGGTTTATCATATAGTTACACAAACAGACGAAGAGGGCGAGGGGAGTGCGTGTTCTGGACCTGCTCGCTGTCGGACACCATCCCCGCGCGGACCATGGGCCACAGCTCCTCGTGTGCATCGCATGCGGGCGTGGCGTTGTTGATGGCCGAGCTCGGCGGATACCGAAAGACGAGCCACGCGGAGAAATGGGGGTCCTTGACGGAGAGGCCACGCTGCACAGCCTCGCCGATGGAGAGGTCAAAGCCGTAGATGCGCATCTCGTCGCGATGTTTCTCAATATAGGTGTCAAGCGCCGCGAATAGGTTGTGGGACAGGCGAATCTCGTGTCGCCCAGTCAAAATGAAGATGTGGGGCAGGCTGACAAGGATCAGGATCGCAGCACCGCTGGCTGAAAAGAAACAGACGATGGGCGACACGAGGATGACGCCGAGGAATGTCGGGGAGAAGGGGGAGACACCCGCAGAGACGATAAAGAGGACGCCGAAAAGCAGAAAGAGCGCCGCAAAGACGATGGCCAGTACGACGCCTGAAAAAGCGTAGAAAAGATGGCGTTTGTTGCCCAGAGGGGTGTTGTTGTTGTTGTTGTTGTGAGAGGCTTGCAAAACGGTATTGAGGTCCTCAAAAAGAGAAGTGAAGTGGTCGGGGAGCATGATGAGGTTAAACAGCTTATTGTTCATCGGTTTGACAGAAAGTCGAGGGAAACTGCTGCCCTTGGACGTGAAGTCACGGCAGATTGGCAGTATCTCACAGCCAGGAGCGCTGCGAGGTAGTAACTGCATGGAGTGTTGCACTCCTTGATTAGATGAAACCATTTCGTGTGCTTCTGCAAACAATCGTCGACTATATGCTGGCATTCGCCCTGACCTTTGTGCCTGCGTCCACTTTGACTTCGTACAAAAAATAGGGGGATGAATCACTGCCATAGACATGCAGAAGTCGCTTCACAGCGTCGCTCCAGGCATTTATGGACCCTATTATAAACAGTCATCTTCAGCGTCTAACTCGGACTGAAGTGAGAGTTTTTTATCAATGCTCACCCCCGGGGCGGGGGGCGTGAGTACGTGAATATAATACAATATGCCATCATGTACCAGTGTCAGTATAAAATGGTGTGTGTCAATCACTTATTGACGCCACCCACGCCTGTTTTTTGACTGCATCTGGAGTCAGACGCGACCTACCTTCCAGCCACTCACTGATCGTCCCTACACCACCCTTCTCCCAGCGTTCCCTCGTCCCATGACATCTCCTCAAGGATTTACCTCATCTAACTGCACACGGTACACGACGCGCTGGCCTGGGCCGCCATAACGTTGTCCCAGATGACGTCCCAGTCCACGACGGACCACCAACCCTTGACGTACTCGCTCTTTCTGTTCTCATAGTCGGCATACCATGCATGTTCCCAAAGGTCCATGCACATGCAGGGGAACATGTCCACAGTGGACACGGGGGTCTCCCCGTTGTTGGTAGTGATGATCTTGAGCTCGCCCTCGTGCTCCACCAGCCAGATCCAGCCCGAGCCAAAGTGGGCGAGTGCAATCCGCTCCCACTCGGCCTTGAACTCGTCAATTGAGCCAAACTCCTCCTCGAGGCGAGTCTCGAGGCCCGCAGGCATAGACTCGGGGTGGCGCGTCATGCAGGCCCAGTAAAGCTTGTGGTTGAAGTGCTGGGCGGCGGTGTTCAGGAGATCGATGCGCTGGGGGAAGCGACCGAGAGCAGAGCCGGGCGTAGCGTTGGCGGCATCGTAGACGACACTGGCGACAGGAGTATCAAGCAGACCAACCTTCTGAGTAAGAAACTGGGGTATGAACATGCCTTGGCAAGCTTGTTGAGCTTGTTCACGTACGCCTTGTGGTGACCGGCGTAGTGAAGGCGCAGCTGGTGCTCCGACATGAAATTGGAGAGGCCCTTGCCGTCAGCAACATATGAGACAGGGGGCAGGATGAAAAGATTACGAGTGAATGAGCTCAGCATTCTTTGTGTTTTGTTGTCTTCAGTCTTTAAAATTCAAAGCAGAAAACAGAGTGTCCATACAATCAGTATTATTCTGGGAGCAATATGACCCATTAAATACTACCTTACCAAAACTGTAAAGTTTTATAAAGTTGTCTCATTTATCTTCGCCGGCGGCACCGATATTACCGCCACGTGCTGCGGCTTCCTGTACCTATTTATGTTGAACACCAATGCTATCCTCAGTCGAGCTCAACCTCGAACGTGTTGCTAAGCAGCTCGTCTGACCCGTCGTGTCTGGCCCGGCGTCCGAACGGCATTCCCAGGGGGACGTTGATGAGGGCGAGAATCACGACGTACACGATGGGCGCGGTGTACCAGAGATACCACAGGGCGGTCGACGAGGTCACCTGGTTAGCGTTGGCGACAATGAAGCCGACGACGATGATTGCCGCCATCATTGTGGAAATGACGGTGACGATGATGGCCTTGACGACGGGAAGCTGCCGTGTGGGGACCGCGCCGTCCGTTATGGTGCGATCCTCCATGAGGACGTCGCCTTCGGGCTCTGCGGCCTCGTCGTCTGTCCTACGTGCCCTGATTGAGATTTGAGATAGCATTCTCACCGCTAGGTAGATGATCTGGAAGCCGTAGATGCCTAGAAGGACCATCAGACCGAACCTGACGACGTCGTGCAGCGGTACGTCCGAGAATGAATATCCAGGGTCATCAGCCTCGTGGAAAGACACGAGCAGCTCCATTGTGGTAGCCACAACGAAGAGGAGGCCACAGAGGAGGATCTTTGGGCCGTAGAACCGCGCGGGATGGGCCTTGGGCACGGGCCCGTCTCTCTTGGGGTGCAGTGCGTGGCGGAGGGCGTCAGACAGGAAGATGAGCCAGAACATGAGGAGGCATGTCTCGAGCGCGTTGTTCGTGATGACTTCCGTCAGGTGGAGAATGGGGGAACCGATCACGAGGCGAAGGAGGAAGACAGGGTCCGTGTAGGCGATGGCGAGGAGGAGGAGCACGACGATGAGGGTCCGTTCGCGGGTCCAGCGACGTGGGTCGAATTGGAAGCCGGCGATGAGGAAGACGGCGGCGACTGGGATGAGGAGGACGAGGCACGCGACGTGGACGATGGCCTCGAAGATCATGCCGGGCTCGGTGCCGGTGGTGACTATGATCTCAAAATCACCCAGGAAGGCAGCAAAATGGTTAACGTCCTGAAGGGAGAGGGAAACGGTGCCGAGGCCGCCGGAACGGGTGATGAACGGCTCGTGGTACGCCACCACGGGGGCACAGTGGGTCGTCTCGGGCTTATCGCGGCCGGTGGGGGCACAGGTTATGGTTCGGAGATGAGAAACACCGTCAATGGCCGTGCCGACCTCGAAAGAAAGATGGTGGCCCTCGGCATACGCGCCAACGTACTGTGGGCGGAATGAGATGTATGCGTAGCGGTTGGCGGGCCCGTAATCGCTCATGTCGATGTTCAGGCGAGATCCAATTGTCCTAAGGTCCACACCAATGCACGTACCAGGCGTGAAATCTGTCGTGGGGACCGGACATTGCCAGGAGGAGAACCTCTTCACGGTAATGGACTTGGGGCTAAAGGTCATCACGGCTATGATGGAAAGAAACCATACGAGAACGATGGAGACAGCTACAGTTGTTAAAAGGCCTGAGTGAGCTCATATTGGTGTGGAGTAATGGTTACATACCTATTCTGAGAGTCTGCTTCTGCATCAACTCTCGTATCTGGCACTCGGTTTGGTTTCCATTTTGGCCGAAAAACAATGCTGGGCCACGAGGCCGTATTAACTACAGTACAATCGAAGGGTTAAATAGCGACCCGTTGTATCGACATTCGAGTGAATCAACTAAATAGAACGTCTATAAATTCAACCGTTCGTCACCCAAGTGGGGTTGAGCAAATCACACAATTGGAATCGGTCGAGGAATGAAAGTGCGTGATTTACCAACCCTGTCCCGTCTCGCCCGCCCGCGGCCGATCACCGACACCCCATCATCCCCCACGCGCGGCATCCCTTTATCCCCCTTCTTCATTCAGCCCTCCTCTGGCCCGTTAGGACTCAGCGGGACCATGCTCGCGCCGCGGCTCTCCTCGAAGCGCTTCTTGACCTTCGAGGACCCCTTCCACCCACCAATCAGCCCACCTACGAGTGCCCCGCCCGGCCCGTACGCGGCCCCGCCGATGGCAGCATAAACGGCGGCCGACTTGGCGGCGGATCGCACGGCCTCGCCCCCCTGGTCCCTCGTCTTGGAGGTCTTCCCCCCGCCCCTGTTAACGTACCTCACCTGCAGGGGCCTGGCGATGTGCACTGGACACGCGTCACCGAGCGGGCCCCAGAGATCAATGAGGGGCGCGAGGTACAGGATCTGGGGGATTCCGGAGCATAGGATCGCTGACGGAGGGACCAGACCGGACGCCACGGGCTGATGGCCACCCTTGGAGACGGCGAATTCCTGGAAATCTGCGAATCGGATGTCGAGCTTGTATACACCGACGAGGTCACCCGAGATGGCTGTCCGGGCCCCCAGCTGGACGTTAGACGCGTCCACGCGCCTCTCGAGGACCTCTGATGGCGTCGCATCGCCCCCAATGACCACAGCAGTCGCCCCGACGTACGGCCCATCAGGGAAGGGCAGAGCTGATGCGGCGCGGGAGAGACGGCCGACGAGGGACAGCCTGTCCTCCATGGTCTGTAAAGGGATGGCGGACGCGGGCTCGGGGTGGGTCGGGTCGACCTCGCGGGTTGGGTCCCATTCAATGTGGAGCTCGGGGAAGAGCTTGGGGGGACACGACGTCTTGACCGCGTCAAACATCCCCGAAGAGCAGTTGAGGCGGACGTGGATGGTGTGTTTGATGGCCTTGACGCTCTCGGGCAGCGTCTCGGGAAGGTCCTCCAGAGCGGTGATCAGAGCATCGGGGACGGGGGTGTTGAGGTAGTAGGTCGACCCGACCCACGTCCGCTGGGAAGCCAGGGCCGCGGGGATCGAGACGAGCTTTTGGCTGAGTTCGTGGTCCCTAGGGCTGTAAAAACAGTGGATGACGGACCTCAGCGGCACGGAACGGCCCATTGGGAGCTCGAAGGTGACGTCGCTCGACGTGAAGGTGGGGGTGGGACCGAAGACAATGGCCTGGGGCCGGTGCTCGGGCGCGAGGAAGCGTTTTCTCGCGATCAGCATGAGTTTCTTTTCCTTATCGTTCAGACTGAAGCTGTGTGCGAGGTTGCTTTGGGGGTATCCTGACAACAGGGCTAGGGTGTGGATCAGCGTTAGCTGGGCCACCGCCCCGCCGTCCCCATGGCCCGCGAACACGATCATGCGGTCTGTTTCCTGGGCATCCGCGAGGATGTTGAGCAGCTCAGTCTTGGGCAGGCTGTGATCGGCCGTAAACTGGACGATGTGGCGGTCTGCCTCGATGCCGTGGTAGTTCACCGTCTCAAGCTTGTCACTGGGCGGGATTGTAGCGCCAAATACGACATATATGGCGTCATCGTCGCTGGCTATGAGGTGGTTTGTTGAGTTGGATGAAAAGAGGGTCGCCACACCCGAAAGAGTGATGAGGTAGGGATAAAACGTACGTAGGACGGATATATCGGACAAATCATTGTAATCCGCAGGCTGCGGACACCCCTGTCTCAAACAAGACTTGGGTTTCAGCCATGCAATCTCAGACTGAAGCCTGGCGATCGAGGAGACGCGAGTTGACAGCGTAGCTGCAGTGAATACGAGACTTCGCCGCTCCTCTAGCAGTGTTGATTCGAGCGAGGCTACTTGCATGTTGTTATGGACTGAAAACGAAAATATGTCGGGATTTCATCTGAAAGATTTAGTCTACCGCCCGCCCGTTTGACGGGCGCATTCTACCGTGGAGAAGGGACCTCCGCCATTCGCGTCGCACGTGTGTCCCGTACAAGCGGGTGGGTTCCCTGCGCTCGCCCGACCTCGCTGACGACCCTGCAGCACGACCCCTCACTCCACAAGGACCGCTCACTCGACGCACTCATCACCGAGAACGGGGACGACGGTCCGCTGCCACTCTGGACGGAGAGGGCGTCAATGCTGAGGTGGGTCAGACCCGAGGGGCATCGTGAGGGCGAGGCGCCGCGGAGAGGGAGGTCGGGGGAGGGGGTCCGGGACCGCCATAGACGCGAGGGAGTCTTCCCGTTGATGAGGAAGGGCCGCGGGGTAGAGGGGCGGAAGCGGCGGACCCGTTGAATCAGGGGCGAGGAGGTCGTGAGGTTGATGGCCACCGGGGAGAAGGAGATGGGGCCCGTGGAGATGAGGGACTTGGCCGCGTCGATCGGATCGGGGAGCGGGGTGCCAGTGCGGACCGATCGGAAGTGATAGCTACAGGGCGAGCCTGTGGATGAGAGTGGCGTTGCCTGTGTGAGTGTGTAGATGCAAACCAACGTTTTCTACATCAGGGGTGGCATTGGAGTGCATGTACGGCATTTGTGAGGTGTTTGTTCAACTGATCGGTTTTCTATCGGGTAGTCACAATATAGGTAACTTTATTGACACAAACACGAACAACGGTGCATACATGCCACTCCAACTCCGTACAGCCACCCAATACGCGTCTTCCTACCAGAGATTTATAAAAATAGGATTATTTCTCGGAACCCACATCTGCCAATCGCCTTGTTGGGACGTCAGCACAGACCTCAAATGTAGTCATCGTAGTCGTCATCGTCGTCGCTACTGAGCCCAAAGTCGTCCAGTATGGCGGCCAGCACTTCGCGCTGCTCCGCCTGGCCCGTCTTGGGCCTGAAGGTGCATTCGCCCATCACCGCCCTGTCTGCCGACTGAGCGACGCGTGCCATGCGGTCATCGGCCCGCGTGTCAGAGGACAGGGAGAACGGAGCGGGGACGGTAGTTTTCCCATCGTGAGACACAGTGTGTCGGGCGAAGAACGCCTTATCCTCGAGCTGTTGCTGCTCCTCCTTCTGACGGCGAGACATGTCCCGGAGCTCTAGGAAGCGGCCGAGGCCCTTGACGACGACTGGACCTGTTGGTGCGGGGCGCGTCTTGTTGATCTCGGGCTTGAATGTGCATCCGACGACCTCCTCAACGTCAACGATGCGTCTCAGTTGCTCCTGTCGTACGGACCGGGCCATTTCATCGTCCTCGATTTGTCCAATGATGGCTGATGGATTCTTAAAGTCGTAGTGTGACTTGGTGTCACCGCTCCTGCTCGAGAGCTCGGGCTTGAAGGTACACTCGGCGGTGAACTGAGCGTCGGCGACCCTGCATGCGACCTCGCGCTTCATCTTGGCGCGCTCGTTGTTCACGAGGTCCTCAACGGTGCTCTTTCGGGCGATCAGACGCGATGTGGGGTTGATTTCAGGCTGGAATGTGCATCCGGGCTGTTCAGGCTGCGGTGCCTTCTTTTTAGACCGCTGGTAGAGCCGCTCAACGGTCTTTTGTACGTCTTTCGGGTGTGCGGACGAGGGTCTTGCCTTGGGCGTCTGCAGCGCCTTTAGCTCCCGCTGATGCCGCTCGCGGCGCATCTCAAAGACTGCCTGTCGCGCGTGGAAGCCACCTTCGTCCTTGAACAGTCTGCTGCGCTTCACTATTTCCTGGGAACGCTTGTTCATCCGCGGCTTGTATGTGTACGACTTGGGAGCGTTCTCGTCCGTCGGCTTGGGGGTGCGGCCCAGGGTCCCAGTCAAGAGCTTGGTCCCCTTCTTGCCCTTAGACAGCCGCTCGGCGATCTCGGCGGACTTCTGACTGATTGCGGGCGTGAAAGTCGCGTCTGACTTCGTTTTGTCAGCCCGAATCTGGGCCAACTTCGCAGCTTTGGACTTGCTGATGGCATCTAGCCGCTCATATATCGGCCGGTGATCCCTCCGCGACTTGACTATCCGCTCAGACTTGGTGTTAATCTCTGGAGCGAACTGATACTGCTGTAGCTCTTCTAGCTCGTCTTGAAACTTCTTTTTTGCGCGATCGTACTCTTTGTAGTCCGCTTCATGGTGAAGCCGTGAAACAAGCGGGATTTGATTGCGCGCAATCGAGCTCATTTCAGAATTTTCAAAATTCTCTTTCAAGACAATTCTCATTTTGCAAATAATGAGCCCCGTTTAAGCATTGTCACCGTATAAAACCTTGCTGGTAGACATATGTTGCGACTGTTTGAATGTCATAAATCGACCCGGTTTTTTAACACGACGAACATCAATGCAGTGCCCAAGACACAAATCTGTTCCTGTTTTGAACATTTTCATTTTAGCCGTTTGGAGTACATTTCAGAAGCAAGGCCCCGCCTGTCGGAGCTGAGCTACGATTACATTCGCCAGACATCATGGCGGAATTCATCATTCACTGCCACGATGGGTTCAAACCGCTCAAAACACACACACTAGTGTGTTCGCATCTATCTAACATTATCTAGATATCCGGACACTGTTACGGCAAAGCCACCCACCAGAATGCGCATGTGGTGCGAGTTTTTTGTTCGGATTTTGCCTTGGATGGACTGAAGCGGGAGAGCAGTGACCAACGGTACCTCCAGGGGCGTGTTCCCTCATAACTTACCCAGCGCCATGTAGCCCATTCTCGCCCTCATCCACGATAACCCCCGTATCAAGAAACAACTTTGGCCATCGGACCGTCTCGGGACACGTGGCGCGCTTGGACCATCTGATCAGTCGCTCTGCACCGGACCACATGGGGGCTCGTTCAGGCGGGTGATTCCGACATCATGATTAGCAATCTCGCAAACTGTGCCGGGAATAATAACTCATAACTATTTATAGTGAATGGCTGGTGGGGGCGGGCGATTAGATGTGTACAACACCGGATAGTTGCCTCATTGAGCGATGTTTATTCCAAAGTATTATTTGAGATTTCACCACAATTTCATCTCTCAAGCAGCTCCGAGAATGGCTCAGCACACAGTATTTGCACTCGACTATGACAACACGCTCTTCCCAACTCAATGGATGAAGCAATTCATGGAGACGGACATGGACGAGCAAGAGAGCCAGCTTTTCGAGCGTCTCGAGGCTGCCATTTACGCGTTCATCACCGTAGTCTCTGCGTTCCCCGACAGTACTGTGTGCATTGTAACAAGCGCCAAGAAGTCCTGGATTTTGGACGTGGCGCGTGAATACATGCCGAGCGTTTTCGCGCTTCTGAATGAGATTGAAATCGTTTCCGCGCGAGAGGATTACGAGAACGAATGGACAGTGAAAGAATACGGCAGGAACACCCCCATGATCTGGAAGTACTTCTCCTTCCTCGACGTCTGTCGTGCCGCCGATGCGCCCGAGATCAACTTTATCCAGATTGGTGATTCCGATTCCGAGCGGATGGCGGCTGTACGGCTCCGCAAGGCTATCGAGGACAACAATGCCAACGATTGTGGTGAGTCTGTGGCTGGGCTGCCCGCCCGCCTCCTCCTCAAATCCGTCATGTTTGTTGAGAACCCATCATCCGAGCAGCTTCTCGCCGAGGTTACCGCGCTGACAGACATCATCAAGGACGTTGTGGCGTACCCTGGAGACATTGACGATAGTATCCGGGCCGTCGTGAGGCAGTTTAACGGAAGAATGCCTGTTTGGCGGAGAGCGGTACGGCAGCGGAAGTAGTGGAGGTGGAGGTGGTTTGGCGGTAGTGGCGGTTTGTTATTCATTTTTAACTAAATTCTCTCGAGATGCGGCTGATGGCGGGTTGGAGTCGATTTATCGCTTTCTGTGTCTTTTGTGGTGCGCTAAGAACTGAGAATGAACGATCTGTGGACACACAAGTATCGGCCCAAGAATCGTTCAGACCTTATCGGCAATGAACGTGCCATCAATACTCTTTATCAGTGGCTCTCTACGTGGGAACGGAATTACAAAGAGGAAATCAAAGAAAGGAAGGCAGCCCGGGAAGCCAAAGGCAAGAAGGTCCGTTCCAAGAGTACGTTTAAGCGTGCTATCCTCATTTCCGGCCCTCCCGGGATCGGCAAGACCTCATCGGCCCAAGTAGCTTGCGCCGATCTTGGTTTCCACCCTCACGAGATGAACGCTTCCGATGTGCGGTCCAAGGGTAGTCTACAGGAACACGTTCGTCATCTTGCGGACAACCGCACGATGTCTAACTTCTTTGGTACCGGCGGAGCGACGGCTACATCACTATCATGCATCATCATGGACGAGGTGGACGGAATGAGCTCGGGAGACAGAGGGGGAATGAGAGAGCTCACCGCCATCATCGCGACAACACGCGTGCCCATCGTATGTATCTGTAACGACGACGAGAAACAGTCGGTCAGAACACTCGCTGGGTATTGCGAGATTGTCAACTTTCACGACCCAAACCCCGACCGCGTCACACAACGCGTGCTCCAGCTCGTCCAGAGGGAGGGCCTCCAGGCCGCACCGGAGCTCGTCAAGCTCCTTGTCCAGGCAAACAAAGGAGACATCAGACAAGTCCTCCGAGCGCTCCAAACATGGGCCGCCGAGGGTAACAAGTCGGCTAGTGAGATCACAGCTTCCGCCAAGAAGCAGGAGTTGACGGTCCTGGAGTCAGTCGGAGTCGCACTGAGTCGATCTGCGACTCTGAGCGAGCGGAAAGACGCATATTTCAAAGATATGGGCATGGTCCCGTTCTTCATGTTTGACAACTACCTACGTGTCCTTAATTCCACCAGATCCCAGATGCACCCGCTAGGCGCGAGCGACCACATCTCCGAGTCCATGTCGTTCGGTGAGCTACTACAGGCGCAGATTGGAGCCACACAGAACTATGGGCTGGCCCCGCATCACGCTATGGCTAGCACAGTGGTCCCTGGAATGGCGCTGGCGTATCGGTCTGCTCAGCCCATCACGAGCGATCTTTTATCGTTCCCTTATGACACCCTTGGGAAAATTTCCCGGCAGAACAAGCAGACGCGCGTGGTCGGTGAGATTGCCCAGCGGATGTCCGCCGCGGGTACCCCATGCACCCGTACGGCATGTGCCACAGACCTCATCGGCAGCGGAGTGGTTTATAGTCGTGTGTTTGATCCGATTGCTCCTTGGAAGACAAAAACGGCCGACGACATCGCCGCTGCTGTCGACGAGACTCTAGCTGTGATGGACGACCTCGGGCTGACCAGGGAGGACCTCGACACCATATCATGCAACCATCTGGCCTTCGTTAAGGGTGTGAGTAAGCCAGACGTGCAGGGGAAGGTGATGGCCGCCGTCACGAGGAAGTACAACAAGAGAAGCGAGGAGTACACACAGAAGAGGAAGAAGGCCGCCGTCAAGGGGCTGAAGCGCGCCAAGTGAGCGGGGCGAGGGTAAACCTGATCACAGCTTTTACAGCATTTTTTGAAGTTGTCACGGGCTGTTGCGATGTCCTCTGGCAAGACCCTTGTGCACGTTGACATCCTATCTCACTCCCCACCCGTGGGGTTGAGTAATTCCCACGTTTAGCGGCCGAGGAGTCGGTCAGGTAATGTGGGAATCATCTGGTTGGTGTCTGATATTTTTGTTTGGAATTCAGGTAGCAATAAAAGCGTGTTCTACGGAGCCGTGCGTTGCTCAGATGTGCCTACCAGGGTTGTTTAACGCGTGCTGGTGGAAGTCGGTCCACATCATAAAAATTCACAACACAAAACCGTTACGCAATGGGAGCCGACTCTGTCAAGGTTGCCGTGCGCGTTAGACCATTTGTATGTACCACACGACCACTATTACGCAGAACGGTCGCGAGACAGCAAGGAATGCCAAGTGTATCATCAAAATGGACGAATCCGGGGGCACGACGATCATCAACCCCAAGGACAACACGCCCAAGAACTTCAACTTCGACTATTCGTACTGGTCTCACGATGATAGCCAGAAGCGGCACGGACAGCACGATCTTTTCGACGATATGGGGAAGCAGATCCTCGACCAGGCGTTCCTGGGCTTCAACACGACCATCTTCGCCTATGGCCAGACAGGCAGCGGCAAGTCGTACTCTATTATGGGCTACGGCGAGGATAAGGGCATCATCCCGCTCGCTGTTCGTGACCTGTTCGTCCAGGTCAACAAGCTTCGCGCCACGCCCATCGATAAGCATGGGAACGAGATGACGTACCAGGTCGAGGTCGCGTACCTCGAGATTTACAACGAGGTAGTCCGTGATCTTTTTGATCCGGCGAAGAACAAGGCGGGCGGACTCAAGATTCGTGAGTCCAAGGACACAGGCATCTACGTCGAAGACCTCTCGCGGCTCCAGGTCGATAGCTCAGACGAGATCGAGCGGCTCATCGACGCCGGCGCCAAGAACCGTACCGTTGCCGCAACGGCGATGAACGCGACGTCGTCTCGATCACACTCGGTGTTCACAATCATCTTCACCCAGACCAAGCTGAACAAGAGCACGCTGCAGGCCAGCGACATCGTCTCGAAGATCAACCTCGTCGACCTCGCCGGCTCAGAGCGCGCCTCCAGCACTGGAGCGTTGAGCGCGGGAGCCGATTCCTCGACATTCAAAGAAGGCTGCGGTAAGTCATTATTAACCCCATAACATCCTTACACAGCTATCAACAAGTCCCTGTCGGCCCTCGGGAACGTCATCTCGGCCCTGGCTGACAAGGCCAAGGGTAAGAAGATCGTTGTCCCGTACCGTGACTCGTCTCTCACGCGGCTGCTGCAGGAGAGCCTGGGCGGGAACTCGAAGACCGCGATGGTGGCCGCGCTGTCCCCGGCAGATATCAACTACGAGGAAACGCTCAGCACGCTCAGATACGCGGATCGCGCCAAGAAGATCAAGAACAACGCCAAGGTTAACGAGAACCCCAACGAGAAGCTCATCAGAGAGCTTCGCGAGGAAATCGCCAAGCTCAAGGAGATGCTGGAGAAGCAGCAGGCTGGTGGGGCCCCCGCAGTGGACGGAGCCGAGGGGGCGGAGGCTAAGACGCCCAAGGACATCGAGAGCATCAGCATTGACGACATGTCGGCCGAGGACAAGGCTAAGCTCATGGAGAAGCTCAACACGAGCTGGGCGGACAAGGCCTCGCGCGCGGTCGAGGCCATGAAGATCAGAAACGAGGCCCTAATGAACGTGGGCCAGTCGAGCGTGGCGGTGACGGCGCCGCACCTCGTGAACCTGAACGAGGACCCGATGATGAATGAAACGCTCGTGTACACGCTCGAGAAGCCCCGGACGGTCTTCGGGAAGAAGAACCCCGGCCAGGAGCCCGACAACGCGATTCAGGGCGTTGGGATCGTCGTGGACCACTGCACTATAGTCAATAAGGACGGTGCAGTCGTCATGGAGCCCAAGGCGGGCGCGGAGTGCTACCATAACGGCACCAGAGTCGAGGAGCCTACCGCACTGGCCCTCGGGGACCGGATCATATTTGGGAAGAACTACTGGTATAAGTTCATGGACCCCGAGAAACTGCTCGAATTAACCAAGAAGGCCGAGGCCGACGGAGTCGTGTACCAGCCGCCGCTGCTCGATTACCGCTTCGCACATCGCGAACTCGGAGAGAAACAGATGGAGTCGCGTGGAATGAAGCAGGTGGACCCGGTGGAAGCCGCCGCAATGGACGAAAAGATCAAGGAGCTGGAGGAGCGCGTCAAAAAGCAACAGGCGGAGGCCGACGCCCGCCTCAAGGAACAGGAGTTGGCCTTTGCCGCCAAGAAGGCGTCCCTCAGCCAACAGGAGAAGGACGATGAAAAGGCGCGCTGGGAGGAACAACAGAAGGAGCTGGCGGCCAAGATGGCTGAAATGGAAGCTGAGCTGCAGACACAGAGGGTCACGGCGGTCAAGCGCGCCGAAGAGAGGAACCTGCTCGAGGACACGCTCAGCAGAGCCTTACCAATGATCGACGAGGCCAACACGATCAGCACTGAGATCGACAGGGGGATGAGGTTCGAGATTGAACTCAAGACGGACATCCACGGGGCGGGAAACGGGGCCAGCGTGATGATAGCGGCAATTGACGAGGACATTGACCGACGCGCGCTGTGGTCATTCGACGAGTTCGAGACGAGGCTCTACGTTATGCGGGAGCTGTTCAACAACTACCAGGAGTTCGGCCCTGAAGCGGTGGAAGGCCTCGAAACGGCCGACGATCCCTTCTTCGACGAGAATCGCGCCGAACTCATCGGTGCGGCCCAAGTGTTGCTCGAGATGGCGGCTTACGGCATGGTTAACGAGCTCAAGACGCCCATCATCGACAGCACGTCGAATGAGAAGGGCATGCTCGACATTAAGGTCGCCCCGCTTAAAGACGGCGCCGAGGCCGAGATCGACGATGACGACTGGCTCGAAGAAGGCACCGGGGCGGCGCTGAGGGTGACCGTCAACAAGGCCATGGGTCTGCCGCATAACCTGTGTAAGAACGTCCATGTTCTGCTCAAATGGTACCTGGGCGAGACAGTCAAATCTGAGGCCTGCTTGACCGTCACATCAAATCCCCCAATCAATTTCATCCACGACTTTACAGCTGACCCTGTGACCGCTGACTTCTCCCAATGGCTCCAAGACAACGTGCTCGTGGTCGAAGTCTATGGAGAGCAGACCCGAGAGGCACGGCCGATGACCACCGCCCAGGCCTCGCGCCGGAATTCAGTGGCCCATGGGGCGCCGGGTGCGGGGTCCAATTGGTCCAGCAGGCGCCACTCGCTGTTCCCGCAAGGCCCCGCTGCGGGTGCCACTGGTGCTTTATTCACCGAGGAGACAATGGCCCTCGCCCTCCCGATCCCCGAGAACGAGGCCCCCGACACCGGTCTGACCCCGACCCCCGATGGGTCGAGTGGGGAGGGGGACGGGGCGGCCATCGCCCTGTACCAACGGACGAACTCCGGCAGACTCAGACGGCCTAGTAACCTCAGTGTGACCGTTGAGGACGAGGTCGGGCCGCAGCAGGCCAAGGACGTCGTCATCGCGGGGATCAAGTATGACCGTGTGGAGTATCTCATTGAGAACGGGAGGGAGGTCGA
>PPCM01000942.1_pt1 | contig 16358 bp, 4 predicted proteins | sample 1555541 | NCBI WGS metagenome assembly PPCM01 (sample SAMN05284479, study PRJNA326546) | Marine sediment metagenome, whole genome shotgun sequencing project. | isolation source: marine sediment | place: Germany: Wadden Sea | collected 2012-09-05 | reverse complement strand
AGTCTGACGGAGACGTGTGCCGCACCAGGAGCATGTTTGGGATGTGTACATCTCGCTGGTATTAATGACTGTGCAGTCCACGTTGAAAGGCTTGAATAGCGCGGGCATATTGTTCTTCTCAGCGCGCTGATGGGCACTTTGATGGCATCGTACTCCGGTTCAGCGTTCATGTGTGTTTTGTGAGTGCCGTGTCAATCAGGATGACTCGTGTAAATATAAAGACAATAATAGTAACAAAGTAGTAACAAAGTTTACAGCGCTATCACCTCTCAAGCGGAAGAGACGGATTGCGACAGATCAGTTTGAGATCCATATTGATAAAGCGTCACAGTTTATAACCTTCATTTTGGTATTCGTACATGGCCAGCCACCATGTGCAGCGATGTATAGCACGATTATACGGCTGTTTGGGCGTTAACCTTCCTGTATAAACCATATAAAAAAGACTCAAGTCCAGCGGTCATGAGTTGAAAGAAAAGGGGGCAAGTGCCCATTGTGGCGGTACCGGCATTATGATTGGGCGTGTTGTTTGGCACTCAACTTGGCATGTCAATCAACCTTCCGTTAAAAGTGATTGTTGGCTTCGTTGGCATCACACTGCGACATGCCCTGAATCAACATACCGACGGCCATACACCCAGCACCACCGCCAGCATCCGGGTGTCTCCACTCAATATTCATTCTCCATCTCCTTTAAATCATAAATTGGCCTTCTACCGCCAGAAAGACGAGGCCGAAAAGGGACCCCCGCCCCAGTTATAGGAGCTGGCGGGTCAGCCCGCCCATCTTCTGCTTGAGTGTGTGTGCGGACGCGCGCATGTCTGTCGGGGCGATAAGGCGGTTCAAGGCACCCGACATGTACATCTCGCTCAACGGACGGGGGAAGAGGTCGCACTGGACCCCCACACTCACCATCGTCGGCGTCTCAGGCTCGGGCGTCGACGCGGTGGTGGGTGTGCCGGGGTGGCTCGGCGCGGGGGAGGGCCGGGCGTTGTCCTCGCCGTTCATGATTTGAAAGGCCGTCTTGCCTTTGTATTCCGGAGGACACGAGGCTGCAGTCGCTGCGGGGTTGTAGCGGGACCGTGCGTTCTGGAACCACACCTTAACGCGATCGGGTGGGATGGCCATGAACTCTGAAATCGACTGGCGCTGGCGACGGGACGGGTACTGCTCGACCGCGAGACACATCTTCAAAACTAGATACTGCTCACTCGTGAGGGCCTTACCACGTATTTTAGAGCGTGGTTTGGTGGCAGACTGCATCCGCTTAACTGGACGAGACGGGAAAGGTTTGGTGCTGTCAGAAACTGGACAGCTGTCGGAAAAAAGGTTATTGCGAGGATCCAAAAGACCAACGAGCATATCTACAGGAACGCTAGAGTTGTTCCTGTCCATTTCTGTGGTGAGGACAGAGATTCTCAGGAGTAAAGTCATCATTTTTGATATGCAAACGTGCGGGCCACAAACCGTTTATCACACTGGACAAAAGCCATTGACCATAGTTCTTTGCTGATTACAAAACACATCAACACTATGATTGCACAATCAATTTATAAAACGCGTTTGCCCGAAACGGATTAGTTTGAGACACGAATTGATAAAGTCATCAATAAGATGACTCGCGCTTAAACTCTCACAGTTACCCTGCGTAAATCAGCCTATCAGCTTATGAGGAAAAACTTATTTAAGCACATTCTCTTCACTCGACGGCGATCTTCAGGCCGGCGAACACGACGGGCTGCTCGCCCATCCCCTTGACGTACGTCTCCCGGCTTCTGGCGACGTCCGTCACCGCGCCCTCGATGAGCCGGGCGACCTCGGTCTCCGCCCCGGCCGCCCCAGCCCCAAGCAGCGCGCGTGCCCTGCCCAGCGACGTCAGTGCCCGGTCGAACCCCGCGACGACGACGTCCGGGTTACCCTCGGGCCCCTTGGCGACCTCGGCCTGCACCTTGATGGCACTGACTGCGGTGGTGGCGAGCAGCCCGAGGGCGGCGAGTAAGGGTTGGCGTGTGTCGGCCCTGCGGAGGAGCCCGTTGACATCCCCGGCGAATAGACTTGACTCTCGGACCGCTGACCGGGCGAGTTCGGCGGCTTCAAGCATGGCGAGCACGAGCTCGGCGTCGGCCTCGATGGTGGCGAACATATCGGCGCCGACCGCTGCCTGGCCGTCCCGCTTTAGCCCAGCGATGACCTTGGCGCCGTTATTGATGACGACAGCACAGTAGTAGCCCAGCAGTGCCGGCCCCGAGTCCAGCTTGGGCGGCCTCCGTGAGAACTGCAGTGTCCCCCAGTCGATGGCCATCTGGAGCTCAGTGGTGATGCAGGTGGCCGCGTGGGCCGCCACACGGTCGACGTCGCCGCACCGAGCCCATAATTCAAGGGCCTGGCGTAGGGCAGCGCTGTACAGCTGCAGGGCGTGGGGGCGGTTGGCTATGAGATGTTGGGCTAGCAGGCCTGATAGGTGAACGAAGGCCGACCCGCACATCAACGGGGCGGAGGCGGCCTGCACCGGGGTCCAGTCGGCCAGGTAGTCGGCCGCCGCACGGGCCAGGGCTTGTTGGGCGATGGCGGCACCGTTGGACGCCGCGTCACCGACGTCCTGCACAGCCTGGCCGGTGATGTAGAATGCCAGCGGTGCCGACCGTCCCAGCACCCCGCGGCGATCAGCCCCCAGGGCGACGGACTGCTCGATGGCCCGTCGCCCGGCGTCGACCTCTATCGGGCTGGGGTTGGGGTAGCGGCGCCGTGCCTCCTCGTGTGGCATGACCTGGGGCACGACGCATCCCGACAACTCGCCGGCGTAGTGTGTCTGACGGAGAGCAACCGTCTCGCGGCCCACAGTGATGGTGGTTACGGTCGACTGTTGGTGCTCCCGGACGGCCTCAGCGAGCCTGTAGATAGTGTCGACCACGTGCTCTGGCCGCGAGTTCTCTACGATCTGGCTGGCGTCGGCCAACGGCTCGTCAAGCCCGAGCTTGTCCTGCAGCTCATCCAGCAGGACCTCGAGATCGTGCACCGCCTCGAAGGCACTACTGGCGGCGGCCCGGAGCTCCTTCCTGCGCGGCGTCTTGACTGGTGACCCCGACGCGCCGTTACCCGACCCCCGTGGCGTGCCCAGTGTCTCCCAGGTCACCGCACCCTGGGCCTGGCGGTGTGTGGCCCAGGATATGGTGTCCTGGTCGACGTACCGGTCAATGATGCCCCGCAGTACGGCGGGGTGGGCGAGAGCTTGACTGGGGGCGCTGAAGACGTCCGGTGTCGTGCGGAGCGGGGCGTGGGGGTCAGGAACGCCACCCGCGGCGGCCAGGAGCCACTCGGTCGCTGCCAACGCCCGATGGTAGTACAGCGTGGCCTCCGAGTCGCTCACGGACTGTGTGGCGGGCCCCTCATCCCAGATCGACGGGAGGTGGTCCGGGCCAGCGGGCGGGGCGGGGACCTCCTCGGGGGTGGTGTCGGTATCGTTAACGTCAACGTCCCCTCTGCTGAGTTTGATGATGTCACCCAACGTCAGCCCGTACACGTCGTCCGGCCGCCCCTCCTCCTCGAGGACGGCTCGGTAGTATGGCAACGCGACCTGTGGTGCCAGGTAGTGGTCAATGGCGGGGGCCAGGGCCAACTGGACGTCATCCTCGGCTGCCGGATGGTAAGGGCGGTGGGACAGATGCCGGGCACGATCGACTTCGGGTAGGGCTGCGATGAGGGCCGCCAGTAGCCCCGCCGCCTCGCCCGTGATCGATGCTAAGGACCACCCGGCATCTTCCTTCCTTACCGCAGCCACCGACGACGTGAGCCCGAGCAAGGTGTGGCAGTAGAGGTCTGACGAGGCCCACCCCGACCGCAGCATGGACGTGGCCGCGATGGAGTAGAGCTCGATGGCGACGAGGTGGCCGACCCGGGCCTGGTTAGCGAGGTCCCCCATCTCGTAGTGCTCCCGCTGCTGGTCCAGTGTCTGTTGGAACGCGAGGCGCCTCCCCTTCCCGCCGGACAACGGGTGGTCAGCGATATTGAAGGATATCAACGTTGTTGACGTCAGGAAGGTGCATACGTCGGCCATAGCGACGCCTAGCTCGGCGAACAGGACGGATAGCCGCGCCTCGACGAAGGCCCGGCCTGATATGAGGCGGGACATCGCGCTGTGGACGTCGCGGACGTGGTGGACGAGCGCGGTGACCGACAGCGCGGCGTACCGCATGCCTTGCAGCACGTCCCGGACCGCGAGGATGTCCTGAAGGGCCCGGACGGCGGCCAGCTGTCTGATGCATGATGTGAGGAGGTCGAGGGCCCCGAAGGCCTGGGCACTCAGGACCGACGCCTCGGCACGCTCTAACGCGAAGGTGATGTCGACCGGGGTGTGGGATGACGGCACGAAGGCCGCCTGGGCCGCCATCAACGCCCGGCGTCGGGTAGGGAGGACGTCGAGTACCTGGGACAGCAGGGGGGAGGCGGACACGGCGGTGACGCCCGCCAGGTAGGCGTCGGCGAGGACGCGGCGCGTGGGGGTCGAGGGCGGGGCCAGGTGGGTGTGGACCGCGTGGAGGAGGGCGGCGGAGGCGGTCCAGGCCTCGGTGCGTTGGTGGATGATGGCCACACCGAGCACGGCTTCGGCGAGGACTGGGGAGGCGTAGACCCGTTTATGTGTCTTCCTGATCCTGAGTGTTAAGGTTGGGGAATGGATCGTGGGGAAAGGCAGGGCGGCGAGGGGCTGCCCCGCACGCTGCAGGAAGACGCAGCGCGCGGCGACGGGCAGGGTCTCGTCGTCGGGCGATGTGAGGCGGAAGGCGTCCGTCTCGCGCGCCACAGCTAGCAGGAGGAGCTGCTCGGCGACGGCGAGCTCGTTCATCGCCATGAAGGCATACCCGATCTCCACCAACAGCCGGTGTAGGGTGAATAGGGGCCCGGCGTGCTCGATGCAGGTCAGCTTGGCCCGCATCCCCGTCAACGGCGTGAGGCGGCCGACCCTGTCACATATCACCTGCAGCCCGGCGAGCGTGTCGCACTCGGGGGTGGGGGGGCCGGTGCCGAGGTGTCCGTGGCTCTGGATGGCGGTCACGACGCGCGATAGGAGCCCTGTGGTGAGCCTGACCACAGTGGGGGGCGCGAGGACGTGCTGGGCGGCCTGGAGGATGGGCGTGGTGGCGAGGGAGGCCAGACAGACGGGCAGGGCGGGGTCCCGGGCGGGGTGGGTCAGCGCGACGGTCCCGGACGACAGCAGGTGTGACGCCACGGCACGTCTCAGACATCCCTCGGGGTCGGCGGTGAGGGCCGGGGCTGACGGAGTGTGGGGTATGACGGGCCGCAGCGTGACGAGGGAATGGGCCAGGGTCGACCCGAGGACGGCACGGAGGCCCTGCATGAGGTGCCCGAGGGTGGCGCGGGAGGCGGAGAGGGTCGGGTCGTTGAGGCAGGCCTGGTCGATGTACTTCCGGGCCGTCGATGAGATGTGGACCCGGGTGGCCCGCCCCGCCTCAAGCACCACGGACACCAGGTGGGCGGCCACGTACCCCGCCTCGGGCAGCCCGGGGAGGGGCTCCTCGTTGGGGGGGCGGGCCTCGAGCAGGGCGATGACGGCGGCCTCGATGGTGTCTAGGTCGACCCCTGCCCGTGCCCCGGGTCCGTCGGTGCGGGTGGCCAATAAATGGTGCAGCTCTGCGATGGAGACGGCCTCTAGGGCTGGGAGCGGCGCGAGGGCCAGCAGCACGTCCCGCTCGACAGGCCCGACACCACCAAGGGGGTCAGAGGCGGTCGACAGGATGTCAGAGACACGCGCCGCCCACTGGGCATCGGTGTCGATCGGAACGAGCACGCAGCCCGCGTTGACGGCGTCGGCGAGCCCCTCTGCGTCACATTCGAGGTCCATGAAGGTTCTGGGGGCCGGGGTGGTCACAATGAGGTCGATCAGGCCCCTGCCCCCGGCGAGGACCTCGGCGGGGATGAAGGACAGCAGGTCGCGGGCATCAGCGTCCTTGAGCACGATCATCACCCTGCCCGCGCCCGTCAACGCTGATAAGAAGTGTGTCCGTAGCTCCGCGGTGGATCTGATCGCCGTGAGGGCCGCGGGGACGTTCTCCAGGCCGGCATCGTGGTACGTCGCCATCTTTTCCCTATCCCCGTGTGTCCGACGCAGCGTGGTCGACCCGAGTCCTGCTGCCTCAGTCCGGGGCAGGTAGTGGGTGAGGATGAGGTGTAGCATGGCGTCGGCGGGGGCGGCGCGCGCGGGGACGTTGAGGGCGACGTCGTACTGCCTCTCGGACATCATTTGATGGGCTACCGCGTCGGCTATGGAGGCTCTGCCGCACCCAGCCTCCCCGTGCACGACGAGCACCTTCCCGCTCCGCAGCACGTCACACATCGAGTCCAGGGTGCCCTCGGGGATGGACCGTTGTCGTAGGGCCCGCGGGATGGCCAGTCCCGTCGTTGGGAGTCGTCCGGTGGAGTCTGGTAGATGTGGTGTGATGAAGCCTGTCACAACGTCCGCAAAGTGTGGCCCCATCGCCAGCTCGACGGATGAATGTACAATGTTCATGTTGGCGGCCAGGCTCAGCAGTGCGGAACAGGCCTCGGGCTTGGTGATGAAAGCCTTCTCCGTCTGGGCCGAAATGAAGCTATGGAAACGCTCAAGGTCCTCGAGGAAGGCGGAAACCATCGTCATGATGTATCCCAGCGTGAACCGATTCTCGTCCGTCCACCTAGCGTCGTCTGCGTAGTGTTCGAGGAAGCCACACACGTCCACAGCCCGCACACGAGCGCACAGATCATCCAACGTGGGTGACTGTTCCGCATACACATCCAACTTGGTGAGTATCTCTTCAACGAGAGACCCGTCCATCGTTGTCGTGTAGGGCAAGACAGGAATGTTGTTGAGATTATAAATTACTTTTGATACTGTCTCAGCAGCCCCGGCATAATACACCACACGGTAGCATCCTTCTGGACACACAGGCCCGACAGGACACGGAATATAAATCAACCAACTAAACAGTACGAATCATTGGAAGTCGAGATCGTCGCAGACACTGGGTCGGTTTAAAGAAAAGATCGCAGCGGAAGTTAAATCTAAACGCGCCACTCTTAATTGGCGCCATGGCGGGTCGTAAAAAGGGTTTTGTCCCCACCGACTTGACTGACTTGATCGTGCATCTTCCGGATCACAAGTCATGCTCGGCCGCTTCCCGGGGGGCGTGAACCCAGCACTCGGTGATGGGGGGCGGGCTGACTGACGATGTGGGTGGAATCGTGTGATAATAGTCGTTATCCGGAACGCCACTCTGATTGGCCTCTGAATCAAAACACTGAAGTTGGTTGTATGTGATTGCTATGAAAATTGGCGAGCTCTCGAGACGCACAGACCCAACACCAATGAGTGCAGTGCCTGTCTCTTCATGTAAAGCCCAAGTCGATTTATAGATTTCGACGTGTTATGGCTGAACAGGAGAAGGCCGAGGTCGTTCAGGCGGGATCTGATGACGTGAAGACTGTGGTGCATGATACTTCTGCTGTAAGAGGGGGCGAGCTTCGCCTGAAACCCCAGTACATTGCTCCTTCGACCCAAGGGGCCGAGAAACGGAAAGCTGAGGCCGAGCCTGAGGAGAAAGCCACCGTGGATGAAGAGGGAAAGACTGAAGTGACGTCAGCTAGGCAGAAGAAGGGTCGTGGGCTGAACCGGAACCGTCAGCGCTACCGCCCGGCTCCCCAGTACTGCAAGTACCACCAGGACAAGGGTGCGTGCGACCGGAAGAACTGCCGCTGCCACCACAGCCTCGATGAGTACCTGAAGGTGGCGCCGCCCGACATCAGCGCGGACTGCCCCCACATGGTGGAGCATGGCTACTGCAGGTACGGGTGGAACTGTAGATTCAAGACCAACCACGTCAACCGCGAGACAGGCAACGGGAAGGGCTGCCCCGTGGAGGAGATCCCCGCGGAGAACCACGGCGGCATCTCGGGTGAGACGCTCTCCTGCATTAGGAAGAGAAAGTATGAATTCAAGACCAGGCCGATATACTCAGAGATCAAGGCGCTGCCTGGCGCCATGCCCGAGGATGGGACCCCCGCACGCACAGAGCACTTCGAGCTCGGCCTCGTCGGCCAGCGAACGTACATCAAGCTCCTGGCACGCGACACGCCCGCCCTCGACATCCGTAACAAGGTCACCTTGGGCCCCATGTGCACCGTGGGTAACCTGCCGTTCCGCGCCCTGTGCTCGGGTCTCGGGGCCGATATCACGTTCAGCGAGATGATCCTCGCTGAGAATGTCATCCGTGGGAACCGTCAGGACACCTCCCTGGCTGCATCACACCCGAGCGAGAGGTGCTTCGGACTGCAGTTCGCCGCCCGCTTCCCAGACCAAGCAGCGGAGGCCGCCGAGGTGCTGACCTCCGCCTATTCCGCCGCCTTCATCGATGTTAACGCCGCGTGCCCCGTCGAACTCGTCACCAAGCGGTCGATGGGCTCCGCCATCATGGCCAAGCCTCGCCTCCTCACCCAGACGGTCGCCGCCCTCGCCGGTACCGTCGCGTGTCCTGTGTCGACCAAGCTTCGGATGTTCACCGAGCGGGACCGGTCGTTGACGGCCCTCGACCTCGTGCCGTTGCTGAGAGACGCAGGATGCCGCACGCTGTGGATCCACGGCCGATCCAGCCAGCAACGGTACACCAAGGCCGCGGATTGGGGCTTCGTGGACCGGGTGGGGGAGGCGGCGCGCCCCCTAGGCATGCATGTGGGCGGATGTGGCGACATACTGACGTGGGCCGACGTCCAGCGGACCCGGGAGACCTATGGGCACGTTGACGGGTTGATGGTGGCGCGCGGAGCCCTGTACAAGCCGTGGATATTCCGTGAGATCGCCGAGGCGCGTGAGATCGATGTGTCGTCAACGGAGAGGCTCGACTACATCCGCACGTTCGTCCGACACGGGCTCCTGCACTGGGGGAGCGACTCCCAGGGCGTTGAGACCACGCGTCGCTTCCTCCTTGAGTGGCTCAGCTTCGCGTGCCGCTACGTTCCCGTGGGCATCCTCGATCAGGTGCAGACGATCAACAGCCGTGCCCCAGCCTACATTGGACGTGACGACCTCGAGACCCTGATGGGTAGCCACCGTGCGGCCGACTGGATCAAGCTGAGTGAGATGGTGTTGGGGAAGGTGCCCGATGATTACCACTTCGAGCCCAAGCACCGCAGCACGACGTATTGAGTGGACATAAACTGGATTACGGACGACCCTGAAGAATTAATATTTATGGCAATGATCAGTCGGCCATATGTCGGCCGAGGCCCCCCTCGTCGTCCTCATCGGCTCCACTGGTGAACCGCTTCATCATTCCGGAGAACGCTGCGTATCGAACCGGTTTGTGCATCACGGCGTCGAACAGCCCCTCGGTGTCCTGAATGGACACGTCCGCCGTCATCAACACCACCGTGACGGCAGTGCCATACATCTCCCGCAGCCGGACCGCACACGCCCGCCCGTCCATCCGCGGCATGTGGTAGTCGATCAGCACCATGGCGGGCGGCCCATCGCGCCCCTCGGCCGCCTCCACGAGCTCCTGACCGTCGATGAACAGCTCAGTGTCCCGGAACCCGGCCCGTTTCAGGAAGGCGGCGACCGTACGGCGGTTGATGGCGTCGTCCTCGGCCACCATAACCTTCAGGCGATGCTCCTCCGGCGAACAGGTGGGGTGCGGGGCAGGCTCGGTGTGGGCCTTGTCAGTTAGCACCTGCACGACGTCGTCGGTGCTGAACGGCATCGACAGGACGTGTATGTTGTCGGTGTGCTGGACGAAGGTAGCCCCAACCGCGATGACCTGACCCACGTGATATACACGGGCTGCTACATACACCAGCCGGGCCAGCTGCTCGGGATCATCAGCGATGGAGTAACATCCGATAACATGGCTCGGTTGGACGTCGACGGGGGCATCACAGGTGGCGTAGTGGATGTTGTCCTCAGACATGCCCGCGTGGCAGAGAAGACTGGCCATTGACCGGGCGTGTCGGGCCCGCGGCTCAGTGTCGATCAGCACGACGGTGATGCCATCAAAGGCCAATGGGGATAATGGGATCGGTGGCATCGGGACCGCGATGGAGAGGCGCGCACCGCCCAGGTCGGGAGAGCTGTCGGCCGCGATGGTGCCGCGCAGGACGGTCTCGACAAGCTGCTTGGCAATGTGCAGGCCCAGCCCGGTGCCGGCGGTGTCGATGTTGACGCCCTCAGTGATACGTGTGAACCTTTCGAACACGCGGCCCCTGTCATCATCGGGGATGCCCGGCCCGGAGTCTTCAATGTGAATTCCCACCATTTCGAGGGCATGCTCATCCCCGTCGACCTCATCGTTGGCCACATCTTCACCGAGGACCCAGAAACGGTACGCAGGGCCAGCAAAGACCGACGCGGGCCCGACGACCACACGTACGGTGCCCTTGGTGTACTTTGTGGCGTTACTGAGAACGTTCATCATCACCTGCGACAGGCGCCGCTTGTCGCACCGCACCCTGCGCGGCGACCCGGGCAGATAGTAGATGAGGTATTCGATGGGTCTGGCCGTGGCGTTGCACGCGGCCTGCGTGGTTGCCTCGATCACGTGGTGCAGACAGAACTCCGTCGCCACCTCTTCAATCCGACCAGATGCCAGAAATGACGCGAACAACACGTCATTGACGACGTCCAGCAGCAGCTCGGAGCTACTCCCGATCACCTCCATGGCGCGTTGCTGGTCCTCGTTGAGGGCCGTGTCCTTGACGAGGTCGATGGTCCCGATGATGGCGTTGAGCGGCGTCCGCAGCTCATGGCTCATGTTGGACACGAACATGGACTTCTGGCGCGATGCTTCCTCGGCCTTGATTCGTAGTACCTGGTATTTGGAGGATTGTCGTCGCTCTCGGGCAATAATGCAGCCGAAGATGGCCAAAAAGCAGCACCAAAAGCAGCAACAGCACCCCATCAGGAGGAGCGCCAAAGCAGTCGACCCGAGCGTCACCCACAACGCGACGAGGGACGTGCCGGCCGCGGGCACGACGAAGAAGTTGCAGTACGGGGACCAGTCGAGGAAGGGCTCGACCCCGAACTCGGGATGCGCGACGTACGTCACGTTGTGCGGGTCACCGGTAATTTGCTGGATAAAATACGTCTTGGTCATGCAGTTGCACACATCGCCGGGGCTTAGCGATCGGTCGGCCGGATTAGGGGCGTAGGGCCCGAATTGGAACTGCTCGACAAAGAAATGTTGCCCGCTGTACAAGACCTCCGTGAACGACTCGAAGTTGATGCAGGGCTTGACATCGACAGCCGTATTCAGCACAGTCATTAGCAGTCGTGTTTGAACGAATTTCTCGTAGGTGTCGACCTTCGGTGGATCCTGGAAGGGCTCGATGCTGTCGAGGAACGCGCGGGCGATAGGGGTGTCGATGGTGTAGTGCGGCCACCGGGACAGCATGTACACCCAGTCTCTCCACTCGGGACACTGGGAGTCGTCCGGGATGACGGGCTCGGTACTGAACAACAATATGGGGCATCCTGGGAACTCGGCGATGAGGGCACACAGAGCAGGCCCGGACGTGTCGGCCGCGATCGAGTCCAGTGCGATGACGGGGTTGCCCGGGACTGCGGCTACTGCGGGTCTAGTCATGTTGATCATGGCTTCGGTGGTGACGTCGATATCATCGCCCGTCTGGAGGAACTCTATAACCCGGATGTTGGCCGCAGAGATGCCGAATTGGGCACAAAACTCCTTCATGTGTGCTCGGTAGTCTTCAGGCGCGTTAGTAAATATTGCCAACAGCTGGCCGATGAACACGACGGACTGCGACCCCATCACGGACGCGAACTTGCAATGGGCAGCGGCGAGGTTCCGCATTCTCGGTATCGACCCAATATACCCAGGATTCACAGACTCAGTCGATGGCAGGTAGCCCAGCTTATGGTTGTATGCCTGGCTTCCCCAGATGAGAAGTTTGATGGCGTTCTCAGCCTCTAGCGCCAGCACGTCGTCAACGAGCGTCGCGATGGTGAACTCTTCGGACACGAGCGGCGCGAGGATGAATGACCCATTCGATATGGTGAACGACTCGCGCAGGATGTCGATCGCGGCGGCCTCCAGCACGAATAACGTCTGTGGGAGGACGGCCAGTCCGTTTAGCCCGCCTAGCTCGTTGGTAGTTTGAATAGCCGAATAAAGCCCCATCTGTCTTGCGATGTTGATGTCCGATACGTTCATGAACACCTGTGAAGCTGTGAAATGTACTGAGAAGACGACGAACGGCGGGTCCGCCTGGGCCCTCTTCGTTTGGCATACACTGGTGGATAGATCGTACACAGATGCTGTTGACGGCTCATCGATTGTTCCGGAAAGACTGATTGTATTCCGGAAAGCCATTCTGAATAACTGGTTACAATCAGTGCAGACACCGTCAATGCACATGGTTGGTCCGACCGGTAGTGAATGGATAGAGTACGGCGTCATCATCCCCGGCAGTCCGGCGGCCTCAGCAAGGTCGGTTCGGATGGTATCATCGGTGACCAGTGGATGTAGCATGCAGATGTGGGCCATGCCCTGGCCGATGACGATGGACGCTGATAGGATGAATGACATCTCCCGCGTGACGTCGACAGCGGTGCCCGTGACCTCCAGAAGGTGGGCAGCAAGGTCAGGCATTGCTGCGGGCGACGGGGAGGGTGCGAAGGCCTCGATGGAGCTGCGGAACACGCGTGATTTCGGGAGGGGGGAGGTGATCAGAGAGTCGGCGATGAACGTGACGAGGTCATTCGGTATAAGGAACGCGACGGTACGCTCGGGGGTGTACAGCACTTGGATGATGTCCGCCACAATGTCGGCCTCGGACGGTGGGAAGAGAAAGGCAATGCCGTCAGCCGCAAAGTCCAGCTGAGAGTTAGCATCAATTCGCGCAGCAATCGTTGCGGCTGTGTCCCCAGTCTCCTGGATAATAATGGTCGGGGATCGCAGCGTCTGGGCATCTAGCGCGTCGGATACAGTCGCTGACATGAAGGCGTATGGCGCCGCAAAGACGAGCACGAGCTCGCTGATGTCCAGGTCTGGCAATTGTTGTCTAGTGTTGATGAAGGCGCCGACCTGATCGAGGAGGCTGAGTCCGCCGTAAAAGACGTTTGGGGACTGAAATAACGGAACGAGGACATCATCATGCAGTACCATGGTGTTTGTCGCCAATAAAACGTCTGCAAATACTGTTGAATTCATGTAGTTGCCGACAATGACTGACGCGACGAGGTCGGGGATAAGAGAGATCGCTGCGATCGCTGAGGCCTCGTCCTCGGGAAGGAGGTGGACAGATACAGGTATACCATCGCAGTTAGTAATCATCTGAAGGATTGAGGTGATTTGGCCATCAGTTGTTGGAGATCGCGGTCCAAGATAGGCAATTGATGCACATGTGCTGACGTGACAGAGAATGACCACCACCACCACAAAGAACAAGTGGCGCATGGCTTCAACGATTCCTTGATAGATTGTCAGCACACTTCAGCGGCAGGCCCATGTCACGATTTGGAGGAGGCGTTGCATTTTTCAACGATGCAAAAAGTCTCAGTAAGACGAGATGGTCACGGACAATGATGCGCTTCTCAGCTGTACACTAGAAGAAATCCACATTATAAAGTGGCAAGAAGATGTCAGCCACCGTGTTCTGCGTGGCAGAGAAGCCAAGCCTTGCAGCGTCGGTTGCAAAGCTCCTTGGTGGTAGGGATGTGAGGAAGGGCGATGGACGTTTGCCTGTATGGCATTTCAATCGCCAGTTTCAAGGCAAACAATGTCAATTTCGGTTTACCTCTGTGATTGGGCACGTCAATTCGATCGATTTCCCTGCAGAGCATCAGTCCTGGGACAAGGACCCGCTTGAGCTGTTCAACGCCAAGGTTGTGCGCAAGGAAGCGAACCCTAAAGCCCACATTCGCGAGCACCTGAAAACAGTCGCCAAGGGCGCGACGTACGTCATCCTTTGGCTCGATAACGACCGTGAGGGTGAGAACATCTGCTTTGAGGTGCTGGACGCGATCCGGTCCGTCCTCCTCCGCCCCCCCAAGGGCACCCGACAAGTCTACCGCGCCATCTTCAGCGCTGTGACATCGACCGAGATTAGTCGGGCGATGGACAGCCTCACCGAGCCCAACATCAACGAGGCGCACTCGGTGGACGCCCGCCAGGAGCTGGACCTTAAGATTGGCGTAGCGTTCACCCGCTTCCAGACCCGTTTCTTCCAAGGAAAGTTCGGCGACATGGACAGCGCTGTCATCTCATACGGCCCGTGCCAGACCCCGACGCTGGGCTTCTGTGTGGACCGGCACGACGCCATGGTCCGGTTCACCCCCCAGATCCACTACACGGCGTCGATCAGCATCCCCGTGCGGTACACACCAGGCGACGATCGGTCGGTGGCGCTGGCCAAGACTAACCCCATGCACAGGCTCAGGATGCGGACGATGAAGGGCCACACACTCCAGAAGGGGCGGGCCGCGGCAGAGGTCGACCGGCTCAAGGCCGAGCCTTACGCCACCGTGACAGAGGTGGCGACGACGGGCGGGACTATCGGTCGACCCGGCGCCCTCAACACGGTCGCGATGATGAAGATGGCGTCGACCTCACTCCACATGCCGAGTGACCAGACAATGGCCATCGCCGAGACGCTGTACACGTCAGGCTGGATCAGTTACCCGAGGACGGAGAGCACGAGGTACCCGCCGAGTATGGACGTCAGGGGGCTGTTCCTGTCGTTCGAGAAGGACCCGGTCTACGGTCGATTCGTCCACCAGTATAAGAACGACATCTCCATCAACAAGGGCGGCACGGACTGCGGCGACCATCCACCGATCACTCCGACAGACCGCGCCCCGGACCTCCTCGAGGGCAGCGACGGCTGGCGGCTGTATGATATGATCGTGCGGGTGTTCCTCGCCAGTAACGCGCCGCCCGCCAAGACCGAGTCCAAGACGGTGACCCTGGAGGCGGCCGAGAGCACCTTCAGAGCGCGCGAGACGACCATCGTCAAGCCCGGCTTCAGAGATGTCCTAATCGGCTTCGATGACGACGAGGACGACATCCCGGAGACGACCGAGGCCAGGGAGGAGGCGACGGGGCTGCCCCAGGTCAAGGTGGGCGACGCCGTGCCCCTGGTCGAGGCGGGCATCGTCGAGGGCGTGACCCAGCCGTCTAGCTACCTGACCGAGGCCCAACTCATTGGGTTGATGGAGAAGCACGGCATCGGGACCGACGCGTCCATCAGCACACACATCGCCAACGTCCAGAAGCGGAACTTCGTGACCATGAAGGACCGGCGCCTGGTGCCCACTGATCTCGGCATCTCTTTGGTCCATGGGTTGAATCAGATCGACCGGGCCTTGGTCTCGCCCCAGATCCGGGCTGACATCGAACGGGATATCCAGACGGTGGCGCGCGGCGAGAAGACGCTCGAGGCGCTGCTCACCGAGGCGCTGGCGGACTACAGGGCGCGCTTCGTGACGTTCAGGGATAACATTGGAAAGATGGAGGGTTTATTCGCCGTCAAGTTCAGCCCCTTGACCGAGACAGGCAGGCCCTTCACCCGATGTGGTCATTGCCAGCGGTACATGAAGTTCATCCACCAAAGACCGGCCCGGCTGTACTGCAAGACCTGCGACGCGACCCACAACCTGCCAGGCGACGGCGCCATCAAGGCGCTGACCGGCCAGTTCTGCCCCGTGGATAAGTTTGAGCTGGTGATGTCCTCGCTCGGATCCGGCCAGAAGAGCTACCCGCTGTGTCCACTGTGCTACAACCAGGGCGACCAGACCCACCGGGCGGGGGAGGGGCGGACGTGCGACGTCTGCCCGGTCGACTGCGGGATGTCGGGCGAGTCGAGGTTCATCGGGCCCTGCCCCTCGTGTCAAGAAGAGGGCGGGAAGGGCAGACTCGTGATGGACCGCAGCAACAGCGGGAGCGGCGACTGGAAGGCCTACTGCACGCAGTGTAACCTGCTGGTCGACATCGTCCGGAAGGCCAAGACGGTCACCCTCAAGGGCCCCTGCACGACGTGCGGGTACCGTAACCTGCACGTGACCTGGCCCCCACACACCCAGCGGACGGGCGGGGCGGAGGCCGAGGGCTGCCTGGTCTGCCCGACGTCTCCGTTGGTGGGTCTGTCGGACGTTCGGCATGGAAGATTCACGATTGCTAGAGGCCGGGGCCGGCGGGGCAGGGGCAGAGGAAGAGGTAGAGGTGGGGGGGCGACCACCGACTGGAACCCGGAGCAGACGTTGGGGGACTTCATCGAGGAGGCCAAGGAGATGAAGAAGGAGGAGGAGATGGCAAAGAACGCGCGACGGGCGGCCATGCAGAAGGCGTCGCAGGGGAGGGATG
>PPCM01000941.1_pt1 | contig 16359 bp, 10 predicted proteins | sample 1555541 | NCBI WGS metagenome assembly PPCM01 (sample SAMN05284479, study PRJNA326546) | Marine sediment metagenome, whole genome shotgun sequencing project. | isolation source: marine sediment | place: Germany: Wadden Sea | collected 2012-09-05 | reverse complement strand
GGGGCATGCTGACCGGCACAGGCGATGTGATAAATTTTTGGGTCGCCGGGGAGATAACGTTGAAAAGGTTGTACCCGCAAGCCATGATGGTACCGTTGGTCTTGAGCAGCGTGGCACCACTGTGGGTGACGATATCGTCCACAAGGATCGGTAGTTCGATGGGAATCGGGACGGTCTCCGGTTGACAGGCACCAAGGCAGAGCTGGCCATTATCATTATTGCCCCAAGCAAAGCAACGCTTGCCGACAAGACAGAAACACACCCATGTATCACTGATCACCCGGTCGACCCTACCCTTGATGTCCTCGGGCAGGGCGACGGGGGTGAGCGTGTTAACAGCCCCCTCAACCCCCGTTCCCGTTTGCATGCTGCCGTTGTTACCAGTTGCCTTCAGACAGTCAGCGAACGCGAACGTCAGGCCATCGCGAGTCGAGTACCAACGGGTCACATTCTCGGTGCTGGGTATCTCGACGGGCACCAGAACGTTCTCGGTCTCCTCATACGTCTGTCCCAAACCCATTCTTTGCTCATAGTTCGTGCCAGCAGTAAACCAGTTGCGGCTGAAATCGGTGCGCATGAAGACAATGTAGTTGAACGCGACAAGCTCCGTCAGTGTGCCCGGTAAGCTTACAAACACGGGCGTGGACACCACCTTCCAGTGATATTTCTCACCAACCCCAAGTTTCCCACCCCCGTTGTTGTTGGCACCCCAGCCGTAGACACCACGCGTTGTTTTGGCCCACCAGCAGCCCGTTGAGTGCCACACCTGCAACACGGGCGGCAGACGGATGAGGCGGGGGCCGGTCACGAATGAATCCTCCGTGCCCAAACCGCACTGGCCATACTTGTTGGATCCCTCGGCAAACAGCTTGCCGTTGGACAACGTCATGCGTGTGGTGAGGTCGTCTGACGGCTCGTCGCCGTAGCACCGCATTGCTTCACCTTCAACAGTCTCGCTGCTTTCTTCAAACAAGCGAGCTGCGAGAAGCAGCTTTTGGCATGAAAACACGAGTGCTGCGCTACTCTTAGCCGAGATATCGGCGCGCCCAACCACCGCAGCGATCAGAGGGGTTGGAAGAGTGAAGAACGCGTTGGGCAAGCGACCAGAAATGTCAACAGTGGTTGATACCTCCCTGTAGTAGTCTGCAGAGAAGCTTACACAATGGTTACGCGTCGTGTTGTCCGACATGGTCATTGTTTTGTCAAAGTAGGAAAGCGAGCACAATAAAAAGGCTTGGCGCCTGTTTCGGTCTTCCAGGATGACAGCCCACGCCATGTGCCCGGGATTGATGGTGTGTTGAACGCGTTTGACGCCCGGTTCCACCGCGAGGTCACCCTCAGTGTCGTGGGGGATCCCGTGGTTGCTCTCGTGCAAAGTCCCATTTCTGTAATTGTAATCAAGGTTGTAAATCCGCGAGGCATCGTGATAATTTAGCCCTGCTGGCCCGATCGGTCCTGATCCTGCACAATCCCGCCAACTGATCGAGTGAATGTCTGGTTCTGGCTGTCACGTGGTGTCAGTCCACTCGGCGACGTGCCCTTGATACGGCTGACCAATAGTAGTTGGAGATTGGGGCCAAGCAGTGTCTCAGATTGCGATACACGTCAACGTGGTCGGCCTGGGGGCTGGAGAACCCGGTGTCCCCGAGGTAGACCAATATATCTCATCGTAAGATTCTTAGTTATTGTGATGGGCTCAGGAATGAACATCACATTGACAGCCTTTCCGGCATTCAACTTCTCAGCAAACCTATCATTGACCGGGGTCCACCCGGGGAGACGGCCGTTGATGAGATAGTCCTCGGGGACGGGGGTGAAGTGGTCGCTGTCAAACTCACCCCTCCCGACCCACGCCCCGTCAGTCAGCTGGACAAAAATGATCTCCCAGAAGATCATAACCTTCACGGCGTGCCCGGGCAGGTTGATCGGGGTGGGGGGGGTGAACTTGCGTCTGCAGTTTGAAGCGATCCGTCTACACTCATTGTCACCGCAGGCGAGCAGGGTGTCGCCCGATCGGATGACGGTTACCCCATCGCATGAGATGATGTCATCCATGGGAACCGGCAGCTCGATGGGGGTCGGGTTGCGCCTATAGTCTGACCCCAGGCCCAGATCATAACAAACATTGTCACCACATCCCAAGCAGCGGCGGCCTGACATGAAGAAGGTTGAATTACCATAAATCATTACGCGGTCGACCCTACCCTTGACGTCGTCGGGCAGAGGGACGGGGGTGAGGGTGGTGATCTCATCATTGGTCGACCCGACCGCACTGGCTGCTAGACGATTGAGAGACCGTTGCGGCTGCTGGGTGCGCTGTCTGATGGTCTCCGGTCTTTTCAATTGCGGGTTGTTCTGAATCTTTGCTGGTGTCTCCGTCCATGCAGGTCTAAGCTAAAAAACTGTTGCTTTCTGAATCGAGAGCTGGAGTCATTAAACCGTGTTGACCGGACCACGATCACCTGTATTTGGACTGACATATACGTCTCCAGAACCCCACCAGTAGCCATGCCCTAACCCTTGAGCCGTCCATTTATCACATGTACAACACAACAACAGTCACGACAAAGCGATTCTTTATACACCTCGTCATCTCAGCGACGGGGCTGGATCATCTGACACGTGACCCGGTCACTGACCCCCGTCCCCTCTGGAATGCCCACCGGCCGACCCTCATCATCCACATCAATGTTGGTGAGGTCGACCTCCACCTCAACCCAGCGAGGTGAATACGTGGCCTTGCTGCGACCCACAGAGATCACGACAACGCCGTCGACCACCGACTGGGTCGACTCATCGCCAGGCACGATGAAAATATGTGGCGCCCTCGGGATCCAACAAGATTGGTCATAACTCGAATCCGCACCGATTGAAGGCGGTGCTGACGGCTGAAGATGCCGTTGCCCGAGCACCGTCTGTGCTGCCATCTCGACGCAGCACTTGTATGCCGCGGCGGGCTCGTCCGGCAGCTGTGGCGACGGGTAGTACATGTTGGCCAGGTAATCGATCGGGGCGGTGGAAATCGTCGTGTTGACGCCGTTCATGGCGATCTCAGCGGGAGCACCCAACAGATGCACGTTCTCCATCGCGGCGATCTGCAGTGTTTGGCCCCGAGCGTGGGCCTTACCCTTCAGCAGTGCCTTCTGAGCGTCCGCCCACCATGAAGGGGCGGGATCATCAGGGCAGGCCTTAGCCCCGTCGGTGCCCTCAATAACGGCCTTGATATCTTCGTTCATTCGTGCTGCAGAGGCGCCAAACCCGCCGTTTGGCCACGAATAGGCCTCTTCGATGGAATCATCAGGCCCAGGGAGGATGATGAACTGGGTGTTTGGCAGGGCAGTAGCCCACACCTGGATGAAGGCAAAAAACATGGCGTACCAGAAGTCTACTGAGCATGAAAGCGAGAAAATGACGTCATCGTCGCTCAGAAGGAAGGGGCCAGTAAACACGACCACGTCCACAGCGCTGCCGGTCTGGGCCCTCTTCTCCTCCTGTCGGAGACGCGCTTGAACATACTTGAGACCGGAATACGTCTTGATAAGTTCGGTGTCGCCTTTGATGCGTTCGTGGAATGGGCCGGAGAAGAGAAGATAGCGAAGGGGCTCCCCTGTGGCCGTCGATGGAGTGACAGCAGGAAGCTTGACGGGGGCGCTATCACGCGCGGTCGTCACGTTCACCTGATCATAGGGTGTGAAGAGGCCAATGGAGCGGGCGGGGACGCGATGGCCCCGGACACGGAGTACCTGCCCAGTGAAGAGACGCAGGGGTCGGTGATAGGTCGCCTGGAACCGCTTCAGGCTGTCTTCGTCGAACCGGAGCGACACGGCGGTCCTATCGCTGTCCTCGATGTCCTCGACACTCTCAAGGATGATATCCACGCCACGGTCCGACTTATCAAGGGTTACAACACCTACAACCTCAACCATGTCATCAGCATGCTCGCCAAGCTCAACAGGCTGCCCATCGACCTCGGGAATGTCGGGAAGAACAAGCTTTGTCGATAGCACACGGAGATGCTCTTGACGTGCTGTGATAACGGATTCACCCGTGTTCAGAAGGTATGTTTTCCCACACAGCGTCTTCCCCAGTGACTCTATCGGCTGCATGGCGTCGCTCTGTGTTGGCGCGGTTTGCTAGAAATGCAGAATAAGGTCATTTCAATTAGTCCATTGAAGTGACGGGCAGCGAACCATTTATCACTATTGTATTCGATTCATGCTCATTTGGTAGAACATGAAGCATTGTTTTATATCTATTTATAGTCGTTAGGCGACAGATGAAGGAAGCTAAGGAAGAGAAGAAGGAGGATCTGCTCGAACTATCCAAGGAAGATGCTCTGAAACTACTTGCTTACAAGTGCCAGATCATTCTTGCATCCCCTAAGGGCAAATCCGGGGAGCTTACACAACTTCTTGAGCTTTGCTTCCATGAACGGGTTCAACGCGAGGCGATTGTTTCCCTTGCGGCTGTTTTCAAGGACATTCTTCCCAGCAAGAAGGTTATTGAGCCCCAAGAGCAAGCCACTGAAGGTACCAAGCGCAAGGTGACCGAGGACATGCGTCTCCTGCTCGTGTACCGCGAATTCCTCGACATCCTGAAGAAGGGCACCGAGCGGCAGCACAACGCCCGCATCCGGAGCGCGTGCATCCGTGCAGCCGGCGAGCTTCTCCGCGCCCGTCCCGAGTTCAACTACCGCAGTGAAGTCGCCAAGATCCTCGTCAAGGCGCTCAACGACAAGAACGACGAGATCCACACCCGTACTGCATCGCAGCTGACCCAGCTCTTCTCGAGCGACGTGCTCAGCTACTGCACACTCGATGTAGTGACCCAGGCGGCGGAGTTCCTAAAGAGCCGCATGGTCTCGGCCAGGCCGGACTACCTGGCGCCATTCATGACGATTGAGATCGATCCGAAGATCAAGGACGTTGATCCGACGCAGATGAGCATCCCCAGACTCAAGAACAAAGAGAAACGCAAAATAGGCAAGTCAAACGTGGAGAAACTGAACGAAATGCGGCGCATCGAGGAGCAAGAGAAGAGGCTCTCGGCCAAGCAGGACGAAAAGGCCCTGCTCGACACACACACCCGCATTGTCACAAAGCTTTTCGTCATCTTTAGCAGAGCGCTCAACCACGCCATCAACGATGAAGATGGAAGCGGTCGGTGCCCCCTACTGGTTGAAACCCTCGCAGGCTACGCCAAGTTTGGCCACCTCGTCTCGATCGCCTACCTGCTCGACGTCCTGAACCTCCTCGGTAACCTTGCCCTTGGGGACCTCCCAGCCAAGGCTAGGTTCGCCTGCCTCCACACCGCAGCGACCGTTCTTCACGGAACTGACGACACGTTGAAACAAGACATGAGAATGTTTTATAGGGCTTTATATGAAGCGTTGCCGGCACTTCCCGAATTATGCGATGCCGACGTCACACAGGCCGCAGCTACCGTCCGACTCCTCCTTCTATCCCGCAAACAGCTCGGGGTTGACCGTGTCGCCGCCTTTGTCAAGCGTCTCCTCCAAACAACGCTCATGTGCACAAGGAAGCCCGTAGCCGTCGCTCTCGTCGACTTGGCGGGGCAGCTACTCCAGAGATATCCGGCATCGAGGTGTATCTTAGATACGGAACAACAATATAGTGCTGCTTACAGCGCGGACGCGACTGACCCGGATTGTGCCAACGCGAGGTGTAGTCTGGCGTGGGAGTTGACTCTGGTGCGTGATATGCGGTGGGGGGCGTGCGGGAAGGGCGTCGATAGAATTATGGGGCTGCCTCTTTAATATTAAACTTTGCGGATTGCTGTTGGGGTGGTGTGACGAACTTTTTGACGGGAACCAGGAGCCATTTCGACTGCATCGAGGTCCTTTGTCGGCTGGCATCAGAGCCGATTGTTAAAAACGTCTCCGATTACCTTACCTTACCTTGCCACAACCATAAATGAACGAGTGAATTTTACAATACAATCCCCTACCTTACCTTACCCTACCTTACCTCATCAGGTCCCGCTTCACGACGCCCCGCCCGATCCTCCCCCGAACCGTCTCAAACAGCCGAGCGGGCTCCGCCTCCGCCTCAAGCACATCGAACGCGTTCAGCCTGGGCCGGGCCTTAGGGAAGGCCGGTGCGCGCCCCCCCACGCCGTAGTGCGGCTCGTTCGTCACGATTCGGAACCCCCTGCTGAGTGGTTCATGCCATGTGGCTGGGTCAACGCGCCCATCGCGACGGGTGTGAGATGTACGGGCGCGCTCGTCAGCCTGGGCAACGGTGGCCTCCAGGTTCTCGGTGAGGACGCGACGGCCCGTACGAGTGTCGTTTCGGGCGATTTTTTTCGTGAGTTCCGGGTCCTTGACTTGTGTCGTTGAGATATCGAACGCCCGGCCGTCGGAACGCTTGATGTAGGGTGGAAGGTCGCGCTCGTGCTGCTGCTCGCGTCGGACGACTGTCTCGCGCTCCTTTTGTCTCATTTCTTCACCGCGGGGGCCAACAAAATCGCCTGTGACGACGTCAAACACCTTGGTCTGGGCCAGAGTGTCCATTGCTGACGCCAGTCGCCCTGCATCCTCATCAGCGATACGCTTCTCGTGATCCACGGTGTATCTGTTCGTCACGATGTCGAAATCGTGCTCCTGCGCCACCTTTGTTGGGTGTTCACGCGTGATGATAACGGGTTTCTCGCTAGGAGGCGGGCGAAGCTCGGGGGCGACGGGGGCCGTTTCAGCGTGGTCGAGTCCTGTCACAATATTGTACAAATACCGGGTATCCTGTGGCTTGTACGGCTTTTGGGCGTCGTTATCAACAAGCGGGTCAGCTGGATGGTTGGCAAGCTTGGATTCGCCAGTTATTATGTTGTAAGGCGCCTCATGCTTCAGGTGGTCGTCATAGCTCTTGTTCATCTCGGACACTGGGCGTGTTAGCGTCCTTTCTACTTGATCGAGTGTCTCGTAGTTCCCGTTCTGATCGCGATGGCGTTGAATTACAGGGTTGAAGATAGTTTGGGTGATGGACTCACGTTGGCGGTGGTATGCAGGAGCATCAAGGCTCATACGGGCCCAGGGGGTGCTGCAGCGACGACCCTCATACGATTTGAGGTTTGCCTCCCACGTATCGTCAGTCGTACCCCATGTGGACTCTTTTGTGATGGTCTCGGGGCCGATGTCGGGTTCTGCATTGCTTGACATTGCCGCTAGGTCCACTTTTGCGTTGTTGTTTTTTCAAAAATCGGTTAGGATTTCGATAGGAATTTTTGCTTTGGTTTACCTTGCACCCGCCACTGTTCATTTGGCCGTGCGGGGGTTCACCATGCTGTGTGCCCATTGTGACTTGGGTTCTCTGAATGTCGGCCCCGGTTGCCCGAATGGGAACCGATAAAAAAGTTCTGAATCGAGTTTTAAAGAGTTGTGGTTAACTCGAGATCGCCAGACATAGTATAATGTACCACCATCAGTCATATTCACCCCCCACCCCCTCACTCCCCTTCATCGACCGTGAGTGCCCTCCGCCGGTCCCTCCACCCCTCCCGCTTCTCCCGTGCCTTCTCCTTCTCCCTCACCAGCTGCTGCCGTGCCTCCCGGTACTTAGTGTATAGATCAGTCAGTGTAGTTTCCATGGCTGCCATCAGTTCCCGTTGTTGGGCCCGGGCTGCCTTCTCTCTGTTGAGGGCATCACGGTCACCCATTTTTTCAATTAGGAGTTGGTCTCGTTCCAGCGTAACCTGCTCCAGCTGCTGTTCGAGTCCATCGACAGCCTCTTTCAGGGTTGTCGCCTGTGCTTCTGCGACGTGGGCGGCCAGCTGGTGGCGGCGTACGGCCTCCTCGGACTCCGCACGGAGCTCAATCATCTCGTCGTTAGCTTTAGAGAGCGAGGTATGCAACGAGTCGAGACGGGGGGCTACTGCGCCTTGCAGCTGGGCGATGGTTAGCCGAAGCTGCTCCTCCTTGGTCGTGAACTCGGCGACAGCTTCTTGATGCTCGGTGTTAGCATCATCGTGGTCCAAGTGGAGCTGTTTGTTGACCTGTTCGAGCTCTGAAATGACCTCGTTGTGACGTTGCTGCATCGAAGAGACTAATTTGGCACGGATAAGGTCCACCTCGGCTGGATCCACAAATCTCCTCTTAGCCTCCTCGAAGATACGAGTCTGCGCAGCTAGTTCATCCTCAATCAGCCGCACTTGGGCCTCTGCGAATGAGTTATCCATAGTTTTTGCAAAGTTTCCGGAAGATTTCCAAAATTCACTTGGAGCAAATATTGCCCCCAAACGAGTTACAAACACACCACTAAGACTGTCGCGTGACCCCAACCCAACATTGGTTGTTTCCAAAATTTATAAACATAAGTGAGTATCGATAAACATTCTGGCTTGCGTGCTTGAAATAATGCGGTGTGTGTGCCCCTGTACCCCCTAAAACGCGTACCCCCTCCCCGCCAGATCCCCTTCCGAGCCACACGACGGCTCTGAGGCCAGGTTCCCCGGGAACGACTTGAGGCTCGGCGCCATTGACCCCGAGGCAGACCCCATCGACCAGCCGTCCCTCAATGACCCCGTGGTCCTCGAGGCAGACCCCACGGGTGACCCAGTCATGGCGTCCGATGACATGTCGGCTGAGGTGGGGGTCAGATCAGAGTCGTAATATGAAGCGCCATCCGAGAAGGTGCACGATGACGCCAGCGGGTCCTGGCCGGCGGCCAACATCCTGTGGATGCGGGCGTTACTGAAATTCATGGCGACCGAGGCCTCAGCGATGATGCTCGGCGACACGAGATCGAACGCGTCGGGGAGTCTGTAGTGGCGCGGGCCGGGGAGCGGGGCAGGCGCGGCGGGGTGTGGGTGGGGCGAGTGGATGGCGGCGCCCATGGGTGTGTTGGGTAACATGAGGAGTTGGGACTGAGTGGCCGTGTGGGAAATGTCAGACACGCTTTCCGTGCATGACATGTGGCTAATTGATGAATCAATGATTAGTGTGGGTAGATCTTCCATTCGCCTCGTAGATTCTAAATCTTCCCCCATCACCGTGGGAATTGATGATGTCCCCATCGACTCTGAGCCGGTCCCCGAGTCAGTCTGGACGAGTTCGACCGGCCCGATGTTTGGGGGTGGGGTAAGTGGCGGTGGGTCATCCGGGGCGCGTGGGGGCGGGGGGCGGGTGGGGATGAAGCGTTCGGGGCAGGTGTCTGCCGTCCGCCATGAGAATAGGCGGGTCTTGGCGCTGGATGTCATGATTATCGGGATGGTCATTTTGTTATGGTGTTTGAGGTATCTTAACACGTACATGGCGACGAACGACACGATCAACGCACCACAGAGGCACGGGGTGGCGACGATGAGGGGCACCACGATGAAGGGGATGCTGAGGAACGCGAGGTTGATGCCCGGGCTGTCGGCGGGGGTCTGGTTGATGATGGTCGTCAGGAAGGGCTTCCCGTCGAGGGCGGCGACGACCTCGAGTGGGATGGTCGGCATGGCGTCACCCTGGACCATGTGGGTAGGGCTGGGTGTGGGTGTGGGGGTGTCTCCGGTTGGGTTGGGTGACCCCCTCACTTCGGTCAGGTTAAGGGCGGTGAGATCAATGCATAACTCCCCAGGCTTATCCAGGAGGATCTGGGGGATCTTGTTGACGGTGATGGTGAAGGCCGGGGAAGCTGAGAACACAGCCTTGGGCGACACGATGCAGAGCTCCTTGGAATGAACGTCGTCAACAACAACAGAAGGTGCGTAGTGCTCGACGACCTCGGTGGCCGTGATCGTCGCTTTCGGCTCGGAAAGACAGGTGGTCTTCGTGTCTGTGACAAGAACTGCATCAAGAGGAAGAACGGTGGAGTCGATGGTCATGAATGCCGGACAAATGTTAGACATGACTGATCCCCGAATCTCGGATCCGATAATGCACGGCATGACTTCCGGAATAACGATCTTTTCCGGCGTGACGAGTTTGATCGACTCAGTCGTATTATCAACAAATGTGATGTTCAGTTGATGATTCCCGGCATCGAGGGAGTCGGCGGTCAACACTGGCACCGCGACCATCTTCCCCCCCGCCACCACCAATCTCGTGGGGTGGCCGGCGAGTGTGGCCGTCTTTACCTGTATGGCGGCGTGGGGGGCGACTGGGTTGGGTATTGCTGCTGTATCAAGTATAAGTCTTGATGTCGCGGAGAAGGCGTCCCTTGTGGCCTGGCTGATGGCCCCAAGGCATCCCGTGTGTGGTTGACCATCATTAGCGGTGGAGAGCAGCATGGGACATTTGATGCATTTGTTCTGGCCCATGGCTGGTTGATATGTTCCATTATGGCAAGGGATGGGCTCGTCGTTGCTTGGTAGCGCCTTCGTGCCAGCCGGGGCGGGAATACAATCATCGTTCGAGTGTGAATCCGCGGGACGGTACATCCCGGGCCGGCATTGCTTGGTGTCAGGCTCGCCACTGGTGGTGTTGGCCTTTGCTGTGATGAACAAGCCGTCCTCAGTGGCAGACATGAAGATCCAGTCTGTCGCCCCCACCACAGAGCCGGGGGCGACAGTAAAGGCGACAGGGGTGGTGGTGGGGACCAGGGCGGTGCCTGAGACAACGAATGCATCACCATCGGGAGTGGGTGACCATATTCCGGCCGTTCCATTACCGAGAATGAGGCCAACCGACCCACCATACGTCGCCACGCGCGTGACGGTCGCCCCGCCGTGCATAACCGAGTATACCTTGGTACAAGCGCCGCCATCGCACGAGAACACGTCAAACGACGAATGGCCAGCGGTAACAAGGGTGTCGTCGTGGTTAACAATGTGGCGATGCCCGACTTCGCCGGAGAGCGCTACAGAGTCAATCTTGCTGTTCTTGATCGTGTATACAGTGACCTGGGCCGTGGTAGACGTGCCACTGATGACGGCAGCGTACATCTTGTTCTTGTTGTCGGCCCAGACGGTAAGATCGTGAGAATTGGGGGGAATGGCGGTGATAGTCACCGGACCCGAGCTTTCCTGGTGTAGGATGGAAATTGAGCCAGCGACAGCGTCGAGGCAGCCGACAACGTCATCATCCATTCGGACTGTGGCGTGGGGCGCACAAGTGAGACTATGCGAGGTGGAAGAGGGCGAAAGCGGCGAGTTCCAAGTGTATTGGTCGATCCAGATGTCAATCACAGTAAATACAGAAACTTCACCGTCAGTGTTGACAATCCAAGCCGCTGTGCCAGAGTTAGACATCATTGTGTTTGCTCCAGCATGACAGATTGCGAGAAGGAGCACAATAACGATTCTTGATAGGGTTACAGAGTTAGTTTTGCCACTTCCAACGATTGAACTTCGTTGGAAGACAGGCGTTCGAGAGAACATTGATTGGTTACTAAAGCTTCTCTTATAAAGTTGTTTTGATGAGTGGTCTTATCACCAAAAATAGGCACATTGCACAACAGAACCTTCAGGCTATAAGCAAAGAGTATTTCAAACAGTACAGGACACCATATATTGGGTGGACAAAACTAAGCCCTCTTCCGCCATTTGATCAACTGTACGGAAGATGAAATGAGATGTGCCAAAAGTTCAAAATTTACTTTCGCTTCCTTCTCGCCCACGATCCGCTCATCCGTCAACCACGTCGGCTCCCGCTACATCTGGCTCAAGAACAACATGCGAGTTCTGTTCAAGCCTTTCAACGCCAACAAGCAGTTTATGGAACTTGAGCACGCATTCATGCACCGTTGAGTCAGTAACGCGTTTATCTATGGTCTATCTTACTCCTCCCATGGGAACTTGAAACCCTCCATGCCGAGCTCCTTCTTAACGGTGCTCAGCTGGCCCTGGAGTGCCTTCCCGATGGGGGCACCCTTACCGTCGCGCTCGATGCCGGCGAGATGCTCCTTCTCACCGCACGTGTAGATACGCTCGGCACCGGGGGCCTTCTGGGAGGCGCGGAGCTGACGCATGATGTCGCCGCAGGACTTCTTGAACTCAGCGACGTCGCAGAACTTGGAGACGTCGAGAACGAGGAAGAAGTGGCCCAGTCCGTAGGGGGCGGGCTTGCCGTCGGTGCCGCGGCCGGTCAGCATCTTGAGGAAGGCTCCCTGCTGGAGGGACGCGGACAGAACCTCGACGACGGTGGCAAAGCCGTAGCCCTTGTAGCCGCCAGTCTCCTCGCCGGCGCCACCGATGGGGGTGCAGGCACACTCGCCGGTGACGAGCTTCTTGAGGATGTCGTTGGGATCGGTGAGGGCCTTGCCCTCGTGATCAATAACAAGGCCCTCGGGGCACTTGACACCGTCACGGGCGTACTTCTCAATCTTGCCGCGCTGGATGACAGACGTGGCGTAGTCGTTGGTGAAGGGGAACTCCTCGTCGGTGGGGAAGCCGAACACGAGGGGGTTGGTGCCAAGCATGTTCTCAACGCCGTGGGTGGGGGCAATGGAGGGGCGAGCGTTGGTGCAGGTGATGCCAATCATGTCCTCGTTGGTGGCCATGATGGGGTAGGCACCGGCGTAGCCGTAGTGACTGGATAAGTGGAAAGATTAAAGAAAGACAAACGTGGAGTTGCGGCAAACAACGCAGCCGACGCCAAACTGCTTGGCCTTCTCGATGGCCATGTCCATGCAGCGCTTCGAGATCACCATGCCCATGCCGTGGTGGCCGTCAACAACCGCGGTAGCGCCGAAGTCGCTGACAATCTCGAAGTTGGTCTCGGCCTCCTGGATTTTCTGGTGGACAATCCGGTCGTAGTAGATGGTTTTGAACCGGCCAACACCGTGGCTGTCGACACCACGCTTGTCAGACTGGATCAGAACTGAATAAGGCGAGAGCGTTGTGGATCAAACTGTCAGCGCACGTCTTGGCATCCTCCTCGGGAACGCCAATCTTCTGGAAAGCCTCGACCATGAAGTTCTCAAGGAAGTCGAACTCAGTCCAGTATACCTCACCGTCCTTCTGATATTTGGCTTCAAGCATTGTCTTTTTTTGGGACTGTGTCAAGAAATCCGATTTGTAGACTGAGCTTGACTTTTCGTGAATCAAATCGAGACTGATTCAGACTAGACTAAGTCAGCGCTGGCAAGCTGGAGCAATGGTGAGACTGTCACTAGCCTGGTCGAAGCTGGTTTTATCGCTGCGGCAGGGCAGTAAAAACAGATCAAGAAAAAATGCCATCCAAGATGGTGCATATCACTTTATCACCGGAATTCCTAACCCCCACGCCCAGCGGATACAGGCAGCAAAATAACTATAAAGCTAAAAGTTGACGACCAAAGAACTGCAAGATATGAGCGAGCAGATGTATGTACCCGTTTTTAAACTGACCCAGTTTCGAGAAGAGTGTTAACACCATCCGTGTGGTTGCTGCCGAGACCGTGCAGAAGGCCAAGAGCGGCCACCCCGGTGCCCCCATGGGCTGTGCCCCTATCGCTGCTGCTCTTTACGGCAAGGTGATGAAGTACTCTGCCCAGGACTCCAAGTGGATCAACCGCGACCGCTTTGTGCTTAGCAACGGCCACGCCTCTGCTCTTCTGTACACCATGCTTCACCTCACCGGCCGTATCACCATGGAGGATCTCAAGACCTTCCGTCAGCTCGGTAGCATCACCCCCGGCCACCCTGAGCTCGGTGTGACCCCCGGCGTTGAGGTGACCTCCGGTCCCCTCGGCCAGGGCCTCTGCAACGCCATCGGCATGGCTATCGCTGCCAAGCAGTCCGGTGCTCGCTTCAACAAGCCCGACTTCACCGTGATTGACCCCACCATCTTCGTGCTCTGCGGTGACGGCTGCCTCATGGAGGGCGTCAGCAACGAGGCCTCGTCTCTTGCCGGCCACCTCAAGCTCGACAACATCATTGCCCTGTACGACGATAACTCGATCACCATCGACGGCCGCACGGACGTCGCCTTCACCGAGGACGTCGGCGCCCGCTACGAGGCTTTGGGCTGGAAGGTCCTCACCGTCTCCAACGGTGACGACGCCGCCGCCACCGACATCGTTAAGGCCATCGAGGAGGCACGCACCGCCACCCAGCCCGTCCTCATCAAGGTCCGCACCACCATCGGGCTCTACAGCGCCAACGCCGACACCTCCAAGGTCCACGGGTCCCCTATTGGTGACGCCGACTGCCAGAAGGTCCGTGCCGACCTCGGGCTCGCCGGTGACGCTTTCACCATCACCGATGACGTCAAGGCGTACTGGGGCGACGTATGCATCGCCAAGGAGGCCGCCCACACCGAGTGGACCGCCCTCATGGAGAAATACGCTGCCAAGTACCCCGCTGAGGCCGCCCAACTCACTGCTCGTGCCGCCGACGCCATCCCCAAGGAGCTGATCGACGCCCTGCTCGCCACCCCACTCGGCGACGCCCAGGCCACCCGTAAGGCCGGCAACATCATCCTCAACACCGTCGCGGACACCCTCCCCGGTCTCATCGGCGGGTCGGCCGACCTCCAGGCCTCCAACCTCACCAAAATCAACGTTGACGGTGAGTACTTCACCCCCGAGAACCACACCGGCCGCGCCATCGCCTTTGGCGTCCGTGAGCACGGCATGGCTGCCATTGCCAACGGTATCTCCGCCTTTGGCCTCCACACGCCCTTCGTCGCCACCTTCATGGTCTTCGCCGGCTACATGCTCGGCTCCATCCGTCTCTCAGCGCTCTCCCACCACCGCGTCGCCTACATCCTCACCCACGACTCTATCGGCGTCGGTGAAGATGGCCCCACCCACCAGCCCGTCGAGACCCTCTCCCAGCTCCGCGCCATGCCCAACCTCTCCGTGTGGCGCCCCGCTGACCAGCGTGAGGTCGCCGCCGCCTACGCCTGCATGTTTAACGCCCATGGCCCTCTCGCCCTTGCCCTCTCCCGCCAAGGATGCCCCCCCGTCTGCCCTGACGTCAACCTCGCCATGAAGGGTGGCTACACCCTCATCGACGAGGCCTCCCCCGCCGTCATCCTCGTCGCCAGCGGCACGGAGGTATCTCTGGCCATGGATGTCGCCAAGGCCCTCCCCCACCCCGTCAAGGTCGTCTCCATGCCTTCGATCGACGTCTTTAACGCCCAGCCCATCGCTTTCCAGGAGTCCGTGCTTCCCCGCCGCGACCCCACCGTCCCCATCGTCTCCATCGAGGCCGCTGCTGGTCAGGGTATGGTTGGTGTCGTGTCTCACGCCCACATTGGCGTTGAGGAGTTCGGTCGGTCCGCCCCGGGCCCCAAGGTGTACGAGGCCCTCGGCCTGACCGTGGAGAAGGTCTCCGAGAAGGTCAGCGCCTTCGTTGGCCGTAAGGTCGGCCCCGTGCTGTTCTAAGTCAAAGTCGGTAAAAACTTAAGCTAAGTCATTTTTTATTTTTTTGACTGTAAAGTCATGTTCTTGTATGTCCCCGGAACATTTATAAGAATGCCTCGGAATCATCATAACTGGCCGGTGTAATGGTGCGGCACTACAGCCCTCCACCTCCCACTCAGTTTCTTACTATTTACAGAATGCCCGCCGCCCTCAAGTTGGCCTGTTGAATGATTTCACGCACGGCGTCGAACACCTTCTTCACCTGGCCCGTGTCTGTGGCGCACGTGCTGTACGGGATCACCTCCTTCAGCTCGCTCCTGTTCAGCGCGATGAACTGGCGTTTGATGTATGCGAGCGCGGCCTTGTACTCCTGAGGCCCTTTATAACCGGGGAAAGCGGTCGTGATTGACGATTTCCGGATTTTTTGCTGGAAAAGGTCGTCTTTGTTGAAGAAAAGAATGATGCTGGTGTCTCTAAACCAGCGCGAGTTGCACACCTCGTCGAACAGCAGCATGGCCTCCTTCATTCGATTCTGACTCTCATCCTCTTGCAGCTGTTGATCGTACTCGCTCACCGCGACCACGAATATCACCGCGGTGACGTCGTCAAACACGTGCACCCACTTCCTCCGCTCGTTTCTCTGGCCGCCGACGTCAATCATCTTGAAATGGAGCCCGCCCTGGTCAAAGTCCATCTCGATGATACCTGATGTCTTCACGCGGGATCTGAGTATGTCCTGCTCGGTCGGCAGGTAGCCGGGTACGGCGATCCGGGCCAGGTTGGCGAAGTAGTAGTCCGTGGAATCCGGAAGTTGGAGCTCAGAGCGGCGCGCGTATGCGGATTGGACTATGGGGTCGGCCCAGAGCAGACCGAGAACCTCAGCGAGTTCCGGGGTGAGTGGGTCGGCCTCGTCGATCGCGTTGACGTATTCGGCGCGGGCCTTATTATCGGGGTCGGTGAACGTGTATCTGTAGCGGGTGCACGCCTGGAGAAGCACCTTCATGCCGTGGATGAGGTTAGCGTGGATGACGGCCCGGAAACGCATCGATTCCTCGCGCGTGTACCCGCGCTGGTGAATAATCTTCATTTGTTTGAAGATTGTCGAGTTGTGAGAGACCATGCCGCTGCCGAG
>PPCM01000940.1_pt1 | contig 16360 bp, 14 predicted proteins | sample 1555541 | NCBI WGS metagenome assembly PPCM01 (sample SAMN05284479, study PRJNA326546) | Marine sediment metagenome, whole genome shotgun sequencing project. | isolation source: marine sediment | place: Germany: Wadden Sea | collected 2012-09-05 | reverse complement strand
CGAACTCCTCAAGGCGGGCGCAAGCGGCCGGAGTCTCGAGGATATCGATGTGATCCTCAAGCATACCCGGCAGGCCCAGTCCGTGCTCAAGGATCTGCTCAACTTTGCCCGCCCCAAGGTGGCGTCCGCCACCACCACGGACTTTGCCCGGATCATCGGGGCGGTGTCGGATGTGTTCCGCATCCAGGCCGACAAACAGGGCGCCGTCGTCACCCTCGAGCTGGATGAATCAACCCCCGGACTCAACGTGGACCCCCAGGCCCTGGAGCATATCATCGCCAACCTGCTGCTCAACGCCCTGGATGCCGTGCCCGAATCCGAGGGAAGGATCCGGATCAGCCTCTCCCATGAAGACTCGGCGGAGGAGGAGAGGGGAGAGGCCGTGCTCAGGGTCATGGACAACGGCCCCGGCATTGCCGACGAAGACCTCCAGTATGTGTTCGATCCCTTTTACACCACAAAGGAGGTCAATAAGGGTTCCGGCCTGGGACTGGCCGTGGTGTTCGGGTTCATGAGCGATCTCGGCGGTTCCATCGAGGTTCACAACAGCGGGCCCGAAGGACTCGGCGGCGCGCTTTTCACCCTGAAGTTTCCCTGCCCGAAAAGGAAGCCTGATGCTTGATTCACCGAACCGGAACATACTGATCGTCGACGACCAGGAGGACTTTGCCAGGGGGATCAAACGCCTCGTGGAGCGCGCCTTTGCCGATGCCGAGGTGTATGCGGTATTTGGCGGGGACCAGGCCCTTGCCGTGCTGGAGGAGAAGAAGATCGACCTGATGATCAGCGACCTGCAGATGCCGGGCATGGACGGCCTATCGCTTCTGAAAGCCGCCCTGGAAGGAAACCCCGGCCTTTCGGTGGTCATGCTCACCGCCCACGGCACGGTGGAAACGGCGGTGGAGGCCCTGAAAGCCGGCGCATATGATTTTGTGACCAAGCCCATCGAGCCGGAAAACCTCTTCCGGGTGGTGAACAAGGGGCTCGAGCGAAGCAGGCTCCTGGGGGAGAACCTCTGGCTGCGAGAGCAGCTCGAACAGCGCAAGGACCGCATTCTGGGAGAGAGCCCGGTGATGCAACGGCTCAAGCAGACCGTCGGGGCCGTTGCAGGAACGGATTACAACGTGCTCATCATGGGGGAATCGGGTACCGGCAAGGAGCTGGTGGCCGGAATGGTGCGCGAACTGAGCGCCCGGGCCGAGAAACCCTATGTTACCGTGAACTGTACCGCCATTCCCGACAACCTCCTGGAGAGTGAGCTCTTCGGCCATGTGAAGGGGGCCTTCAGCGGCGCGGACAAGGACCGGGAAGGGCTGTTCAACCGCGCCGACGGCGGCACCATCCTCCTGGATGAGATCGGGGATATTCCCATGGCGACCCAGGCCAAGCTCCTGCGGGTGCTCCAGGAAGGGGAGGTCCGCCCGGTGGGATCGGACAGGTCAAGGAACATCGACGTGCGGGTCCTGGCCTCCACCAACCAGGACCTGGCCCGGCGCATCTCGGAGAAAAGCTTTCGCGAGGATCTCTATCACCGCCTCAACGTGCTGCCCCTGAACCTGCCCCCCCTCAAGGACAGGCCCGGGGACATCGCGCTGCTTGCCCGTTATTTCATCCGCAAAGCCTGCATGGAACTGGGTTTGCCGGAAAAGGAGCTGGACCCCTCGGTGGTGGGGTATCTTTCGGCACAGCAATGGCCGGGGAACGTGCGAGAGCTGCAAAACAACATGCGCAAGCTGGCGGTCTTCAGCAGCGGTGAAATCGTGAGCATGCAGGCCGTGGATATATCCGAGGGACGCACCGGTCCGGTTCCGGCGGATGACTCCGGAGAATTCCTGCCCTTCAAGGAGGCCAAGCAGCAGGTGGTGGACAGCTTCAGCAGGAGCTATATTTGCGATACACTGGCCCGCACAAAGGGCAATATCTCCCAGGCCGCGCGAATCTCCGGATTGTCGAGGGTGGCGGTCCAGAAAATGCTCTCCCGCTTCAACCTGAGCGCCGAGAAATACAGGGATCGGTAGAGCAAAGCCGTGTGGGCATGTAAAATGTTACTGGCTATTTACCGGTATCTCAAAAATGTAATCCCCAGCCAACGTCGGCCCCGGTTTCCATGGAAAATGCAGCCTTGAGCTTCACCTCCCGATATTCGTCGTCACCAATCAGGGAAGGAACCCAGATCATGCTCCCACCCATGTTGACAATTACAACAAAATGGATTTCCGGTTTACTGTTGTCGTTGTTTCCGTCCATCTTAAAATTCCTCCGATCATACTGTGCTGTTATATGATTTTCAGCCGGGAAGTTACTTTCTATTCGGTTCCAATCGTCATCGTTTTTCCGGGCCGTCGACATTGAGCGCAAAAACCCCAAATTGAAATCCCTTCATTATATCTTGATTTTACGTCATAAGTTGATTATCGATTACTCTTGCCGGTGTATAACATTATGAATGATTTACCTGTTTACGGCATGTGAGGAATATACATGCGCATTTTCGGGCAGCGGAAAGATCGAATGATTCATAATGTGGAAACTCAAAATAATGTACTAAATGATTGCTGAACACGTCCGGGGCGGGATGCGCCCGATGAAAACGGCCGTTGGCTGTAAGGAGGCAGGTAATGCAGTGGAACAGGAAGGTCGTCCCGTCATGCTGGATCATTATTTTCGTTGTCTTGACGGGTATCGGCGTCACATTCGCCGATTCTGAACAGAATAAAAAAAAGGGTCTCGAAAATGGGGATCAGGTGGATATCCTCGCACAATACGGCTACAGGGCCTATGGCGGCAGCGCCGCCGGGTATATCGACGATGCGTCCTGTTCGGCGGGGGGATGTCATGCGGAACTGGTCAGGGATTTTGCGGGAACCGACAAAGCCAGGTCCTTTCTAAAACCCAAAAAGGAAAATTTCGTTGCGGAGTTCAACCGGACTTTCTACCATGACCTTTCCATGCGTTATTATAAAATCGTCCAAAACGGGGACGATCTGATATTTCACCGGTGGCAGGTCGATGAGGATGGAAAACGGATCAATGCCTTCAAGGTCAAGGTCGACTGGCTCCACGGCTCGGGAACCCTGGCAAGGGCGTATCTCCTGCAGGTCCCGGACGGAAGCCTGTTCCAGTTGCCCCTTATCTGGAACGGCACCACGAAAGAGTGGAATATGGGCCCCGGCTACGACCTGAAACATCACATCGGAATTAAGCGGCAGGTCCGGCGCGAGTGTCAATTCTGCCACAACGGTTATTCCGAGCTTCCGGAAAACGGCGATGATTTTGACGCCCCGGATCTTTTTCCCAAAAACATAACCCGGGGGATCGGTTGTCAGCGGTGTCACGGTCCCGGCGCGGAGCACACAAGGCTTGGCCTCCTGGCCCTGGACCCCGCAAACAAGGTGGAGCCGGCTGCTCTGCTCGACTCCATTCTCAACCAGGAGAAGCTCTCCCCTGAACTGAACGACGAAGTCTGTAACCAGTGTCATGAACGAACGGCAAAGATGGTGCCGAAACTGGTGCGGTTCGGCCGGGGAACATTCTCCTACAGGCCGGGCGACCCCCTCGGCGATTATATGGTCAACGTCCATGTGACCCGCGCCGGCACCAAGATGGCCGGGAGGATCGGCGCCATTTCCCAGCCCCCCAGGACCCGGGAAAGCCGCTGCTACATCGAAAGCGGCGGGAAGCTGACCTGCATTGTTTGCCATGATTCCCACAGGCGCATTCCCGAGGCGGAGCGGGCGGAGTTTTACAGGAATGCCTGTTATAAGTGCCACTCGGAAGATCAGTGCACCGTAAAAAGGGACGAATCGTCTTCAACGGATTACCTGGACTGTATCGCCTGCCATATGCCCAGGCTTCCTTCCACCGTGAAGGACTTTCCCATCACCGATCACAGGATCGTTAAAAATCCCGAAACCGGAATCAGTCCGACTCCGTTGAGGGGAAAAGAGACGATCATCACCGAAGCCTGGGTATCCGAGGATATGGGTGAACAGGGAGAGCTGTACCGTCTTTCCGCCCTGGTGGACGCCAGCGGCGGCATGGAGATCGTTAAGCGGCTGGAAAAGGAGATCCGGCGTATCCAGCCGGAGTTCACGGAACCCTACTTCATCCTGGCAAAGGGATACAGTCGATTCAAACAATGGGACAAGGTAAACCGGGTTGTGGACAGGATCCTCAAAATTGAACCCGGAAATAAAAATGCCCTTGAACTGAAAGCCGTGGCTCTTTTCTCCATGGGCGGAAAAGGAGAAGCCCTCAAAATACTGCAACAGCGACTTGAAGAGGAGAAAAACCGATCCGATCTGCACTTCAACCTCGGTCTTTTCCTGCTTTCAATGGAGCGTACCCCCGAGGCAAAGGCGGCCCTGGAGCGTGCCCTGGAGCTGAACCCCTATATAATCCGGGCCTGGTACTATTCGGGCATGGTAAATGAGATGCAGGGCCAAAGCGACAAGGCGCTGGAGAACTACCGCCGCGCCCTGGAGATCGAACCCGGCTTCGGGCGGGGATACCTTGCCCTCGGCAGGCTCCTGCTCCGGGAGGGGCAAGGGGAAGAGGCCCGTCGTTACCTGCGCCATGGGAAAAAATATGCAAGAAACCCCGTTCCCGTTGCCGAGGCCTGTGAGGCGCTGGACGTTTCAACACCCAAGGAAGGGCCGGCCCATGGCGGCCCGTCCGGCGATAATATCCGGACACAGTAATGGAATTTCATTTCTTACAGTGGTATCCTGGGATGCATGTGTCCAATCAATCAACAGGGGGGATCATGAATAAAAAAATGAGTCGCAGGGAATTCTTGAAACTCCAGGCCGGTACCGGCCTCTTCCTGGCCGGCGGATTGACGGTGCCCGCCATGGGCCTTGCATCGGCAGCGCCCGACATCGGTGTTGTCAAGGGCGGGCCGGAGGCGGCCACCCGGGCGGCCGTGGAGCTGGTCGGCGGCATGGGGGCCGTGGTGAAAAGGGGAGATCGTGTGTTGATCAAGCCCAATATGAGCTTTGCCAGGACACCGGACCAGGCCTCGACCACCCATCCGGACGTGGTGAGGGCCGTGGCGGCAATGTGCCGGGAGGCGGGGGCGTCAAGGATCATGATCCTGGACCATACCCTGGCCTCGGGAAAGACCTGCATCAAGATCACGGGCATCGGGCCTGCCTGCGACACCCTCGCCGGCGGAATGGTCCACACCATCAACAACCCCTCTTTTTTCAAGGAGACAAAGATCCGGCAGGCCAAAAGCCTGAGTCGCACCGATGTGGCCAGGGAGTGCCTCAAGGCGGATGTGCTGATTGCCGTGCCCGTGGCCAAATCCCACTCCTCCACGGGGGTGAGCCTGTCCATGAAGGGGATGATGGGCCTGATCCACGACCGGGGCATCATGCATCGCATGGACCTGAACGAATCCATCGTGGATCTGGCAACCCTGCTGAAGGCGGACCTTGCCGTGATCGACGCCACGCGCGTATTGAGTACCGGCGGACCCGGCGGCCCGGGCAAGGTGCTGAAGCGCGACACGGTGATCGCCTCCAGGGACATGGTGGCGGCGGACGCCTATGCCGTATCGGCCTTTGAATGGTACGGCCGGAAATACCGGCCGAACCAGGTGAAGCATATCCGACTGGCCCACGAGCGGGGCCTGGGACGGGCCGACATCAAGAACCTGAACGTGAAAACCCTGACCCTGTGATGCGTCCCATGATCCGTTTCCGGCGAACTGTCCAGGGGCTCAGCCTGTGTATTTTCCTTATCCTTTTGGCATCGGCATCCTTTTCGGGGGTGTCCGCCGCCTTTCCGGATATTTTCCTTCGGATGGACCCCTCGCTGATGTTGGCCGCCGCAATCGCGGGCAGGGTCCTCTTGTCCGGACTTATAACGACCGGTATCGTGCTTGCGTCCGGGCCGCTCCTGGGCCGGGTGTTCTGCGGCTATATCTGTCCCATGGGCACCACCCTGGACGGGACGGACGCCCTGTTCGGCCCCGGAAAGAAAAAGTTCTTCTTCTCCGAAAGACTTTTCAGGGTAAAATACCTGGTGTTGATATTCATGCTGCTTTCCGCACTGACGGGGGTGTCCTATATATTTTGGGCGTCCCCCCTGTCCCTGGTCACCCGGGCGTGGGGGCTGGTGATCTACCCGGCCGTGACCTTTATTTCACGGCAACTCCTTGACCTGATCCGTCCGCTGACGGACCTGCCGGGCCTCGATGCCATCGCCTTTTACCAGATTCGCACCATCCGTTTTGACACCCAGTTCTTCATCTTTTTCATTTTCGCCGGTCTGGCCGGCCTGGTGGCCTTTTCCCCCAGGTTCTGGTGTCGGTATCTCTGCCCGTCGGGCGCTCTTTTGGCATTCCTGTCCAACTCCCCGCTGATCCGGCGGCGGGTGTCGGACCGCTGCACCCAATGCGGCAAATGTACCCGCGAATGCCCCATGTCCGCCATTGAAAAGCAGGACCCTGCCGTGACCTTCTATTCCGAGTGTATCGTCTGCAGGACCTGCGAGGCCGTTTGCCCGGAAGGGGCCGTGACTTTCGGGCGGGCCAGTGAGAAGGCGCCCGCCCGGTTTTCCCCCGTCAGAAGACAGCTGGTGTCCACGGGCATTATCGGCGCCGGCACGGCCGTCATGGGGCTCACCGGACTCTCCTCCCTTTACGGCAAACCAGGGGATGGCCAGGTGGGCACCCCCGGCCTCATCCGCCCTCCGGGCGCCCTGCCGGAAGCGGACTTTCTCGCAAGGTGCGTGCGCTGCGGGGAATGCATGACCGCATGCCCCACCAACACCCTTCAGCCCATCTGGTTCAAGGCCGGGTTCCCGGCACTCTTCTCCCCGGCGCTCACCCCCAGGCGGGGCTTCTGCGATCCCCATTGCCACGAATGCGCCCGGGTCTGCCCCACGGGGGCCATGCGCCGGCTGACGGCCGGAGAGCGCATCTGGGCCAAAACCGGCACCGCCCGGATTATCCGGCAAAAATGCCTTGCCTGGGAATTTCAGAAATCCTGCATGGTCTGCGACGAGGTCTGCCCCTATGACGCCATCACGTTCGTGAAGGAAGAGGGCACCCGGATTCCGGTGCCCCACATACTGGAGCACAAGTGCGCGGGTTGCGGCTATTGCGAGCATTTCTGCCCGGTTCGCAACCAGGCCGCCGTGGTTGTTACGCCAATGGATGCATTGCGGCTTGCCCGGGGCGGCTATGAAACAGAGGCCGGGGCCAAGGGGTTTGAGCTGCGGCTCGCACCGCCCGGATTAGAGAGCTCCGGTGATCAGCCCTATCCGGAAGTTCACGAGGACTCCGCCGCCCCGGGGTTTGATTCGTTTCCGGCACCCGGGTTTGATACCGACGGTTCTTAAACCGGCACTCTTCCTGTCGCCGGCCCCAGGTTTCAAGCAGAAACTCACAAGGGTTGCCGGGGGAATGGCGAAAAAGACTCCCCAGAATCCCCCGAAGAAGAGAATGACGAAAAGGACTCCCCAGATTCCCTCGAAGAAGAGAATGACGATGCCCGCAGGGTGGATGTTCACCACCTCGGACAGGAGTTTCGGTGCCGGCGGGAAACCGTCCGGTAGTTGGACGATGCCGTTGGCGGAAACTCTGTACAGCAGCTTGGGTTCTCACCCGTACTGGAAATAGGTGAGCATGAAAGTGGGGATAAAAACGAACGCCACGCCGATATAGAGGAGGACGGCAACCCTTCTTATGAGAATTAGTTACCACCTTTTCCGAAACGAATTGGGGGATTCACCGGTCATTCGCCGAAAAAAACGACAGAAATAAGCCGTATTCATATATCCCAGGTCCAGGGAAACGGCTTTAACCGTTTTGCTGGTAAAGGCAAGGTCCCTGCGGGCTTCCAGAATTACTCGGTCATGGATCAACTGGGTAACTCCGCAAGATTTGCGGTGGGAAGACCGGAAAAATATTGAAGTTTCGAACACAAAACGGACAAGTACCGGACAAGTACCAGGGATGAGGCGGACAAGTACCGGACAAGTACCGGACAAGTGCCGGGCAAAAATCCGACAAGATTCAGGCCGGAAGCGAGCAAGAACCGGGTAAAAACCGTAAAACCGCCGGAATGGAATTGGAAAAATCTAACCTCCTTGAATTTTGCATGGAGTTGTAATCCCTGAAAGTCACGCGTTCAGAATGAATAGATCATGTGCAATTTGTTTTAATCATGAATGATTGTCAAGGAAAACAGTTCAGGGCGCAATGGAGATAAAGCATGCTTAAACGGATTAAAATGAGCAATATCGGCCCGGCACCCGCCATGGATTTGGATCTTAGTCCACGTCTTAATATCTTGACCGGCGATAACGGTTTGGGAAAAAGCTTCATTCTCGATATTGCCTGGTGGGCATTGACGCGAAAATGGCCTGCTGAAATCAACCCTTTATTGTCGGGTGGAAAAAAGGCGTTGCCCTTGTCTCCGGGAAAAGCTTCAATTGACTTCACCATAACGGGAAACGGCAAGGAAGAGACCTATGAAAGTCTCTATATGAGAAGAGAACAGGCCTGGACCGGGAAATCGGGCAGACCCGCCAACCCGGGTTTGGTCCTTTATGCCATGTCCGACGGTAGTTTTGCGGTGTGGGATCCAGCGCGTAATTTCTGGAGAACGCAAAATGGAGTCGATGTTCAGGAGCGGCGGCCCGCATATGTCTTCAACCCCACGGAGGTTTGGGACGGACTTATGGATCCGGGAGGGGGTTGGATCTCCAACGGGCTGATTCGTGACTGGGCCGGCTGGCAGAAGGAGAACGGCACTTCTTTCGAAAGTCTTAAGGAAGTGCTTGCCGTTTTATCTCCCTCTGCAAGGGAGTCTATCGATGTTGGCGGTCTGACCCGTATCAGCCTTGATGATGTACGGGATATGCCGACCATTCGAATGCCCTATCAGCAGGATGTACCCGTTGTACATGCCTCGTCGAGTATTCGGCGGATTATCGCGCTTGCCTATTTCCTAGTTTGGGCTTGGGATGAACATGGGAAGGCGGCAAGGCAACTTGACGAGCCCGTTACCGACCAGGTTGTTTTTCTGGTAGACGAAATCGAGGCCCATTTGCATCCAAGCCGGCAGCGGCGTATCGTTCCGTCGCTTCTAAAAGTCATGGGCAAGCTGGCTGAAAATGCGAAAGTGCAAATCGTGACGGCCACCCATTCACCGTTGGTGATGGCTTCGGTTGAGCTTCTTTTTGATAATGACTTTGATGCTTGGTTTGATCTGGCTTTTGATGATAATGAAAAAGGAAATCCAATTGTCAAATTGACCAAACGTCCGTTTGTTCGGCAGGGCGATGTTTCGAACTGGCTTATGAGCCGGGCTTTCGATTTGAGAAGTGCTCGTTCCCTTGAAGCTGAATCTGTTTTGGAGGAAGCCTCTATTGCAATCAGCTGTGTTAATTTCGATTCCGACAAAGCAAAACAACTGGATTCCCGCCTTCGAGAGGTGCTGGGGGATACCGATCCATTCTGGGTGCGCTGGCGGTTTATGGCGGAAAAGAAAGGCTGGCTTTCATGATTCGGGTAATGCTCCAGGCGGAACCGGCACAATTCGATAGGGAGGTGCGCAAAAAAGGTCTTGCCTATTTAATGAAAAAGGAAATTCGCCTGGATCGTCCACTGCCGGCGAAATCGGAACTTTACTCTTTTATCTGGCATGAAGCTCAACGCATCGGGTTGTTGTGGTCGAGACGGCCGATGTCATGTTTCAAAAATATTGTTTGGCATTGGTTACTGTGAAGTAAACGAATATGATTCGGTTGCTCTACTCTGGATCATATTTGTGGGGAGCACCTCCCGGGGGAAGTGGAGATTGAAGTTGATTGCCTCTATATTGCTTCAACGGGCCTCGTTACGCCGCCAAAATGGTTTGCTGAAAAAAGCAAAAAGATGAGAACCATGAGTGTTACTTGATGATGGTCAATCCCATAATAAATGGGGCCGGAGTAGGGACAGTATGAAATTTTGTTGTCAATGACAAGGAAAGGGTTACAGCAATATTTGCTGTAACCCCTTTTTTTATTTGGTACCTGGGACGAGACTTGAACTCGTACAGACACTAGGTCCGAGGGATTTTAAGTTTCTCGATCCCATTTTCACCAACCCTCACAAATCATCATAAAGCCTTTGACTTTAAAGGGATATGTGATTATCGTCTTTCACAGTACATCACCCAAAAACACCCCCCGTAACCCAAAAAGTGGGGACAGGGTGGGGACAGATTTTCCGAGGGATTTTTAAAAATGGGATACAAATGGCACCCGACAGATTTCAAGGGCGTTCGTTACCGGGAACACCCGAAAAAGAAACACGGTATCATGAAGGACCGATATTTCGTTATTCGATATCAGCAAAACGGAAAACGAAAAGAGGAAAAACTGGGCTGGTCCAGCGAAGGATGGACCCCGGAAAAAGCGGCCCTGCAACTTGCCGAACTGAAACAGGCCGCAACGGTCGGAAAGGGACCCACGCGCCTTCAGGAAAGGCGGGAGATCGCCGAAAAGACAAAGGCCGAGGAGCTGGAGGAGAAGATCCGGTTTGAAAAGGAGAACGTGACTTTCGAACGGTTTTTCGAGGATACGTATTTTCCCGTTGCCAAGACCAGGAAGAAACCCGGAACCTACGGCAAGGAACGGCAGCATTTTAAATTATGGCTTAACCCGCTGGTGGGGGGGATGCCCATTCGATCCATAACGGAGATACATCTTCAGAAGATAGTTAAGGGCATGACCATAAAGGAGCTCTCAATCCGATATATGGAGTATGTGCTGTCGACTTTCAGGGTTGTGTGGAAAACAGCGCGCGACAGGGGGCTTGTTGTTGGTGCTTACCCCGGGGAAAAGATCAAACTTCCCAAGGTTGACAACGGCCGGGTGCGATACTTGACCCATGAAGAGGCAGACAGCCTTTTAAATCGACTTGCCGAACGAAATAACGATATGCATGATATGACATTGTTCTCCCTGCATACCGGCGCCAGGGCGAAAGAGGTTTTCGAATTGACCTGGGGATGCGTGGATATAGTTCAAGAGTCCGTTCTTCTAAAGGATACAAAGAACGGAAAGAATCGATATGCCTTTATGACTCCCGAGGTCAAGGCGATGTTTTCGAGGCGGAAACGGGGTGTGGGGAACGAAAGGGTTTTTAAGAACGGGAACGGCGGTAATGTAAAAGAGACGCCGCAGACTTTCCGAACGGTTGTAAAAGAGCTCGGTTTGAACGATAATGTGGATGATGCACGCTTGCTGGTGGTATTTCATACCTGCCGGCACACGTTCGGAAGCTGGCATGCCCAAATGGGAACACCGCCAACCGTTCTGAAAGAGTTGATGGGGCATTCTACCTTAAAGGTAACGGAAAGGTATACACACGTTTCCGCACACCATCTGCGACAGGCAATGCACGGGTTCGGTGAGGCCATGGGCGGGAACAGGGCCGGGAACGTAAGCGTATTTCAGAAGCGTTAACGGTGTACATTGGATTATCGGAGGGGAATATGGATAAGGAAAAGTACGATTTGAAAGATTTTCCATTTTTCAAATCATACCATGGCGAAGGAAAGGCGATAATCGATATTTCGGCCTTTGAAAAATGGTATCGGGAAAACAAAGAAGTTGAATTGATGAGTGAAGCCGACGAGGCGGATCGAGAACAAGCTTATAAAGAGCTGGATGAAGGTAAGGCTCTCGGTTTGGAAGAGGCAATGGAAGAATGGTAAACGAGCCTGTTCGCAAACTGCATATCAGTAAGCAGGCCAACAAGTTCATTAAATCCCTTCCGGAAAAACAGAGATCGTTGATAAAAGACGCCGTTAAAAAGCTTATCGCAAACGAAACGGCCGGATTGAACATCAAAAAACTTCACCCTCACCCTAAAGAGTTCCGGCTTAGAGTCGGAAACGTTCGAATTCTGTTCAAGGCCGACAGGCAAGAGCTGTTCCTCTTCAAAGCGGGATACCGGCAGGGCGTTTACAAGTAGTTGTATGGTCGCTTGGGGATAGGTCCCGGGTCGCTCCCAGGTCCGACAAGGTGATTATCCTGAATCACTTTCCCCATCAATTACATCAGGGGATCTATCCAGGAGTAGGTCATAATGAAACCGAACTATGAACATTATAAGCGCTTTGAATATTGGACAATTGATGAGTGTGTGATGTTGATAAACGACCAAGATCCCAAAGGTGTAAGCAGGCCTTTGAAATCTACAAAAATGTACGACATAGTAAAGCAAAATATTGAGGCCGGGAGCCTCATGAAAAGACCTGTAAACGGTGAGTATGTGTTAAGCCCATTGGATTTTGTTGTGTGGGCTAAAGAGGCGGGGTACTCGGTTCCAACCGGTTTTGAGGTTCAGCGCTATGGATATTTGAGCGAAAGGTCCTGGGAATGGAGCCGAAACGTTCAGATTAAAGGCGCGGAGCCAAAGCAAGGAGGTAAGGACGATGTTGCCCGTTTTGGGCCCGGACTGGTTAATGTCGGACACTTGCTTGACGATATATGGCTTGGAGCATCTGCCGATGATATCCTTGTTATGGCGAAAGATAGAATCGGTGGTGATATCACCCATGGGTACCAGAGTACATCTGATTTGTTGACGTTATTGAAAAACAGTTATGACACAGGCGCTAAAGTCTATACGTATGGAGACGAATGGGAAGATATGTTGAGTAAACCTGATAATGAACGTATAGACTGGGTGCGTTGCCTATATTTAAAACCAACCGATATATTAAATGCCGAAAAACTCTATCCGAACCTTAGAGTTCCGAAACGCTTACCAGACCTACATAAGATGACTGAAGAGGTTTCGGAAATAATTCCACCATACCTTGATAACAAACACGAGCACTTTGCACCAGAAATAAAAATCGCCGTGGATGCTTGGATGGATCTTTATGGTGGCAATGAAACCAATAGCGGAGCTCATTCAAAACTTTTTCTGCGATGGATCAATAAGAGTCCCGAGAAGATAAGTGACAATGCCAAAAAGCGCATTCAAAGGGTGACGAATCCTAAAAACAATAAAAAGGGTGGTGCTCCACCCACGCCCACAAAAAAGATAGGCGACAAAAGACGTTAATAATACTTTGTTAAAACCCACCCACCCATAAAACACATTAAATCAAGGTGTTAACCTGCTATGTTTCGTTGTTGTAGATAACCATCCCACTGTTTTGTCCTTTTGCAGATAACCCTCCCACTGTTTCATGTAACGATATCCTCTTTTATTCTTTTCTTTCGCAAAAACACCACAAAAACACCTTTTTTTCATTTTTTGATTAAAAAAACTCTACCCTCTGTTTTCTTCTTGATTTCAATAGTTTTATGTAACCATACCCCCGGTTTGTTGATTGGGAAGAGTAGAGAAATGGAAAGTGTTCCCACTGTTTGGTTTGTAAATAAGAATCATATTATTAACAGGTTATCACAGATTGACACCGTCAAGATAAAAACATGCTGGAAAAGGAGGTACCCATGAACACCGAGAAAAGAGAACCTGATTTTTCTCATATTCTGAAAAACAATCCGAGCGGTTGGATTCTTAGGACAGACTTGACTGAGAAGACCGGGGGGCTGATTCATTCCAGAACAGCAGCGAACCTCGATAGCAAAGGGGAGGGGATTAAAGGGCGTATCGTTATTGGGAAAAAGAAAATCGCTTACCCTGTAGAGGAGGTGGTCAAGTTCCTTCAGGCACGCGCACGATATTTTTCTGATGGTGATTCTGATTGAGAAGCATTTTGTAAAAGGCGGTGAATATGCCAAAAAAGAAAATCCCCCGGTTTACCCGGGCGGAAATAGAACTGATTAAGGAGAGAACTTCCCTTTCGGAGTTATACCGGCAGATCACAGGAAATCCCTTGCAGACTGCCGGCGCGAACCGGCACAAGGGACTGTGCCCCTTTCACGACGATACGGACCCCTCTTTCACCATCTTCAACGACATCCGTTTTCACTGTTTCGGATGCGGCAAAAGCGGCGACGCGTTCACCCTGCTTTCCCTTGTGGGTATCACCGATTTTCGGGAAGCCGCGGCGTTTCTGGGCGGGGAAACGGTGGATATGTCCCGGGCGGAAGTCCAGGCGGAAATGACCCGGCTGCAGCGGCGCCAGCAGTTGCGGGCGGAATTCGAGGCGTGGGTGAATCACGTTTCGGATATCCTGGGGTTCATGATCCGGACGGAACACAGGGCTGCGGATGCAATCCGGGACGAGGAAGCCCTGAACAGGTACGGGGGAATCTATGATCATTTGGCGGTTTGGGAATACTGGTTTCATGACATTCTGATCAATGGAACCAACACGGAAAAGCTCGAATTGAAAATGTATTTCGAAAAACAGGGGTACGGGGTTTTTGACCCGCCGGAAGAGGAAGACGATGAATGACAACGGACCTGACTTTGACGAGCTTCTTGAATTGCACGAGCAGCAAAAGGAAAAACAGAAGGAAAAACCCAAAAAGGAGGACGAAAAGTGGGAGAACGCCCGGAAGCTGTTCCCCCGGGTAAAATATCCGTGGGGTGTGTTTCCACCGAAACTAAGACAGTGCCTGGAACAGCTCGCACGGAGTTGCGCCACCAGTGCAACACCCCTTGCGGGCGTTGCACTGACGATCATTGCGAGCCTCCTGGGGCGAACCGTGAATGTAGTTGCTAAACGAGGATGGAAAGTCCCGCTCATTCTCTGGTTTATCGATATACAACCCCCCGGGTCGGGGAAAACCCCACCCACCAATAAACTAATGGGGGTTCTTCATCGGTATCAGAAACAGGCGGAGGAGGAGTGTAAAAAGGATCGGGAGGATTGGCGCCGTAAACCCAAGAATTCCAGGGGGCCGGAGCCACGAGCACGGGGATACTTTATTACTGATCTTACCGTGGAAGGGATGCGGAACGACATATCCGGACACGGCGGGACCGTTTGCCACCTGGACGAGATGAGCGCGTTTGTAAACGGAATGAACCAATATAAAAAAAGTGGTACCGACGGCGCGACGTGGCGGACATTGTGGAGTGGTACCCCTCTTCGCGTTGTGCGGGCGACAGAAACGTATTATATCGAAGGCTCCCGAATTTGTCTTAGGGATGACGATAAATTAAATTACACAACTTTTGCTTTTTGATCAATAATATTGATCCTAGATTTTTGATATTGTTAGGTATATGATCAGCATAGAAACTATAAATCAAAGGATTTTTACTATGCCAGATCATGAGGATATCGAAAGTTTTCAACCTATTAAGGAACTTACTCCTGAGCTTTGTAAGTTTTTGAACGAATACAGATCCAAACTCAAAGGGGCCGAACAACGAAGATTCATGGCTTCAGTCGTAAAATTACTGGGATATGGCGGTCAACTCAAAGCAGAACGTGAACTCGGATGGAACCGCAAAACAATAATCAAAGGAACCAGGGAATTGGAATCTGGAATAACCTGTACTGACAATTATTCATTACGAGGGCGTAAACCTGCAGAAGCTCACCTCCCCAAACTCATGGATGATATCAGTCAGATTGTGAGTCCCCTATGTCAGACCGATCCAACTTTCCGTAGTACGAACCTATACTCCCCTATAACCGCTACCGAAGTTCGGAGACGGTTGATTACAGAAATGTACTACACCGATGACGAGCTACCAACGGACAGAACGATATCAATAAAAATGAACAAGTTAGGTTTCAAACTTAAAAAGGTCCAGAAAATATTACCAAAAAAAAGATAGCTGAAACCGATGCCATATTTGAACATGTTCATAGCACCAATCGATTGGCGGATGAGACTGACGGCGTGATTCGATTATCGATTGATACGAAGGCCAATGTCCATGGCGGCAATTATTCCAGAGGGGGGTATAGCCGCTGCGGGATAAAATCTCTGGACCATGATTTTGCTCCGGAATTTGTGTTAAAACCTTTTGGCATTTTTCTCCCAGATTATGATGAAAACTATTTCTATTTTACCGAAAGTGCGGTCACACCTGATTTTATGGTTGATGCTGTTGAAGATTTGTGGCCCTCTTTGAAACAGAGGTTTAATCCTCATACACTTGTAATAAATGCGGACAATGGCCCTGAAAATAACAGCCGAAGAAGTCAATTTATGAAACGACTGGTTGATTTTGCAATAGCGAATTCAATCGATATACACTTAGCTTATTATCCTCCATATCACAGTAAATACAACCCTATCGAAAGAGTATGGGGTGTTTTGGAAAACCATTGGAATGGCGAACTCCTTAATAGCGTTGATAAAGTTTTAGGTCTCGCCAGATCCATGACATGGAATGGGTTAACTCCCATTGTAAAGATGATTGAGAAAACTTATGAAAAAGGGGTTACTTTGACTAAGAAAGCGATGG
>PPCM01000939.1_pt1 | contig 16363 bp, 19 predicted proteins | sample 1555541 | NCBI WGS metagenome assembly PPCM01 (sample SAMN05284479, study PRJNA326546) | Marine sediment metagenome, whole genome shotgun sequencing project. | isolation source: marine sediment | place: Germany: Wadden Sea | collected 2012-09-05 | reverse complement strand
TTTCAACAGATTCTTCTAACACATCAATACGTAATCTTTTTTCAGAATGATTAAGTAATGTTCCGCTTACTCCCATCTCAATTAATGATTCAGGAAGAACATGACCAGTATGTGATCCAGGTGTAATAGGATCAAAATGTTGAGCATAAACAGGAATTGCAACTTCTTCACAAATTTTTGCAAGGTCAATTGTTTGGGGAGCAACTATAATTTTAGCATTAGTTTCTTTTGCAACTTCATCACAGATTTTTGCAAGCTTTAATGCTTTTGCACCAGTTGCTTCAATATAAGTTTTAAAATTAATAATTATGATAGGATTAGTTTTTTTTGTAACCATAGGTATATTTTTGGGAAATTTATTTATATTTCTTTCTTTTTTAATATCTTATAAGTGTGAATTAAATGGATGAAATAACAATTTATTCGGATGGCGGATCAAGAGGAAATCCTGGTAAGGCTGCAAGTGCATATGTTGTATTTGATAAATCAGGTAATGTGATTCATGAGTTTTCAATGTTTTTAGGTCAAAATACTAACAATGTTGCAGAATATACTGCAATGATTAAAGCTTTAATGTATGCTAAAGAAAAAGGTTATAAAAGAATAATTTGTTATTCTGATAGTCAATTAATGATTAAGCAAGTTTTAGGTGAATATAAAGTTAAAGCATTACATTTGAAAGAATTTCATGCTATAATTGTAAATTTAGCAAAGGATTTTGAATCAATTACATTTAATCATGTTAAGCGAGAAGATCCTGGAATTAAGCGTGCAGATTATTTAGTGAATCAATGCTTAGATGATAATTCTTTTATCTAGTTTTTTTAATTTATTATTTATTTTATTTTTCTAGTTGTTGCATTATATTATTTATCATACACTTAATTTTATTATTCAGAATTATGGTTATTAAATTATATAAAATATATCTAAACAGGAGACTTTTTAAATTACAATATATTTTCTAATCATATGAAAAATCAATTTCTTCCATGGTGGGATAAGTATTCTTTAAAAGATATAGATAAATCCTTAATCCATAAAAAAGAAATTGCTATATTAAAAAAATTCATTGCATCTTATGCACATTCTAAAACTAAAATTGCAATTTTACATGGTCCAACCGGTATTGGTAAAACTAATTTAATTCATGCTTTAGCTAAAAGTTTGGATTTAGAAATTTTAGAAACTAATGCTTCTGAATATAGAAATAAAAATGCTATTGGTTCTATGTTTGGTGTTGCTGTTAATCAACAATCTTTATTTTCACGAGGTAAATTAATTTTAATTGATGAGATTGATGCTTTATCTGGAACTAAGGATCGAGGCGCTATTGCTGAAGTTTTAAAGATTGCATCTAAAAGTTCATTTCCTGTAATTGCTACTGCAATTGATCCATATGATTCTAAATTATCAACTTTAAGAAAAAAAAGTTTGATGGTTGAATTAAAAAATATTGAGACTGATGGTTTTGTAAGTATCTTAAAAAATATTTGCGATTCAGAAAATGTTGAATATGATGATATTGGTTTAAAATTATTAGCTAAAAAATCTGAGACTGATTTAAGAGCTGCAATTAATGATTTACAAATTTTAACATCTGATGATAAATTAGATATTGCTAAAATGGATACTTTATCTGATAGGAATAAAACTATTTCTATGCAAAAAGTATTAAAATTAATTTTCAAATCTAATAGTTATTCAGTTTTAGAAAAAGCTTATTCTGAAGCTAATGAAGATTTCGATCAAGTATTTTTATGGTTGGATGAAAATATTCCAAAAGAATATACTGATGTTGAATCATTAGAAGGCGCATATGATTATATGTCAAAAGCTGATGTTATGAAAGGTAGAATTAGAAGACGTCAATATTGGAGATTCTTAGTTTATATTAATGCATTTTTAGGTCCTGGTGTTGGTTTATCTAAAAAGCAGGTAAATAATAAATTTGTATCTTATAGACCTACTTCAAGAATTTTGAAGAAATGGATGGCAAATAGAAAATATGCTAAACGAACTGCAATTGCAGAAAAGTTAGGTGAGTTAACTCATATCTCTAAAAAAGATGCCGTTAAGGAATTCAAATATTTTAAGACTATTTTTTCTAAGAAAGGTGCTAATCGAGATAATATTATTTCTGATTTCGATTTAGATTCTGATGAAATTGCTTATTTAGACAAGTAATTTATTTTTTTATATTAAAATTTTATAAATCAATATTAAGGTTAATTCTATTTATAATTATTTTAGAAAAGGCGGTAAGCATGGTTTAAGATGGTTACTCGAAACCAATGCATGTGATCCCACAACATTCTCCACTCCGCCACCCTATAAACACCCGATCATTCAGTTACAGCTGCTTTCTTCCGAATCTGACTTATTCCTAAATGACCAAATCTTACAGGACAGAGTGTCACAGTTTGAAATGAGGCACGCAGAAGCAACAAATATCGCTCCTAAACCTTCAACTCTTCCATAGAGCCCGTTTGAAGTAACAGGAGAGGGCTAACCTCCCAGTCTAGCTTACCTAATATTTAGAAGTAATGTGTCGCTTTTAAATGTTACGCTTAGAATTTGTAAAAATTAAAATTATTTTTTAATAATGAAGAATAATTCGTTTTCTTCCTCGAAAGTTTCATATTCATATTCAAGTCTTTCAAGCATTAAATGCATCCAACCACGATTTGTAAAATTCATTCTTTTATTTGTCATAGTTTTTGTAGGAAAACTTGCAATAATAAATTTTGATGGAAGATTTTTAATTATATTTTCACTTATTTTATGAGATTTGTTTAATTCTATGATTTCTAAAACTTTGAAAATTATAGTTAAATCAACATTAGAGTTATTTGTTAGTTCATTAATTTTAGAATCTATTTCGTTTTGATCTTTTGTGTTTAAATCTAATAAATTAAATTGTTTTGTTAACAAATTAACATTGTATTTATTTTTGAATGGGATTTTAAACTTATCAATTATATCTAATTCTTCTGAGTTAATGTCGGATGCAATATATTTTAAATCTTTAATTTTTGTAATTGGGATTGAAATTGGATTAAAACCACAACCAATATCTAATATGGAATTTAGTTTAAAATTAGGATCAATTTTGTTGATGTATGAAAAGATTTTATTGTAAATATGAACATAATCTTTTAATCTCTCTCTTGATGATGAATGCATTGTTAGAATCTTTTTAATCTCTTCTTCAAATTCTAAATCGGATAATTCACTACTTAGAGCTTTATCAATAATTTCATTTCTTTTAGTAAAATTCACTTCATTGAACATTCCATGTAATTTATGTAAAACTTTTCTTACATCTTTAATGGTCTGTTTCAATTCTTTAGATTTTAAAATTTTTGAAACATCTTTGGTTGAATATAATTCACATAGTTTTGAACTTTTTTTAATTGTTTTAATAAGTTCATCTTCTACTAATTGGATTGTAATATTTTGGAATTCTTTTTTTTCACAAATTAAACTAATTAACTTATCAAAATTTTCTCTACTAATATTTTTATTATTAATTGTGACGTATTCCATTTTTATAACTCGTAAATCATTCCTTCAGGACCAGGATTCACAACAGTGCTGTCTCCTACTTTATCCTCAATATAATGATTCTCATGAATGTGACCGCAGATTACTAAGTCTGGTTGTGTTCTAATTATAAACTTTTTATAATCAATATTACCAACGTATGCATCACCAATATAATCTAATTTTGTTTTATACGGTGGACCGTGGAATAATACAATTACTTTATGTTCATCTTTGATATCTTTTTGAACCATTCGAGAAATCTTAACAAATTTCTCATCACGTTTACTGAATCCACCACCACCATATCCGAAAAAGAAATAATTATCTTTCTCATATGATGATTCATGGATGTAAATTATTTTATCTTTAGTTTGACATGAAATTTCAACTTCTTCATGATGTTCATGATTTCCAGGAATTAATAGAACTTCACATCCAATCTGATTTATTTCATCTAAAATTTCCTCAGTTTGGTGTCCAAATACAGTAAAGTCGCCAGCACATAGAACTAAATCTATTTTTTCTTCTTTTACTACAACTTTAATGTTCTCTAAAATTTCCATCCAACCGTGTAAGTCGGTAAATGCCAAAATTTTCATTAAATTAATAGAAACATAATTCTTTTTTAATATTTATGTTAATTCTTTGTATATTTGAATAATTTAAGGATATTATAGAAATTAGTTAACTCGAATATTGTTTAGTAAATAATAAATAAAAATTAAATAAAAAAATAATTAGATGTGGTAATAATCATCTAATACAATTTGGTCAGTTTCAGTTAAGTTTTTGATAATATATAATCGACCTTCACCATATTCTGCAATTTTCTGAGCAATACTTCTTCCATCAGCTAAATTAATTCCAATAACTGAAATTGTGATGTTATGTGCTTTTGCTCTTGCTACTGCTTTGAATACATCTTCTTTATCTCCAACAGTTGGAACTCCATCTGTCATTAATAATAAATGCTTAGTTGCGTCTCCAGGTGGAAACATTTCGATTGCTTTATCAATTGCGAAAACTAAATTAGTTTCTTTACTCGCTTGAACTTTTGCGATAGTATTTACAATTGAAAAAAAGTCATCAGTAGGATTTACTGTTGCTTTAATTTCTGAATTGAAAACTAAAAGTCCAACTTTATCGTGAGTTGAAATTGCTTTGTGTGCAAGTGCTATACCTGCTTTTTTAGCAACTTCCATTTTTTTACCATGCATACTTCCTGATGCATCAAGACCATAAATTACATATACACTTCCTTTACTTTTCCGAGTAAATATTTTTAAATCATTTGAAGAAATTTCGCTGTGACCTCTTCTAATTGCAGATTTAATAGTACTTCTCATAGCAATATCTTTGTATCTGTGATTTGAATTGTAATTAGCGATATCATCTTTTTCACCGTAATGAGTTTTTTTGTCTGAAATTTTATCTCCAAACATATCTTTAGGTGTGATTTTATCTAATTCTTGAATTGCTAAAGTAAGTGATGCTAATTTGAAACCCTTTTCAGTAATTTTACCTTCTTTATCAATTAACTTTTTTCTTTTCAAATCTTTAATTTTTTCTAAGATATTATTTTTTAATTCTCTTTGGAACTCAGGGATTTTTGAATTTCTTTTTACAAAGTCATCATCATATCCAGTAAGTTCTCTTACAATTGAATCTCCAAGTAATTCTTTAGCAGATTTGTAATCACTAGTTAACTTATCGAAAATTACATCTGGTGAAAATGAAAAACCTTTATTTGTTGCTTCGTTTAGAACTTGACCATCTTTTTCAGCTTGATCATCTTCTAATACTGTATGCATTAGTTTATCGTCTTCATCACTGTTTTTTTTTAGACTACCGTCCTCTTTTTGGACTTCGTCTTTCTTATCCATACTTCCCCTATCAGGGTGAATCACTTTTTTCTCCCTTGATATCAGTTTTATCGATATTGTCTAAATCAATATTATTTGCTTTTGCAAATGCTTTAAACTCTTCCTCTAAAACTTCTGAAGGAGACTGTAAGTATTTAACAGACGGTTTTAATTTAATTCTATGTGCAAGAACTGAATCCATTGCTTCCTTAATATCTAAGAATGTAATGAAGTCTCTTCCACTTACGATTGCATTACTTTGAACTCTTTCGTATAGACCAATACTTGCTCTAACTGAAGGAAATTTTTCAAGTTTTGCAGAATTTCTTAATGATCGAACAAATGCGATAATAGTTTTTAATGTACTCTTATTCATGTCCATTAATTTTTTACCACTTTTAATTACGATATCAGTTTCATTATCTAAAGTTTCTGGATAACCCATTTGGATTAAATCGAATCGATCTAAAAATACATCAGATAAATTTTCAGTTGAGAAATCTTTAGGATTCATAGTTCCAATAAATAATAAATCAATGTCGAAATCAACTTCATATGATCCAACAGTTGCTTTACCTTCTTCTAGAACTTGTAAAAGGGAATTTTGTAATTTTTCAGAACATCTATTTACTTCATCGAAGAATAGAATTCCATTATTTGCTTTAAAAATTTTACCGGGAGTAAATGCTTCTAAGGACATAGGACCGTATTTCATAGCTTTAACTGGATCAATATCTCCAATTAAATCTTCAACAGTTAAGTCAGGTGAACCTTGAACTCTGATAAATCTATCCATACCTGCAAGTTTTACAGCTTTTGCTTTTTTCTTTTCAGTATTTTTGATAAGACCAGTACATTCAGGACAAACAGGATTATCAGCTTTACATCTGAATTTACAATCATTAACTTCCATTTCTGGCATTAATTCAGCAATATTTCTTACGAAAGTAGTTTTACCAATACCTGGCGGACCAACTAGAATGATGTGTCTGCTTGCTAGTAATGCTGATTTAATTTGTTTTTTAGCATTATCTAATCCAACAATGTTCTTGAAAATATTATCTTTTAGAAAAATTTTTTTTAATTCTTTAAAATTCATTTTATGACTCCCTATGATTTTGAATTCTTGTTTTAATTAGATTTTATCTTATTAAAACTTTTCCATATCTTTCTAATTAATATGGCACTCAAAGATTATCAAACTTTGACTCATTTAAAAAACTTATTCTTTTTATGGCACGATTTACTATATTATTGCATTGTTTAGAATTATTTTTTTGATAATATTTAATTTATAAAAATAATGAAATGATTTTAAATGTAATAATTGCACTTGCAGGGATTGTAAAATTATCATCAATTTTAATGAAATATAATTCAGTTAATGATGTGATTATTGCTATAATAACCGCTGCGAAAAGGTGAACTTCATTCATTAAAATATATGTTCCAATTGGAATTGTGAATAATAAACTTAATGGGTTTTTCTTTTTGAATTTTTCATTAAAACGTTTATTTTTATTTTTAGTTAAGTTACCAATTAAGTATGAAATAGGATCAATTATTGCTAAACAGATTAATGCTATTATTACTTCTAAGTTAGAAAATGAAATTAGTAAAAATGTTATTGTTGCAAAATATATAATAACACTTTGACCATAAATTATATTTGATTTTTTATTTAATTTTCGTGCAATTTTATTGAAATAATTATGTTCATTTTTTGAATCTTTTATTGTTAATATTAATGAACATATTATGCTCGAGAAAGTAATTCCTAATCCAAAAAGAATTAATATATTTTTTTCAATAATATTTGATTTTAATAATAATATAATACTTAATCCAATAATAGTATGAACTATTTTTCTAACTAAATTAGGTATTAAATTATTGTATTTTATCATTTTGTTTTTTTTAAATAGTTGGTAATTTCGACATTGTAAATGCTTTTAATCCATTTTTCATCAGATTTTACAAATGTGACAATATCTCTAGGATCTACAAATTTACGTCTAATAACTGTTGTAATTCTTCCATCTCTAACAGTAGTTTCTTTGTATTTTAATTTGAACATTTCTACATGAACAATATTATCAACTTCTGGACCTTGGTGAATTATGAATGGTGATAGTTTTTCGTAGTCTATAAAGAACCAAGCTAAAGCGTCTCCTTCTCCGTCCCATTCCCAATCATATTTGTTTACTAAGAATTCATTTTTGTTAAATTCATAATTAAGCGTGTCAACAAATTTTAGGATTTTAGCCCCCATAACATCTTTTTTATTTTTAATTGGTGAGATTTTTAGAATGATTAAATACTCTTTTTTTCTTTCATTAAATTCGGATTTAACATCTTCTACTTGTATTAATTTTCTGATAAAACTATTTTCATTAGGATTTTCTAAGAATTCTTTAGCTGCTTTTTTGAATTTCATAATTACTTCTTTTGAAATTGCTGCACCTGCGTTTCTTGTTTTATCAATTGGATCTATAATAATTAATGGAGTTAGTTTAGATTTGTTTAATATTTTTTTAGGATCTTCTTTGTAATGTTTTTCGACATCTATAATTTGGAAATTATCTTCCCAATGTAAAGCATTTTCTAAAAGAGTTATGAAGTCACCATAATGAGTTATTAATATATCAGTTACGTGACCTGAGAATCCACTAATATAAGATTCTGCTCCATATAGTTTATTTGCTTTTAAGAATAATTTAGTTAATATTACATCTCGTTTAATCATAGGTTTATTTTTTAATTGTTTAAGTACCCATTTTACATGTAATGGTGATGCATCAGTTAGATTCATCATGTATTCTATACTTTTGATATTTAGAACAGGAACAATTTCAAAATCAATATTATCTTTTGTGAATTTAAAATAATCTCTTGATCCGTATAGTTTTTCATATTTGTAATCTAAATGTTTTAACGCGGATTCTAATAAGTTAGCAAGATTTGAATTTTCTCTACTATATTTTTCGTAATTGAATCTTATAAATACATCACAATCAAAACTACCTTTTACGAAAGTACCTTTAGCTGATGAGCCACCTAACATTACTTGCGCATCGATTTTTTCTTTTTTTAATGCAGATTTTATTTCGTTAAGAGTACTTTCTATAAATTGTGTGATTTTTACTTGATTTAATTCATCATATGTATTTTCAAGATAAATTTTTTCCAAATCTAGGTTTTTATATTTGTAAACCATTGTATTTTGTATTGTGAGTTATTATTTAAATATGTTCCTTCGATACTTAGGCACTAGAATGGTATTTTATTTAGATGTCCAATAAAAGAAAATCTTTTTAAAATAGGAGCTTGTAATGCTATATATAATGAAGATTTCAAAACGTATTAAGAATTCGAAACTATTTGCAATTTTGAAAAAAGTTAAGACTTTTTTAGATGATGATACATCAATGTGGTCATTTATTGCGAATATGGCTATCGCATTTATTTTCATTAAATTCATTGTTTATCCTGGACTTTCTTTAGTTTTTGGAACTGGATATCCTGTTGTTGCTATAATTTCTGGTAGTATGGAGCATGATGGTTCATTCGATGATTGGTGGAATGAAGATGTTAGTTACAAAGGGTTAGAATATACTCAGTCCGAATTTTACAACAGCTATAATATATCAAAAGAAGAATTTTTGGAATATTCATTCAAAAACGGGATGAATACTGGAGATGTGTTGATACTTAGAGGCGTTGATCCTGAAGACGTTGAAATCGGAGATCCTATCGTTTTTATACCTCAAAAACAATATACAAGTGCTTTTTCACAGCCAATTGTTCATAGAGTAATAAAGAAAGATTTAAAAGGAGATGTAATTTTTTTCAAAACAAAAGGCGATCATAATCCAACAACTTATAACTTTGAAGAGGAAATTCCTTCTGGAAATGTTATAGGAAAGGCGGTATTTACTATACCATATGTAGGTTGGGTTAAAATCGGGTTTACTAAATTAGTAAATTTATTTTTTTAATGGTGATATAAAATGATGTTTTGTCCTGAATGTGGTTCAATTTTAGTTCCTAAGAAAGATTCAAGTAAGTTTAAACTAAGCTGTAGCTGTGGGTACACAAACGCTGAACCTGAAAATGCTGCAATCAAAGAAACAGTAAAATCAAAAAAAGAAATTGAAGTAGTAGAAGGAGATTTTGAAACTAATCCTTTAACTGAAGAAGAATGTCCTAAATGTAAGCATGCAAAAGCTTATTACTGGTTAGAACAAACTAGAAGTGGAGATGAAGCAGCTACTAAATTCTTTAAGTGTGAAAGTTGTAAACACATTTGGAGAGATTACGAATAATTTCTTTATACCCTGTATTAGGGTATTTATTAATATTTTAAATTTAAAAAAATGGTATCTAGAAAAGATTTAGCGGTTTCATTGTCAAGATTGAAGAAGTTTCAGAATCCTAAATTAATGGCTGAACAGTATTCAACTTACCCTGATGTAGCTGCAGATATAATTTGGCATTCTTATTTATCTTCTGAAATTGAAGGGAAATTAGTTGCAGACTTCGGAGCTGGAACTGGTATTTTAGGAATTGCTTGTTTAATTTTAGGTGCTAAAAAAGTATTCTTTGTCGAAAAAGATATTGAAGCTATTAAAACTTTGAAAGAAAATATCGAATTAGTAACTGAATGGGGTTACGCATTTGAAGATAATTATGAAATTATGCACTTAGATGTGAATGATTTTACTGAAAAAGTTGATATGGTTATTGAAAATCCTCCATTTGGAACAAAAATTAAACATGCTGATAAGAAATTTTTAGAAAAAGCATTCGAATGTTCTGATTTAGTATATTCATTTCATAAAACTTCAACTGAAGTTTTTATTAAGGCAATTTCTGCCGATTTTAATTATAATGTAGCACAAATTTTTGATTTTGATTATCCTTTGAAGAAAACTCACGATCATCATAAGAAGGAAGTTGAAGTGATCAAAGTGTCTTGTTATAAATTAGTTAAGATTGAATCCAATACATAAATTATATAAGTTGGCTATATTTTTATCTTAATGTATTAAGCTATTTATTCAGATAACTTTATAAATAGAATAAATTTCGTTTAAAGAAGGTGTATTTTATATGGAAATTAACGTTTTAGAAAAATCCGATAATAAAATTATTTTTGAGCTAATTGGTGAAGGTCATTCTTTTTGTAATTCATTGAAGAAAGAACTTTGGAATCAAAAGGCAACTGTTGCTGCTGGTTATACTATTAAACATCCTTTAGTAGGTATTCCTAGAATGGTTCTAGAAACTGATGGTTCTAAAAGTCCTGAAGAAATCTTATCTCTTGCATCCACTGCATTAGGTAAAAAATGCGATGCATTTAAAAAGGAGTTTAGCAAGTTAATTAAATAAGATGCTAAATAACTGTGACGGACAAAAATTAATTGAGCTTGCTAAGCAATCTCTATTTCATTCTTTTTCGAAAACTGAGTTAAATTTATCTCAGTTTGATGATTCATTTTTTTATGAAAACAGAGGTATCTTTATTACTTTATACAAAGATGGTAAGATGAGAGGCTGCGTAGGCTATCCTCAAGCAAATAAACCTTTGATTGAGACCGTACCATCTGTTTGTTTATCTGCTGCTTTTAGAGATATGAGATATCCGCCTCTTAAGGAATCTGAGTTATCTGAAATCACATTCCAAATATCTGTGTTAAGTCAACCTCAGAAATTATTAACTGAAAATATTGATGATTACTATTCTCAAATTAAAATTGGTGAAGACGGTATTATTGTAAAAGATAGTGTTAGATACGGATTATTATTACCTCACGTTCCTGTGAATTCTGGTTGGAATGTGGATGATTATTTAGGTTTTGCATGTAGTAAGGCCGGATTAACTAATGAAGCTTGGAAATCTGGCGACTTGGACGTCTATAAATTTAATGCACAAACATTCGAGGAATAATTATGGTTTCTGAAATTAATTTTTCTAAATTTGGTTCTAAGTCTAATTCTGAAATAGTATTACCTAAACATATTGGTGTTATTTTAGATGGGAATAGGCGTTACGCTGAAAAATTAAATAAATCTAAATTAGAAGGCCACAAATATGGTGCTGAAGCTGTATTTAATTTGATTAAGTATGCTTATGAATATGGAATTTCTGAATTAACTTTATTTTCATTTTCTTTGGAAAATTTTAAACGCCCTGATGTTGAAGTTAAATTTTTGATGAATTTATTTTTGAAGTATTTTCGTAAGTTATCGTCTGATTTAGATAATAATAAAGATTTAATTGAAACTGTTGCTGTAAGTTTTCCTGGTAGAATTAATTTATTTCCTTCAGAGGTTAGAAATGCAATGTCTGAATTGGTTTCAAAATCATCTAAAAATCCTAAATTAACTATAAATTTTGCAATGGCATATGGAGGTCGTGCAGAAATAGTTGATTCTTTTAAGAGGATAGCTCCTAAATTAATATCTGGCGAAATATCTGTAGAAAAAATCAATGATTCTTTATTAACTAGTAATATGGATATTGTTAATGATGTTGATTTAATTATAAGAACTTCTGAGGAGCGATTATCTGGCTTTTTGACTTGGCAATCAACATATGCTGAGATCAAATTTTTACCTGATTTATTGTGGCCAGAGTTTGACGAGTCATCTTTTTTAAGTTGTTTATATGATTATTCTAAAAAACAGAGACGATTTGGTAGATAAAATGCGATTTATGGCTACAAAATAGTAACCTTTTTAAATAACTTCTAATTATTGCGAATATAACTAATGTTAAACCCGATATACTACATCATAGCCTTATGAATGTAGAAGGGTGGAGTTACAAATGGATAATAACAAACTATTAGAATTAATTAAGAAGGCAAGAACTGAATCTAAAAAGAGAAAATTTACTCAAAGAATGGATTTAATTGTTAATTTACAACATTTAGATTTCAAGAAACCTGAACACCAGGTAGATTTATTCTTGCACTTTAACCATAGTATTGGTAAAAATAAAAAAGTCTGTGCTTTAGTTGGTCCAGAACTTGAAAATGAAGCAAAGAATTCATGCGATCATACTATTATTGCTGGCGATTTCGCTAACTTTAAGAATGATAAAAAAGCTCTAAAAGCTCTTGCAAATGAATATGATTTCTTCATTGCTCAGGCAAATATCATGCCACAAGTTGCTGCAACTTTCGGTCGAACTTTAGGTCCAAAAAACAAAATGCCAAATCCAAAGGCAGGTTGTGTTGTGGGTCCAAAAGCTAACCTAAAGCCGATTTATGATAGATTACAACAAACAATCAGGGTTAATACTAAAAGAGAATTAATTCTTCACACTTGTATTGGTGGAGAAGAAATGTCTGATGAAGATCTAAAAGACAATATTGAAACTCTTTATAATCAATTAATCCATCACTTACCTATGGAAGAAAATAATGTGAAATCTGTTTACATTAAATTCACAATGGGTAAGACTGTTAAGGTGTATTAAAAATGGCACATGTATCGCAAAAGAAAAAGGAAATTGTTGCACAAATTAAACAATATTTGAAACAATATCCTATTGTTGGTAGCGTTAATATGGAATCCTTACCTACTCCTCAGCTTCAAAATATGAGAGCTCAGTTAAGAGGTAAAGTTGTTTTATTCGTTGCTAAGAAGAGATTATTTAAAGTTGCTATTGAAGACCTTAAAGATGAAATTCCTGGTTTAGCTGAATTAGGTACTCATTTAAGAGGAATGCCTGCTTTACTATTCACTGAAGAAAATCCTTTCAGTTTATTCCAAACTTTAAAGAAAAATAAATCTTCAGCACCTGCTAAAGCTGGTCAAATTGCTCCAAATGATATTGTAGTTCCTGCTGGTCCAACACCATTCGCACCTGGTCCAATTATTTCCGAATTAGGCGCATGTGGTATGAAAGCTGGTATCGAAAACGGTAAAGTTGCTATTAAAGCAGATGCTGTTGTTGTTAAGGAAGGCGAAGTTATTGCTCCAAATGTTGCAAGTATTTTAACTAGATTAAAAATTGAACCAATGGAAATCGGTTTAGATTTAGTTGCTACTTTAGAAGCTGGAGACATTCTTACTAAGTCTGTTCTATCAATCGAACCTGCAGAATACATCGCAAATATTACTAAATTACATGCAGAGTCTATGGCTGTTGCAGAAGAAATTGGTTATATATGTGAAGAAACTCTTATGCCAATGCTTACTAAAGCATATAAAAACGCAAAAGCTGTTTCAATCGAGGTTGCTTTCCCAACTAAAGATAATGTTGGAGAGTTATGTACAAAGTCAGAATCACATGCAAACGCTGTAAACGCGATTGCATCATCAAATTAAAATAAACAAACAAACGAGGTATTAAAATGGAATACGTATATGCTGCTATGCTACTTCACAAAGCTGGTAAAGACATCAGTGAAGAAGCTGTAAAAAAAATCTTAGACGCTGCTGGTGTAGAGTCTGACTCTGCAAAAATCAAAGCTTTAGTTGCTGCTCTTGAGGGCGCTGACATCGCAGAAGCAATCAAGAATGCATCTGTTGCTGCTGCTCCTGTTGCTGCTGCTCCTGCTGCTGCTGCTCCTGCTGCTGAAGAGAAAAAAGAAGAACCTAAAAAAGACGAAGGACAAGCTGCTGCTGGTCTAGGCGCTCTATTCGGTTAAAATTAATTTAATTTTTTTTTATTTTTTTTATTACTATTTACTTTTAAATTTTTAAAAATATAAAGGCGAGTACAAAGTTAAAATGATATCTGAAGAAGAAAAAAAGCAATTATTAGACAAGTTAGCTGAGTCTAAAACAAAAATTTCTAGTTTAAGAAAAGAATTAGATAAAGCAAATAACGAAAAAGAAGCATTATTTTCTGAAAAGGAAGTATTTTCTAAACAAATCGTTGCATTAATTGCTGAAATTAAAGAATTAAGAAGTGACAGAGATGGTTTAACATCTGGTGTTCAAGTACATAAGGAAAGAAGAACAGAATTAAACAAGAAGATTAATGAATTAATCTCCGAAATCAAATTACTTCAAAAACAAAGATCTGACTCAAGTTCTGGTTCAGGCTTTTCAAAAGATCCTCATAGAATTAAAAAAGAAATTGAAGCATTAGAATTTAAGATTGAAACTCAACCTATGAAATTCGATGCTGAGCAGAAGCTTATGAAGCAAATTAAATCTTTGAAAAAAGAAATTGCTGGATCTGCATCAATGACTAATTTAAACTCTGACATTAAGACTTTATCAAAAGAAATTGATAAACTTAAGAAAGAAGCTGATTCAATTCACAAAATCTTACAAGACAACGCTGTTAATAGTCAAGAAAAACACGAAAAAATGATTGACTTATCTAAGAAAGTTGATGAATTGAAAAAACAAGAACAAGAAGCATACAAGGCTTTCTTTGCAAAAAAAGAAGGTTTCTCCAAGTTAAATACTACATTAAAAGAGTATTTAAAAGAACTTGCAGAATTTACTAAAGTTTTAGAAGAAAAAGGCATTTCTGTTCCTAAAAGACGGAAAGTTGTTCGAAAATCTGATAACTCTAAAATAATTCAAGAGAAACAACAAAGTGCAAACGAAAAGATCCAGAAAGGTAAGAAATTAACTACTGAGGACTTGTTAGCGTTTCAAAAGTTAGACAAAAAGAAAAGATAATTTTCTTTTTTTTATTTATTTTTTTTATATAATTTTTAAAAATAATTTCTAATTAAATTTATTAATGAATACGAATTATTTAATTTTATGACTAATATCATTATATTTCATGGTCAAGGATGTACTCCTGAATCACATTGGTATAACTATGTTAAAGAGTATGTTGACGTTCCGGTTCAAATACCAGCTATGCCTGATGATGGTGAATCATTATTATCTAGTTGGTTATCATATGCATTAGATAATTTTAAGTATGACTCAGAAACAATTCTAATAGGTCATAGCGCAGGTTGTCCATTAATATTAAGTATTCTTGAAAATATTTCTTCAGAAGTAAAACAAGTAATTTTTGTTGCAGGTTTTTCGGATGAAATGATGCACCCAATTTTACAAGAGAGTTATGATTGGAATAAAATTAAATCAAATTGTTCAGATTTTGTATTTTTTAATTCAGTTGATGACCCTTATGGATGTGATGTCAAACAAGGTAAAATTTTGAAATCTCATCTTGGTGGGGATTTAGTTGCTGAAAAAGATCAGGGACATTTTGGATCATCACAACCTAATGGTACTTATACTATGTTTCCTAAATTGTTAGAATATATTGATAGTGATTTATAGAATTAATATTGTTGTTGAAAATTTTGTTGTTGATATTGATTAAATTGATCCATTTCATTATTGAATTGATTTACACAATTTATTAAATAATTTTTAGCTTCGCTTGCATAGTTTACAGCAATTTGAAAATTACCTTTATTCTTTTCTTTTTCAGCTGCAGTTATGTATTGTTGAACTTCTCCAATTTGTGATTGTAATTGGTTTAGTAGCTGATCAGGACCTTCTAATCCTTGATTGTAAATTGTATTTATTAATTGTCTAACATCGTTAATTATTCGTTCAGTTCCTTTTTCTAAATCTTTTTTAAGTTCCTTTGCAAGTTTTTTCTCTTCCTTAATTGCATCAACAGGATCTTCTTTTTTTATTAACGATTTAATTTCTTTGAGTTTGCTTTTAGATTTTTTAATTTTATTCCCAATCATTTCAGCAAGTTTCAAATCGCCTTCAAGTTTTTTTTCTTTCTTTTCAGCTTTACCAAATTTACTAAAAAATAATCTTGAAATAGTTACTGCTGGAAATAAACCTAAAATAGTTTCTAGTATTTCTCCAACTACTGGGATAAGACTTAATGGTAGAAAATTTGCAGCTTCCCATGCAAGAAATATTGCAATTAATGGATTGCTAATTTTTTTCTCTTTTTTGAAAATAATAATTGCAGCAATCCAATCTCCAATATC
>PPCM01000938.1_pt1 | contig 16375 bp, 11 predicted proteins | sample 1555541 | NCBI WGS metagenome assembly PPCM01 (sample SAMN05284479, study PRJNA326546) | Marine sediment metagenome, whole genome shotgun sequencing project. | isolation source: marine sediment | place: Germany: Wadden Sea | collected 2012-09-05 | reverse complement strand
GTGGCCGGAGACTGCTCGATGGATTCGTCGCGACCTTCTCCACTTCGATGCCTTCGACGATTTCAACCATCTGATTGCCAACCTGTTTCTACACCATTTCGAGGCCGAGGCACTGCGCCAGCTCGGAGAACGCATCGCCGCCAGCCCGATCCGTGCAATCATCGCGAGCGAGCCCTGCCGGCGCGCCGTCCATAAGCATCAGCTCCGCGCCGGCAAGTGGATCGGCTTCAACTACGTGACGCTCAACGATGGCTGTGTCAGCGTCGATGCGGGCTTTCGGGGCGACGAGCTGCCGGAACTCTTACAACTCCCCCACTCCAAATGGAACTGGACGATTCACGAAACCTTCATGGGCGCCTACCGGATGTGCGCCCGCCGCCGATGAAACCAATCGAAATCATAGGCGCCGGACTCGCCGGACTCGCACTGGGCAACGTTCTACAGCGAGACAGCATACCGGTAAAGATCCACGAGGCGGGTACCCTGCCGCGGCACCGCGTATGCGGTGAGTTCATCTGTGGTCGAGGCAGCGAAGCGCTGCAAAACCTCGGCCTCGGCGATGCCTTGGCCGGCGCTGCTGAGCATCGATCCACAGTCTGGCATATCCAAGGGCGTCGCGTCCTAGAGCAAAACCTCCCCAAGCCAGCCATGGGTCTTTCTCGCTATCTATTGGACGAACGACTCGCGGAAACCTTTCAAGCCGCAGGCGGTCAATTACAGCTCAACTCTCGCTCGCAAACTCCGGCCAAGACCGAAGGCGCCGTTTTTTGCAAAGGCCGTCAGGCTACACGCAGCAATTGGATCGGGCTTAAGGTTCACTGCGCGAACTTATCGACCGAAGCCGATCTCGAACTACACCTCGGCAACAAAGGCTATGTAGGCCTCTCTGCTGTGGAAAATGGCCGCGTCAATGTCTGTGCCCTCTTCAAACAAAACCCGGAACTCCGTGCAAAGCGCGAGGACTGGCTCGTTCACTATCTGAAGCATAGCGATCTCGGCTACGTGGCCGAGCGTTTGCAGGCCGCTGAGATGATCACCGATAGCTACAGCGGTGTGGCGGGTGTCGAGTTTTCCAGAATACCGTCGCACGACGATGCCGCCATCTTCCTCGGCGACGCCTATAGTGTGATTCCCCCTTTTACTGGCAATGGCATGTCCATCGCCCTCGAATCAGCCGAGCTGGCCTACCCCATCCTCAAAGAATACGCGATAGACTCGCACGACTGGGCAACAACCACCCTGCGCATCAACGCCGCCCTCCACCAAACATTCGACCGTCGCCTGCGCACCGCCCGCTGGCTCCACCCATGGCTCCACGCGCCAATCGGGCAGCGCACACTCAGCACTTTAGCCCGATCCCGTTTGCTTCCTTTCAACTTCCTTTATTCCCTCACGCATTAATGTATTTACAATCAATCGCCCACGCCGTGCCCCAGCCCTCCTTCACTCAAGCGGATTGCTGGAATAGCCTGCAAGGCTCTCCCGCGCTGGAAACTCTAAAACCACGCTCGCAGAGCCTACTTGAAAAAGTGCTGCGAGGCGACAGCGGTATCGGCAAACGGCACTTCGCCACCGAGAACATGGACGAGCTCTTCAGCCTCGACGCCGAAGCGCTCAATCACAAATTCGAAAAAGAAGCTCCCAAGCTCGCGGGCGAGGCACTCATCAAAGCCCTGGATCAAGCGGGCATCGAGGCGGCGAATCTGGATGCGCTCTTTATTTGCACCTGCACTGGCTACCTCTGTCCCGGCCTGACCAGCTACGTCGCCGAGCGCATGGGCCTCTCCGAGCGCACCTACCTCCAAGACATCGTCGGCCTCGGCTGTGGCGCAGCCATCCCCACCCTGCGCAGCGCATCCGGATTCCTGGCGGCGAATCCCGAAGCCTCCGTCGCTTGCATTGCGGTGGAAATCTGCTCTGCCGCGTTCTACCTCGACGACGACCCCGGCGTGCTGATTAGCGCCAGTCTATTTGGCGATGCAGCCTCGGCCACGATTTGGTCAAACGCCAAAGGCAAGGGGCAGTTTCGTATTCAGAACTTCGATACGCTGCACATCCCAGAAAAGCGCGAACTCCTCCGATTCACCAACAAAGATGGCAAGTTGCGCAACCAGCTGGAGCGCTCGGTGCCCGAGGTGGCCGGAGAAGCGGTCAACAAACTCTACCAACGCGCCGCCCTGCGTGAGCCCCATTGCATCGCCGCCCATGTCGGCGGACGCGACGTGCTCGACGCATTGCAAAACGCGCTCCATATCCCGCGCCTCGAACCCAGCTGGAAAGCTCTTCACGACTACGGCAACACGAGCAGCCCCTCCGTCCTCATCGCGGCAGAAACTATTTTAAACGAGCAGCCCGAAACCAACCGCATCTGGCTGACCTCCTTCGGTGCCGGATTCGCGGCGCACGCCTGCGAATTAGTCAGAGGTGCCTAGCCGCTTACGCTAACAAGCGCCACAGCCCGGCAACGACCGCGCAGAGAACCACACCGATCGCGGTCGGAATGACAGCCGCCCACACCGTCCACTTGAGACTATGGGTTTCTTTATAAATCGTGTAGAGTGTGGTGGAGCAGGGATTGTGACAGAGGCTGAAAAGCATCAGGCAGACCGCGGTGAGCGTCGTCCATCCGCCTGCGGTGAGTAAGGCGTAAAGGACGCCCTCGTCGCTGGTTTCAAACATAACTCCGGCACCCGCAGCGGCGTCCACCTGCATGCCGGTCGTCATCACAGTCAACATCAGCACGGTGGGGATCACGATTTCGTTGGCGGGAATCGCGACGATATAGGCCAGAAGAATCACACCGGTCAATCCGAGCGGCCAAGCGACTGGATCGAGCCATTGAATCATCCACTCGGCGAGCGAAAGATCCATGATCTGGATATTACATAGGCTCCAAATCACGATGCCTGCGGGCACCGCAAAGACGATGGCACGCCAGAGCACGAACAAAGTGCGGTCGATCATCGAGACATAGAGCGTGCGCAGAATATTCGGCGGGCGATATGGTGGCAGCTCCAGACTGAAAGAGGAGGCCTCCCCTTTGAGGAGCGTCTTGGAAAGCATGAAGGCGACGACGAAGGTCAGCCCGATGCCAAGCATGGCCACGGCAAAGACGGATCCCGCGGCGGCTAAACTGGCGAAGCCAGCGGGCGCCAGTGCCCCGATAAAGATCGTGCCGATGAGAATCTGCGTCGGCCAGCGCCCATTGCAGAGAGCGAAGTTATTGGTCAGGATCGCGATCAATCGTTCGCGAGGCGAGTCGATGACCCGCGCGGCAATGACCCCGGCGGCATTGCAGCCAAAGCCCATTGCCATGCTCAGCGCCTGCTTTCCATGTGCACCGGATCGGCGGAATAAACCATCCAAATTATAGGCGACGCGAGGTAGATAGCCGAAGTCTTCCAGCAGCGTGAACAACGGAAAGAAAATAGCCATGGGCGGTAGCATCACACTGATCACCCAAGCCATCGTCAGATACATACCGTCAATAAGCAGACCGCACAGCCATGTCGGCAAATGCGCGGAGACGGCCAAATCCATCAGGAAGGGATGCCCTTGATCGATCAGCAGATAGGCCAAATATCCGGAGGGCACATTGGCGCCGCGGATCGTCAACCATAAGACTACCAAAAGCATCAAGGCCATGAGCGGCAAGCCCGTCCAGCGCCCGGTCAAGAGTTGATCCAAACGAGTCCGCCAGCCGATGGTCTTTTCATCTGAATCGTGACGCACGTAAGCACCGGCCAAACGTGCCGCCTCGGCGTAAATGGATTCGATAATGGCGTCGTAGCTATTGCCCCTTACTGTCCAACGGGCGTCACGCACGGCCTTCATGACCGCTTCGACTGCGGCCGAATCGACCGGAGCCGTGGGCACCTTTCCCGCCTCCCCGAGTGTCTCATCGGCGTGATCGGCTGTTAGCTGACCGAGCGTCCCCTCGCGCAGAGAGGCCTCAATCGCGGGGTCATTTTCCAAAAGGCGCAGTGCCACCCAATCTTCTTGATCGGTCGTCATCCCCGCTGCGTGCAGCGCCGCCTTGACGGAGCGCAGCGCCTCACCCAGATCCCGCCCCAGCAAACTCGCAGGGCGCGGCTTGGGTGGGCGCGACTCAGTCGCCATGCGGTGGATCTCCGCCAAAAGTTCGGGTATCCCTTCGCCGCTACGCGCCGACATCGGCACCACGGGCACACCGAGTTCACGAGCCAAATTACGCACATCAATCTCGATACGAAGCGAGCGCGCCTCATCCATCAAATTCAACGCGACGATGACGCGCCCCGTGATCTGGCGCACTTGCAAAAGCAGATTCAAATTGCGATCCAAGGCAGTCGCATCGCAGACGACCACCGTCACATCAGGGCGACCGAATACGATGAACTCGCGCGCTACCTGCTCATCCGTCGAAGTCGAGCGCAGCGAATAGGTGCCCGGCAGATCCACCAGCTTGTATCGACTTTCCGAATACGAGAATCCACCCTCGGCGCGCGAGATAGTTTTACCCGGCCAATTACCTGTATGCTGGCGCAGGCCGGTCAGCGCATTAAAGACGGTGCTCTTGCCAGTGTTCGGGTTACCGGCCAAAGCCACCACGAAATCCCAAGCGTCCATGTTCAAGCCAAGCTTCTTCAAAGCACCCGGTCGCCAGACAGGGCAGCGCTCGCAATCGTGACCAACAGGCGTAACAGTCGGCTCGACGCTCATTTGCCCGCCTCCATTTTCTTCGTATAAATAAATGCCGCTAAGTCAGGTCGCAGCGCCTGCGCCGTGCCCCGTACCCGAAAGCGCATGGGACCGTTAAAAGCCGCCACGCCCTCCTTGACCACGCGACTCCCCGGCACAAAGCCCAGATCGAGCAAGCGGCGGCGCTGTAAGCCGCGCACGGAAGAGGCGATCGAATGCACGAGTGCCTCCTCCCCGATCGCCAGCTGCGCGAGATCCCCGGCGGGTAAGTCGTTGAGTTCGCTCGCCTCGCAGGGCTGCATGAGGCAAGCCGCCGCTTGGGCACTGTCCAGCACGGCCGAACGCCCCGCCCATTGCAGATGGTAACGCCCTGCAGACATCACTTCGACTTTCACGACCAGATCCGTGCCCAGACCAGCGCTAAGAATGCGCTCGAACGGCTCGCGCGGTTCGTCCTCAAGATGCAGGATCCGGTAATATCCTTCCTCGCTGACCTGAGAAAGCAAACAACCTGAAAGCTCCGCCATCTCGAAGGAACGCGTCGGGATAACATCTCCATGTGGATCATAGCGTGGGCGATGCAGACTCTCCGAGATTTGATCCACCTGCTCCCGGTCGAGCGTATGCTCTAATTGCTCCGCCTGCGCGTGCCACTCCCCGGGAGACATTCCAGTGGTCTCAGCCAAATAACTTTCGTAGAGTCGGTGCGCACGGAGCAGTTCGCGCCCGCGAGCCCAGCCATTCTCGGTGAGTTGCCACCCGCTCTCGGCGGAATGAAGACAGCCTTCCGCCTCCAGTTGACTCAGCAGCGTAAACTGCGCCTCCGGAGCCAGCCCCAGCGAATCGGCGAGGCGGGAGAGGGGCAAATCTACACCCGCCTCTGAGTCCGCCGCCGCATGCTTGAGGAAGTCCTCCCCTAGCTGCTGCTTGCTTCTGCCAGTTTCAAACATGTCGCAATCTCAACAAATTTCGTTTGAAGAGATCAACCCTACATTTTGAGCACTCAAAGTTATAAGCAAATCTGTCGGGAATCAATTAAAAGCTTCTACTCCAGTAAGCGCGTGCGGCGGTGCTGCTGAGGAAACTGCAAGGTGATAGCGGTGCCCTTGTCCTTGCGCGACTCGATATTGATGTGGCCACCGTGCTCACGGATGATGCGCTCGACGATCATCATGCCGAGGCCGTGGCCTTCTTTCTTCGTGGTGTAGTAGGCCTGAAAGACTTTGGAGAGATCCTCCTCCGAGATACCGGATCCGGTATCCATAAACTGAAGATAGACATAGTCGTCGTCGCGGCGGGCGAGCACACGTAGGCTGCCGCCGGGTTGCATGGCCTCCATCGCATTTTTGATAAGGTTAAAAAAGACCTGCTTGATCTGCCCACGGTCGCCGAGGATGGCGGGAAGCTTGTCGCTCACCTCGACGTTGATATCGATCTTCCGATTGTTGAGCTCGGCCTCTTGCACGCGGAGCACTTCTTCGACCAGCTCCACAAGATCGAGCTCGTTCAACTCAGGCTTCTGCGGGCGCACCGCTTCGAGGAAGTGTGTGATGATGCCGTCCAACCGCTGCACCTCGCCCTGACAGACTTGGAGCGACTCAGCGAGCTTAGCCGCTTCGGCCTTGTCGGCCAGTTTCTTGAGTTTACGCTCGATCAATTGTAAGTGGATAGTAAGCGAGTTGAGCGGGTTGCCCAACTCGTGCGCAACACCGGCGGCCAGCCGAACGATGGATGAGACACGCTCACTCTCGATGCGCTCCTCCATGGAGACGCGCTCTTCGGTCACGTCGGTCAGCACGATCACGTAGCCGCCACTATCGTCGTGGCCGACCTGCGCGTCGATCGGCACCATGTAAAGGCGCACCACTCGGTGCTCGGGGTAGCTAAGCTCCACCTCGCGGGAGAGGACGGGAGAAGACTTTTTCTTACCAGCCACTGCCTCGCGGTCGATCGACTTAGCCAAGTCCGGCACCATTTTCCATAGGCGGGTTACCCCGATGTCGTTTTCTTTGAGCCCGATCAGGCTGAGCGCCGCCGAGTTCGCGTATTGGACGACGCCGTCGGAATCGATCACGAGAATACCATCTTGAATGGTGTTAAAGACCGTCTCCTGCAGCTTGCGCTCGCGGGCGAGTCGCTGCACGAGAATACCGAGATTCACCGAATCGAGGTCTTCGATACGTCCGAGAATTTTTTCGAGGCCGGTGTTTTTCATTTAAGTCCTAATCTTAATCCTACTCCTAATCATAATCTTACTCGCCAGCCACATTATAAGGAGCAGGTTCCTCATATAGACGATCCCCACCCTGGCTCCGTATCAATCCCACTAACATCGGAACCACCTTCAGTAAAATCGCTTTCCCCGACTCTGCCTGCACTTTCTCGATTCGCTTTTTGCGCAATAAAACATCCAAGACCCCCGCACACTCCAACGCCGACCCTCGCGCGATGTCGAAAAACCGGCAGCGGTCTTTCGAAGTGAATTTGCCGTTACCCTCTGCAATGTTTAGGGGAATTGAATTCGAAGCCCGGTCAAGTTGAGAATGTGCGGCTAAACTAGCCGGGAGAACTTCCAAAATATCTTCCGCGAATTGAACAAAATCGAGAGAGCGTTGATAGACTTCTAGTTTCTCATGATCGAATTGTTTAGGCATGGCTTTTTCAGGGAGTGTGTGGATGAGATTAGGATTAGGATTAGGATTAAGACGAAGCCTTTTCCGGCGTGACCAAAGCGATAAGTTCTTTGGCGATGTCCGCTTTGGTCGCGGGGCCGAGTTTGGCAGAGCTGCCGTCGGCGGCGATGAGGACGACTTCGTTGGTATCGACGGCGAAGCCTGCGCCGGCTTGGCCGACGTCGTTGGCCACGATCCAATCGAGGTTTTTGGACTCGAGCTTCTTCTTGGCGTAGGTGACGACGTCCTTCGTCTCGGCGGCGAAGCCGACCACCGTCTGATGCGCTTTACGCTCGGTCATGGTTTTGAGAATATCGGTGGTTCGCTCGAACTCGATGGTCATGGAAGCATCGTCCTTTTTCTCTTTATGCGCGTGCTGCGTTTTGGGGCGGAAGTCGCTGACGGCCGCTGTCATGATGAGCACGTCGCAGGCATCGAAGAGTGCATCGACTTGGTGAAACATCTCCTCAGCCGTGACGACGGGGTAGAGAATCGCGCCGTCCGGCTCTTCGAGCGCGACGGGGCCGGCCACTAGGTCGACGTTCCAGCCCGCATCGAGGGCGGCTTCGGCCAGGGCAAAGCCCATTTTACCCGTCGATGGGTTGCTGATAAAGCGCACCGGATCGATAAATTCGCGGGTCGGCCCCGCAGTGATAAGACAACGAATAGAGCTTGCGTTCGACATAAGCCTAAAAACTCTAGGCGAACACATGGCCGATCCGCAACACAGCAACGCACCTATTTCCGAAAATCCTCAGCCGACCGAGAAGAAGCAGGTTAAAAAGGAAAACACTTTCCTGAACTTAGGCTTCAACCTGATCCTGCCCATCCTACTGCTCAATAAGGGCAAGCAATGGTTCGGCAGCTATCTGGAGCCTTACTTCGAGAATGTGGCCGTAGGCGTGCTCTTGATCGCTATCGCATTTCCAGTCGTCTATTTCATCTACGACTATATCAAACGCTCGAAGTATAACGTGTTTTCAATCCTCGGCTTGATCAGTGTGCTTCTGACTGGAGGTATCGGCATTCTGGAGATCCCTACCGAATGGTTTGCAGTGAAAGAAGCGGCCATTCCTCTCTTACTGGGTCTGGCCGTGCTCATATCGTTGAAGACCCCCTACCCGCTCATCCGCACCCTCCTCTACAATCCGGAGATCATCGACGTGGATAAAGTGCACGACGCACTCGTCGAACACAAATCAGAGGCGGCCTTCGAGCGCTTGCTCGTGCGCTGCACTTGGCTTCTGGCCGGATCGTTTTTACTGAGCGGCGTGCTTAATTTTTTCTTGGCGCGCTGGATCGTGGTCAGCCCGAGCGGCACCGACGCCTTTAACTCCGAAGTGAGCAAGATGATGGCCTGGAGCTGGCCGGTCATCGCGATCCCCAGCATGGCGATCATGATGTACGCCCTCATGCAACTCCTCGGCGGCATCAAAAAGATGACTGGTCTGGAGCTGGACGACGTGCTCCACGGGGCGAAGAAGGAAGAAGAGGAATCGTAGGGGCTTCATTTATGAAGACCGCCATGCCTTGTAGCGATGCGACGCCAGTCGCGTCGACGTAGACAACCTCCGACCCGCCTTTGCATCGACCCCGCTAGCGCGGGTTCGCTACGGAAAATCTGTCCCTACCGGATCTGCCAGCGGTAGTGCATCGACGAGAGCTTTTCGTAGCCGCCCTTCGTCACGCGGACGACGTCTTCGATCCGGCAGCCACCGATCTCGGGATAATATAGCCCCGGTTCGATCGTGATGACTTGCCCGGCTTTGAGCTTGGGCGCGTCCTTCGACACACGTGGCGACTCGTGCACTTCGAGCCCCAGACCATGGCCTGTGGAATGGATGAAGCCGACGAAGCCCGACTTCCGGCGCTCAGTGACAAAGCCGGCATCGTCGAAGACTTTTTGAGCGGCCGCATGGACGGCATCGCCTTTGACGCCTGCTTTGACTGCCTGCATGGCGGCAGCTTGCGCCTCCTGAACGGCTTTGACGAGGGCGCACTGCGCGGGGCTCGCCTTACCTTTGAGGAAGGTGCGCGTCATGTCGCCGTGGTAGCCGGTCTTTTGCACACGCGGAAAAACATCGATGATAATAAGCTCGTGGGGGCGCAGCAACCCACGCCCGGCTTCGTGGGGATCGCAGGCCTGACGTCCTCCGGCAACGATGGTATGGCTGGCAGTGGCTCCTTTTTCGAGGCAGGCTTGATCGATGATGGTGCGCAAGCGCTCGGATGTGAGCGCTTTGCCTTCGTAGAGGATCCGGTTACCGTCGATGGTCGCGGCACGCAGCACGGCCTCCGCCGCGCGGATACCAGCGGCGGAGGCAGCGTTCCCTTGGCGGATGGCGCGCGCTTCGGCATCCGTCTTCTTAGCGCGTTTCGGAAAGAAAGCACCCTCGACGATCTCCACACGATAGCCGGCCTCGAAGAGCTTAGCATAATAAATCGCCGGAAAGTCAGCCGGCACCTCGATCTTTTTAACCGCAAAACGCTGAGCGAAATAGACCATCAACTCGCCGGGGCCGACTTCCTTGACCGAGATCTGCAGATTCTCGGCCGCCTTTTCACGGATCGCCTCGAGTAGCATGACTTCGTCGAACTTCGACTGCTTGGCCACCCGCCCATACTCAAGCTGGCTAACGACTGCGTAGCTCTTTTTCTGCGCGATCACCGCAAGGAAGGGATCAGGCACAAAGACCCCAGAAAGATAGAGTGAGTCCGCCGAGGACTCGGAATCGGCGTAAAGAAGGCGGATAGTCGAGGATTTACTTTTCATTAGTCAGGAATGTCCTAATGATCCTGAGCATTCCATAGACTCTGTCACGCACTGAACCTAGATTTTAGCCCTTGAACTCCAGATTTAACATTCTAGCCGCCCTTTTCTTGGCGCTCGCCGTCACCGCGTGCCAACCAACAAAGGAATCCCTGCCTCCGGCCACGAGCCATACCTACTTCCCCATCTCGATTGACGGGCAAGTACTACAGCTGCAGCTGGCGCTCAATTCCGCCGAGCAGCAAAAGGGGCTCATGCACCGAGACAGTCTGGCCGAGGATCACGGCATGCTCTTTCTCTTCGATCAACCGAAAAAGCAAGGCTTCTGGATGCGCAATACCCGAATCCCGCTCGACATCGGCTATTTCGATGCCAGCGGCCAACTGCTCGAGGTCTATAAGCTCTTTCCCTATGACGAGACTTCAGTGCCATCACGTAGCCGCGAGGTCTTGATTGCCGTCGAAACCAATCGTGGCTGGTATGCCAAGCATGACGTCAAACCGGGTGCCCGGATCGACATCGAAGCACTGCAAACCGCACTCAAGCGCCGCAACCACACGAACTCCGCCTTAAAACCGTAATGCCCGACTCACAACCCGAGACTCCACGACAGCCACGCACGGGCGACCTAATCATCCCCCCTGATGACAAGCGCGACGAAAAACCCGCCCGTCGCAGCCGCTCAAAAGTTGCACCGCCGAAACCAGTCGGCTGGCTTGCCTATGTCACTCTGATTCTGCTGACGATTGGTTGCTACGCACCGATGTTCCAGTCCGACCTGATCTGGTCAGAGTATGATGGCGTTGAACGCAGCCCCTACCAGTCGATGGAGACTTGGACAGATGCATGGTCATTAGAGATGATCCGCGGCGAAGATCCGATCACCCTCACCTCGTATTTCCTTGAGCAAGCAATCCCTCTAGCGCCTAGCGTTACCCACCACGCGATCAACCTATTGCTCCATATCCTGGCAGCCATCTTTCTACTCAAAACGCTCGAAGCGCTCAAACTGCCCGCCGCCTTTTCCGCCTCGCTCGTCTTCGCGCTCCACCCTTCAGTGCTTCAAACGATATTTTGGTCAGGCTATCGCAGTGAACTACTCGGACTCGTGCTTCTGCTGGCGGCGCTCTTTTACGGCGTGCGTAATCGAGATGCCCGCGATTTCTTCTGCCTCATGGCAATCAGTCTCGTCGCCTATCTACTACATCCGGCCACTCTCGTGCTCCCGCTGGTTTTAGGCTTCTGCATCTTTTACCAGAACGCCTCCTTCCACCTGAAGGACTATAACCGTCTCTTGCCCCTACTCTGCCTAGCGCTTTTTCTCGGGGTTTGGACACAAGCAAACAGCAACGGTCTGGATGTAGAGTTCGGGGAGCGTGTGAGTATCTACGCAGAGAATTTATTCTTCTACATCAAGCAATCACTTCTCCCTGTGGAGTTAGCACTCTTTCATCCTTTCAATCATTCCAAGGGCTATAGTGTGGGCTCGCAGAATAGCTTCCTCCCCTTTCTATTGTTCATTCCTTTCTACGTTCTAGTCGCGATCAACTATAAGCAGACTTGGGCACGGGGTTTACTGCTCGGGCTAACAGCCTTTCTGTTTCTCGTCCTCTATGGTCTTTCCACTACAGGTGCCTTCATCGATGGCAGTCTCGCGCACGAAGATCATTTATTGTATATCGCATTGCCCATCATGGTCGCACTGGTCGTATGCGGAGCGGGTAGCATCGCGCATAACATGGGCGCCAGCGGGCGCATTCTTTGGTTTTTAGGATTCACCGTGTTTGCTGTTATTCAGCTGGCGATCACGGCCTCCTATGCGCACACCGTCAGTGACCGGACACAGCTTTGGTATAATATGTCCGAACAATGGCCGGAAGCTTGGAAGCCAAAACTCGCGCTGATCAATACGATTCAGGGCAGCGAAGAAGAGAGTGAACTACTCACGCAGAACGAAATTATTAAGATGCTTGAAAGTATTCTGGAGCAACAACCGAACCGCATTCAGGAGCGCCAATTGCTCGCCCGCATCTATCGTGACGATGGACAAAACACCAACGCGCTACGCGAATACAAACGTATCCTACGTGACTCGGTGCCAACGAACGAATTCCTCAGTGAAACCGCCGACTTCTACGATAAGCTCGGTCTGAAATGGGACGCCAACAACGCCCGCGAACGCATCACCGAATAACTATTTAACCTCAACACACACTACATTATGACTAAACCACGCACACCCGGCTTCGGCACACTCACACTCCACGCGGGGCACACCCCCGACTCGGCAACCGGCTCCCGAGCCGTGCCGATTTACCAGACGACCAGCTACATGTTCAACGACACCGCGCACGCCGCACGCCTCTTCGGCCTCGAAGAGCTTGGCAACATCTACACGCGGATCATGAACCCCACCACCGACGTATTGGAAAAACGCGTCGCTGCACTCGAAGGCGGTGTCGGTGCCCTGGCCCACTCCAGCGGTCAGGCCGCCATCACCAGCGCGATCCTCAACATCGCCAGCGCCGGTGATAACATCGTCTCCGCCGCGCAGCTCTACGGTGGCACTTACACGCTCTTTAAATACACTCTGCCCAAGCTTGGCATCGAAGTGCGCTTCGCTGACGCCGAAGATCCCAGTACCTTCGAGCCGCTCATCGACGGCAAGACGAAAGCGATCTACGGTGACACCGTGGGCAACCCAAAGCTCAACATCTTCCCCTTCGCCGAAGTCTCCGCCGTCGCGAAAGCCAACAAACTGCCCCTGATCATCGACAGCACCGTCGCCTCCCCCGCCGTCTGCCGCCCGATCGAACACGGCGCGAACATCGTCGTCCACAGCCTGACCAAATACATCGGCGGCCACGGCACCAGCGTCGGTGGCATCGTGGTCGACGCGGGCAACTTCGACTGGGGCAGCGGACGCTTCGACGAGTTCACCCAGCCCGACCCCAGCTACCATGGCCTCGTCCACTGGGATGCCTTCAAAGCCTTCGAGCCTGCCGGCGGTGCCAACATCGCCTACATTATGAAGATGCGCCTCCAATGGCTGCGCGACATGGGCAACTGCGCTTCGCCCTTCAACTCCTTCCTACACATTCAAGGTCTCGAGACTCTGCATCTGCGCATGGAGCGCCACTGCGAAAACGCGCTCAAAGTCGCCGAATTCCTGCAAGGTCACGAGTCCGTAAGCTGGGTCAACTTCCCCGGCCTCAAAGACAGCCCGCACCACGCCGCCGCCAATCAATATTTCAACAAAGGTATGTATGGCGCACTCGTCGGATTCGGCGTCAAAGGCGGCCTCGAAGCCGGAGGCAAATTCATCGACAGCCTGCAACTCTTCAGCCACCTCGCGAACATCGGCGACGCCAAGTCGCTCGCCATCCATCCGGCCACGACCACTCACCAACAACTCAGCCCCGACGAACAAGTGGCCGCTGGCGTCACACCCGACTTTGTTCGCCTCTCCGTGGGCATCGAAGATATCGAAGATCTCCTCGCCGACCTCGATCAGGCATTGAAAGCGTAACCAATTCACTGAAACTGGAGGGCAAAGTTCCACCTTTGCCGCCACGCATGCGCGGCAATGACAGAGCATTGCCCTCCAGCTCAGCACCAGACCTAACGAACCCTTGCTAAAGCTGCGGGTAAAATGCCCTTTGGGTGCTACGCAGTGACGCCCCTACATTAAATGCCCACCCGCCACTTCCTCACATCATCCGATCCGCTGAGCCAGCAAGTGGCTCAGTTTCTCTCGGGCATGCCAGCTGAGGAGACGCGGCTCATCACACCGACTGGCGGAGCGGCACGGAGCATCGGACAACTCATCGAAGCAACCGGTGCCAAGCCCCCGTCCACCGCGCAGCCCATGCAAGCGCTCCTCCCTGAGCGCGACGATATCTCAACTCCGGTCGAGCGCGCTTTAGCCTGGGCGGAAGCCTTGCAGCGAGCATCGGTTGCGCACTTGCAAACGCTCTTCTGGAAAGAGACCCCGCAAACCACCGCCGAGCTACTCAAAGCCGGGCGCAATTTTAGCAAACTCTGCGACCAACTGGCCGAAGCTGGGCTCGACCCGGCCACATTGCAATTACCGCCGCAACTGGCAGGCGCCTTCGACGAAGGCCGTTGGTCGGCCATCGCCGCGATCTACCAAAGCTACCTCGACTGCCTTAGCGACTGGAGCCTCTCCGATCCCAACGCCCTGCGCTTGGAACAAATCGAGGCCGCATCCACCTCAAGCGGCCGCCTCGTCATCGCCGCCGTGCCCGACTTGCCCCATGCTTTTGAGCGCTACGCCAGCGCGCTAGAGAAAAACGGCACAGCCGTCGACGTGCTCATTTGGAATCCGGAGCCAGCCCCCGAAAATCACTTCGATGCCTGGGGGCGTCCGATTCCCGAGCTTTGGAATGCCCGCGAGATCCATCTCGCCGCCGAGCAGATCCACGTCGCCGCCTCCGCTCAAGACGAGGCGCGCACCGCAGTGGCCACTACTCTGCAAGCTGCCACCGGCTTAGTCATCGCCGATCCGAAATCGAGCAGCGTCCTCGCTGGTGAAATCGCCTCGCAAGGGCGCACCCCTTACCTGCCCGAAGGGGAGCGCCTGATCAGCTGCGAAGCGGCCAAGCTCGCTCTCGAATGGGAAGAGTTTCGACAAGGCAAAGACCTCCGCCGTCTCCGCCGCTTGTTGGAACTGCCCGCCTTCTGCCGCGCCCTCGATACCGAAAGCCCCATCGACCCAAGCGACGCCCTCATCGCCATCGACCACCTGCTCGGCAAGACCATCGCCGCCACGCTCGACGCCGCGTGGCAAGCCTCGCCCGCACTCTCCGAGACCGCCCCTGTACGACAGCAACAGATGCGCGCGAAAATCCGCCGTCTGCTCGGCTCCGTCCGCTCGCGACTTCAAACCACGGCACTCGAACTCGTAGAGATCGCGTTTGCCGAAAAAGCATCCGACTCCGCCAAGCGCGTGCTCAAAATCAGCCGTCAGTTGGCCGACTCGCCCGCCATGAAAAATTGGCTCGAAGGCGCAAGCTTGCCCACGCAGATCTTGGCGCAAGCCATCCACAGCGAACGCCTACAAGCCCCCGCTCCCGAGAACGCCATCCCCCTCAACGGTTGGCTTGAAGCCCCCTGGCTCAACGAGCCTCAGCTCGTGCTCTGCGGCCTGATCGAAGGCCGCCTCCCTCAATCGATCGACGGCGATCCCTTTCTGCCCGACTCCATCCGCCCCGCGCTCGGCCTCAGCGATAATGCCCAACGCCTCGCCCGCGACGCCTACCTACTTAGCGCCCTCGTCGCCGCGCACCCCGCCGACCACGTCCAGCTCTCTTACAGCAAATACAACGCCGACGGCGATCCCAACAAGCCCTCACGGCTGCTCCTGCGCACTGCGCTCGACGAACTCCCCGCCCGCGTGCAACACGTCACCCGCGCCAGCGCCGGAACCCGCACGCGTCCACGCCGCCAGACGAACTGGCGCTGGCAGCTCCCCTGCGAGCTGCCCACTGTCACCAAGATCAGCCCCACCCAGTTCGAGTCCTACCTCGCCTGCCCCTTCCGCTTCTGTCTCGAAAAAGTTCTGGGCTACGAAAGCGCCCCGCAAGCTTCGCACGAGATGGACGCCGCTGTATTCGGAAACCTGATACACGCAACCTTGGAAAACTTCGGCCTCGAAATCATCCCCACCGGCAAAGCCATGCTCCAGCTCGACGAGCCGACCATCCGCAAGCGCGTGCAACAACTCCTGGAGCAAGAAGCCCGCTTACAATTCGGCACACAGCCCGTACCCGCCGTACAAGTGCAGATCGCCAGCGCCGCCGCACGCCTCAATGCCTTTGCCCGCATTCAGGCTGAATGTTTCGCCGAGGGCTGGATCATACTCGCTGTGGAACGAAAGCTCGAAGCCGTAGGCGACGACACGCTCACCATCGGCACGCTCAAGCTCTCCGGCATCATCGACCGCATCGAGCAACACGCCGAGACCGGTGCGCTCCGGGTCATGGATTACAAAACATTCAGCGCCGTCAAAAAACCGGCAGAGACACACTTCGCCCCAGCCACACATAACTGGTTGCCCGTCGCGCAAGTCGAAGTCGATACCGGCAAGCGCGTCAGCCAAAAGACGTGGAAGAACCTGCAACTTCCCCTATACCGTAGGATGCTCGAACACTGGTATCCGCAGGAATACGCAGCCCACATTCCCGAGGTCGCCTACTTCGTCCTCCCCTCCGATCCCAACGAAAGCGGCATC
>PPCM01000937.1_pt1 | contig 16386 bp, 10 predicted proteins | sample 1555541 | NCBI WGS metagenome assembly PPCM01 (sample SAMN05284479, study PRJNA326546) | Marine sediment metagenome, whole genome shotgun sequencing project. | isolation source: marine sediment | place: Germany: Wadden Sea | collected 2012-09-05 | reverse complement strand
CCGTACCCGCACCCGTGTGAACGGGAGATACGAAACCTGCCGCGTTTCCCCCGGTATCCAGCGCGGGGGTCACCATCCTGAGTATCACCCTTTCACAGGCGGCGGTGTTGAACCCGAGCCGGGAAAGGGAGCCGGTCAAGGCGATCCTGCCGACCGCATATAGCGCCAGCCTCGGCAACAAACCGTAGAACAGCACCGAGAGACACAGAAACGGCCACCACGACACCAGGTCCGCCGTGGTGAGATAAAAGATCCCCTCCTTGAGTACCATTCGACTGCCGCTGATCTGTTCAAGGGTTGGATGGGACAGGGGGGATGGAAATGCCCACGACCATGGAACGGAGATAATGGATACAACCCGATATACGGCGGCCGAACCCAGCTGGAGTGTTGATTGCCATCCAAAGGCAAGATCCGCGCTGAGCACCCTGATCAGGGTCGCCAACAGCACCCCGAGATTAAAAGAGATACCGAGAACCTGAATAATCAGGAACAAGGGCCATCGAAAAACCGAACCGTACTCGCGGCTTTTGCCCTTCAGCAGGGCCGCCGCGTGGAGCATGGAATTTCGCCGGGCCCCGCCTGTTTTTTCAAGGAAACGCTGTCCGAACCGTTTCATCAGCCGATCGAAACACGCGGCTATCAGAGGCTGGAAAGGGGATATCCTCCCATCCCGCCCCATCTTTCCCCTGAACAACAGGTACCCGCCCAGGAGGATCAGCAGGATCAACTGCATCAATACCAGTACCGCGAAATAAAGGGTCACATTCACGGGCCTGCTTCCCGTGTAAACGAGAAGAGACAACGCGCCGCCCGCGCCCAGAAGCCCTCCCAAGACCGTAACAAGCCCCAACAGCAGGGCGTGCGCCTGTTCAAAAACATCGCCGGGTAATTCCCGCCCCCCCGCCCTTTCATTCCGCTTTAGCGATTCAAGCCATTGTTTCAGTATATAATTACGTTTTTCCACACCCTTCAGCGTTTGTAGCGGCGACAGGGGTTCGATCTCATTCAGGTATATGTTCCGGTCCCGCGGGACCCGTTCTCCAGGGTGCGCCTCCTCCTCAATCCCGGCGTCCCGGCGTAAAAAATACTCCAGGTCCACCAGATCCCTTACCCGCCATCTTTCTTTCATCCTAAAAAACCTTCCATTTCCAGGCAATCCTTTTGATTCCGAAAAAAAACCTATTTAACATAATCGAAAAAAGTTAAAAATCCAATATTTATCATATCCAATGCAACACCGTGCCCGGTGCCCAAAAGAAATCCGGACTCATCTCATTGACAGCCGGGTGCTTAATGGAGATATTGTTTCTGAAAAAGGCAAATCATTCGAAAGGGTGAGACGCAAAGCCACTGGCCTAAATTCTGTATTGAAAAGACATGAATCAAAATGATGCGAAAGCAACATTTGAGGAAAGTTAATCAAGACAGAACAAGGTAGCAGGGCTACCTTTTTTTTTGCGCCTTATTTCCCGCTTCCGGAAGTTCCCCGAAGAATCATCGGGTTTCACCTGAGCCTTTCAGGGGCTTTTGGAAAAGCCCCATCCGATCCCCCTGTCGATCATCAACTGCAAGATTCCAAGCATTCGGAAGGGGATTTGCAAATAAACGACCCGTTTTTGTCCCGGGTGCATTTCGCTCTTTCCTTATAACATTTTTTCAGACACTCTTTTATCTCTTCTTTCGTTTTCTTTTTCATGGGAGAACCTCACAGTTGCCTGTTATTGTAGCCGGGCATCCGTCCCTGCCCCTAAAAGTAATAAGATTATGTAAATACATTACAACGTCCCGAGCCCAAAGCAAGCGGCACCATCCGCTGCCCAAGGCTCATGTAATCGGTTGTTTAAGCATCCGAGCCGCGACACTATCCGCCTTGGTTTCGAAGGCATGGGGTTGGTGCGGTTTGCCATGCCCATTCAACCAGGGCAATCGCATTTAAAATATCCCCCCAATGGATTCATACCGATATATATTGACGGCGGTTTATCCCGGCGACTTCAGCCACTGCCCGCGAGTGTGCCGGAGTTACTTGAGATTACCCTTCCCATCCAACGGCTTTATATGGCCCCCCCCGTCATATTGTGATATATTATGAAAATGAATCTGTTCACCCGGGCATAACGATCGTCCGCCGTTTCCCCCCGCTGAAGGAGAACCTGCGGGAATGGTTCTCGTATCCGCAAAATGATAATAAGCGCCGTGGGAATATCGGGATGCCGGAAGTTCAATTTCCGATCTCCTGGCGTCGATTCCGGAGTTAAAGGGGGAAGCATGAAACCATTTACAAAATGCAAGCGATTGAGCCGTGACCGCCGTTGCGACTGTGATCGACGAAAGGTGGATCGAAACGTCAATTTCCAAAGAAGATCCACGAAGGACAGAAGGTCACAGCCCGAACTCCGATGCGACTGGTCCCGCATTTCCACCTGGAGCAGCTATTGTAAAAGATGCGTTTGACCCCCTTTAAGCGTTCCGCTCCCGCCGACAGGAAATGTGCACGGTATATATATGTGAAACACGGCAGGACAAGAATCCCGTAGACTTTGTCACGATCACGAAAATTCATTACAACGGACCGAGGCTTGAACACGATGAAAATTCTTCAAATGATCCTCTTGTGCTATGCGGCATACTGTACGACGCTTTTTCTGCTTCAACGAAAGCTGATCTATCCCACCTACTACATTCCTGTTCCAGAAAAACCGGCGGTACCTTCCAAAGGCGTTGAAGTGATCCTCCTCGGGACGAATTCGGGAAAGGTCGAATCCTGGTACCTGCCGCCCCGGGGCATCCCATCCGGGCAAACCGCCCCCCACCTGATTTTTGCCCATGGAAATGCCGAACTCATTGATTTCTGGGTCGAGGAATTTGAATTTCTAACCCTGCTCGGGGTGGGGGTGCTTCTTGTGGAATTTCCAGGATACGGCAGATCTCCGGGCAACCCATCGCAAAAAAGCATAACCGAAGCCTTTGTTGAAGGTTACGATACGCTCATCCGCTTGAAAAAAGCGACTCCGTCGGAAATCATCTTCATGGGGCGCTCCATCGGCGGAGGGGTTGCCTGTTCCCTTGCCGCACAAAGGGAACCTGCGGCAATGATTCTCATGTCCACGTTCACGAGTGCAAGATCTTTTGCAAAACGCTACCTTGCACCTCCCATGCTCCTTCTCGATCCCTACGACAACCTGGAACAGGTGCGTTCATACAAGAAACCCGTCCTTGTCATCCACGGGAAAAACGATGAACTGATTCCATACGGCCACGGAGAGGCACTGTTTAAAGCCGCCTCTTTGGGAAAGCTGATCACCTACGACAGTGGACACAACGACTGCCCCCCCGACCGGCGGGCTTTCAGAAAAGATATTGCCGATTTTCTGCACTCGGCCGGTTTTAAAATACACGGCCCGGACACCGCTGCAAAGGCCGTAAAACAGAATCTTGCCGACCGGCCGGACACTGTGGTAGAATAATCTAAAACGGTTCGGCGCTTGTTCGAGACCGATTCCAGCCCTTTAAAACCATCACATGGCCTAATCCGTTATTTCCATTTTCAATCCGCAAACGCAACATGTTTGCCGGAACCATGCGCCTGCTTGCATAAAAGAGGCGATGGAAGGGTAACACCCGGTTGTAATCAATTATCCGGTCGCCGGTTTCCCAGAAACCATTGCGTCAACATCCCTATTTTATGAAACGGACTCGATGTCGAACCGGCAAAGGGAAAAATGATCGAGTTGCTTTTCGGATATCCGGCCACTCGCGCGGCTGCCATGCTTTTTACGGGAACGTAAGTGATGACAAGATAAGGAACCGGGCATGCCCAATACAATCACCGACTCCGAAGCCTTTAAAACCAGCGTTATTGTCCCCTGTTTCAACGAGGAACGACTGCTGGGCCCCTGTATCGATCGGGTAATGAACGCTTGGGACAACGGGCAAAAACCGGAGATCATTATCGTTAACGACGGTTCCACGGACAACAGCCTTTCCGTTGCAAGGGCGCTCGAGAAAAAATATTCCGGCGTGACAGTGGTCCATCACCGTGAAAACAGGGGTAAAGGCGCGGCTGTGAGAACCGGGCTGAAAATTGCCGCGGGTGATTTCATCGCCGTGCAGGACGCGGATCTTGAGTATGATCCCGTGGATCTCACTGCATTGCTCATTCCCCTGTTGAGCGGGGAAGCGGATATGGTTCTCGGCTCGAGGTACCTGTCCCGGGAGGGCGGAAGGGTCCTTTTCTTCTGGCATACCCTTGGAAATCGTGTTCTCACCCTTCTCTCCAACATGACCACGGGCCTGAATCTCACGGATATGGGCACCTGTTACAAGGTTTTCAGGAAAAGCGTGCTTGACGGGATCGATCTTTCGGAGAACCGGTTCGGGTTCGATGCCGAGGTGATCGCCAAAACCGCCCGTCAAGGGATTCGGATTTTTGAAAAGGGTATTTCGTACACGCCGAGGGGATATGAACAGGGTAAGAAGATCAGGATACGGGACGGCATCGACCTGCTTCGGGCCATGGTGTCCCATGGTGGCGGAGCTGCGGCTTTAACGGCGAGAGGGTTGCTCCGTCTTGCGGGCGGGCTCCTGTTGATCACGTGCCACCTGTTGTTTTTTACGCTCCTCGTTTTCACGGGCGCATCCGTGCCGGTTTCCTGCGCGATTGCATTTTCCCTTACAACTTCCATGAACCATTTTCTTTTCCGCCGCGTTTCACCCGGTCGGTGCCCGCGCGGGGCCGTCAGCTGTTTTCTGGTGCTTGCGCTCCTCTGCCTCCTGGACATGAAAATCACGATCCTCCTTATGAACAGCGGCTTTCCCCCATGGTCGTCAAAACTTGTTCCCGCGATTCCGGTACAGTTCATCGGTTTCAGAACGATTCCACTTCTCCTTTCCCAGGGGAGAAAAACCTCGGCCACCGCCTTCGACGGAAAAAATGCCTACGGAAGTTCATCCCCGGATCGCTTCTGATCCGCCATTTCCCCGGGAGACAAAGGTTCAATGGCATACATAAAATCCATCGTGGTCCTGACGGAGATCCTGGTCTTTATCTTCTGCATTAAAATCCACCTTTGGGAAAGGGGATACGGTATTTCCGAAGCCCTCTGTTTTTCCATCCTTCTTTGCCTTTCCTTCTATTCCGTTACCATTCAACTCTTTTTACTACTGGGCATCGCCAAGCTGTTTTTCCTCACGGACCTTGCGGTGCTGCTCTTTTGTATGCACACCCTTTCAAGCAAAGGAAAAGCCAGGGCCCGCGTAATGAAAAGAGTAAAGGAATTCACCAAGGGGCACCGGGAGTATCTGCTCTTTTTTGCCCCCGTTTACATCTACCTTTTCGCCCAGGCCCTGCTCCTTCCCCCCCAAAACTTCGACAGCATGACCTATAACCTCTCCCGGGTGCTCATGATGATCGAGGAAAACCGCCTCTTTCCCCTGAACCACTCCACCCAGAGGCAAGTCGCATTTCCCCCGGGGTTCGATGTTCTCCACTTTCTTTTCCTGAGATTTCACAGCGATCTCTTCCTTCCACTGTTCAGTTTTCTGAGCTACGCCGCGGTGGTCTCCGGGATATATGCACTTACCGGGAAAATTCGAGAATTGCGGAACCGACCGCTTCTTCCCCTTGCCGTAGCCCTTATCGTATCGGCCCTGAAACTCCTCACGCTCCAGGCAACCACGACGAAAAACGACATCGGCACGGCCGCTGCGGCCGTCGCGGCCATGGTCGCGTGCCGAAAAGCTGTTGAGGAAAGGGACGTTCGATCGTTTCCGATCCTCTTTACCGCCTTGGTCGCGGGCATGTCGTTCAAGGGGTATTTCGCGGGTTTCGCCCTCCCTTTCATCATCCTTTCAATCCCGCTTTTTATCGGCGCGGGCTCGAAACAAAAAGCCGTTCCAAGCTCACCGCGTCTTCGCCTCCTCATGGTGCTGCCCATTTCCGGCCTGCTGCTTCTGCTTGTTTTTTTTGCCCACAATATTCTGAATTTCGGCGGTCCTTTCGGAGATCGGGAGTTCGTGAGGCTGCATACCAACCCTGACGGGTTGTTGGGCGGGATGCTCAACGCCGGACGCTATATTGCACAGAGCCTCGAGTTTCCAACGTTCCTAGGGGGGAACATACTCGATCAACTTCACGCCGGTCTGCCGGGCAAACTGCCGACACTCGGCGCCCTGGGGCAGGTCCGCCTCTCCTCTTTCCGCATGCCGGCGGAAAACGTGAGCTGGGCCGGGCCCATCGGTTTTTTCATCATACTCCCCGCGCTCTTATTTGCCCCCATGCGGGCAAGGGGGTTCATTCGCCTTTCAGCCCTGTCCGCCTGGTGTTTCTTCTTCATGATCTGCTGTAAACTCACATGGACACAGTGGAGCAGTCGCTTCTTCTGCCTCTTCTTTGCCTCGGGCGGTATTGCGACCGGCTTTCTCATCCGGAATTTTTCCTTGGGCGCGATCCGCTCCCTTTTGCTCATCTCGTTCACGGTCCTCCTGTTTTCCACCCTCTTCAACGTTTCAAAACCGTTTTTCAACATGCGTGAAATCGGTTACCTGGTGCACACCCGCATCGCCCCGGTGGGCTCCTTCTGGGAGAAATCCAAGCCGGGATTCCGATACCCGGGCCCCTTGCTGTTCAACTGGTTCCAGCGGGTAACGGACAGAACCGCACATTACAACGACTATTTCGAATTCGACGTGGTTGAAACGTACCGTTCGCTCATTCCTGAAAATGCCTCGGTTCTCATTCTTGCCGGAAACGACACCTGGGTTTTTCCATTCCTGCTCCACGGAAAAAAACTGAGGAAAGTTGTCGCTTCCCCGGAGCGAATCGTCATGTGCGGCAAAACTCTCGACATGAACAACGAAAGTCACAGGCGGATCGTATACGATTCATTCGACTACATGATACTTGCGGGTGTTCCGGGTTATGAGGAGCTGGTGCCTCGGAAACCCCTTTTTGCTCATCACGCGCGGAACAGGGGAGACGCAGCGTTTTACCTGTTCCGCCTCTCGCACCCCTGACCCCCCTTCGCCCAGGGCGATACGCAAACTATCAGCCGGCTCCGGTAGCCATTGCCCGGACCTTCCGGTACAAGGACGGCCATGAGAATATCATCGATCATTATCGTTATCTTCAGGAACATCAAAATCACTCTACTTAAACTTTTGGGGAAAAGTTCATCCATCGTTCCGTACAAGCTGCTCATCGGTTTGACGAACCGTTGCAACTCAAGGTGCCGCTTCTGTCATATCTGGAAGATCGGCACCGCTTCCCCCGCTTTATTGAAAAACGAGTTGACCCTCGAGGAACTCACGGATCTGTTCAGGCAGATGGGCCGTAATCTGGTTTGGCTTGCCCTGACCGGCGGTGAAATCACACTTGTTCCCCATTACAAGCAGATGCTCCGCGAGGCCGCGAAATACTGTCCGTCCCTTCGTATCGTCACATTTACAACCAATGGCCTGAACAGTGATAGAATTGTGGAATATGCTGAATTTACAAGGGATATGGGGTTCGATTGTTTTGTCAACATCAGTCTGGACGGAGACGAGAAGCTTCACGATTCCCTGAGGGGGGTTCCCGGTAATTACCGAAAATGCATGCTTACCCACGGGCGTCTGGGACATATGGGTATCCACCGACATTATTCAATCACCGTAAGCCCAGGCAACCTCGCCTTCATCAGGGAGCGGTATAAGGACCTTGCGCCCGGGATCAAGGCCGCAACCTTTGTTCACGGCGGGGGGATCTACAACAGGCAAAACCGAATCGACCACGGGGCCCTCAACAGGGGCATGGAGCGCATTGTCAGGGGTTACAGGGTAGAGAGCCCAGGGGAGTTCATAGAGTTCATATACCTGAAAATCGCATGCCTGTTTTTGAAACAGGGCATGGAGGAGAACCTCGTTCCATGCGAGGTGGTCACCACAAACCTCCACATCACGGCCGACGGCGGGGTCAATGCCTGCATGTTCATGCCGCCCCTGGGCAATATCAGAGCCCTTCCCCTGGGGGAAATCCTGGGTTCCAAACATACACGGGCGACGGTTAAACGGATCGGGAAGGGAAACTGTCCGGGATGCTGGATGAACTGCTATGCCCCCCACTCGATCATGCATCACCCCCTTAAATCCCTGCTCCTGATGTTCAAGTGAGCGGCCCCGCCTCCGGAAAAGCGATCTTCATGGATGATCGGCCTCCGCAAAAGCCGGCTTCCAGGGTGTGACAAATCCAGCCGGTCTTTTCCCGCGCCGGCGGCTCACGGTGTCTGGGTAATGTAGATCTCGTGGATCATCGTGTGCACCCCGTAATCATAAACGCGAACATTTACATTGAGCCTTGCGTGGTATGCCTGAAGAGCCGTTTTCACCATGGATTTTGCATGGGGAAAGGGGCAGCGGAACCATTTCCCCGTAAACTCCGGCGCGGGAGAAAGATCCGTCAGTTTTACATAACCGTTCCCCGCCGCAATCACCCGGCAGTGGTACCATTTTATATCGGCGGCACATCCCGATCCGGGATTTACCAGGAGTGCCCAAATCGTAAAGACAAGATACAGAACCGCCGGCTTCCTCATACCCCAAAGCCCCCTTCAATTATTTACAATGCAATCCCGTACTAAGGCCTCCTGAATTCAATCGGCCACCGGCCAAGTTTAAACAGGCGTTACACGCCAGGCATCCCGCTCCTTTAAGCATCCGCCGGGAATCCGAAATATCCGTGCCCTCCTCGGGGCCGGATTTCAGTTTTGCTAATCTCAAGTGCCGTCGGCCGGCTTGTCATTTTACTCATTACATAATCACCGAGCCGCTGGATCAAACCGAATAGGAGCACCAAATCACTGGATTGAAGTGAAAATCCACGGCATGTGCCGCAATATGATCAATTGCAATTACCTTTTATGAACCCGTAAAAAAACCAAAATCATTATTATGACCACACCATAATGCAAACTAAGCATATAAAAATAACGGCCGGTTGTGGTCGTTTTTTTAAAACGCCAACTTTTTACTTGAAAATCCCCATTGATGGACTCGTAAAAAAAGTCTTAAATCATTTCTTTACCACACCATAGTGCGGAACACTCAGATTACAACGACGACCGGTTGTGGTCGGTTTTTTTAACGCCGACTATTTACAGGGCCATCACCTTTTATGGCCTCGTAAAAACCCTAACCTGATTTCTCAAGCCCACTATGATGTATTAATCGGCTGCGGCAAGCACAACGGGCTGAGATCACTATAATTAGCGCCGATTTCAAAGGAACTATTGAGTCAACACACTGATCTTACGAGATCAGGCTGTGAAAGCGGTGTCTATCCGACCACGGGAAAAATGCCCGGATTCTTTTTGGGATATATGGCCGTCCATGGTCTGATACTGCTTTTTACAAGACCATCACCGTTTAGTTGCGCAAGCGAGGGACTCCCATAACAGCACAAAACCCTGTAACAAAGGTGAAATAAGTCAAATTTTCAAGATCTTGCTTACCATATGCCGCCCTTACGGTACCATCCCCCCTTCTCCGGTTCAAGACCGATTGGAAGTCCGATGAAACATCCTCCGCCCTTCCCGGGGCCTCATTATAAAATCCCGCTGAACAGCTGGATGAAAAGGATTCACAAATCAATATCGATGATGTATATTGTTTATTTGATTTACTCTGTAATTTTCTGCTTTTTCAATTATTTGAACTGGACTTTACATGAGGCGAGGAAACCGGAAACCTTAATTTGCCCCGATTGGCGACACAGTGCCGAAGAACCGGCTTTGTTGAACCCGGCGGTTATTCACTTAATCTGTAAACAAGCGACCCCCGACACCGGTCGCAACCCATGGACAAACCTTGACCCATTTCCCGAAACCCGGAACGGATTGATCAAACACAGTGACAATAGAGATAAAGCATATCAGTAAAACATTTTCCTCCCAGCCCGGTCAGTCGTTCACTCCCCTTGGAGATGTGGACCTTACCATCGAAAAGGGTGATTTTCTCGTGATCCTGGGGGAATCGGGGAGCGGAAAATCCACTTTGCTCAACATCCTGGCCGGTCTCTCCTCCTGCACCTCCGGAGAGATTCTCATCAACGGAACCCCGGTCGACGGTCCCCATCCGTCCCGGGCCATGCTCTTCCAGGAACCGAGCCTTCTGCCCTGGCTCAGCGTGGAGAAAAATATCGCGTTCGGGTGCAAACTCAGGGGCGAAACAGCGGATCTTCGTTACCGTGTTTCACAGTTTATCGAGCTGATGGGCCTTTCCGGATTTGAGAAAACCTATCCTTCGGAGCTCTCCGTGGGGATGGCCCACCGGGTATGCCTGGCGCGCGCGCTCATCGGGAACCCAGAAATCCTGCTCCTCGACGAACCTTTCGGCGCCCTGGACACCTTTACCCGGACCCGGCTCCAGGAGGAGTTGATCAATCTATGGATGAGTGAAAGATTCACCACCGTGTTCGTCACCCACGACATAGAGGAGGCCGCATTGATGGGAACGAGAGTCGTGCTTCTGGGGGGTAAACCCACCAGTGTTCAGGGGATCTTCGAAAACACACTCCTGTACCCGAGGCGCTTGACCGACTACGACTTTCACAATGCCAAGCTCTCCATCATGAAACGTTTCAAAAACGCCCGGAGGAACGGGACGTGAGCCGGGTTTACCCGCCTGCGGGAACGTTTCCGGGCAAAACAGGGAGAACCGGCCGCCGGGGCAGAAGACTATCGCGCATCCGTCGGCGAACCGTTTCCGCTCATGGAGCGGCAACTAATTTCCCGAGGGATCTTTCCTCGGAAAGATCCTCGACAGGAGAATTACAATGGCGCTTCCAACCAACAGACGTGATTTTCTCAAGGCGGGTGCCGGGGCCGCGCTGGCTCTCGGCAGCGAACTGATCACCGGGAGAAGGGTTCTTGCCGGCGGGGACAATACCCTTAGGATCGGCTATCTGCCCATCACCGATGCCGCTCCCCTGCTCATTGCCCATGCAAAGGGATTCTTCAGGGAGGAGGGACTTAACGACCTTCGTCCCGTGAGGGTTCGGAGCTGGTCCACGCTTGCCGAATCCTTTTCAACGGGAAAATTCGACGTGACCCACATGCTCCTGCCCATTCCCATCTGGATGCGTTACAACAGGGGCGCGAAGGTCAAGGTCCTTGCATGGGACCATACCAACGGCAGCGCCCTTACCGTGGGGGGCAACTCGGGCATCAGGGGTTTTGCCGACCTGGGGGGAAAGCAGATCGCCGTTCCCTACTGGTATTCCATGCACAACGTGATTCTTCAGATGGGCCTTGCGAAGTTCGGCCTGAAGCCCGTGATCCGTCCCCAGAAAGCCCCCCTCGCTCCCGACGAGGTGAACCTGTTCATCCTCCCCCCGCCGGAGATGCCGGCGGCCCTTTTGGGAAAGAAGATCGACGGTTTCATCGTGGCGGAACCCTTTAACGCAGTTGCCGAACTCAAGATCAAGGCAAAGATCATGCGGTTCACCGGGGACATATGGAAGAACCATCCCTGCTGCGTGGTGGTGATGAACGAAACGGTCGCGAAAACAAGGCCGGTCTTTACCCAGAAGGTGATCAACGGCATCGTCAGGGCCCAGCTCTTTATAACGGAAAACAGGGAGGAGACTGCGAGGATCCTCGGCAGGAGCGGGGAAAAGTTCCTGCCGGCAACGGAAAAAACCCTGCTCAGGGTCTTTAAGGGATACGATGTCGCGGACTACGGCGGAAACAACGTTCCCCTTGCCATAAAACACCCGGAATGGGGGGTTGATCGCATCGGATTCCAACCCTATCCCTACCCTTCGGCAACCCGCTTTATCGCAAGCCGCCTGAGGGAAACCCTGGTGGAGGGCGACAACGCGTTTTTACAAAGACACTCCCCCGAGTTCATTGCCGGCGACCTTGTGGACGATTCCTTTGTGAAAAATGCCCTCAACAACATGGGCGGCCCGGGCAAGTTCGATATCATCGACATCACCAACCCCTGGCACAGGGAGGAGATCATCTCCCTGTGACGGGAATGCACAACACCACGCGTTCAGAAACCCTCTAATCGGTTCAGAAAGGCAGATTCAGATTGTCATTGAGAAACTTGAAATTCAACCGGATTTCCGGCCTGTACGGAAAAATTGCTTACGGCGTTCTCGGAATCCTCGCCCTGACCCTTGTCTGGTGGTGCTGCGGGTATTTTTATTTCAGCAGACCCGGATTCGAGCAGTTTTCGGGCTTTCTTCCCCTGCCCACGGTCATAGCGCTCTTCCACCTCGTATCCGATCCGGACTTCTGGGGTTCAGTCCTTGCAAGCCTCAGGAGGGTGGGCATCGGGATCTCCCTTGCCTTTCTCATGGGGCTTCCCATCGGGCTCTTTATCGGGTTCTACCGGCGGCTGCAGCTCATCACCTACCCGCCCATGCAGTTCGTTCGCATGATCAGCCCGGTTTCATGGATGCCCATCGCGCTTCTCGTATTCGCCAGTTTCGAATCGGCCATCTACTTTCTCATCACCATGGCCACCATCTGGCCGGTGATCATCAACACCACCCTCGGCGTATCCAGCGTCAACCGGCAGTGGGTCAACATGGCAAGGAACCAGGGGGCCAGGAACTACCAGCTGATCCTTCATATCGTACTCCCCTCCTCCATACCCCATATCCTCACGAGCCTCCGGCTGGCCCTGGGGGTCGCCTGGATCGTTCTCGTGCCGGCGGAGTTTCTGGGTATCAGCAGCGGGCTGGGCTATATCATCAACGATGCCAGGGATACCATGGAGTACGACCGGCTCATGGCGGCAGTCATCGCCATCGGCATCATCGGATATCTCATCGACGGACTGATCCACCTGGTCCAAAAGTCCATCACCTGGTCCAGGGGCCGGTGAGCCCGCCAATTTTTTCCGAAGGACCTTCAACGGCCCCGACTCACGGGTAATCCGCAACCGGCCCCACATACCCGTACCGGTAAATTATCGGGGAGCCCGAATTGCCCATTACCTTAATCCCGGATCAGGTTGCCGGAACGATCCATGAGGATCTTCAAGTCCACGGTGAGGGACAGGTCCAGGCTGTAGGCAACCTTTCCGTCATGCACCACCATGTCGCCTTTATTACAGGAAAAGCCGCTTACATTGAGCCGCTCCCTCAAGAGTTCCGACACGGCCGACCGGTCGAGGCTCTCCTTCACCGCCTGGAACAACCCCTCTTCCAGCTCTTCTATCAATTCCGGTTCCGTTACCTTCATGGTACCTCCTTATGATTTCAAGCCGGGAAAACAGATCCGAACGGGAATCGGTTAATTGTGACCCTTTCCGCCGGGCGGTTGAGAACCGGATCATAATTTATTACCCGCCCCCCCTGCATATCCCCATCTATGTAATTCCAGGCCATGGATTTTCTTGAATAACCCCGTTTGAACGGCATGATACGCCCGTCGTTTTTCCCGTGATTAATTTTTCACGGGAACACTGTAATTGTTCCAAGCCGATAACGGCCCCGCACCCGCTCGTCGGAAGGCCAATATCCCCTTGTTGCAGAGAGAGGAACCGCAACGGTAACGTTGCTTAGTCGATGGGTGGCTTACCAAGCTCCCCCCAATCGGGATTTTTCCGTTCCCCGGCGGGGATATCATGGAAAGAGGGCTCGCCTCCGGCCTTAACGCGAAATGAGTGAGTTGTCCCGATTCCGGGCGAACGACCGCCGGCTCTCTGGATGATTTTAGAACCACGCCGGTTCATATCACACCGGTCCGGGAAGGGCCTTCCCTGAATAAGAGAAAGGCCGGTTCATACCGCACCGGTCCGGGAAGGGCCTTCCCTGAATAAGAGAAAGTGTTGTACCCATGTGGGGATCGTCATGGGTGCCAAGGGAATCGGGGGACCCCGGGACAGCCCTGAACAGGTGGGCCGAAGGCCGCCATGGAAAGAAAGGAAGTCCCGGTAATCGGCCGGAACGGGAAGGAACACGGTACCGGTGCGGGCAAACAACCCCGCACCGGCACACCAACTTTATCGTCGGGAAATACCGCTATGATTTACATGCCGCATCCGCGAATCTCAGATCCACGAACGCGTCCATGTCGATGAGCTTTCCGATGCCCATTTCGTCATGCATATAGGTCTGAATCCGGTCCAGGTCCGACTTCACCGGATAGAGATCCGTCGTTGTAATCCCCTTGGGGGCGGAGAGAACATTCTTGAGAATCTGCGGCACAAGTCCGATGGTTCCTTCGGGATCCAGGAACTTGACGGCGATCTCGGCGGCCCTGTCCAGGTTGCTTTCAACAAATTTACCGGCTTTTACAAGAAGGTCCGTAAACTCGTAAACCGCATCGGGAAACTCCTCGATAAACTCGTCCCGCATGGAGACAACACAGCAGGGATGGTTGTCCCAGAGTTCGGCGGACATGAACTGAAGCTCCCCGATCCCGAGGGCAACCGCCTTGGATGCGATGGGCTCGGCCACCATGAATCCGCCCACATCCTCGTTCTCCTTCATGATGCCCGGCATCTTGATGGGGGGCACCACCTCGAACCGCACGTCGATGGCCTTTTTACCGGGAACACCGGGCCTAAGCCCCAGTCCCTTGAGGAACTGATGGGACAGCATGTTGTGGATACTCATCTTGTGGGGAATGTCCACGACCTTGTATTTATAGTAATCCTTCATGGAATGATAGATCACGGGATCGTACTTCTTGTTCCGGATAAAGCTGCTGCCGTTCTTGTGGGCGAAGAGGACGAGCTTGATGGGGGTGTCGAAGGCAAAGAGGTCCATGGCAATGGGCGCCAGCACGAACGCGCAGTCCACGTCACCGTTTTCCAGGAGCTCCTGAAGGGGGTTCCAGCCGGGAAGCTTCTGTGTTTCAAGGGCAAAATGCTTGGGCGTAACCTCACCCGTCTCGATCTGATGCCTGAGGATACCCAGGATCAAATGGTCGGTGATCTGGATATGGGCCGCCTTGATCAGGACCTTGCCGTCCACGAACTCCCTTTCGCGGGCGGCCTTCTCCCCCTGGGACTTGGGATCGAACATTTCAACGATCTTGGCCTTGATCTGCTCGGCATCAAAGGGTTTGGCAATATGGTTGTTTCCACCTTCGGCCGCGACACGCGCCTGCTGGGCCTTGTCACCCTGGGCGGTGGCCATCATGAACGGGATCTTGGTGAACGGCTCGTTTTTGCGAACCCACTGGAGAAGCTCGAGCCCGTCCATGTTCGGCATGTTCCAGTCGCTGATGATCAGATCGATGCTGTTCACCTTGAGCTTTTCGATGGCGTCTCTTCCATCGTTTGCAAGGACAACATTATCGAACCCCGCCTTCTTGAGGTACTGCTTGAACATCAGGCGCATGGTACCGGAATCGTCGACAACCAAAATTGTCATCTTCATATCGAGTGACATCTATACCTCCGTAATTAACTGAATATATCCTTAATTATCTCATATCTAATTTAAACCGGCACCAGCGGCATCACGGTTCCATTTTTTTCAAGCGGCTTGCCGGGCGGCACCCGTAAGTGGGCGGCGCGGCATACCCGGCAATAAAAACGCCGAAAGGCCTTACTCCTTTCAACGCATGGCAAAACAACCCGGCCCCCGTTGCAATCCGTCCCCGCTGCCCCGGGGGAAGGAAGCGGCTTCCTGAAAAAAACCCCGTTCGAAGGGGACTCCACCCGCCCGCAATGTTCCGAAGGTCTTCCCGAACGGGGCCTAAGGGTGTTTTATTACTAATTTTTACATCTAAGAAATATAACTTAAACTTTTCACAAGGTCAAAATAAATATGTGGAAAGGTTGTCTAATTTTTCTCATACCGTCCCGTCGGACAGGTACCGCAGACGCGTCCCCCTCCCCATCGGGCAAGTCAAAAACCGGGGAATCCTAATAAGCAATTACCGGCCAGGAAAAGTTCAGGCTGCATGATCACGGCCGAACCTGTGGTTCAGAAACAGCTCCCCCACCGTCATTGCAGATGCGGTTTCAAGAAACCCGATGAGTTCGGGCACCGATATTCCGCTGTTGAATCCCCCCAGGTGGGGACCCGTGAGTGCCGTGATATCGGCTTTTCCCTGTTCCATGGACGCCGTCTCCCGCCGGGAAAAGTTCCGCGTGCGCAAATAATCCGTAAATTCCCCCGGGCTCATTCCCTTCTGGTCCACCGCCCGCAGCACCTCCTCCATGTGGCGATCCACCCCCATCTCCTCGATGAGTCGTTCACCCAGAACGCAAAGGTCTGCGGGGAGAAGCGGCTCTCTTTCGTCCCCCGTGATCCCCTTGAAGTAGGAGTAAAAGATGTCCCCCAGCAGCTCCGTGAAGAACCCGTGATCGAAGAATTCCCGGTAATCACCCCCACCGCATCGGCCCCGGCCCTGCTGCGCATATAGCTCCCCGCCACCA
>PPCM01000936.1_pt1 | contig 16387 bp, 12 predicted proteins | sample 1555541 | NCBI WGS metagenome assembly PPCM01 (sample SAMN05284479, study PRJNA326546) | Marine sediment metagenome, whole genome shotgun sequencing project. | isolation source: marine sediment | place: Germany: Wadden Sea | collected 2012-09-05 | reverse complement strand
TTGATATTAAATTTTTTCATCTCTCTCCTCCTACAAAATGATTAACGCAAAAACGCAATAGTAAATATTCAAACAAATTAAACTATAACACGGAGTACACGGAAGGCACGGAAAAATTTTTATATAACATAGAATCATTAATCCATTGTATCCTGTTATGTATTCATCGTTCTTTATCGGACTTTATCATGCACTTATCCGTGTTCCTATTATCTCATCCGCGTTCCAATTATCTCATCAGTGTTCCTTAATTGCTTGACATATATCTAGTCATGCTTCTAACTCCCTGTCGAACAATAATACCTAGTCCCAAACTTAAACACAAACAAGGCCACAACTAAGAAGACCAAACCTATAAAAGGCGTCATATAAGCACCAACTAGGCTACCACCTCTAAGTATAGCAGATATCGGCATATAACTCATGGCACCAAGTGGAATTACAAATGTAAAAAAGCGTCTAAACCACTTTTTATAGATAGACATAGGATACTGAGCCATCTGGACACCACCATAGGTAAACACATTCATCACTTCTATTGTCTGTACTGTAAAAATTGACATAGTAGCCTGAATCACTAGTAACCCTAAGAATACGAACACCCCACCAAGGATCGATAATAGAATAAGAACATATTCAGCTAGTCCAAGAGGCACTTCTAGGTGATAAATACCATACATCAATACCAATAACCCTTGAGCAAACCTACCAATTCTCATCATCTGAAACTCACTACCAAGAATCTGTAAAGGTAACGACCTAGGTCTTAACAAGAGACGGTCAAAGCTCCCCATCCTAATATGTACATGGAAAGTATCATAACCTCGCCCTACAGCCTCAGAGATTGCAAAAGCACAATTGATCACTCCATAAAAGATGGCCACTTCATGTAGCTGCCAACCTTTAATCTGTTCAAATCTTTCAAATAATGCATAGATCCCTACAAACTCAATAAATGTTACCATAAAATGTCCAAAGGACATCATCATAAAAGATGCCTTATAAGCCATCTGACTTAGGATCGTCATCTTAATATACCTAAAATATAATCTAATATCACTCATCTCATCAGCCCCCCTGTACCACAATTCTATGACTTGCATTAAGAATCATTAATTTACCATGTAACACCAAAAGAACCGTCCAAACAAGCTGGTGCAACAAGGCCGCTCCAACAGCAGATGTGTCATACAATCCCAAATAAAGCTTGTAAGGTGTGTCCATGAGCCCACTAAATGGTAGTATTCTTAAGACCGGTTGTAGCCAGTCTGGAAAGAATGACAAAGGAATGACTAAACCAGAAAAGAACATAACAATTGCTGGAAATAGCCGATCCATGCCATCCCCTATAGCAAATAATGTCGTAATGGTAATAATATTGGATAAAGCACAACTTAAGAAAATCGACCCAACAACCACAATGACAAACATAAGAAAATGCAGACCACTTGCAGGTCCAATCATTTTGTAAATATCAGGCATCAATAGATTCACAAATAGAAACAATGGGATTGAACGTAACAAAGTAGGTGCGATTCGCTGAGCCATAATCTTAAAATACCAGTAGTCATATAAGGCCATTGGCCTAACCAATTCATAAGCCACATCCCCATTACGTATAAGCCCTTGGACTTCACGGTCTCCATTCCAGGGAATCAAAGCCAATAAACCTTGGCCTAACCATATATATGTAATTGTCTGCCCAAGGGTCATTGGCATAGTCGCTGTGGCTTGCTCAAAAAAAGCATCATAAATCATTACCATAACCAAACCGAAGAAGATCTGGGTAAAAACCCCTGCCAATGCAGCAGCTCTGTATTGAAGGTTTAGCATAAATCTCAACTTGAATAGTGATATTAAGCCTCTCATATGTCAATCACCTCATACAATCTTGTAATGATTTCTTCAATAGGAATATTCTCAACTAACACGTCGTGAATATCATATGTGGCGGATACTTGTTGTATAAGTTCTGATGCTTTAACTTGCTCAACTTCATATTGATAAGTTGCTCTATTACCATCAACAGCAATAAGGTTAGCCCCTTCAATCACTGGATTAGAATAAGCTTTAGCATAATCAACAATCATACGCCTCTCTGTTGTAATTTCCTTTCTGAGACCATCAATTGTGCCATCAAAAAGTTTCTCACCTTTGCCAATAACAATAACACGGTTACAGATAGCTTCAATATCATCCATATCATGGGTTGTGAGGATCACTGTTGTATTGTATTTTTCATTAATCTCTTTGATAAAAGAACGAACCGCCACCTTAGAAACAGCATCAAGGCCAATAGTCGGCTCATCTAGAAACAAGACTGGTGGGTTGTGTAAAAGGCTTGCCGCCAGTTCACACCTCATCCTCTGACCTAAACTTAATTGTCTGACAGGCATCTCTAAGAAACCTTCTAACTTCAAACACCTTACAAGGTCTGATAACATTTCTTCATATTTTTCAGTTGGAACATTGTAGATATCACGAAGTAGGTTAAAGGAGTCAATAACTGGCACATCCCACCACAATTGGGACCTCTGGCCAAATACAACACCAATGTCCTTTACATGGTCTTTCCTATGTTTCCAAGGTACATGGCCATTGACCACACATACACCTTCTGTAGGCGTAAGAATACCACTCATAATTTTGACAGTAGTTGATTTACCTGCCCCATTAGGGCCAATATAACCTACTAGTTCCCCTGCTTCAATGTCAAAATTTACACCTTTAAGGGCATGTACCTCTTCTGTATTTCTTTTTACGAGTTGTTTAAAAGATGCCAAAACACCTTCTGATCTTTTGGCTACACGAAATGTTTTACTGATGTTCTCAAAATGAATTTGACTCATCCCTACCTCCTATTAGTTGGCTAACTGCCTTGTGATAGAGGTTTCCCCTAGAGGACTTCTCTACTATTGATAGTAACGTTAGACGAATCTTAATTCTATCATTTCAGCTGATGTCTCACAAGGTATAATCGTTTGATAATCAAAAAAAGCCTTAACTCAACTTGTATCATCTACATGAGGGTTTAGGCTTTTAATGCTGTCTTTATCTTTTACTATCTATTATTCTTCTATAGGGAACCAATCCTTATAGGTTTTAATTTTCTTCATAAGGCCTGAAGGAATATAGAGCTTTGATGCTTCGCTTAACTTGATACTTGTACGAAGGCTTTGATGATTCTTTACTTTACTTACCCAGTCAGGGTTCATAATAATGCTACGTCCTAACTGAACCATATCATAGCCAAAATTCCTTGCACTATTGGCGTCATCTTCATTCATTACTGATCCAACACCCATCACTGGAATTTTACCATTAATAACATCTAGGATTTGTCTACCTACCGGTACCTTGTCCGATGGATTTCTAAGAGACTTTTGGTCCCATTCACCTAAAGATAGATTTAGATAGGTTAATTTCTGATCGACTAATATGTTCACAAAGTTCAAAGTATCTTGAAGTGTAATACCAGGTTCTTCCGTCTCCTCAGGCGATAATCTGTAACCAACAATAAATGCTTCATCAGCAAAGTCTTTAACCGCTCTGTTGACACTGCTAATAATCCCAATGGGGAAACGCATACGTCTCTCTAAGTCACCACCCCAGTAATCATCTCTTCTATTAGAATGAGGTGAGAAGAATTGCTGAATTAAGTAAGTATTAGCGCCATGAATTTCAACACCATCAAAACCAGCTTTAATTGCACGCCTAGTGACTTCATAGAATGAATCGATGATATTATGAATTTCACCTTCTTCTAGAGCGCGAGGTAGTTCTGCATTATCTCTAAGTGATTTGACTGCAGATGCACTTACAACTTGATTACCACCAAGTACTGTACTATTACTCATTCTTCCAGCATGAAAAATTTGAAGTATAGCTTTAGCTCCACCCATATGAATCGCCTGGGCCAATTTACCAAGTGATGGTATGTATAAATCATCCCCACCATAAAACTGGTTCTCAAACCCCATACCATTAGGCGTGGTATACGTAGTACCTGTGATGACTACCCCTACACCAGCACTTCTATGTCTATAATAATCTAATTCTTCCAAGGAAATTTGACCATCTGCTTGTGAGGACCAAGTAGTCATTGGCGCCATTACTAGACGGTTCCGTAATTCTATCTGATCTGTTAATTGGTATGACTGTAATATATCTGCCATAAATGCCTCCTAATATATCGTGTCCGATACAGATAGTGTAACACAATTGAGAACTATTACCAACAATAATTCAACTTTTTTTAGAATATTATGATATAATGACACTGTAAAATTCGTCGGTGTTAGGAGGCTATTATGTCTAAAATAGTGAATCAATTTAAACTCTTGTTTCATAAAATCAAAGATGATGATATTATGCCATGGTCCTCTATGCTGACCATTTATTTATTGCTATCCCTTTTTCCCATCATTATTATTATAACCGAAATTATATCAAGAGCTTCCTTTAATGATCCTCTTGTTATTTCTTATTGGGTGGATTTATTTCCAAAACCAATATACGAAAGTTTTCAAGCCATTTCTGTAGATATTGTCAAAAATGATAATGCAACGATTATCCCAATAGCGATCATTATTACCTTCTGGTCTTCTTCTCGTGGGATCCTAGCAATCATTAAAGCCCTTAATAAAGCATACGAAGTTAAAGAAACTAGAAACTATTTCCAACTACGATTTCTAGCTGTCTTATATACTCTAGGTTTAATCTTCCTAATCGTTATATCATTGGCACTTATTGTATTTGGTAATAACCTATACACACTTGCTATGGATGTGATTAACCTACCATTAGCGCTAGAAGGCCTATTTTCTATACTTCGTTTTGTATTAACAATTCTATTTGCCTTTATGTTCTTTATGGCACTGTATAACTTACCTCCTACTGTCAAAGTAGGTTTCTGGAAAGTATTACCCGGCTCAATTTTTGCTTCTGTTGGCCTTATTGGTATATCTTATGCCTTTTCACTTTACGTGCAATTTTTTTCCAATCTTTCATATTTATATGGAAGCCTTACTGGTTTTATCATCATAATTCTCTGGCTCTTTATCGTAAGTGTCATGATTATGGTTGGTGGTGAAATTAATGCGGTCTTCTCATCTCATCGCTTCAACCATAACATGACAAGTAGTGAGAAATCCTAAAAAATGCATGTCATTCATCTTCTTCCTTCATTTTTACATTTAGTAGTACTATTAGTTACTACTACCTATTAAACCCTTACTGTAAGGGACTCTAATCCATTTATAATCTATTTTTATCTCTAATTACAACCTTCAAGTTTTTCCCTCTTTTATGCAGTCTGCACCAAAATCTCTTGCAAGTTTGACACTTTATTGTGTTGAATTGCCGCCATAATTATGCTATAATACTTCATAATAAGCTAGAGTGATATAAGTGGCGATAATAATCCCATTTTAAAAAATGGATGATTTGAAGATATTCTTAAGGAGGCAATTTAATGGAGCAATCATACGGACTACCGAAGGCTCAAGGTCTATACGACCCACAGTTTGAACACGATAATTGTGGTGTTGGCTTTGTAGCTCAAATGAAAGGTGTTAAATCACACACCATAATCAAGCAAGGCTTACAAGTATTGGTAAACCTACACCACCGTGGGGCAGTTGGTGCAGATCCAAATACTGGTGATGGTGCTGGAATCTTAATCCAAGTACCTCATAAGTTTTTATCAAAAGTAGCTGGTGAGTTAGACATGACTTTACCAGAAGAAGGAAAATACGGTGTGGGTATGGTATTCTTACCACAAGAACCAAATGCCCGTTATTTCTGTGAAGGTACTTTTGAGAAAGTTATTTTTGAAGAAGGACTAAAACTCATCGGTTGGAGAAATCTGCCAATCAACCCAGAAGCGTGTGGTTTAACTGCAAGTGGTACACGTCCAATGGTACATCAATTATTTATCGATGGCTGTGGACTTGATACAGATACACTTGAGCGAAAACTATATGTGATTCGTAAAAGAGTTGAGAAACTCATCATTGATTCAAAGAAACCTTATATGGAAGCTTTTTATGTGAACAGTCTTTCATCTAAGACAATGATTTATAAAGGTCAATTATTAGCACATCAAATTCCTGATTTCTTTGTAGATTTACAAGACGAAGACATGATCAGTTCAATTGCTTTAGTTCACCAAAGATATTCTACTAACACCTTCCCTTCATGGGACCGTGCACAACCCTTTAGATACTTGGCTCACAACGGTGAAATCAACACCTTAAGAGGTAATGTTAACTGGATGAATGCACGTGAAGGTATCTTAGAATCTAAAGTACTAAAAGACGACCTCAAAAAAGTCTTTCCTATTATAGAGCCTAACGGTTCAGACTCAGCTAATCTTGATAATGCAGTTGAATTATTGCTAGCAAGTGGGAAATCATTAGCACACGCTGTAGCAATGCTTATTCCAGAAGCTTGGCAGAATCACGAAACGATGGACGATGATAAAAAAGGCTTCTACGAGTATCACGCTGGCCTCATGGAACCTTGGGATGGACCTGCTGCTGTTGCCTTCACTGATGGTATTCAGATTGGAGCTACCCTAGACCGTAACGGACTTAGACCTGCAAGATATGTAATCACAGATGACGACACTGTTGTACTTGCTTCTGAAACTGGTGTTTTACCATTTGACGCGACCAATGTTGTTGAACGTGGCCGTTTACAACCAGGTAAAATGTTCCTTATTGATACAGAAGAAGGTCGAATCGTATCTGATGATGAAATCAAGTCTACTCTATCAACTGAGAAACCTTATAAAGAATGGGTTGAGCGTAATAAAATTAAGTTAGAAGATATGGAAATCCCTCATGAGATTTCACCACTTAGTGAAGATAGACTTTTAAGACTTCAGAAAGTATTTGGTTACACTGAAGAAGAACTTAAGAAAGTCCTAGCTCCTATGCTTATGAATGGTAAAGAAGCGATTGGTTCAATGGGTAATGATGCGCCACTGGCTGTTTTCTCAAACAAAGCTCAATTATTATATAATTATTTCAAACAATTGTTTGCACAAGTAACCAACCCACCAATTGACCCTATTCGTGAGAATCTAGTTATGTCATTGGTACAATTACTTGGTGATCGTGGAAGTCTACTTGATCCACTTGATGAGACTAAAGATGTTAGTTTCCTAGAGTTAGATCAACCAATCCTTGATAATGCAACATTTGAGAAGATTGTACACATTGATCATAAAGATTTTAGATCAGTTAAAATTCCAGCTGTGTTCCATGCTGATAAAAACGGTGAAGGACTCCAAGGTTCACTAGACACAATGAACCGTCATGTTGAAGAAGCTATTGATGCTGGTTACAATATCATCATCTTATCTGATAGAAATGTTGATAAGTACCATGCACCAATTCCATCATTACTATCTGTAGCAAGTGTACACCACCACTTAATCCGTAAGAAGTTACGTACCAAAGTGGACATCATTATTGAGACTGGTGATGCAAGAGATGTTATGCACATGGCCTTACTTATTGGTTATGGTGTTGATGCAATCAACCCTTACATGGCCTTTGATAGTATAGTTAGTTTAGTTAGATCTGGCCTTTACCTTGAAGGTACAGATATTACAATTGAGAAAGCTCAGAAGAACTATGTCAAAGCAATTGGCAAAGGTCTACTTAAGGTCTTCTCAAAAATGGGTATTGGTACCCTTCAAAGTTACCATGGTGCTCAGATATTTGAAGCCGTTGGTATCAGTTCTGCCGTAGTCAATCAATACTTCCCAGGTACTGCATCACGTATCGAAGGTATTGATATAGGCATTATTGCAGAGGAAGTTAGCATGCGTCACTACCCTGCTTTTAACACATTACGTATTCCTTACAATCAACTCCTTGAAGGTGGGGAACATCAATGGCGTCGTGGTGGTGAAGAACATCTCTTCAACCCTGATACCATACACTTATTACAACACTCATGTCGTACAAACGACTTTGAATTATTTAGAAAGTTCTCTGCTCTAATCAATGAGCAAGCTGCTAAGTTAAACACAATTAGAGCAATCCTTAAGTTTAAAGATGGCTCACCGATTTCACTAGATGAAGTAGAACCAGTTGAAAACATTCTTAAACGTTTTGCTACAGGTGCTATGTCTTATGGATCACTTTCTATAGAAGCTCATGAGAACTTAGCCAAGGCTATGAATCAAATTGGTGGTAAATCAAACTCTGGTGAAGGTGGCGAAAGCCCTGATCGTTTATACGATTCAGCTAGAAGAAGTTCAATTAAACAAGTGGCATCAGGACGTTTTGGTGTTACAACAGAATATTTAGTTAATTGTAGTGAGTTACAGATTAAGATGGCTCAAGGTGCTAAGCCTGGTGAAGGTGGTCATCTACCTGGTCATAAAGTTTCAGAGACTATTGCTAAGGTCCGTCACTCAACACCTGGCATTGACTTAATCTCTCCTCCACCTCATCACGATATTTATTCAATTGAGGATTTAGCACAGTTAATCTATGACCTTAAGAATGTTAATGAAGACGCTCGTATTAATGTAAAACTAGTATCTGAAGTTGGTGTTGGAACTATCGCAGCGGGTGTATCAAAAGCTCATGCAGACGTTGTTCTCATCTCAGGATATGATGGTGGTACAGGTGCAGCGCCAATTAGCTCAATCAAATACACAGGTCTTCCTTGGGAGCTTGGTCTTGCTGAGACCCAACAGACTTTACTTATGAATGATTTAAGAAGTCGAATTGTTGTACAAGCAGATGGTCAAATGAAGACAGGTCGTGACGTTGCAGTTGCTGCCCTACTTGGAGCTGAGGAGTTTGGTTTTGCCACTGCAGCCCTTGTTGTATCAGGTTGTATCATGATGAGAAAATGTCAGAAGAATACTTGCCCAGTTGGTGTTGCAACTCAAGACCCAGAGCTTCGTAAGTTCTTCAAAGGTAAACCTGAGCATGTTATTAACTTCTTTACATTTATTGCTAGCGAACTTAGAGAAATTATGGCTGAATTAGGTTTTAAGACCTTAAACGAAATGGTTGGTCGTGTTGATAAGTTAGAAGTTAACCGAGAGCTCCTTCACTGGAAATCAAAGAAAGTTAATTTTGATGCTATTCTTCACAAGCCTGAATTACCATCAAGAATCGGTCGTTACCACTCTCTTGACCAAGAACATGGTTTAGAAGACATTTTTGACCGTCAAATGATTAAAGATGCTGGACCTGCACTTAAGTCTGGTGAGAAAGTCTATCAAGAATATGAAGTTAGAAATATCCACAGAACAGTTGGAGCTATGTTAGCTGGTGATGTGTCTAGAGCAACTGCTGGTAAGGATCTTGCAGAAGATACCATTCACTACAAGTTCACTGGTACTGGTGGTCAAAGTTTTGGTGCCTTTGGTACAAGAGGAATGACTTTTGAGCTTGAAGGTGACTGTAATGACTACATGGGTAAAGGTTTAGCTGGTGGAAAACTTATTGTTTACCCTAGTAAAGACGCTATTATCACTGCAGAGGAAAACATCATCGTTGGTAATACACTCCTTTACGGAGCAACCTCTGGTGAAGTCTACATCAATGGTAAAGCTGGAGAACGTTTCTGTGTAAGAAACTCAGGTGTTAATGCCGTTGTTGAAGGTGTTGGTGATCATGGTTGTGAATACATGACTGGTGGTACTGCAGTTGTTATTGGTGAAACTGGCCGTAACTTCGGTGCCGGTATGTCCGGTGGTCAAGCCTTTGTCCTTGATGAGACAGGCAAATTTGTAAACGAACAATGTAACTTTGAGATTGTTGTTTCTGAGAAACTTGAGACAGAGGATGATGTGGCTCTTGTGAAAGAAATGCTTCAGAAACACGTTAACTATACAAACAGTGCAAAAGCTAAATCAATACTTGAGAACTTTGACGCTTACCAAGGTAAATTTGTAAAAGTCATCTCCCCTGCTTACAAAGAGGTATTGGCCAAAAAAGCACTGGCTAGACAATAGGAGGTGAACGACAATGGGTAAAGCAACTGGATTTAAAGAGTTTCCAAGAAATAACGGAAGTTATACAGACGCGAAAACAAGAATTAATGATTATTCAGATATATTTGTTCCTGTAGATGAGAAAGAAATCAAGGTTCAAGCATCTAGATGTATGGATTGTGGTGTACCGTTTTGTAGTTCAAACTGTCCTTTAGGTAACATCATTCCAGATTTTAATGATTTGGTTTATAACAACCATTGGAAGAAGGCTTTACAAGTCCTTCATACAACCAACAACTTCCCAGAGTTTACTGGTAAGATCTGTCCTGCCCTATGTGAAGGTGGATGTGTCCTTGGTTTAATCAAAGACCCCATTACAATTGAGCATATAGAGCTTGCTATCGTTGATAAAGGTTGGCAAGAAGGATGGATTCATCCTCAACCACCTGCTGTTAAAACTGGCAAAAAGGTTGGAATCGTAGGTTCTGGACCAGCTGGTATGGCTGCTGCACAACAATTAGCTCGTGTAGGTCATGACGTAACGCTATATGAGCGTTCAGACGAAGTTGGTGGTGCTATGAGATATGGTATCCCTGATTACAAACTTCCAAAGTCTTATATCCAGAGACGTGTGGATCAAATGGTTGCAGAAGGTGTTCAAGTAAAGACTAACACTAATGTTGGCGTTGATGTGACCGTTGATGAATTAAAAGAAACTTATGATGTACTATGTTTGACAGGTGGATCTACTGAGCCTCGTGATTTAACTATTAGTGGTCGTGAATTTGATGGTATTCATTTTGCAATGGACTTCTTACCACAATCTAACAAAAGGGTTGCTGGCCAAGAGATTCCTGCTGATATTGAGATTACTGCTAAAGGCAAAAAAGTTGTTGTCATCGGTGGTGGTGATACTGGTTCTGACTGTATTGGTACATCATTAAGACAAGGTGCTGTAGACGTGACTCAACTAGAGTTACTCCCTATGCCTCCTAAAGAAAGAGACAATTCACAGCCTTGGCCAGTATTCCCAAGGTTATACAAAACTTCTTCATCCCATGATGAAGCTGAAGCTGCACTTAACAAAGACATTCGCCTCTTCTCTATCGGTACTAAAGAATTCATCGGTGAGAATGGTCAAGTTACTGGACTTAAATGTGTTAAGTTAGCTTGGGAACAAGTAGATGGACGTTGGAACATGACTGAAGTTGAAGGTTCTGAGTTTACAATTGAAGCTGATCTTGTATTATTTGCAATGGGCTTCTTACACCCACAACACACTGGTTTATTAGATGATCTTAAAGTTGATTATGATGCAAGAGGTAATGTTGCTTCTAACAATGAATACCAGACATCTATCCCTGGTGTCTTCACTGCTGGTGATATGAGACGTGGACAATCACTTGTTGTACATGCCATCGCTGAAGGGCGTAAGTTAGCACGTGAGGTTGACCTCTACTTAATGGGTACCACTCACCTGCGCAGCTCCTTATAAGAGAGATTAGAGCCAAGCACACATGTGCTTGGCTCTTTTTAATGAAAAGAAATCTATAACGCGGAGTACGCAGAAGTCGCATGGCTCACGCGGAAGTTGTAGAATATTTCTATTATTAGCTACACGTTATACTCTTTAATCTTCTTTTCTTACAATTATATCTTTTCCGTGATATTCCGTGTTTTCCGTGTTATATATTTATTCATTTAATACTTAGAACATTTCACTAAAAAATGACCCAAAAGATAATTAAAATTTTAACAAATAATTTGCGAAACCGCTAGCAATAAGGCCTAAGAAGTGGTAAAATAGGTGCTGTATGCAATGTGCAAATTAGGTATGTGTATAAATGATGGTCAATCTCATGTTCATTATTTGTATCACCTACCCTAAAGATATCTGCTATATAATAATTTAAAGCAATGGAAGGAGATACAATATGATTTACTCACATGAAGTAGAAAATATGTGTACAGTAACAAGAGGACCTATCCACGGACCAGCTCCAATTCCTACAGAAGGAAAATGGGTACAAGCTTATGATGTTAAAGACATCTCAGGTTTAACACATGGTGTTGGATGGTGTGCACCACAACAAGGTGCAACAAAATTAACACTTAACATTAAAGAAGGTGTAATCGAAGAGGCATTAATCGAGACAATCGGTTGTTCAGGTATGACTCACTCTGCAGCTATGGCTTCAGAAATTCTTCCTGGTAAAACAATCCTTGAAGCACTTAACACTGACCTTGTATGTGACGCTATTAATGTTGCAATGAGAGAATTATTCTTACAAATCGCTTATGGTCGTTCACAAACAGCTTTCTCAGAAGGCGGACTTCCAATCGGTGCTGGTCTTGAAGACCTTGGCAAAGGTTTAAGATCACAAGTTGGTACTACTTATGGTACTGGCGTAAAAGGTCCTAGATACTTAGAAGTAGCTGAAGGTTACGTAAGTAAGTTAGGTCTTGATGCTAACGGAGAAATCATCGGATACAAATTCGTTCAACTTGGTAAAATGATGGAATTCATTGCTAAAGGTGACGATGCTGCAACAGCTCTTGACAAAGCAACTGGTACTTACGGACGTTTTGCTGACGCTGTTAAGACAATCGACCCAAGACACGAATAGAATATAAGGAGGACGAAAATCATGTTATTTGAAAGTTATTCAAGAAGAATCGATCAAATCACACCTGTTCTTGAGCAATATGGTATAGCTTCAATCGAAGATGCTAAAACTGTATGTGATGAAAAAGGTGTTGATGTTCAAGAAATCGTTAAAAATATTCAACCAATCTGTTTTGACAATGCATTATGGGCTTACACTTTAGGTGCTGCTATTGCAATCAAAAAAGGTCAAACAGATGCTGCTGATATCGCTGCCACTTTAGGTGAAGGGATTCAAGCATTCTGTATTCCAGGTTCAGTTGCTGAGCAACGTTTAGTTGGTATCGGTCACGGTAACCTTGCTGCTATGCTTCTTAAAGAAGAGACAACTTGTTTTGCACTTACTGCTGGACATGAGTCATTTGCAGCTGCTGAAGGTGCTATCGGAATCGCGATGAGTGCTAACAGAGCAAGAAAAACTAAACTTGACGTAATCCTTAACGGTCTTGGTAAAGATGCTGCTTACATCATCTCAAGAATCAACGGATTCACTCATGTAGAAACTTCATTTGACTATGCTACTGGTACAGTTAAAGTTGAAAAAGAAACTAGATTCAGTGATGGACCTCGTGGCGAAGTTAGATGTTTTGGTGCTGACGACGTTGTTGAAGGTGTTGCAATCATGCACCACGCTGGTGTTGATGTTGCAATCACTGGTAACTCAACTAACCCTACTCGTTTCCAACATCCAGTTATGGGTACTTACAAGAAAGAACGTCAACTTATGGGCAAACCTTTCTTCTCAGTAGCTTCAGGTGGTGGTACTGGTAGAACGCTTCACCCAGACAACATGGCTGCTGGTCCTGCTTCTTATGGTATGACTGACACTATGGGTCGTATGCACTCTGACGCTCAATTTGCTGGTTCTTCTTCAGTTCCTGCTCACGTTGAGATGATGGGACTTATCGGAATGGGTAATAACCCAATGGTAGGTGCATCAGTTGCTGTAGCGGTTGCTGTTTCAGAGGCTATGCAATAAGCATTCCGAATAAATAGCACTTGCTGTTTCAGAGGCTATGAAGTAAATATTTGTATTCCAAAGGCTGTCATCATCGATGACAGCCTTTTTTATTAGGAAAGATTAACGCAAAAACGCCAAAAGATAGAAATTAATTGTTTTACCATGCTTCTTCATAACTAATAGCAATCATAATGTATAACGAAGATAATAACTACTGATAAACGTGGTAAACATATACCGAATTACCCATTTTTTTTACTTTCATCTTACACTTTGCGTTTTTGCGTTAATCTTTTTATCTTTTTGCGTCGATCTTTTTTACATTAATATTCATGTCTTCATCTTCCGCACTACTACAATCAATGATATAATATCTTCATCAACCCTAAGGAGACCCAAAATGGAAAACAGCTACAGCTTCTTCAACAACAAAGAATGTAAATACTTCCCATGCCACGACGTCAAGAACCCAGATAACTTCAACTGCAAATTCTGCTATTGCCCACTCTACTTACTAGACTGTGGCGGAAAATTCAAAATGAATAAAGAAATCAAAGACTGCAGCGACTGTATGATTCCACACAGCCCAAAGGCAGATGACTATATAAATAGAATTCTTATGGAGCAGGTTTTTGATAAGAAGAAGGAATAAAAAAAGACCAACGATAAAGAATATAGCCGCAAAGAACGCAAAAAAATCATGAATCAATTATTGTTCAATCTGCGAAATCAGCGCAATCAGTGGTGTTCTTTACTCTTCGTCATCCTGAGCGCCTTATCGAAGGATCTGCTTTGCCTTCCAGAGTGTATCATCGTAGAGTCTTCCTTGTCATCCTCGACTTTCGGGGATCCAGTGTCTTTAACATAAGCCGCAGAAAGATCAGAAATCGCAAAAGCATAGAACGAAAAAAACCTTAGCTATTCAGCTAAGGTTTTCTTAAATGTATCTAACAATTCATCCATCATCTCTAAATAATTACTAGCCAATGGCTCAAAACTCTGAACCCTACCACCAATCTCACTTGCAATGGTCTTTGCTTGATTATCATCAAACTCACTTTGATAAAAAACAACTTCAATCCCGTGTTCAATACAGAAATCAATGACTTCTTTCAGATGACTTACAGTTGCTTCTTTACCGTCTTTCTCAATAGCAATCATCTCTAGCTTATAGTCATCTGCTAAATAACCTACTGAAGGATGCATCACTACAAACTCTCTATTGTCTAATTGACTTAATCCTTCTTCAATCCTATCATCCAGTAACTCTAGCTCTTTAATATAGCCTTCTGCATTCTCTCTATAAGTCTCACTATTATCAGGATCTTCAGAACTTAGTACTTCTTGAATCGATTCAATCATTACTATAACACGTTTAGGAGACATCCATATATGAGGGTCTCTTCCTTCATGGACATGGTCATCGTTGTCCTCTTCTTCATGTTCGTCATGATCTTCACCATCGTGGTCCTCGTCTTCATGTTCTTCGTGATCTTCATCCTCGAAGAACCTTGCTGGGTATACTTCATCCACTGATTCCGCCAAATCTATCACCTTCATCTGATCGTTAATCGAACTTAATGATGGTAATATATTAACTTGCTCTGTAGGAACATCAATCCCCAAATATATTGAGGCACGACTTAGTTCTTCAATCTGCTGAGGCGTTGGCTGATAGTTGGTTGGACTGGCGCCCGGTGGAATCATGACAACCACATCCACCAAATCACCTGCAACAGCTTTCACAAAAGTTTCCTGAGGCACTATCGACACAGCCACAGTCAACTTATCATTTTCATTACTTGCTGGTTGGCACCCTGCCATAATCAACACTATTCCTAAAATTAAAACTATTTTCTTCATCATTATATCTTCCTAATTTTCTTTTATTCAATTTATTGTTACAATACTAAGAGATTAACGCTAAACGCAAGATGAAACTGGAAAAACGCTAAAAGGCTATGTACACTCCATCCGTGTGATCAGATCCCTAATCCTTCTTTTATCCGTGTTCCTATGTCTTTTCCCACACCATACCACTTACTACTTCATTCCCCGTCCTCATCAACAAACCAGCCTTTATCCATCTTTCTCTCATGATGGCTCGTATCACCAACATAAATTAAGCTGATTCGATTATCCAACACATTTATCTTGGTCAAAGAGGTGGGCAAGATATGTTTGCCTGACCAAAATTCTGAAACGTCTTTTCCCTGAACATAATTCAAGATGCCTTTAAGTATAATGGCGTGAGCCACAACAAGAATTTTACCTGAATCATGATTTTTTATCAAGTCCTCAAAAAATTCTCCCCCTCTTCTTCGCACATCTATGAAATCTTCTGCTCCATCAATCTTAAATTTATGAGGATGATGCCAGAAGAAGTCATGCTCGTTTGGAAACCTTCTTTCAATATCTTCAATCAACTCCCCTTGCCAACCGCCAAGATAAATTTCCTGTAATCTAGGATCAGTAACTAATTGGGTCTTTAAAGTCTTATTCATAATCTCAGCCGTCCTAACTGCTCTTCCTGTAGGACTTGAATATATATAAGTGAACTCTTTACGTATTAATCTTTTTTCCAACCACTGGGCTTGCTCAAGACCAAGTGTTGTTAACGGTGAATCCAACTGGCCTTGCATCTTGCGCACTTGATTCCACTCAGTCTCTCCATGTCTCGTTAAGTATATTTCTAACATGTGTACCTCCATCTAATTATGATACCTAAACTATTATAACCATTCCTGTATTACCTGTATACCTATTCACAAAGATTAAACATAGATTATAC
>PPCM01000935.1_pt1 | contig 16395 bp, 4 predicted proteins | sample 1555541 | NCBI WGS metagenome assembly PPCM01 (sample SAMN05284479, study PRJNA326546) | Marine sediment metagenome, whole genome shotgun sequencing project. | isolation source: marine sediment | place: Germany: Wadden Sea | collected 2012-09-05 | reverse complement strand
GGGTTGGGTGAGGGGCGGGGCGGGGGCGGGGGTGGGTCGGGTCGGGTGCCAGGACGAGTGGGTCTCGGCGGCCGCGCGCCACTCGGCGATGCGCTTGAGTGCGGCGTCGGTCTGCTCGAGCGTGATCGTGAGGCTGGCCTGAAGATGGTCGAACAGACGGTCAGAGGCCTCCGCTGCAGCCGGGTAATTGTGCTGGAGCACCTGGTCTGCGAACTGCTTGACTATCAGTCCATGTTTGGCGGGCCAGCACTTGGCTGCGGTCTCCCAGGCGGCCCGGATCATCCCCACAGCCTTGCCCTGGAGCAGTTCGGGCCGATCGGAGACGCTCACCTCAGCGGGGACGGTATGACCGAGGCTCCGAAGCAGGGAGCATATCGGGGAGTCGCTTCTCGGCCGGACCGTGGCGATGGCGTTGAGGCTGTGGGCGGACCGCACCGAGGACATGGTGAAGCTGGACACGGACCCCCCGACGGAGATCTCACTCATGGGGGGCGAGCCGGCCGCGCTGCCCGCGTGGGAGGTTCCCCTGGGGGTGCAGGGCGCGTCGTCACCCAGGCCGTTATTGTCGGTGAACACAGCGCCGAACACGTCCCCGAGGCTGGCGATGTCGAGCGGGACGGGTGCTGCACGGGACGCCCGGATGAAGGTGTCGAACAGAATGAGGTTGGCGGAGATGCGGGTCCGGGCCACACGAGACGTGCACGGGGCAGAGTCGAGGTCAGCGAAGAGGGCCCCGAGCACGGCCTCGGCCTCCTTCACGCGCCCGATCTGGGCCAGTCCGCCGCCCAGGGTGAGGTACAGCTCAGACCTCACGGGCATGGGGAGCCCGGGGCTGTCGGACGACTTGGCGCTGTGGAGCAGCATGGCAGCGTCCCTGACGGCTGTCACGGGACGGCCATCGGCGAGGTCGACGGCGACTCTCAGCGATGCGTTCGACAATGTTACTGGGTCAGCTGCAGTGGACAGGCTGCCGAGGAGGCGCCGGGCTGGGGCGTATTCCCCGAACGTGACCAACACCCGGGCCACGTGCTCAGCGATGACGGCGGGCTCGAGGGGCGGCAGAATCGACGAATTGGCCGGCAGGAGGGGCGCGGGGCCCGCCATCTGGGCGATCACCGCGTCACAATGGTCGTTAGCTGCCCGGGTCAGATCGGAGATGACCTTCTGGGGTGCTAGACCGTTGGACAGCACCGTCAGGGCATCACTCACGGCGAGCGCGCGCCACCCATCGACCAGGAGTGCGAGGGGCTCCGATATGACGTTTGGGAGCAGATGCTGGAGGATGGACAGCAGCACGGCCACAGACGAGTACTGCACGGCGGCACCGGCCGCGTGGGCATCCTCGGCGCACGCGATGGCGAGCTGTGTCAGCAACGCGATGTCATCGGCGGGCACTGCGTCGTCGGCGATGATTTCGGGCATCCCTTCGGCGATGATGGTCATGTCGTCATGGAACGTCTTTCCGAGGGCCAGCTGGATGGTCTCAGTGCTGCTGGGGGTGTCTAGCCCGCGCTGTGTGAGCTCTCCGACGACCCACTGGACTGTGTCGTCCGCTAGGGTGCACGGGGTCAACACGGCGTCGAGATCGGGGGTGGCGGTGACCAGTAGACGGCCCAGGGCGACCGACACCCGGCCGACCCTCAACCCAATGGGTACAGGGGCGGCCTCGGCCGTGTACAGCTCCGTCGCCTTAACTAGCGCGGCGTCGGCCTGTGCCATGGCTCCTGTGACATCGTCATCGAGAGTACTGCACAGGGCGTGGATGGTCTCGACGCGGGCGAGCTGGACCCGTATGGCGGCCTCCTCGAGGGCCTCGACGTGGGGCAGGGCGCCTTCCAGTGTCTCGCGGGCCCTGTCAAAGGCCGCGGTCTGGGAGGCGGCGTTGGGGGCGTGTTGGGCATAACGGACGATAATGTCGGCCGCGGCAACGGGCGTCTGTTGTCCCAGAGCCAGTGTGTCGACCGAGGCCCCGGCCTTAGCGGCGATTACCGCTCTCGGGAGCCATAAACGTGCATGTGTGGCGCTCGGCAGGGACCTGAAGGCGGCCTGGACGACCTTATGCGCGGTGTCCCATTGCTCGGCCCCCGTCTGGAGGCGGAGGACGGCCTCGAAGGCGTCGCCCACCCATTGGACGGGGGCGGGCAGGGGCGGGTCGACTTTGAGGGTGGGGACCGCTGGGGCGAGGGTCAGGGCGGCCTCGGCGGCGGCGGCGACTGTCCCTGGAGTGGCACGGCTAGGGGATATCTTACTGAGGGCTGACCCACAGACCAGGCCGAGGTCGACAGTGACTGGGGCCGCGCCCATTGATATCGACTCCTTCAAGGCTGCCGTCAGCCCAGTCAGCACCTTCTCGAGCAACGCCCCAGCTGCGGTGTCCTCCATCCCGACATCCACACCCAGCAGGTCCAGACGCGCCAGGCCCGCGGTGGCCCCCAGGCGATGCACCCCGTCGTCAGGCATGGGGGTTGGGTCGGGGTCGGCCTTGTCCTTCTCCTTGCCCTTGTCTTTACCCGCCGCGTCTGGGGCGACCGGTCCGGGGGCTTCCCCCTCGGTCAAGGTCATCACCCAACGCAGTAAATGGCCTGCTGTGGCGTGCTCCTGGCCGATGTTAGCCAACAAACCCCCAAGACGCGCGGGACCGAGGGCAGTGGGGCCCGTTAGCTTATTCACTGCACTCATGGCTGCTATAAGCGGCGATACGAATGGAATCACGTCACCAGCCCCACAATCAGCGATGATCACGGCCTCGAGGCCACACGCCAAGGCCAGTAGCGGCGGGGCGGGGGCGGGGGTAGGCGGGGATTTCCGAGTCAGCATGGCAGCGGCAGAGGCCAATCTATAAACAGTGCCGGCTACTGCAGCGAAGAAGGGGTAAGCCGTAGTGTTGGTGGTGGTGGGAGCGATGTCAGCCGGGGGAATTTCCGTCGTGATGGTCGTCAGTCGCTCCTTTAACGCCGTCGCGAGGGCGTCGAGTCTCTCCACGAGGCCCTCAGGCGGGGTGGTGTCGTCGGGCATGGGGGCCGTTATGGCGTCCCTCCACGCGTATAACGGGCTGACTGGGGTGGGTGGGGTGGGTGCCGTGAGGTCGGGTACGACGGCCGACACGTGTGTCCCGAGCGACACAAGGTCGTCAAGCGTGGTGGGGGGGAAGACTTGGCTATAGGCCCCGCTGACTGAGTCGAGGACGGGCACGTTGATCGGGGCGGGGGGCGGGGTCCAGGCCACCCGACGCGTGAGGGCGGATAAGGCCCTGGAGGCGGGGCGGGAGGTCGACACAGACACTGAGGCCTGTGCCGAAGCCTGGGCGGCGAGGACCTCGGTCATGAGGCCCAGCTCCTGGATGTCGGCCGAGAGAGCCGTCAGTCGGACCCAGTGGCGATGGAGTCTCGCCACATGGGCAGCGTCACACGGCGTGTCTTCCCCCGTGCTGTAGACGTGGCATCTCTCGGCTATAGCGGTGACAGCGTCGGCCATGCGGACCATCATGGATCCCACCCGACCGTAGAGATCCGCGCTGATGACACAGGGCAGGGCGGCCCCGATGTCAGCCGCCACCTGCTCGGCCAGTAGCACACCGTCTGGGCCGCCATCCTCAAGTTTCCGGGCGAGTAGCGTGGCTCTCTCGGCGAAGAGGTGCACCGCAGCGGGTAACGCACGACGGGGGGCACGACGGTCGGCCAGGAGGACCCCAATGAGTCTCGATAGCTGAGATACCTCAACGAACAAGGCGTGACGGACTGCACCGGGCACACCGGGCACGTCTGTGGCGGATTCCGTGGCGAGGAGCAGCTCGGACGCGAGGGAGGCCAACGGGAGGGACCCCAGACCGGCGACACGCGCCGCGAAGTCGATCAGCCATGCGATACGGCGACGTGCGGCGGGTTGGGGCATGGTGTTTAACGCGGTCCCCCACTCGGCGACCCGTCTCTGAAGGCCGTCCGCCACGCGGTCCCTAGCTTCAGTGTCGGCGGGGACACCCAGTTCTTCCTTGGGCTCCTCATCGGCATCCTCAGCACCTTCCATGAGAAGAAGATTTCCCTGATCGAGAAGTGGAAGAACAGATACGACTAGAGATCCGGCGACTGCGGGTGCGGCCCCCGCGGCCTGGTGCAGCAGCAGGACGATCTCCTCGTCGGGATGGGACGATATCAAGGCGTTGCTGATGAGGCCGGCCCTCAGCACCGAGTGGGCGATGGCGGGACGGGTCTGACCCACAGTGGTGACCTGGGTGGTGTCTTTGGGTTGGGTGGGGGCGGATGTCTCCCACACGGGGTCTCTGAGGGGCGCCTCGTCGGGGTAGGGGAGGAGGTACTCCTGGAGGGTGGTGGCGACGGAGTAGGCCGCAGTGACGCCATCTATGGCCATTAGTCCCCGCACCGCAGCCTGACCGACGGACGTCAACAGGGATAAACTCATGCATTGTGTCCCCACCAACGTATCCCACACCTGGGCTATGACGGGCGCCGCCATGGGCAGTAACTTGGGCTGGAGGAGGGGGAGGGACCCCGTCCACGCCAGACGCGCGAACTGGGCCGTGGTCTGGCGGGCGACAGCAGCGAGGGCAGGCGTCATGTCTGACGCGGAGCGGTCGAGCGCGGCGATGGCCTTGACGTATGATTTGATGTAGCTGAGTTGGTTCTGGGCGTCTCCGGCAGTCATTCCCCGTTTCTTGGGGTTCATGGGTTCAAGTCCCGCCTCCCGCAAAGAAATCACCGCACGGGCGACTCCGACTCTGGCTAACGGCAGCACGCCCTGCTTGACGCCCTCTATGGCTATCCCCGCCCCCTCAACATCCCCGGTGACCGCCAGCAGGACCGCGGCCTGGGACAGAGCCTCGTCCGCACCGGGCTTACCCACGGCCGCGGCGACGGCCTCTCCCAGGCCCGTGGTGGTGTTTCTTGAGATGAGTTGTATGACGTGGACCGCGTTGGCCTCAGTGACTTCCTCCGGCTTCCCCTTGACGGGTTTGGGGGCCTCCTTGGGCTTCGGGGGCGGATCGGCAGCCTTCCCGTGCAGTCTGAGTGGGTTGAGCACCGTGGTTTGGATCACTTCGGGTTCATCCACCATCAGTTCCCCCAACGCCTTCAGGGCCTCGTCGACCCTGGGGCCTGGACCGGTGTCCATGGCACAGAGCGCCAGACGCCGCGTGAGGGTGAACCGCGCACCGATGTCCATGTCCTCGGTGCACACGATGCCGTGTAGCTTGGCGAAGGTGTCCACAACGCCCCTCGCCAGGCCAGGCCGCACGATGCCCCCAGACACGTCGACAACGACCGACATGACGCGACTCATGGCATCGGGTGACTCCTGCTGCTTGGCAATAACGGCGGCGGCGGTGCAGTAGCTCAGAGCCAGGTTGATGTTGCCGAGGGCGGCCTCGGCGGTGGGGCGGGGCTGGGAGACGTGGTACGTAGCCCAGCAGATGTAGAACGTCATGTGATTGATGTCTTTGTCCTCGGCATGGTTGGCAACATTGAACGTGTCCACTGAGATCTTGCTGACCTGCTCTCGAGACGAGTATTGCGTGAGGCAGTTCTTCAGCTTCTTGTATTTGTCCGAAAAATCTGACAACTGGATGCACGTCTCCGCTGCACGCAAGAAATACTTGGCTTCAATCGGAAACTGCACCCGCTGAGCTTGTGTCCTCAATTGCTGAAGTGTTGAGTAAACTTCTTTCCAGATGTCTGGGTTACGGTTGTTGGCGGCATCACTTAAGCTACTCCAGGCACGCTCCAGCTGCTTTTGCAACCTTTCGCGTTTCTCAGAGTCGTCTAGTGCCACCATACGACCAAAAATTCAGCGATCTTTTTTGTGCCATCAGTCGGTTTATATCTCTTCAACCAAACGCCAATCGTTACGGCTCATGCCAAGACACAGCGCCGTACGTGTGGGATACATGCGTTACACACCCTCGGCGGCCCTACACGGCCTGGATCTGGACGCTGCTCTCCCCGGTCGCCGGGTCCGCCGTGACGACGACGAGACGGTCCCCCGCTGGGTTAACACTGAGGCCGGTCACCCCATCGGGCAGGGTCACGCCGCCCTCTGGGATGCGGGCTATCGCGCGTTTCTGGACCGGGTCCCATGTGTGGACGACGCCGTCCCCACCCCCGGATGCAAACCACAGCCCGTTGGGGTGGGCCGCCAACGCTCCGACCGGGGCGGCTATGGACTGTCCAGCGGGTGTGACTGACCGATGTGCTCTGAATGCGAACGTTTTCTGGTCTCTTCCCGTGTGCATAAGAGCGACACGGCCATCATGTGACCCTACAGCGAAGGATGACTCGTCCAGCCAACATACAGACCGCGTGTGGGTCCTGAGGGCCGTCTCTGAGCTGTACACAGCGCGCTCCGGGTCGCGCAGATCGATGATATCGACCTGGCGATGTGTGGTGCACACCACGAGGTACCGACCAGAGACTGTGACGTCCATCGCCACGACGGTGCGGTGCTGGCCGGGGGACGCGGGGTCCGCCATATGGATCACGGCCTCGGTCTCGGTCTCCAGGTTGGCGATGACCAGTCGATGATCGGCGGTGGCGTACACCAACAGAGATGCGCCTCCGGTGCTGCTGTGGCGGATGGCGAGTACAGCTGCATCCTCTGATGACCCATGGGGCTCGGTGATCTCGTATTGGAGGTTGTCCCGGCAGTCAATCGCCATAATTGACCCGTTGGCGCAACCCGCGAAAACCATATCTTCGTCGTTACCTGTGCCTAGAGTAAGTTAACGCGCAGGGGTACTAACCAAATGCGCAACAAAGGATTGGTGAGTTCAAAGAAATGTCAAACAGCTGGTTGATCCCAGGATCGCACATTTGAAAGAGTTTGAGGTGCTAAGTCAGAGTACGTGCACAATGAACAAACTGTATCAGCACTACCAACGATAATTCTATTGTTGGTGCCCCATGCGGCTCCTGTAATAAGCCCAGTTGAGCTACAGAGTTGACGAAGCATTTTGAAATTTCCACCTTGTCTTTAAATCGACTAGAAAGGAAGGAGACAATTTTCCCACTTGTGTTCGTGGCACTAACGATGGTTACTGATATGACGGCGGCTCAGCTGCATATCTTTCTATGTTTCTAATTACAGATGCAGGGTCAAAAAACACCGAAATACTACGCCGCTTCTTGATTTGCAAACATGCGCATCGAGGTAGACGGACTAACATTCGATGACGAGTTCGACAGTGGCAACTTGAAGACAGTCACCGAGTCACAGCGCGTGGACGACAAATTTCTTCTCTATAGTCGGCCTGATGCTGATGGAACGCCCTTTCAACAGCGCTACACAACATGGTTCAATTTTCGCGTGACAGGCTATGATAGTGGGCGCTCAGTGACCTTTGTGGTGATGAATCTTTCCCCATCAAAACTTTTCCAGCTCGGATATCGGCCAGTATACCGCAACGCGTCCACAGGCAACGAGTGGCGCGCGCTCCCACAGGCTGTGACGTCCAAGAAGATCCCCAAGCGCGTCAACCCGGTTACTGGGGACGATGTTCCCGCCCAGCTGCATGTGACTTGGCAATGGACTTTTGACGGTAGCAGTGAGACGCAGTTCGCATACTGCTACCCACAGAGCTACGCGGACTGCCAGGCTCTCCTGGATGAGCTGGAGGCGCGCTTCTCGGGCCCCCGCAGCTCTCTGCTCATGCGTCGCGAGTTGCTGACGACCTCAGTCGACGGGCGGAGAATCGATCTAGTGACCATCACAGGCAAGGTAGGGGCGACCGGACGCGACGAGGAGCTCCTCCCCGGGCTGTTCCCCGAGTCGAATGACCGGCCCCCCCGCCTCGATAAGCCCGTCGTGTTGATGACGGCCCGGGTCCATCCCGCGGAGACGCCGGGAGCCTTCCTGATCGACGGGGCCATGCGATTCATGCTGTCCAACGACCCCCGGGCAGTACGGCTCAGGGCGCGCTACGTGTTCATGTTTATCCCCATGCTCAACCCCGACGGCGTCGCCCGGGGGCATTATAGGACCGACAACTTCGGACGAAACCTCAATCGGTACTACGACACGCCCACACGGGAGGAGCAGCCCACGATATGGGCGGCCGTGAGGCTCGCGGAGCACCTTCAGGACACGGGCAATAGATTACACGCGTACATCGACTACCACGCGCACGCCAATAAGCGGGGCTGCTTCATGTACGGGAATCACTACAAGGACGACGTCGAGCAGGTCGACGCCATGCTGCTGCCCCGGCTCGTCGCCATGAATTCCCCTGACTTCGATTTCGGCGGATGTTGCTTCTCCGCCAAGATGATGTCAGCTAACGACAGGGCCGGTATGTCGCGGACGGGGACATCCAGGGTCGGAATGAGCCAGTACTGCCGCACCAACATGGTCTACACGCTCGAGGCCAACTACCACACGTCCCGCACCGTCGCCCCCGTCCGTGCCGTCGATGGGGTCGACCCCGGGGTGACCCCCGCCCGACCCACCCCGTACACCCCCGAGACGTGGCGGGGGGTGGGGCGGGCGGTGTGCCTAGCCCTGCTCGACATGCACTGTGCTGAACCCGACGTGGCGCCGCTTAGTAGAGTGACCACGAGACCGGGGGCGGCGGGGGCGGCGTGCCTTGATGGGGTGAGGGCGTCGATCCGGTGCACGATGGCCGCTAAGAAGAGGCACCGCAGGACTGGGTCCAGTGCGTGGCAGACGGACGAGGACGCTTGAAGGGCAGGGCGTGGATGTGGTGGCCGATGATGATTTGTGTTGATACTAAACTTCTTTTCTCTTATCATTGAATTTCGCTTGGTTAGGGTTTTAAGTTGGGTCATTTTCGGGGTTTGTCACATTTCAGTAATTGTTTGTCAGCTTTAAAGGTTGGGTCTCCAAGCGGAGCCGTAGCGTGGGTGTCCCCCCCCCCCCAACGTTTTCTTCGTCTGTCCACATGTATTGCTCGATTGTGTTGGGTTTAGTTGTGATTGGGTCGAAAGTCAGCTACCCTCCATCAACTGTTGAAAGTCAATTGTTACCCTCGCTCATGAAGAAGAAAACGAGATAGTAAGCGGCCAGTAGCTATCGTCACCATCTGCACATCATCGTTCCCAACCAACGCTCTCCCCATTTGCACCTACATAAACTACCTTGCCTGTTTATCGGGGAGGTATAATAGAAGTTGAGCTCAGTTGTGCTCAAAACTCACGTACTGCGCATGCCACGATGCATACAAAGACGTTGTAACTCATCAAGGAACTCACAGAGGAGAGTACCGTGAGTTGGCGTGATGACATTGATTTATAATTAGTGATTTATAGAAGATGTTCCGAAATGAAAAGTTTGGTCCTGGCCAGACTCGAACTGGCATTATAGGATTCAGAGTCCTAGGTGCTAACCACTTACACTACAGGACCGACGAAGGATTATCCAAAAATGTCCAAGATGCTCTAGTATTACCTTTTTGAGATTCTCAGCAGAAACACATACTTTCACCAGTTATAATGTACGCTTGGGATACTAACTCACATTAATAGCGTATTTATTGGCATTTCTTTAGCTTCAGACAGCAAATACATGTGTTATGCCTGGAATTGTGTAATTTAGGTAGTGAAGCAACTGGTGACAATAAGACACTCAACCGCCGGGCAGCGTGTAGTGTCCTCCGCAATCGTGTGGAACGATGGGCGGTGTGGTAGCGTACCAATCCGCATTCGGAAGTTACCAAGGTTCTATGGTTTGTAAATTGGCTTGGCTTGGCACGATGCAGGATGATAACACATGATAAGAAATCGACATGGGTTGATTTAAAGCCAATGATATACCCCTGTGGTAATCGGTCGATTGTATGATAAGGTCAGTTAGCAAAGGGCAACCTTGTAAACAATATTTCCTGTGTTAGGTAAGGAATAACTCCGGTCATAAACAGTAAATCTTCGGGTCCAGTCCTGCAAAAACGAAACCAATGTATAGATTATAACGTCGACGTGGTGGTTGTGCTGGTCAGGCTGCGGAATCCCGCCGCTTCAGCGAAGGTCCTACACGAGGTTGGTGTCCACCTCGCCCGTCTGAACGGATCGGAACCGTTCACCTTGGAACGCAATGAAAGCCGCAATTTGGCGCCATATTGCCTCCACCAATGCCCCCACATATGGCTGATTTACAGAACTTATTTATGCTTGTTTGTCAGCGTTTAAAGTTGGGTCTCCAAACGGAGCTGTGTTTACACTACATCCAACATGTGATAAATGTGATGTGATAACCCATGTTGGCCTGTCATCAGCTTTGCCCAACGCGTTTCTACACAACTCACCACCAACTACGATGCCCCAACCTTCCCTTCCCACCTCCACGGCGTGCTATTTATTTATCCTGCCGATCACATCCCCGTCGGCCTCTTGATACTGAAGGCGATATCCCCGTCCTGACTGTCCCCCGCCGTCCCCAGTAGCTGGCTCGCCTCCCGCCTCTGCTCGGCCTCCTGTGATGCCCACGTCGCCCGTTGGACGCGTTCCTTGGCACTCAGTATCTCTCCCTTCACACCGTCGTGGAACTCGGTGCCGGGCACCTTCATGGGGTTCCTACAGCGACGGAGCTCCCCCAGGAGACGCTCGACCACCGCCTTCTCCGGCCGACGGCCCGTCATATCGTTAATATCCAATGGAGTCGGCGGCACCTCGTGTCTCACACGTTGCATGGCCCGAGCCACGGCCGTCAGTAGCGGCTGGAGGACCATCTCCTGACCGAGGGCGGCGAGGGTGTGCTCCTGGAGGGCGGGGCGGGACTGGTAGACCGCGGGTAGGGTGAGGAGGATGGCCTCGACCACACAGGCGAAGGCGATGACCCCGGGGGTAAAGAGGAGCGTGACGTCGGAGTGTTGGGCAAACGAGAGGAGCGCGTCGGCCTGCTGAGCGGTGCGGATGAAGGGTGACCCCTCATCATCGGGAGAGACCTGAAGCGGCGCGAAGAACGACTCGGCGACTCTGAGTCTATCCAGGATCCTATGCAGGAGTGTGTCGGGGTGGAATATATTAAGGTGGTACTGCAGGAGGGTGAGGGTGGTCACCTCGTAGTCAAGTAGGTCAGCCGCACGTACCCGGAATAGGGTGGCAGCCTTGTTGGCGGTGAGTAGGACCATTGCCTGGGCCTTGTCACGATATTCCTCAACCTTGGCGGCGAGGAAGAAACATGCGGCCGACGCGAGCTTAGGGTCAAAGTCCATCACGGACGCGACGAGGAAGAAGCGTTTGATGAACATGACGGTCGTCTGTACGACTGCGCGTGCCTGTTCGGTAACGCATGCCCGCCGAAGGGTGACCTCCTCCGTGAGGTCGGCGACCTCATCGGGGCGACCGATGCTGTCGGCCGTGATGGAGTTGATCTGATCGGTGAAGTACCGCTGGATGGTGGCGACTGCCAGGTACTCGTAGTACCGCACCAGGATCTCGTGTTGGTCGATGGTGATAAGTGCAACGTCAGCGGGCAGCGAGGACTCCTGCAGCATCAGGAGGGGTGTACGGGGCGTCTTCTGGATGGCGGCCTTCATCTTGTTGGACAGCTCGGGCTCGGGGTCCGGCCCGTCGCTGAGGTCCATCTTTCGGAGAAGAGGCGTCATACCGGATCGAAAGTCCGCGTAGTTTCGCTTGATGCCGGAGGGAGTCTGGGCAAGACCGCCACGAGGAGGGGCTAAGTTGGCCTCTTGTGCAGGCCGGCTCTGCTCTGCCTTGTCGGCGTTGGAGTGCTTCAAATAATTCTCCATTCGCCACTGGGCCTTCCGATATGCTTCCTGCCTTTTGAGTGTGATCTCATCATCCGTGAAGATCCAGTTCTCCTTGTGAGAGCTCTCAGCAAATAACCCAAAGGCCGGCATGGCCAATTTCTTCTAACGCGCATTTATAACCGACATTCGCTACCTAAACAATAATATTAAACACAATAGTAGTGAGTATTACTGCACATTAGGCACCTAGCCAGCGCAATAAAAAATATACTTTCGACAAGTATGGCGGACAAGAAAGAGAACAAGGTGATTGACCTGCGAGTGTCTGAGGAGGAGAAGAAGGAGCATGGCTGCGAGGTTTCCGCGTTCCGGCGCAAGATGGAGGACCTGGACGACTCCACGCTCTTTGGCATGATGGAGGTCTGTGAGAAGGAGCTCGACGACGCCACGGCCAAGGACGACGACGAGGAGAACGCTGAGGGAAAGGAGGACCACGATCCGGAGAACGCATTCCTGCTGCACCGCTACGGCTTGACGCTTTTCCGTGATGCCCAGGAGCGGATGGACTTCATGGGCGACATGTATGTCAGGGACTCGAGCACCACCGAGCCGGGCAAGATGACACCCGCCGAGCGCGAGGCCAATGCCAAGCAGGACGCGACGATGGCCAACACGGTGGGTGTGGACGTGGAGACCGCCTGGATGCTTGCCGAACTCTCCCGACTGGCGTACACCGAGCGTCTTTCATTCCCCGAGAAGTGGGACGAGACTGAGACCCGGCGGAATCTGGCCATGTGCCACGTCTTCATCGCAGAGATCCTTGTGGAAAACGAGGTGCTGGATGGCGCCCTCAAGGAGCTCGAGAAGGCCAAGGAACTCACAGAGAAGGACCAGGGGCCAACACCCGTGTCGGTGGAGATCGACGTCGTCATCGCGACGACCATGTTGGCCATGAAGGCTCCCAACACCAAGGAGGCGCTCAAGGCCGCCCGTGCCGACGCCGAGGCGCTCGCCAAGGACGGGAAGGACATGGATGGGTGGCTCGAGGTGCTCGGGCAGCTCGAGACCGACCAGGACGAGTACGACCGGATGACTGCGGACGAAAAGGAGGAGATCAAGAAGAGCATCGACGAGCTGCTGCCGGAAGACAACAGAGATAAGAAGCCGGAGGAGGTCGACGAGGCAGAGGTCACCGTATTGAAGGCCAGGACGAGGAAGTGAGGGTCATCGAGTAGTAAATGAGCTGGCGGAGGTTCTTGCTGGGAGCTGGATGGTGGTGTGAGTTGTGTTATCGCGCAAAACTTTATGAGCTAAAAGAGCAGCAGCCGCCCGAGCGTTCCCATCTTTGGAACTTACCCCAGACAGTTTAGCTTGCTTCTCTACTTTAATAAGTTTGTCGGCAAGTGAGCGCGCATGGCAGAAAAAGGAAAGCGGAAGGCAGTACACACCATAAATCCCAAGCGCGAAGCCGCTCCCGAGTGGCTATCCCCCGGATCCCCCGAGAACAGCGCTACGGCTGGCTGTCGCCGTCCCAAGTTCCCGACTGCTTGGAAACAGGACGAGATGGACCTTCTGTTCCAGCAGATCGACATGGAGGCCTCCAGCAGCCCACTTCCTGCCAAAATCATCCCCCGCGTGGACGTGAATCAGATCGGTGACGTGTACACGCTCTTTGGAGTCACCGCCGAAGGCCACAGCGCGTGCCTTCACGTCCATGGCTACCGGCCATACCTCTACATCAAGGCTGACGAGCTCGTGGGTCTCCCTTTCTCGTACCAGGCGGTGTGTGGCCAGCTGTGTGACCTGATGCGCGAGTCTGGCTTTAACGACCTCACGCCCGTCCTCGCCGTCGAGGAGGTGCCCCGCCAGAGCATCTACCACTACTCGGGCGACGCCATGGAGGGCTTCCTGAAGATCACCGTGGCGAACGGGCGGGTCCTGACACGTCTCCGGGCCAAGCTGGAGGAGGGCGCCGACATCCTGCCGCCCGACAACAGCTCGGGGTATGTGGCTCCCGAGGGCCGCGTGACGTACCACAGCGACCTCAACCAGATCGTGCGGTTCAGCGTCGACGCCAACATCTTTGGGTGTAACTGGGTGCGGGCCCCCAAGGGGCTGTACCATCTTCGGCAGCACGACAAGGTGTCCACATCCCAGGTGGAGGCCGACATCGCGTGGACAGACCTCGTGTCCCACGCGCCAGAGCTGACGGAGGCGTTCGACGGCCTGGCCCCCGCCCCGCTTCGGGTGTTGTCCTATGACATCGAGTGTATGGCGCGCCCAGGCCACTTCCCCAGCCCGACGGAGCAGACGGACCAGGTGATCCAGATCGCCTGCATGGTGAAGGCCCAGGGCGACGAACACCCGTTCAGTAAGATTGTGTTCTGCCTGGGCATGACGAACAGTGTGGCAGGCGCCGAGGTCGTCTGCTGCGACACCGAGGCGATCCTGCTCGCCAAGTTCGCCCATTATCTTCTCGAGGTCGACCCCGACGTCGTCACCGGCTGGAACATCAACAACTTCGACACACACTACATCCTCACGCGCGCCAAGTACCTCATGTCTGTCAACGCCCCCGACTGCGACCGGTTGACGCGGTTCAGCTTCCTGTCGCGCCTCAAGAACTTCTCGTGCGTGTCCAAGGAGGCGACGTTCACATCCAACCAGACGGGGCAGCGCGACTCGCATTGGAGCGACATGCCCGGCCGCCTGCAGTTCGACATGATCCAGTACGTCCAGACCAACTTCAAGCTGCGGTCCTACAGCCTGAACGCGGTTTCCCTGCAGTTCCTGAAGGAGCAGAAGGAGGACGTCCACCACAGCCAGATCGCGACGCTCCAGAATGTCGGGCCGGACGGGCGGCGCCGGCTCGCCATCTATTGCCTCAAGGACGCCTTTCTGCCCATGCGCGTCATGGACAAGCTCATGGCCCTTGTCAATTGGATCGAGATGGCCCGCGTGACGGGCATACCGCTGATATTCCTCTTCAAGCACGGGCAGCAGGTCAAGGTTCTCTCCCAGCTGCATCGCAAGGCCAAGGCGCTGGACCTCGTCGTGCCCCACATGCGGCGGGGCGACACGGGCGAGACGTACGAGGGCGCGACCGTGCTGGACCCGGTGACTGGGTTCTACAGCAAGCACCAGCCCGTAACGACGCTCGACTTCTCGTCGCTCTACCCGTCGATCATGATTGCCCACAACCTGTGCTACAGCACGCTGCTATCGGCCAAGGCGGACAGACCCCAGCTCGTGGACGCCGAGCTGCGGCGCCTGGGGCTTACCCGGGACGACGTCACGTTCACACCGCACAACGACGTCTTCGTCAAGCGCGCCAAGAAGCCCGGCGTGCTGCCTGTCGTGCTTCAGGAGCTGCTCGCCGCCCGAAAGAAGGCCAAAGCCGACCTGAAGGTGGAAACCGACCCCGTGCGGCGCGCCGTGCTCGACGGTCGCCAACTCGCACTCAAGGTCAGTGCCAACTCGGTGTACGGGTTCACGGGGGCGACGGTCGGCAAGCTGCCATGCCTGGCCATCTCCTCGTCGGTGACGTCGTTCGGCCGGCAGATGATCGACCAGACCAAGGCGTGCGTCGAGGCCAACTATGCCGGCGCCCGCGTCATCTACGGCGACACAGATTCGGTGATGATTAGATTCGCCACAGATATGCTGAAGAAGCGGATCGCGGATGCGGTCGAGGCCGGAGACGCAGGCCTGCCCGATGAGCTGACCAACCGGCTGGTGTGGGCGTCGATCCAGATTGGCGTGGAGGCGGCCGAGCTGGTCTCGAGCGGGTTCCTGACGCCCATCAGGCTCGAGTTCGAGAAGGTGTACGCGCCGTACCTGCTGATCAGCCGGAAGCGGTACGCGGGGTACTACTGGACCAACTGCACCAAGCCGGACAAGATGGACATGAAGGGCGTCGAGGCCGTCCGTCGAGACAACTCACACCTTGTGGCGGGGCTGGTCGACCGGTCGCTCAACCTCATCATGGCCGACCGCGTCCCCGAGGCCGTCGAGAACGTGAAGGCGACCATCAAGGCCCTCATGCTCGGGGAAATCGACCTGTCGCAGCTCGTCATCAGCAAGCAGCTCACCAAGGCGCCCGAAAAGTACGACTCACGGCAGGCACACACCGAACTGGCCCTCAAGATGCGCGCCCGCGACCCCAACAACGCGCCGCACGTCGGCGATAGAGTCCCTTATGTGATGACGTTCGCCGCCAAGAACGCCAAGGGCTACGAGAAGGCCGAGGACCCGCAGTACGTCCTCGAGCATGGCATCCCCATCGACACCGAGTACTACCTGAAGCAGCAGCTCCAGAAGCCCCTCGAGCGCATCTTTGGGCCCATCCTCAAGGACGCGACGCACTCGCTGTTCAGCGGGGCTCACACAAACTCCACAACAGTGCACTCGGTCAGCAGTGGCGGCGGGCGCGGTGGGTTGGCCGGGTTTGTCGTGCGTCGGCCGCAATGCTACGGGTGTCGGGCGGACATCGCCGAGGGCTCTAACCCACCCTTATGCCCCCGCTGCATGCCGCGCGCCGCAGACATTTACCAGAGACAACTCAACGCGCTCAACGAGGCCAAGCACCGCAGGGCACGCCAGCTGAACGAGTGCACGGTCTGCAGCGGGGACCGGTTCCGCCGGGCCGAGTGCTCGACGGCGGACTGCGCCATCTACTACGCCCGGATGAGGGCCGCCAAGGACGTGGAGCGCGCGACGGCCAAGCT
>PPCM01000934.1_pt1 | contig 16401 bp, 17 predicted proteins | sample 1555541 | NCBI WGS metagenome assembly PPCM01 (sample SAMN05284479, study PRJNA326546) | Marine sediment metagenome, whole genome shotgun sequencing project. | isolation source: marine sediment | place: Germany: Wadden Sea | collected 2012-09-05 | reverse complement strand
CGAATCCCCGGCACGTCCCTGAAATAATCCCGCTCGGGAAACACCCGAAAGTCCGGGCACCCTTTTTTGTATGATCATGCACTTACTAAAAATATTCGCAAAAAAAAAGCCCGAATCCTGTTTTCAACCGCCCCGGTAAGGACGGGGACATACAGTTCAAATAGCTTGCGGCCTTTATAAAACCTGTCTCCAGACCTTTCCCAACACCTGATTCAATCAAACTCTGATTCAATCAAACTCTGAATAAACCAAACTCTGAATAAACCATGGCTTTATTCCACAATCTCCTGTACCAACCTCACCGAGAAAAACCGGTGCTCCAAAACGCCAAAACCCAGGGGAGCCCGGAAACTGTTCTCTGGGCGTAAGGGCCTGTTAATCAGCCGAATATCCTTTATATTTTATAACGGGTATGGTAATTGACAGAATGCCGCCCCGGACCATGGGACGCTCTTTTAGATTAAAGGCGTTGTTTAAGGGATGCGGAATTAAATAAATCCACACTCTCGGGGTTCTCGGTTGAAGAATCCCGAGGCGTTGCCTGCGCCAACCGCAACGTGACTCATCCGCACTTGTGGATTTTATTCTTTCTCAATCCTTAATACACCGGTTATCACCCGTACCGGCGTTGTTCCGGGCCGCCCCTTCCATGCATCCGGCCAACGCCGTACAATATTTGAAAAGGAAAAATGACCCAAGATGGCAAAACATTCTCATGATTTTGTGGAAAACTACGACGGCCTCGGTGCGTTCGGCATGGATCGAAAAACAGATGAAGAGACCGTCATGTTCTATCTTCAGAAATTTTCGGACGACGCATTTATCAAGACCCTTATCAAGAGGCTCGATGAAAGTGAGCTTTCCGAAATTTACGACATGATCAACAGGCTCATGAAAAACCACCTCAGCGAGGACGAGTACCACAATCTATTCCTCAAGGAGGAGCACCGCCATTAACTGCGGCGGAACGCTCCTTCCCCCCTGCCCGGGGGAAGGCCGCGCTTAACAACAAGAATTCCATCCGAAACGGACATCCCGGATACGGGCCACGCGCACTTGGGCGCCTCCCGCTACCGCAACCGGAATAACTCGGTGCCGGCTTTCATGCCGTTTTTCCTTCGGGACCGAGCGTAATACGTTCCATCCCGGGATGTCCGCCCACAGCCCGGGATAAAAGCAATGACCGATACACCCACCGAATACGAAACATATTCGTACATACCCGGCGAAAATCCCGTGAAGGACGCCTGGTATGCCGCCGTATTTATCGAAAACCACATCGATTATTTCTCGTTCCCTTACCAGGTGGCGACCCCCGAGCAGATCGGCTTTATCGTTCACTCAGAGGACGAGCAATACTATCCCTGTTCCGACGCCATGTTCAAGAGCATCATGGACCGCAACCGGAACAACGGACACCTCAAGGCCGCGTACCGGGGAGTCCACGACAGGATCCTTTCCCTTGTAGATGAACAGATCGAGGATAAACCCGAAAAGGAATACCTCAAGGAGCTGATTCGCATCAAGTTCGAGCACGAAACCCGGGATTTTCTGATGATCCCCTCGCGCCTGGAAAAACGGCTCGTGAAGATATTTCTCAACTGTACCCAGATCGCCGACCCGTGGCGCAAGGAAAAGGAGAAGCGAAACCGGCGGGCCAAAAACGCGGTAAACTCTTCGGCCCTGAAAAAAGCCATGGACCACGTGGATCCCGCTGACCTTACGGGGGATGAAAAGGGCGTGGCCGAAATAAGGGAACGCCTCCATGTGGCGGAGTTCAGGAAGCTCCTCTCCCTCACGGTATCCTCCTCCCTGTGGATGAGCGACAAGAGCCCGGTCTCCACCAAGGATGCCTTTTTATCCCTGTTCAACAAGCCGGTGGAGGGAAACGGAATGGAGCCCCTTCTGGATTTTCTGGGGATTCGCGGCAAGGGCGCGCGGGAGCCCAGGAAAATTCGCCGATATGGCCGTTATCCGTTACCTGACCAAGCTGGGGCACAAGGTGATCATCTCCTTTATCAACGGCCCCTTTTACACCATGGCCGGTTTTTACGACGTGGAAGAGGACAAGGTGCTTTCAAAGGCCCTCGAGGGGGCTTTTATCATCAAGGACAAGATCCTCAGCAAGAACGAGCTGGTGAAGATCCTGAAGCACGATACAAACATCCTCGTACTTTCGGACGGAACCATGGAGCCCTTGAACCTGCTCCTCACCTCCACCTCCTTTGCACGGATATTCAAGGAGGTGGACGGTGTCGTTTCCAGGGGAACGTTTCAGAAAAAGCGGTTCTTCGAAACCCACTTCAGATTTACCCAGGATATTTTCAACATCTCCCCCGCAAGTAGCGGCGCCGTCTGCGTGGCTTACAAGCCAAGGCATTCATCGGTCATCAAATTTTCCCACCAGGATCTTGAAAACAGGGCAAAAGAGATCATCGCGACCATGCAGGACGCCCGGAAAAAGGGCAAAACCGTCATCTTCTACAGCGGCATCATCGGTTCCGTGCCGGGCAAAATCGCCATGGCCAAGAAGATCATGTCCACCTTTATCCAGGGGCTTGAAACCGGGCTCTCCAAAACGTTCATCATCAACCCCTCGGAGTACTACGAACCGGGCATGGATGCCGACGATCTCATGTACATGTGGGAAATTGTCCAGAGGAGCGGGTATATCGACATCTGGCGTTTTCAGACCTACGAGGATATATCCAGGGCATTCAAGCTCATGGACAGGAAGGTGCCCCCGGAATGGGTGGGAAAGGACGCGACCTACAGCACGGGCTGCACAAAGGAGATGCGCATCGCCCTTTCCGTGCTCGAGAAGCATCCCGAAATGCAGGTCATCGGGCCTTCCCGGGAAAAGTTCATGAGAAGGGATGTATACGGAATCGGAAAGATGTACGACCAGCGGCTCACATAGGCCTTTTCCGAAAGCAGGGAACCATTGCCCCGGGCGTCACCACCTTTGTAATCGGCATAAGGCATGTGAGGCCGGCATGCCGGACATGAATGTGACGGGAACCGGCCAAACCCGTTGCCGTCCCCCCCGGGTCAACCGCCCGGGATCAGGAAGTCGTTTGCCCCTGATTCGCCCGGCTATTCCCCGACGTCGACAGATCGTTCAATGCACGGTAAAAAGCCCCCACCGTGAGTTCGGCGCAGTGGTGTTTCTCGGGTTGCAGGGTCTTGAGGTATTCGATCACATGTTCCGGCGTAATTTCCCAGCCCTCCCCTATGGATTTCCCCTGGGCCATCCGGATCACGGTATTCGCACAGGCATCGGTGTTCATGCACCCGTCCGTGGCGTACGAGATCCACTCCATTTTCCCCTGGGATTCAAAGATGAAGATCTCCACGGTGTCGCCGCAATCCCCGGTTCTCTTGCCGTAACCGTCCGGGTTAAGGGCCGTTTCACGGCTACCGGCCTTAAACGCCATCTCAAGGTATTCATCGGAATGATCCTGCCAGAAATCGAACTTCCCCTCTACCATGGTCTCATCTCCCCCGTCGAACTTTCCATTCAATTTATAAAACGGGCGTTGCTCACCGTTTCACGAAGCTTTTTTCTGTACACGGAAGGCCCGGGATTGTCCACAAATATTCACCTTCCCGCGCGTTCCCAAACGACGAACCTTTTTCCCAGAAACCGAAATGTTTGAAATTACCGTTCATTTGATGTAGTACTGATAAAGGCAAATCGTTCGTGAGAACGGGCCTTTAAATGATACGGGGCTTCCTGCCCGGAAGGATCGACCACCGATGAAATTTCCAGATATAATTAAGAAATTGATCAGGTTGATGATCAGGGAGAAAATCCACAGGATCTTTTTGTTCATTGCCGCCGTGATGGTAAGCGGGAGCCTTGTCATCACCTTTTTCGAAGAGCAGCTCAAATTAAAGGATGCCTTCTGGTGGTCCATCGTCACCATGTCCACGGTGGGTTACGGCGATATCTCCCCGGCAACCCCCGGCGGTAGAATCACGGCAATGATCGTCATGCTCCTTGGCATTGGTTTGCTCGGCGTTCTTACGGCCAGTATCGCAAGCATTTTCGTGGAAACAAGACTATTGGAGAACAGGGGAATGAAAGCTGCCGACGTAAAGGACCATTACATCATTTGCGGATGGAACTTCAGGGGAAACATCATCGTCGAAGAACTCAGGGCCGATGAAAAGAGCCGGGAAGCGCCCGTTGTCGTGCTCGCCGATCTGCCGGAAAAACCCATCGACGATCCCCTCCTCCACTTCATACGGGGGGAGGTGGAAGAGGAGCGGCTCAAACGCGCCAACCTCGATAAGGCACGGGCCGTGATCCTGCTTTCCGACGACCGGCTCGACGCCTATGCGGGGGACGCCAAAACGATCCTGTCGGTGATGACCGTCAAGAACGCGGCCCCCGGGCTCTATACCTGCGTGGAGCTGAAGGACCCCAGGAATGAATCACACTGCATCATGGCAAAGGCGGACGAGATCGTGATCGCCGGAGAGCTTTCCACCAACATGCTGGTGCAGGCGGCCCTGGATCACGGCATCACCCGGATCATCTCCGAACTTGTGAGCAACCGTTACGGGAACGAAATCTTCAAGATCCCCCTTCCCGAGGGCTATGCCGGCAAGACATTTTTCGATGTGATGACCCGCCTAAAAAAGGAACACAATATCATCTGCCTCGGCGTGGAAGACAGGGCCGGTAAAAAGGTCGTTGCCAACCCCGACAACAACCATCTGCTCGGGGAGGAGGACGATCTGATCGTCATAGCCGAGGAGAGACCGGAAATCTGATCGCCGGTTGCAAAATCCGTCGGCGGCTCCGGGCAATCGCCTGAAATGCATCACCGAATCCGGTTCCCCCCCGACTCCCCCCCGGGGAGAGTTATTAATTCGATTCCGCCCGAAAAAGGTATGAAAACAATAAAAGTGTATGTATGTCATAAGGGGCTCCTTGTTCCCCGGCCGCCCCGCTATCATTTTCTGCGGTGATTTCGGTGCATTGAGCCAAAGTTGATTTTAAACCGCATGGGCTCCGCAACCGACCGGTTCCCCGGGATTAACCCGACCCAAAAGGGATCCCGAAAGATCCGGAATCAATTATTTTTGTCAGGGAAGTGTTGTTCCTATTCAAACCGGCCACCAACTGTTCGGAGAAACTTGTCTGAATCCGATCCTTGACGGGCCCCTGAAAACTAAACCGTTTTAATTTTAAGCAATACCGCTACATATTGGCCGGAACATGTTGCTAGGCGGGATGTTTTAGGATATTATTGCAAATGCTCGAGTGGCGGGCAACTACCCGGCTCCACCGCATTCCGTCCCCCGAGCCTTTAATCGTCATATTAATCAATACTGGAGATTGTAAACTCAGCCGGCACCAGGAAGTTACCAGCAAAAAGCCTTGAGCATATACGCCGTCGGCACTGACGCTCCGAGTGGATCATTACCGCAACAGGATGAATTCCCCCGGCGACGCCATGCAGAGATTCATCAGGGCTCGGGAATCGATGGGTAACACCGCCCTTTTTATCAGGTACCGCGCATTCATCAAAAAATGCCGGCTATGAATCAGAATGAACCTGTAATCAAGTTCAAACCTGTTTGTTTCAAACGCGCCTTGAGCCATGCTCAAGGCACGTTGAACAGATACGGTTGTGGTCATGAATCCGACCACCGTTTTTTTATTACGGGACCGTTAATTGCTACAACGTTAAAACATGTCACTTACACGAAAAAAACCATATTACCTGACTTCGGTAACTACAGGAGGATTGTATGTCGGAAAAATTTGAACTGGTAAAGCAGTATGTTCAGGATATGAATATGTTGATCGTCGATGAAGACCTGCCCGAAGAGCTGGTGGTTGTCGATGACGAGGAAAACGGCATCAAGAACCTGATCATCGACTGTGAAGAACCCATCGTGATACTCGAACAGGCGATCATGGCGGTTCCGGAACAGAACACGGCGGAACTGTTCAAGCGCCTGCTCCAGATGAACCGCAACCTCGTCCACGGCGCGTTTGTGCTGGATGACGAGGGCAAGATGATCATTTTCAGGGATACGCTCCAGCTGGCGAACCTCGACCGCAATGAACTCGAGGGCTCGGTTCATGCATTGAGCCTCGGTTTGAGCGAGTACGGCCCGGAACTTCTTTCCTATGTTTCACGTTGATCCCGAACAATATCAAGGCCGCGCGCACAATCCCATTCACAACAAGGAGGAAAATAAATGTCGTTTTTCAAGAGACTTTTCAAGGTAGGTGAATCAAATGCCCATGCAATCGTCGATAAAATGGAAGATCCCATCAAGATGACCGAACAGGGAATAAGAGACCTGAAAAAGGATCTCCAGTCGGCCATGCAGAGCCTGGCCGAGGTCAAGGGAATCGCCATCAGGACCCGCAAGGAAGCCGACAACAACAAAAAGCTGGCCGGCGATTACGAGCGAAAGGCGATGCTGCTTCTCCAGAAGGCGCAGGGGGGAACAATGGATGTTTCCGATGCCGAACGCCTTGCAACCAGCGCACTTTCAAAAAAGGAGGAGCACGCCCAGATCGCCGTGCGCCTTTCCAACGAAGCCGAGGGCCACGAAAAGATGTCCGCCGGCCTCCAGGCCAACGTCACCAAGATCCGTTCCACGGTTTCCTCCTATGAGAACGACCTTGCAACCCTGAGGGCAAGGTCCAGGACCGCCGCCTCCACGAAAAAGATCAATGCCCAGCTTGCAAAGATCGATTCATCCGGGACCATCTCCATGCTGGAAAAGATGAAGGCAAAGGTCGAGGAGGATGAATCACTTGCCCAGGCATACGGGGAAGTTGTGAACATCGACAACGCCATCGACGACGAGATCGATTCCGCGCTGGGCGGCACCTCTGTTGCCCCCCCTGCCTCGGATCAGCTTGCCGAACTGAAAAAGAAGATGGGAATGGAATAAGAATCCGGATGGAGCGCATATGGGCTGGAAAGATTTGTTGAACCTGGTGGGGGGAAAGAAAAAAACCGACCCCCTGAAGGATCTGACCCTTCCCAGGATCAGGCCGGGATTTTACCTGGACTACGACTTGAAGACCTGGGAGGTGACGACCTTTCACCGGTATGACTGGGGCGATGGGGAGCTCACGTACGAGTGGCAGCTCACGACCTTTGACGAGAGCATCTACCTTGAACGGGAACCCGACGATGAGGACTCCTGGACCGTGAGCCGCAAATGCCCCATCGGGAAAATATCCCAGGGGCTGGCCGATCGGATCGTGAAAGAGGGAGATCCCCCCGATCAAATCGTCTTCGAGGAGGAGACTTACTACCTCAACGAATCGGGCGGCGGTCTTTTCTATAAGGACGGCGAAGGGGACGACTCACAGGGTGGAAAGCACTTCCTGAAGTGGGATTTTGTCAACGATGCCGAGGACAAGTTTATCTCACTGGAACAGTGGGGAGAAAAGGAATTCCAGGCATCCACCGGGATTCCCGCCGAAGAGTATCAGTTCTCCAATATCCTTCCCGCTTCCCGGGAAGAGTAAAAGAGTATAACGCGCGGGGCCGTCTGTTTTCCGGCCCCGCGCCTTTACCCCGGCATGCCGGGCAGTCCTCAGGATTTTCCTTTTCTAATGTCCGCCACGGTTTCCCGTATGATCTCGAGGACATTGGTACCCCGCTCCTTTGCGATGGCATGGGCTTCATCCACAACCCGTTCCGCCTCCCGGTTCAGTTCCGAAGCCGTCGGAACCGTCCGACCGGCGTTTTGATACTTCCACTCCAGAAGCCTTACCGCAAGCCGTACCTCCTGCTTGCGCACAAATCCTTTTCCGATTCCAAAATCCATATGCATCCGCTCCATTATAAGAGACGGCCCCGTTAAGACAGGTCCCGCCCGACCGTTTGACGCCGCCCCGGCCGATATGTCGAGTTTTCACAATCCGGTAAAATCATCCCCGTGAAAATCCGCCGGCAAGGAAAGGGCGGACAAAGCCCATCGGGCCTACCTGGTTTTACCGCCCTTTAACTTGAACATATAACAGTCGTGCCCGGTATTTTTTTTCACCATGATCGAGGGCAAGAGCCTGCTCTTGAACCCCATGGCCCTGCAGCCGTGGGGCATGGTCTTCTCCCAGGTGACATAGTAATTCTCGCATTTATAGCAGTTGATCCTTTTGCCCTTCACTTTTTCAGACCGATCCTCCTCCGGCGACGGCATCCCGCCGGTTTACAGTTTTTTAACCTTCAGCATGTTCGTGGTTCCCCGCACCCACAGGGGGTGGCCCGCCGTCATGACGATCAGGTCCCCCTCCCCGGCAAATCCCATGTCCGTAACGAATTTCGCCCCCTGATCGAGCATCTCGTCCGTTGTCTCCGCCTTGTTTGAAACCCCCGGGATACATCCCCAGTACAAGGCAAGCCTTCTAACGGCCACCGGATCCGGGGAAACGGCAACGATCCTGCATTTGGGCCTGAACATGGAGAGCTGTTTTGCCGTGAAGCCCGATTTCGTGGGCGTCACGACCGCCGCGGCAGAGAGGTTGTCCGCCAGCACGCACGATGCGTATGCCACCGACTCGGAGATCTCGGTGCGGTTGACCAGCTCCATGTATTTTCCGTGAGGATAACGCTCTTCGGCGCTCTTTGCAATCCTTCTCATGTACTTTACGGACTCCACGGGATATGCGCCGCTCGCCGTCTCCTCGGAGAGCATTACCGCATCGGCGCCGTCCAGCACCGCATTGGCCACATCGTTGGCCTCGGCCCTGGTGGGACGGGGGGATTCCACCATGGAACGGAGCATCTGGGTGGCGACGATCACCGGTTTTCCCATTATATTGGCCTTGCGGATAATCTTCTTCTGGATGTTGGGAACGTTTTCAAGGGGGGTTTCCACACCGAGATCGCCCCTTGCCACCATCACGCCGTCCGTTTCCGCCATAATCTCGTCGAGGTTCTCGAGGGCCTCGTGTTTCTCGATCTTGGCCACGACCGGGGTGTCCATTTTTGCATCGGAAATGATCCGTTTTATCTCGATGATATCGGCCGCGCGCCGTACGAATGAGAGGGCTACGTAATCCACCCCCTGGGCAAGGCCGAACGCAAGGTCCACCCTGTCCTTTTCCGTGAGGGAGGGAATGCTGAGGGTTCCGCTGGGCAGGTTGACCCCCTTGTTGGAGGTGAGCACGCCCCCCGTGATCACCCTGCATAAAATCTCTTTTCCCTTTGTCTCCTCCACCTCCAGTTCCATCATGCCGTCGGCAAGAAGGATTCTGTGGCCGGGTGTTACCTCGTCGGCAAGGCGGGGGTAGGAAACCGAGACCCTTTTTGCCGTTCCCACGATCTCGTCGCAGGTGAGCACGATGGATTCTCCGGCTTTGAGCCTTACACCGGGTTCCGCCACCTTTCCCACCCGGATCTTAGGACCGCAAAGATCCTGCAGAACTGCAACGGGCCGGTTCATCTCCTCGGCAACCTTCCTTATGCGGGCGATCTTTTCAGCGTGTTCCCCGTGGGAACCGTGGGAGAAGTTGAGCCTCGCAACGCTCATGCCCTCTTCTATGAGCCGCCTTAGAACTTCGGATGAATCGCAGGACGGGCCTATGGTGCATACAATCTTCGTCTTGGGCATATTGTCTCCTTACCGATCTTGATGCTCCTGAAAAAAGCCGGGGTCGAAATATCCAACACGACCCGATCCGTTCACCGCGCCTTGTCCATACCCGGCGGCGCCCCACGAAGAATCAGGTCCGGACTCCTAACCCGTGCATCATCTTTGATGGACTCGTAAAAAAGTCCAAAGTCATTTTTATACCGCACCAAGGTGCGGAATCAGCAGATAAAACAGCGACCGGTTATGGTCGGATTTTTGAACGCCGACTTTTTACATGGAGATCATCCATGAATTCATCGCACTGAAATTCCAGATGCAATTGCCCCTATATGACACACACGGCAAGCCTTCCAGCATGCCGGGGAACACGGTGTAAACGGCCGGAATTCTTTACAGCGGAGTTATCGATTGCGCGTTCCCCTTGAAAAAAGGAAGCTGCGGTCAGGGGGTATTTCTGCGACAGATTCGGATAATCGCCTCCTCGAGAACGAGCTTGTGATCCATGCCGGACGATTTCAAGCGTATGTCGGCCTCGCCGAGGATCTCGAATGCGTTGAGCAGTTCATCACGGGTGTAGCGTTCGGAGTTCTGCAATGCCATATAGACCGGATAGGGGCTGCCGGGGTTTTTGGCGACCACAAGATCCGTTGCACTCTTCTTTTTTTTCTTCTTTCCCTTTTCCGGGGTCGGATTGAGGGCCCCGTCCCACTCCTCGACCAGGGCGGCGATCCCCTTGTCGTATGCCTTGATACTGGGCATCACCTGATCCCTGAAACGGTTGAAGGGACACCCCTTGAACCAGGAGCTTCTTCCCTCGGGGCTTTCGGTAAAATCCTTCACCAGGATGAGGCGCCTGACCTGGTTGATCAGGGTCGCAAGGATCTGGAGGGAAAAGAATCCGCCCGCAAGAAGGGAGTCGCAGTAAAACAGGGATTTGGCAAGGTCCCTTTCGGCAACGGCCGAGGAGAGTTCAAATATGGGATCCGTTTTCGTGCGCTTGAGGACCTTGTGAACGTCCTCCGATGTAATGACGGCCCGGTCCCCGCAATAGCTGATCAGCTTTTCCAGGTTGGCGGCAAAGGTGCGCAGGTCAAAACCGGTCATCCGGGTGACGGCGTTGAAGGCCGCGGGTTCGATCTTCTTTCGGGCTTTTGAAAGGAGCGGGGTCATGGTCTCGCGCAGGAGTTTCTCCTGGGCTTCCCGGTCCGCCTTTCGCTCCCCCTTGGGCGCGGAGCAGTCGATGATCACGCCGATCTTCTTGATGAGCTTGTACAGGGACTTTCGCTTATCCACGCCGTCGGTGGTGATCACCAGGTGGTTGCCCTTGGCGAAGCCCTTTTCCATATGCTTTTCAAGGAGCTTTGCGTTGTCGGCGGCAGCCGGTATCACCAGCCTGTTCTCCACGCAGTAAAGGGTCAGGCCGTCAACCCATTTTTCCTCCTCGGATTTCAGCAGATCATTTTTGATTTTTCCCCTGTTCTCCGGGGCAAGCTCGTCGAACCCCAGGTTCATATGGGACAGGACGCTCAGGAACAGCCCCGAGGCCTTTTTGGGCTCCTCCTTTTCATAATGCGCCTTTGCCTTCTGGAGCAGCGCATCCACGTTCCGGCTCGAATCGAAAATCCGTGATCCGCGCATGGCGACCACCTTTGTCCCCGATAAAAAGGAGTAGGTGTTCAATCGCTCGATCACATCCCCGATACCGTCGGAATCCTCGAAGGGCTCGTAGTTGAGTCCCTTCTTATCCCCCAGGAGAAATCGGATCAACTCATCGAACACGGACTTGTAGAGGAACTCTTCCCCGTGAATCAGGTATACGGGGGAAAGGGGCGCGTTCTTCGATTCCTTGAAGAACTTCTTTACATCTTTGTAGTTGTATTCAGCCATAATTGTTTTTATCCGGCAACCCGGTTCCGCCTCGAGAGGCGGAGGATCATCACCAGCCCCATCAGTGCCATGGAAAGGCCGATGCACTGGGAAACGGAAAATGTATCGAAAAGAAATCCACCCCGGTCGTCCCCCCGCAAGAGCTCCAGAAGGGAGCGGACGATGCCGTACACCAGCGCATAAACCCAGAAGACCTGGCCGTCGAAGCTTTTTTTCCGCGAAAGAACCACCAGCATGAAAAAGATCATCAGGTTGGCCGCCGATGAATAGATCTGGACGGGGTGAAGGGGAATGTTCACGGGCGCAAGGGACAGGGGGCTGCCGAAGGTCACCGCCCAGGGCAGATCGCACGCCCTGCCGTGACAGCAACCTGAAAAGAAACAGCCGATTCTACCCACGGCATGGCCCAGGGCAAGGGCCGGCGCGGCGATGTCCCCCACCTTCCAGATGGGAAGCTTGTTTTTCCGGATATAGACGATCGCCGAGACAACGGCGGAAAGAAACCCCCCGTAAAACACGAGGCCCCCGTTCCAGATCTTGAACATCTCGGGAATATTGCCCCTGAAATCGTCGAAATATGCGGCCACGTAAAAGAGGCGCGCGCCGAGGATGGAAGCAATCAGGATCACGAAGGAGAGATCCATGATCTTCTCCCGATCCACCCCGACCCGGTCGGCCCCCCGGCAGGCGATATAGATCCCCAGATAAAAGGCCACGGCAACGAAAAAACCGTAGGTATGTATCTTTACACTTCCTATTGAGAGGAGCAGAGGGTGCATTGGATTCCCGGCCTCGAATAAGGGGTTTTTTTATAGTGCATCTTCTTCGGGCATCTTGTTGAAGACAATATGGGCCATGATGATCGCCACCCCGATGGTGATGGCGCTGTCGGCAACGTTGAATGCCGGCCAGTGCATGTTTTGAACATAAAAGTCGAGAAAATCCACCACTTTTCCGAAGCGGAAGCGGTCGATGAGGTTCCCAACCGCCCCGCCCATGATCATGGCAAGGGCCGCAGAGAGCCACGGATGGGTCCTGGGTACCGTCTTGTAAAAATAGTAGATCAGGCAAACGGCAAGGGAGGAAACCACCAGGAAAACAAACTTCCTGATGGACGGACTCTGTCCCGCCAGAAAACCAAAGGCCCCTCCCGGGTTCTGCACATGCACGATATTGAAAAAACCGGGCAGGACCTCGATGGTCTGGTACAGGGTAAGACTTTTCAGGATCACCGCCTTGGTGATCTGATCCAGCAGCACCACGATTCCCGCAATCAGCGAAAGCTCTTTAAACTGCTGCCCGTCCGGTAATAAATTCTTCATCTGATAGCGATTCCACTGTTGATAAGGGAACCCGGTAGTCCGGGTTCCCAGCCGTATTAAAGGATCTCTTCCAGGGCCTTGGTGCATTTGGGGCAGGCGCCGGGATACTCGGGGTTTTCACCGAGTCTCGTATCGTAAATCCAGCACCTTTCACATTTTTCACCGGCAGCCGCCGCAACAAGAATCGAAAGCCCTTCCGTGTCCGGGCTCTCGTAGGCGTTCTCCAGTGATTCGCCTTTAACAAGACTTGCCGCCGAAACGATGAACATCCCGCTCAGATCCGCCTCGTAGGGCGCCAGAAGATCATGAAGGTCTCCGTTCGCCGAGATGGTAACGGATGCATCCAGGGGGTGGCCGATGAGCTTGTTCACCCGGGCCGCCTCCAGGGCCTTGGTGACCTCGCCGCGAACCGTTACAAGCTTCTCCCATTTTTCCGCAAGGGCAGGATTGTCCCATGCCGCCTCGGGGCTGGGGAGGGAACCCAGGTGGATGCTCTCCTCCTTGCCCTCGAAATCGGGCATATGGGCCCAGACCTCCTCGGAGGTAAAGGGCAGCATGGGGGCCATGATCCTGGACACCGCGTCGATGAGCTTGAACATGACGGTCTGCACACCCCTTCTCTGGGGAGAACCCGCGGGCGAGGTGTAGAGCCTGTCCTTTACGATATCCAGGTAAAAGGCGGAAAGGTCCAGGGTACAGAAGTTGTACAGGGAGTGGTAAATCGTGTGAAACTCGTATGTTTCATAGGATTTCTCAGCCTTTTCAAGTAGCTTGTGGAGCTTGTGCAGGGTGAACTTGTCCAGCTCCGTCAACGCCTCGTAGGGTACCGTGTCCCTTGCGGGATCGAAATCCGAAAGGTTGCCCAGCATGTAACGGCAGGTGTTCCGGACCCTCCTGTAGGCGTCGCTGAGCTGCTTGATGATGTTGTCGGAGATGCGGATATCGTCCCTGTAATCCGATGCCGCCACCCAGAGCCTGAGGATCTCCGCGCCGTACTGGTCGATCACCTTTTTGGGCGCCACCACGTTGCCCACGGACTTGGACATCTTCTTTCCCTGGGAGTCCACCACGAAGCCGTGGGTGAGCACCGACTTGTAGGGAGCGGCATCGGTCCTGCCCACGCTGGTGAGAAGTGCCGAGTGGAACCATCCCCTGTGCTGGTCGCTTCCCTCGAGGTAGAGGTCGGCGGGGCGGGAAAGACCGTCCCTTTCGGCCAGCACGGCCGCATGGCTCACGCCCGAATCGAACCACACGTCCAGGATATTGGGGTCCTTGGTAAACGAGGCGGAACCGCATTTTTCGCAGGAGGCGCCCTCGGGCATGATCTTTTCCGCGTCCCAGTCGAACCAGATGTCCGAACCGTGCTCTTTGAAAAGATCGTATACCTTGTCAACGGACTCGCGGGTCACGTGGACCTCGCTGCATTTCTCGCAGTGGAACACGGGAATGGGAACGCCCCAGGAGCGCTGGCGTGAAAGACACCAATCGGGCCTGTTCTCGATCATTCCGTGGATACGGGCCTCGCCCCATCCGGGAATCCAGTCCACCTTCTTGATCTCGCCCAGGGCCTTTTCCCTCAAGCCCTTCTTGTCCATGGAGATAAACCACTGGGGGGTTGCGCGGAAAATGACCGGCTTCTTGCAGCGCCAGCAGTGGGGATAGGAGTGGCCCATCTCCTCATGCTTGACAAGGGCCCCCTTTTCCTCGAGAAGTGCGATGATCTCCTTGTTTGCCTTGGCGATAAAGGTGCCCTCGAAAAGGGGCGCATCGGCCGTGAAACAGCCGTTGTCTCCCACCGGCGAGAAAGGCTCGAGCCCGTAACGAAGGCCCACCACATGGTCGTCCGCGCCGTGGCCGGGCGCCGTGTGCACGCATCCGGTACCCGCCTCGAGGGTCACATGGTCGCCCAGGATCACCAGGGACTCCCTGTCGTAAAAGGGGTGACGGCATTTTTTCTTCTCAAGGAGCGGGGCCTCGATCTCGGTCAGGACCTCGTAATCCTCGATCCCGAAGTCGTTCATACAACGCTCGACGAGGTCCTTGGCTACCACGATCACCTCGCCGCCCGTTTCAACCGCAGCGTAAACAAACTCGGGGTTCAGGCAGATGCCCAGGTTCGCGGGAAGGGTCCAGGGGGTCGTGGTCCAGATCACCATGGAGACCTTTTTCCCGGAAAGCGCGGAAAATTCGGCGCCGAGGTCCTCGACCAGGGGGAACTTCACGTAGATGGAGGGGGACCTCTGGTCCTTGTACTCGATCTCCGCTTCCGCAAGGGCGGTCTGACAGCTGCAGCACCAGTGGATGGGCTTCTTGCCGATGAACATGTCTCCGGCCAGAGCAAACTCGCCGCACTCCTTGGCGATCCTTGCCTCATAGGCATAGTCCATGGTGAGGTAGGGGTTGCCCCAGTCTCCGATCACGCCGAATCTTTTGAACTCGTCCCGCTGGATGCCCACGAACCTGTCCGCGTAATCCCTGCATTTCCTGCGGATCTCCACCTTGGTCATGTTCTTCTTCTTGGAACCGAGTTTCTTGTCCACGTTGTGCTCGATGGGAAGACCGTGGCAGTCCCAGCCGGGAACATAGGGGGCGTCAAATCCCATCATCTGACGGCTTCTGACGAGAAAATCCTTCAGGATCTTGTTGATGGCATGGCCCATGTGAAGGTTGCCGTTTGCATACGGAGGACCGTCATGGAGAATAAACTGTTTCCGGCCGGCTGATGCGGCTCTCATTTTCTCGTACAGGCGGGTGTCCTCCCACGCCTTCAGCTGTTTCGGTTCCTTGACGGCAAGGTTGGCCTTCATGGCAAATTTCGTTGCCGGCAGGTTCAGTGTTTTCTTATAATCCATTTAATCCTCCAGATACCGGATGGTTTTTTTAGTAAATCCGGTATTTTTAATACCATAATAAGCTGGTTGTCAAGGACAGATCGGCCAACGGAACAAAACAATGTTAACCGTCCGTTTTTTATATTTTAATTTTTATCCGCCGGGTTTAACTAATAGTAAAGTCCGGATACGTTCGCCCTTCTTATCACTCCCGACGCAAACCGATGGAAAAAATCGAGCGTTCGGAATCCAGGAAGGGCAAACTGTACCCTTCCACCGAAACGGACAGGTCTTCAAAGCCTATTTTCCGGCCGTTTTGATCCGTTGCCGCCATATTCTTCAAGGCATCCATCTCGGCCTCCGTCTCCCTGCCCTTCATGGCGAGGATGGTGCCTCCGGGGTTTAAAAGCGGCAGGGCCATGGCCACAAACCGATCCAGCCCCGTAAAGGCGCGGCATACGATGATATCATGGGTTGCCTTGACCCCTGCGGCTCCCGGGACATTTTCACCGCGCACATGGTGGGCGCCGATTCCCGTCAGCTTCAGTTTCCGGATCATATGCTTGAGAAAGCTGACCCTTTTTCGGGCGGCATCCACAAGGGTTACCGTGAGGTCCGGCCTGATAATCTTCAGGGGGATCCCGGGAAAACCGCCGCCCGTTCCAATATCCAGGAGGGAGCAGTCTCTCGGCACCATCCTTGCGACGGCAACGGAATCCACGAAATGCTTGACGGCAACCTCCCTGGGGTCGATAATGGCCGTGAGATTCGTTATT
>PPCM01000933.1_pt1 | contig 16415 bp, 19 predicted proteins | sample 1555541 | NCBI WGS metagenome assembly PPCM01 (sample SAMN05284479, study PRJNA326546) | Marine sediment metagenome, whole genome shotgun sequencing project. | isolation source: marine sediment | place: Germany: Wadden Sea | collected 2012-09-05 | reverse complement strand
CCATCTGGTGGATGCTTAACAGAGCAATACTTAGATACTCCAATTGATTTTGATAACTTAGTTGAGTTAGGATCAATGATGGGTTCTGGTGGAATGATCGTAATGGATGAAGATAACTGTATGGTTGACGTTGCCCGTTTCTTCTTAGACTTTACTGTTGAAGAGTCTTGTGGTAAATGTACTCCTTGTCGTGAAGGAACTAAACGTATGCACGAAATCTTAAACCGTATCACAGAAGGTAAAGGTACGCTTGAAGATCTTGATAAGTTAGAAAGCTTAGCACATATGATTAAGGATTCTTCATTATGTGGTTTAGGACAAACTGCTCCTAACCCAGTATTATCAACGTTAGAGCACTTCAGAGATGAGTATGTTGCTCACGTTACAGAACAAAAATGTCCTGCTGGAGTATGTTCAGCATTAACTAACTACTTTGTTTTAGACAACTGTATCGGATGTACTAAGTGTGCTAGAAACTGTCCAGTTGACTGTATTGCAGGTAGTGTTAAAGAAATGCATATTATTGATCAAGCGGCATGTATTAAGTGTGGTGCATGTATGAAGGCTTGTCCAGTAGATGCAATCGAAGTAAGATAAGGAGTGTAGAGATGGAAAAAGTAAAAATTACTATAAATGGTCAAGAGTTAGAAGTTCCAAGTAATTATACAGTCTTAAAAGCAGCTGAAGAAAATGGAATTTATATTCCAAGACTTTGCTTCATGGAAGGACTTCATGAAGAATCAAACTGTCGTGTTTGTGCTGTTGAGATTGAGGGACAAAGAACTTTAAAGAACTCTTGTAAAATGCCAATTCATGATGGAATGGTAGTTAAAACAAATACAAAGCGTGTAAAAACTGCTGTAAAGCAAAACTTAGAATTAACAGCTGCAAACCATGTATTCGAGTGCTGGAAATGTACTCGTGAACATAACTGTGAGTTCTTAGATTTATTAAGATATTTTGATGTAGATAACTCATTTGGTGAAGATGAAAACTTTGAAAAAGTAGAAAGAATCGTTACTACTGGTTCTGATACTATCGTTTTAGATAGTGGAAAATGTACTTTATGTGGTAGATGTATTTCTGCTTGTTCTAAGCAAGCTGGACTTGATGTATTAGCATTTAACAACCGTGGTGCTGAAACTATCGTAGGACCTGCTAACATGCACTCAATGGAAGATAGCGGATGTATTTACTGTGGTAAATGTATTCAAGCTTGTCCTGTTGCTGCAATCAAAGAAGCTGATGGTATTGAAGCTACTTTAGATGCATTAGAAGATGAAGATGTATTAACAGTTGTTATGGCTGCACCTTCAATCAGAACTGCTTTAGGTGAAGAGTTTGGTATGCCAATTGGAACTAACGTTGAAGGAAAAATGTATGGTGCATTTAAAGCGTTAGGGTTTGATGACATCGCTGATGTTAACTTCGGTGCTGATTTAACAATCATGGAAGAAGGTACTGAGTTATTACAACGTATGGAAAACGGAGGGAAGTTCCCAATGTTTACATCTTGTTCACCAGGATGGATTCGTTACATCGAGCAATACGCTCCTGAATACTTAGAAAACTTATCAAGTTGTAAGTCTCCTCAGCAAATGACTGGTGCTGTTGTTAAGTCATACTGGGCTAAGAAAAATAACATTGACCCTAAGAAAGTCAAAGTTGTTTCTATCATGCCATGTATCGCTAAGAAGAATGAAGCAAACCGTCCTATGATGGAAGTTGATGGAATTAGAGATGTTGATATTGTATTAACAACTCGTGAGTTCGCTCGTTTAATCAAGCGTAAGCGTATCGATTTTGAAAACTTAGAAATGTTTAAACCAGAAGGATTATTAGCTCAGTTTACTGGTGCAGGTAATATCTTCGGGGCTACTGGTGGAGTTATGGAAGCAGCATTACGTACTGTTGCTGAAATCGTTGCTGGTGAGGAGTTAGAAAAAGTAAATTACGAAGATGTTCGTGGTTTAAAAGACATTAAAGAAGCTACTTTAAATATTGGTGGAAATGATGTTAATATCGCAGTAGTTCATGGTGGAGCTGCTATCATCAAGTTTATGGAAATCTTAAAGACAACTGATAAACAATATCACTTTGTTGAGTTTATGGGATGTACTGGTGGATGTGTAAATGGTGGTGGACAACCAATCATGCCTGCTAACATTTATGAAAAAATAGATGTTCGTGCTGAAAGAGCTAAGGTATTATATGCAGAAGATGCAGCATTAGAGTTACGTAAGTCTCATGAATCTCCTGCAATCAAGGCAGTTTATGAAGAGTTCTTGGGTAAACCTGGATCACATGAAGCTCACAAACACTTACATACTACTTACGCTCATAAAACTTTCTATAACGAAGAAAACTAGTATAAATTTATTAAGCGAGTTATCGGTAAACGATGACTCGTTTTTTATTATAACCTAGGTAATAAAATCTTGGGGTTCAAAAGTCTAAAATTTGACCGTATAGTAAACGTTGGTGTATGATAGATATATAATATAACATTTGAAGGAGGAATTATTATGTTAACTAAAGCATATGAAGTTTATTTAGATAATAAGATCCATGACGCAAGTGTTGAGAAGTTTTTAAGAAAATATCACACAGGCGTATTTGTACTAGGTATGACATTGATTGCACTGTTGATTTTTTAATTGGATGAAAATGCTAGAACGTCTAGCATTTTTTCTTTATCAAGAGTATACTTTAGATACTAGCAATTGTTCTTGTATATAATTAAATATTTATTGTTTAAAAAAATTGGGAAGGGAAGTATGCTAGCAAGTTGACTAGTATACAATGATATAATATGAAAAAATATATGAAGTATTTACTTCCATTGGTAGTTATTTTGGTATTAGGGTTAGGTTATCTATTGTTCCCGACACCAACTCTTAATATTGATACTAGTGAAGAAGTTAGAATTGAAGTTTTTGATAATTGTCAAAACATTTATTATGACTACAGTAATGATTTGAGTTCAGGAGAAAAAGTTAAGGTAGAGAGTGATCTAAACTGTGAAGAAGTTGGAACATATGAGATTAAGTATAAAGTTAGTAATTGGTTAAAAGGTAGAACTTATGTTCAAAAGGTTGTTATTGAAGATACAACAGCACCAACGATTACTTATCACGGTGACTTACAAATAACTTGTCTTATCAAACCATCTGAGGAGTCATGTCAGTTTGAGTATCCAGAACCTAAAGTAGGAGATGCTTATGACAAGGATGTTGAGTTGATTTTAGATGGAGAGGTTGATCCTAGTAAAGTAGGTGACTACACTTTAAAATACACTGCTACTGACGATAGCGGTAATACTTCTGAGTTAGAGGTTGAAGTAAGGGTAAGAATAGATAATAACTATTACCCAGAAAATACGAGAGTAATGGTAGCTGTAAATGTCTTGAATGTAAGAGAAGAAGCTACTACAAGTTCTGAGGTAATATCAAAAGTTTATTTCGGACAAGAGTTTAAAATTATTGATCAAGTTATCGTACCAGGTTCAGCTGGTGATGATAGACTTTGGCTTAAAATAAAAAAAGATGATGGATTTGGTTGGATAGCAGCTTGGTTTGTTATAGATTCAAAAGATAAAGATGATTATTACTATCAATCAGCTTTTAAAGAAGGAGATACAATTTCTGGTAACACAGTTGTTTATAGTTCTACTAATCCATTCTATGGAATTTCTCTGGAACTTGAGGTAGAACGTGAAATTGAATTTGCTGGTACAGATCAAGATGCAGGTTGGGCTATTATGGTAGATGATTTCTTTGATAAGAAACTAGTATGGCCACTTGAGAATACCGATATAATCGTTATCAATATAAACTGGGCGAGACTTAAATTAGGAAATTCTTCCGATGAGTTAAAAGAGAAATATCAGGCAATTAACCCTAATGAATCTTTTAAAGCATATGTGACAACATGTACTATGACAGCATTCCACTATTCGGAAGTGTATTTTGAATGCGAGATTACGGATTTAGATTAGAATTAATATGATTAATGTTGGGAGGGTAACATGAAAAACATAGATTTTATCATTAGAGGAGCAGTAATCGGTCTTTTGATCTGGTTGATGCATTTTATTGCATATTTATTAGGGTACCCTATTGAAATATCAATAAGAAATACTACTATAAATGGAGCTCAGGCATTATGTTATGGTTTGGTTTTGATGCCACTAATTAGTTCATTATTTGGTTTAATGATTGTTTACAGTTTTAAACCATTTGAACGCTTCAAGAATTTAAAGTAAACAAAAAGATGATAAATATCATCTTTTTTCATTTGCAGTTAAATAGTATAAATTCACTCTTTAATATTCCATCATTGATTTAGAGATGATTTAATTACTAGTTTATTTTTAGTTATTTAATAAATCAATTAAGGCTTCTCTATTGATGATTTTAAATTTCTTGTTTTTAAATGATAAAATCTTACTTGTTTCTAACTCCTTTATCGAACGATGAAGACTCATTCTCGAAGTACATAAATAGTTAGCAAGTTTAGTTTGAGATAGAGATATTGAAAACTCATTTCTACCATTACTTTCATCTAATAAGAAGTAAATGAGTTTTTTGATTGTTGTATTTTGAGAAACAAATTTTATTCGTGTATACAAGTTGATAACTCTATTAGAAATCTGAGTAAAGAAGTTTTCTTGTAATTGTTGGTTAGTAAAAAGCATTGATTTAAAGTTAACAAAATCAATGTAACCTACTAAAACATCTGTATCTGCTATAATAGTAGCAGGATAAGAGTTATTAATTTCATTAAGAAATAATGCATCACCAAACATCTCATTTTTTTCAATGATTCGAACTAAATGAGTTGATCCATCAAAATATACATTTTCAACAATAAGTCTTCCTTCAAGCAAAAGTCCGATACTTAAGCACTCATCACCTTCGAAGGCGACTGTTTCTCCTTGTGAAAACTTTTTGATATCTATTAAGTTATTATCAAGGTAGTATGCAATTTCTTTCTCGTTTACATTTTTAAAGAGTTGTACATTCATTATTCTTTTTATCATATTATCACCACTTCAATTATATGTGAAGAAAGACACAACTTCAACTGAAACGAGATGATTTGTAACAATTGTTACAAGTCAGTTGTATGAAATGGGTTATAATAACCGATGAAAGGGGATTATATTATGAAAAAAATTATATCGATTTTAACAGTTTTATCAGTAGTATTATTAAGTGCTTGTTCAGATAAGTCAGAGCCAGTAAATGCCAAGATTATTACTCCATTTGGAGGACCGGCAATGACACAAATTAAAATAATGAAAGAACAACCAGTTCTATTAGAAGAATCAACTTATGAGATTGAGGTTGTCGTAGGAGCAGATCCATTAGTAGCTGCTTTCACTTCAAAATCACATGATATTATTATTGCGCCAACTAATTTAGGGGCAAAGCTATATAATGCTGGAGGAGACTACCAATTAGCTGCAGTAATTGCTTGGGGTGCAAACTATTTAGTTAGTACTGATGGTCCAATCACGATTGCTGACTTAAAAGGAAAAGAAATTGTCGCCTTTGGAAAAAATGCTACTCCGGATGTTGTTTTAACTTCTATTCTTAAAGAAGCAGGAGTTTATGATGACGTTACTATTCGTTATGTAAACAGTGTTAGTGATGTTCAAGTAGAACTTTTAACAGGTAAAGCGACAATTGGTTTACTTGCTGAACCAATCCTTACAGTAACTAAAACTAAAAAAGAGTTAACAGTAATTGATTTACAAGAAGAGTGGGCTAAAATTAGTGGGGAAAAATTAATTCCTCAAGCAGGTATTTTTGTTTCTAAAGACTTAGTTGTTAAGAATAAGAAATTTGTAGATGCTTACCTAAATGCTTGTAAAGAAGCGATTGATTTTGCTAATACTGAAGGTGATAAATTAGCTGAGTATGCAAATGATATTGAGTTTGGTTTACCAGGGGCGATTGTTAAAAAAGCGGCAATGGGATCAAATCTTAAGTTTGCTTCTGCAATTGACTCTCAGGCAAGTATTGAGTTATACTTTAAAGAGATTATTGATTTAAATCCAAAACTTATTGGTGAAAAATTACCAGATGCTAGTTTTTATCTAGAATAAAAGTTTGAAAGGAGCCCTTATGAAAAAGAGTGTATATACTATAATTAGTGTATTATCTATTCTTATACTGTGGCTTCTTTTTAGTATTAAGATAGATAATTCAATTATTCTTCCTATGCCTTCAAAAGTTTTTAATGAGTTGCTTGATATTTTGAGTAATTTTGAAAGTATTAAGATAATTATCTATTCTTTATCTAGATTGGTTGTTTCTTTGATGATTGCTTTTGTTTTGGGGCTTGTTTTAGGGCTTCTAGGAGGTCTTAATCAAAAGTTCGACTTACTTATCAGACCAATAATAACAACGACGAGAACCTTACCTATTGTCTCAATCATCATAGTCCTATTAATTTGGTTTGGTCATCAATTAGCTCCATTTGTGATTACGATATTAGTAATACTACCAGTAATCTATGAGAGTGTAGTAACAGGATTAAATAGTATTGATTCTGAATACCACGATGTAATCAATGTCTTTTATGGATTTGATATAAGGTTGATAAAAGCAGTTTATCTACCATTGATATCACCATTTCTTTTAACAAGTTTTATTCAATCACTTGGTTTAGGAATAAAAGTGTTAGTCATGGCAGAAATGCTAAGCCAAACCAAAAATAGTATTGGTTATATCCTTTACTTAGAAAAGTTAAACTTAGAAATAGCTAGGTTGTTTGCCTGGACGATCATCTTAATAATAATTGTTAGTGTTATTGAGTACTTCATCAAAAAAATGGCAAAAACTAAATAATAAAAAAAAGGAACTATCGTGGATAGTTCCTTTACTTATTACCATTTACCTTTTTTCATATGACCTTGAAGCTCAGCTTTACAAAGACCTTTAATCTCCCATGCCATATCAATAGTTTTTTCAAAAACCTTAACACAGTTAGGATCTAAATCAATATCAATTCCTCTTTGAGCAATAGTAGCCATCGCTGCTGCCATATTTACTAATTCCATATGAATATCATTAGTTTCATCAGAATTGTAAATCTTTGCTGCTTCTTCTTCAGTTAACATCGTGTGCTTTTCTTTACTTGCACCACATTTCGGGCATTTTTCTTTTGCTTCTTCTGCTTCATATACAAACCCACATACTTCACATCTAAATAGTTTCATTGAAATACCTCCTGAATTATTTTTAGATTATACATTTTTGTTAATCTATAACTTAATTTTATCACAAAATCACAGCAATGGTTTAGATTATTTTCGATCAAGACGATAAAAATAAATAGTAGGGGGGTTAAATAGTCGGAAGTTATAACCATTAGTTGCGACCCCACCGGATGTATAAATATCTAGTTTACCGATACTTTCATACTCTTTATAACCAAATGATGAAGCCCCGTCTACTTTAATAATACCGTTAAAGAATGGCAAATATACTTTTCCTAAGTTAGTGTGAGCACTAAAGGCTACATCAACATTATTTAACTCGGTATTATCAAACCAATCAGGTTGGTGAGCAAAGAGTAGTACTGTTTCATATTTATCTAAATCATAAGCTTTATTTAAGTTATTAACACCAATTAGTGATAGGTGGTCTCTATTGCCATTATATATTTCTTGTTTGGTATTAAGACCTTTAAAGTTTAGGGATGAAAGGATACTTTTAGTTGAGTCCTTATCTTTTTCACCCAATGTATAGAACTTCCAAACTATTTTATTTAAAGGTTGCAAGGTATCACTTACTAAGTCGTTATAATCACTTTTACAATTACCTATCATAAAGTCACCATTTATCACTAAGATATCTGGTTCAATTCTAGCAATCTTACTAACAACTGACTTAAGTCTGGTTAAGTCACTATCACATTTTAAGTTGAAATCAGAAACATGAACTAACTTAGTACCAATAAAAGATTCTTTTAGGTCATTTATATAAATTCTTGATTCCTTTACTTCTAACTTCTTTGTAGTGTAATTACCCATTACTAGCAAACCGATAAAAAGTAAGATAGTAGTAACTAGTAAATACTTTGATATTTTTTTCATTTTCACACCTTCTCTCACAAATATTATAATATAAAGTTTGATTATTTACACTAGCAAAAATGATGTAAAGTTGTCCTAGTAAATTATTTATGATAATATATAAATGTTTAGAGATTTGGAGGCCGAAGAAATGTCAAAAAAAGAAGTAGCAATAATAGGGCTTGGTTCATTTGGTGAAGTAGTACTTAAAACTTTACTTTCAGATGGATGTGATGTTTTAGTTATTGATAAAAACAAAGAAACAGTAAATAAAGTCGCACAGGTAGCTTCACATGCAGTTGTAGCTGACTCTACTAATGAAGATGCCTTAAAACAATTAGGGATTACTAATTTTGATCGTGTCATTGTTGCCATAGGTCAAGATGTTCATGCATCAATTTTAACAACCCTGGTTCTTAAGGATTTGGGTGTTGAAAATATTATCGTAAAAGTAAGTGATGAAAATCATGCTAAAATCATTAGAAAGATTGGTTCTGACCAAATTATCTTCCCTGATAGGGACACAGGATTTAGGTTAGCAAGAAGAATCATGAATGATGGATTAGTAGATTTCTTAGGACTAAGTGAAAGTCATTCAATGGCACAAGTTGTTGTTGAAAATGATTCAATTTGTGACCAAGAACTTATTGAACTAGATTTAATTAATAAGCACGATATTATCGTTTCTGCGATAAAGCGTGATGATGAGATTATTATTCCCCGCGCTGATTCAAAGATTGAAAAAGGCGATACTTTAATTATTATAGGTAAGAATGATAGTATTACTAAGTTTACAAAGATTATCTAGTATTGATTTTAAAAAAGGAGTTTGCCAAGGCAAGTTCCTTTTTTATTTCCAATTAAAAAAGCAATCTATTAAGATTGCTTTTGGTTTATTGATTGATTAACCAACTAGTAAGTTTTCTTCTGGATATTCAAAGGCTCTTGTTCCTTCTCCTTTTTTCAACCATACTAGTAAGATAGTTGTGATTCCTATTTGTCCGATAAACATTACTAGAATAATAACGATTCTACCGATTGTATTTAAGTTTCCAGTTATTCCTGTTGATAGTCCCGTAGTACCAAAGGCACTAGCTACTTCAAATAAGATATCAACTAGATTAAAGCTACTTGTTGCACTAATAATTAGGGCAGCAACGATGTTTATGAAAACCCCTAGTGTGAATGTCACTAAAGCCTTATTGACGGTCTCAAAAGGAATAGAGCGCTTATAAGCATCAATTTTCTTGCGACCAATAGCAGTTTGAACAACAAACAATAATACTATTGCAAAAGTAGTTGTTCTAATACCCCCACCAGTACTCGATGGAGCAGCCCCGATAAACATCATCAAGGTCATTACAAAGATGGTTGACTGACTAAACTTGGCTAAATCGACAGTAGCAAATCCAGCATTACGAGTTGTAACAGATTGGAATAAGGCCACATAAATCTTATCAAAGAAGTTATAACCAAGACTAGGATCTTTAAAGGAATGTCCCCACTCAATCCCAAGAATAATGATAAAACCTAATACTAAGATGACAAAGTAAGTTGATACTGATAACTTAGTAAACAAGCTCCAGTTATACTTTTTTGGATTATGTTGTCTTCTTCTTTCAAAGTAATTATTAACTTCCAAGATAACCGGAAAACCAATACCCCCGAATATAATTAGAACAATGAAAATAGTTTGGATGAAGTAGTCATGGACAAATGGTGTTAAACTTGCACCAGTTATATCAAAACCAGCATTGTTAACAGCAGAGATCGAATGGAACAACCCAAACCACAATGACTTAATGATTCCATATCCATAGTGAGTATAGAATCTAAAGGCCAGTAAACTCATCCCAATAAAGATGATTGTAGCTGAAATAAAAATTATAGACCTAACTAGTTTTACCATTCCACTTAACTTAACTTGATTTTGCTCAGTCATGATAAGTTCGCGATCAACTAGACCAATCTTTCTTTTTAATAGAATCCATAAAGCTCCTTTAATTACCATTACTCCAAGACCACCAAATAAGATTAAAACAAGAATCACTATTTGACCAAAAATTGTAAAAGCAACAGGAGTATTAACTACTACAAGCCCCGTTACACTAGCAGCACTAGTAGCAGTAAATAGAGCATCTAAGAAGTTTAAACTTTGACCATCTTGTAATGAAAATGGCATCATTAAAATAATCGCTCCGGTAAAGATAATAATTGTATAGTACCTAAAGATGAATTGAGCAGGGGTTTTACCATACCCAATTTCTTTAATTGTTCTGAATAAGTCTTTTATTAGTTTCATGTTTCCCTCCGTAAAAAATAACTATTATAATTATACTCTTTATTAGTTAAAAATCAAAATAAAAATCGTTGATTTCATAATTCTATTGCCTTTAAATCAATAATGTAATAGAATCAATTAGTAATTAATTATCTGTCAACAAAAAAAGGTTGACACCTATTAAATATAGTGTATAATTACTTATGTAAATAGAAATTAGGAGGATATATAAATGGCTGTAAGATTAAGATTAAAGAGAATGGGTAGTAAAAAACGTCCTTTCTATCGTATTGTTGCTGCAGATTCAAGAGTACAAAGAGATGGTAGAATTATCGAATTAGTAGGTACTTATAACCCTATTACTAACCCAGCTGAAGTTAAAATCAACGAAGAAGTTGCTTTAAAATGGTTAAGAACTGGTGCACAACCATCTGATACTGTAAGAAGCTTACTTTCTAAAGAAGGAATTATGACTAAATTCCACAACGAAAAAAACGGTAAGTAATAATGGATTTAGTTAACTTAACTAAAATTCTTGTTGAAGCTGTAGTCGTTAACAAAGAGCATGTCAGCGTTAAGGAATTTGAAACGGAATCAGATGATTTCTTATTAATTCAAGTTCATGTAGACGAAGAGGACATGGGTAGGGTAATCGGAAAAGGTGGAAAAGTTGCTAACTCGATTAGAACAGTAGTTCAATCAGCAGCTAGTACCAAAAGATTAAAAGTCAAAATAAATATTGACGCATACTAGGACAAACTTTATGTTTGTTCTTTTTTTTTGATTATTTACAACTACTTATAGGAGTGTTAAAATCTACTTATTGACGGAGGTAATAATATGATTGAAATCGAAAAGTTAGATGTAAATAACTCAAGTGATTACTTAGATTTCTTTGATCACCGTGCTTTTAGTGATGAAAACCCTAATGGTCCTTGTTATTGTACTTCACCTAATATGTGCCCATCTATCGAGAAAAAGATGGTTTCTGAGTTTAGTAATGGCGTTAAGGAGACACTTAGAAAATATGCAGTTAAAATGCTAGATAACCAAGAAATCAGTGGGTACTTAGCTTATGATGGTGATTTGTCTATTGGATGGTGTAACTGTGCTAATCTAAATAGTTACTCACAGTTTATTCCAGAAGTAGCCAAAGAAAATAAACTTGAGCGAACAATCTCTGTTGTTTGCTTTGAAATAGCACCTAATTACCGCAAACAAGGGATTGCTACAGCTTTTTTAAGTAGAATTTGTAGTGATGCCAAAAAAGAAGGTTACAACTACGTTGAAGGTTACGTTAAGAGGAGAGTTAACCAAACTGAGTTTGACTATACTGGGCCTCAAAGACTTTATCTTAAAGCAGGATTTAGTGAAGTTTTAAGTGATGATAAGTACATCGTAATGAGAAAGAAACTTTAAAATATTTTATTTTTAAGATTGTCTTTATATTCTGTTTCTTTTGATTTGCACAAGTAACTTTGTGAAACTACAACTTTTTAGTTAGTTTAAAAGGTTATTTCAGCACTGATGCAATTGCAAAAACAGGAGTGAATCCAAATTTTGCATTTTTTTTATTTAGAGGATATTGAATGTACTCTTTTTGTTTATAATTAGTGCTTTTTTTGTTAAAATAGAAATGATGGGAAGAGTGATTATATGGACAAATTAAAAATTCCAAAACATATTGCATTTATTATGGATGGAAATGGGCGTTGGGCAAAAAAGAGACTAATGCCAAGAAATATCGGACATCGTCAAGGTGCCAAGAATTTAAAGAAGGTAGTAGAACATTGTGCTTCTTTAGGAGTTGATGTTATCAGTGTTTATGCTTTCTCGACTGAGAACTGGACGAGACCTGATGAAGAAGTAAACTATTTATTAGATTTAATCGGCGAATTCTTTACTGCTTGGATGCCGGAGTTAATCTCAGAGCAAATAAGAGTAGTTTTTACCGGTGAGATTAATACCTTACCAAAGAGAATTCAAACGATTGTAAATGATGTCAAAGAAAAGACAAGTCAACATAAAAGATTCACCTTAAACATTTGCTTAAACTACGGTGGAAGAAATGAGTTGATGCGTGTTATCAAAGATATTAGCAACTCTGGTATTGAAAGTGATAATATTACAGAAGAATTAATTAGTAGTAAGTTAAACTATAATAACTTACCAGAAATTGATTTGTTAATAAGGACAAGTGGAGAGATTAGACTATCAAACTTCTTCTTATGGGAAGTTGCTTATTCTGAGTTTTATTTTGCAGATCCATTGTGGCCTGATTTTGATAAAAAGGAATTAATAAAAGCTATTGAAGTTTATACTAGCAGAGATAGAAGATTTGGAGGACTAAAATGAAAACAAGAGCTATAACAGCATTTGTGATGTTAATAATTGTATCAGTACCTTTATACTTTAAGGGGCTGACACTTGATTTCTTTATATTAGGTATTGGGATGTTTGCCGCTTATGAGTTAAACAAGATGTACAAAAATAAGTTCAAACTACCAGTATTATCGGAAATTTATTTTTACTTATGCTTACTAATTGCTATTTTAATGCTTATAAAAGGAATCTATAGTTGGTTACCTTTATATGCTTTAATCTTAGGAGTAGGTATCAATATTGTCTTACATAAGGATTTAGAAGATTTTGGATTAAGTCATATGACTTTTTATACTTTCAACTATACATTTATCTTCTTAGCTTTAAGTAGTATTTATAAGACTTTAGACATGAACTTCAATATCTTCTTATATCCAATTATCACTGCTGTAGTAGTTGATACTGCTGGTTATTTAGGGGGTTACTTCTTTGGAAAGCGTAAACTTATTCCCGAAGTATCACCTAAAAAGACTATTGAAGGAGCAATCTCAAGTACATTCTTTGGAACATTAATAGGTACTGCTTACTTACTGTGGGCTTTTGACCTTAGTAACATTAGTTACGCTGTAGTACTGACAACATTTGTTGTAAGTATATTTAGTCAATTTGGTGATTTATTTGCTAGTGCGATTAAACGCGAGTTTAAGATAAAAGACTTCTCGAGTATTTTCCCAGGTCATGGAGGAGTTTTAGATAGAATTGATGGAATAATATTTAACTTCTTGATATTCACACTAATATTTGAAGTAGCGTTAAGATACTTCTTGTAGGAGGCACTATGAAAAAAATATCGATCCTAGGGGCAACAGGTTCAATTGGTCTGCAAACCCTAGATGTAATTAGAAATCATCCTGATAAGTTTGAGTTAGTTGCTTTTTCAGCAGGATTTAGCAATGAAATAGAACAAGTAATTGAAATAATTAATGAGTTTAAACCAGCGATGTTTTCAATGATCAATCAAAGTGACTGCCTGAAAGTACTTGCAGAAACTAATTGTAAGTATAGCTATGGTTCAGAAGGCTTAATTGAAGTTGCATTAAGTGAATGTGATACCTTAGTAAATGCAGTAGTAGGAAGTGTTGGTTTAATACCTACTTGTGAAGCAATAAAAAATGGAACCGATATCGCTTTAGCAAACAAGGAAACATTAGTTACTGCTGGTGATATTGTTATGAATCTTGTAAAAGAACATAACGTGAAATTATTACCTGTAGATAGTGAACATAGTGCAATCTTTCAGTGCTTGCAAGGTGAAGATTTAAAAAGTGTTAGTAAGCTCTTAATAACCGCTTCAGGCGGTTCATTTAGAGATTTAACAAGAGAAGAGTTAAAAGGAGTTACTAAAGCTCAAGCTCTGGCTCATCCAAACTGGAGTATGGGAGCAAAAATTACCATTGATTCTGCATCGATGATGAATAAAGGTTTAGAAGTAATAGAAGCCCATCATCTATTTGGAATTGATTATGACGATATCGAAGTATTACTACATCGACAAAGTGTTGTTCATTCAATGGTTGAGTTTAATGATTTATCAATTATTGCTCATTTAGGTTCTGCTGATATGCGTATTCCAATTCAATATGCACTGTCATATGACAAGCGCCTACCATTTAATTCGAAACGCTTAAATTTAAAAGAAGTTAAAAGTATTACTTTTGAAGAATTAAGTTTAGAAAGATATCCTTGTTTAGCCTATGCTATTGAAGCAGGAAAAACAGGGCATACAATGCCAACAGTCTTAAATGCTAGTAATGAAGCAGCTGTTAGTTTGTTTTTAAATGACAAGATTGAGTTTTTAGATATTGAGAATATAGTAAGAGAACAGATGGATAATCACCATTTAATTAAAAATCCTACACTAGCTCAAATCACTAAACTAGATCAAGAAATCAAAGAAATAGTAATTAGGAGGTATAGTTAGATGGATGGATTTTATTCAATTTTAATAAGTATATTATCATTTGTTTTTGCCATTGGAGTAGCAGTTCTTATTCATGAGTTTGGACATTTTATTTTTGCTAAAAGAGCAGGGGTTTATGTTCATGAGTTTGCAGTAGGAATGGGTCCTAAATTATGGTCAACAAAAAAGGATGAAACAACATATTCCTTGCGTGCATTTCCTCTTGGAGGATTTGTGGCGATGGCAGGAGAAGGAATCGAGTATGAAGAAGAAGTACCAAAAGAAAGATTTGTAACTGAAGCATCGTTTTTAAACAAGTTCTTGATCTTCTTTATGGGAGCAGGATTTAACTTTTTATTGGCAATCATGTTAATCTTCTTTGTCAACTTAGGGCGTGGAGTTGTTACTGATGCACCGATAATAGGTGGCGTAACTGATGATTACCCTGCGAGTGAAGCCGGAATTATCGCTGGAGACCAAATCATCAGTATTGATGGTACAGAAGTTTCAAATTGGGACCAAGTATTCAACCTTATAGATGATCAGGTTACAGTTGTTGTCTTACGAGACGGAGTGGAGAAAACATTCAGTTTTGAAACCGGATACTCAGAAGAAAGTCAAGCTTACTTCTTAGGAATCGCCATGAAAACTGAGTTTAATATATTAAAGAGTTTCACCGATGCATTTAAGTTTACAATTGATTCAATCAAGCAAATGTTTAAGATAATTGAAGGATTAATACTAGGAAGTATCGATCCTAAGCGTTTAGCAGGTCCTGTTGGAATCTTTAAAATGGCAGGGAATGCAGGAAGTACTGGTTTTACGAACTTAGTTGTCTTTACAGCCTTCTTATCAATCAACTTAGGATTTGTTAACTTAATTCCAATTCCAGCATTTGATGGTGGAAGAATATTGATAATTGCTTTTGAGGCAATAACGAGAAGAAAGCTTTCTCAAAAAACAGAAATGGTTTTACAAACAATTGGATTAGTAATGATTTTGATGTTACTAGTTTATGTAACATATAACGATTTCACTAGATAAAGATTGGGCAACCAATCTTTTACTTTAAGGAGGGTTTAGATGCGAATAGTAGAAGTTGTCGTTGAACTAGGTGTTAAAAGTGTAGACTATCCATTCTCATACCTTCTTCCAAGTTCGGTTAGTGAAAAGAATATAGTCGGAAAAAGAGTTAATGTTCCTTTTGGTAGGACTAAATACCAAGGGTTTGTTATTAACTTTTATGAAGCTGATAATCACGAATATAGTTTAAAAGAAATTATTGAAGTTATCGATGAAGACCCGGTCTTTAACCAAGAGTTTATTGATCTAGGTAAGTATTTGAGTGATTCTACTTACTCATATTTAATAAGTGCCTATCAGGCAATGTTACCACTTTCATTGAAAGCTAAAATTGGCTCAAAGCCAAATATTAAAAGAGAGTATTACGTTACTATTAATGATGAGATGTTGGCTGTTAATTTCATCGAAAATGAAAAAAGAGCCAAAAAACAAGTTGAAGCAGTTGAAGTAATGCTTAGTGAGTTGAAAATGACTAGAGTAGACTTTAATAAAACCTTCTCATCAGCAACTCTTAAGTCCTTAGTAAGTAAAGATATACTGATGGTTACATCGGAGGAAGTATATCGTGAAGTATTTAATGAGTATGTTACAAAAAGTGATAACTTACCTTTAAATGAAGAGCAAAAGAAAGCTTTTGAGCAAATAACTTCCGATGAAGTTAATACTTACCTTTTACATGGAGT